>Ga0209542_10015290_pt1 | contig 12911 bp, 12 predicted proteins | sample RifCSPhighO2_01_FD_184028 | JGI IMG/M metagenome (GOLD analysis project Ga0209542, IMG submission 184028) | Soil microbial communities from Rifle, Colorado - Rifle CSP2_plank highO2_0.1 (SPAdes) (version 2) | ecosystem: Environmental > Terrestrial > Deep subsurface > Rock core/Sediment ... | reverse complement strand
TTCCATTTTGACGCCAGGAAGCACGTTCTGGAATATGACGATGTGATGAATAAACAGCGCGAGGCAATTTATAAAATGCGCGCCAAGATTCTTGAGGCGTCAAAAGACCCCGCGTCTCTAAGCGAGTTGACAGTTGAGATGATCCAGAGCGAGGCGAAGGTTATCGCCGAGTCGCATCTGGCTGCCGAGACTTTGGAAGAAGGGATTTATGAGCTGAAAAAATTCCTTAATGTAATTGCTTCAGGCGGCATGTCGGAAGAAATGGAAAAGAAATTGGATAAGGCGAAGGACTTTGGATATGAGGTCGCGCGCGAAGCGCTGGCCGAAACTGTCGCCGACGTGCTCGAGGCTGCTTATCAAGCTAAAAAGACGAGTCACGGCGAGTCGTTCCAGAACGCCGGTCGCGTGATACTTTTGCAGACCATAGACCTTTTCTGGATGGATCACCTGGACGCCATGGACCATTTGCGCGACTCTGTGCGGCTTCGGTCTTACGGCCAGCGCGATCCGCTGGTGGAGTACAAAAACGAATCCATTAGGATGTTCCGGGGCCTGCAGGACACGATCCGGCAGTACGCCATCCAATCAATTCTTCGCGTGGGGGCGGCCGCGCCGGTTGGCGAGCCGCGAGTGCAAAAAGATGAGTCTAAAAATCTCATCTTTTCATCCGCTAAAGATGCACTACCCCGCGCGGCGAATCTCAATGTTGTCAAAGTTACGCCCGGCAAAAAAGAGCCGGGCAGGAACGATCCATGCCCGTGCGGCTCCGGTAAGAAATATAAGAAGTGCCATGGGACGTAGGGAAAAACAAAAAGCGGTCGTAGTAATGTATAATTGGTAGAGTCTATGAATAAAAAGAAAAAAATTGCCGGAAGGAAACATCGTAAGAAGCGCGGTAAGACGTTGAAGAGTCTGCGTTACCGCTAGCGCGGCAGTGCATAAGATTTAACGCCCACGATTTTGCGTCGGGGGCGCTCCTCTAATACGCGAACGGGGCGGAAACCGTTGCCCGATTTACCCCGTTAGAAGATTTACATATGGCTTCGAACCATATTGCGCTCGCTAAGAGAGTCAATAGCTCGGATTTTTTATTGGAGATTCATATAAATTTTCTAACGGGGTGAACGAGATTTGTCCAGAGTGTTAAGGAGCTAATAACAGCTTCTTCGAACACAGACACAATCTGCGGGAAAAGCCACCTGAAGAAGATTACCGCGATCGTGAGGGCAAGGACCTTTCGCATATTTCTTTGGGGGTTTTAGGCTTCTAATCCCTGGAGAGAATGCAGGGGGTATCGACCAAGCCCTTGCTGCGCGCGTTCGCGGATTCTCCCCAGGCTGTGAAGCTTGCATCCGCGGCCATTCGATGGATGCGCGTCAAACCGCAAAGGCTGGGGAGAGATGTTTGAAAGATCTCGAACACGACATTATAAGCCATCTATGGCCTTAAATCAAGGGGTTATTGAGGTTTCGCGCCGGCTGCCGCGTGACGAACTCATAGGATTCAATCTTAACAAACTATGTCCGATCGTCCCTGATTTGTTAAGTATAGTATTTAGTGCCCTAACCCCCGTGTAATAATTGCGGTTCGCGCCCGTACCATATGTAGCTTAATGAGTTAATTGCGCTGACTTAGCCAGCGATACTGCATGCTTAATTGCTTGAGGCAATTGTGGATACAGTGGCTTTGCCGGCGAGGCGCGACGGCGCTAGAATGGTCATTAGGACTTAGGGGAGGAAAATATATTCATCTAATAAGTATTATGAAAAAAATTTCAATTATTGTCGGTTCATGGTTGCTGGCGGCAGCGCTGGTTCTGCCCGTAGCGGCGTTGGCCGAAGACGGATCGTCGGGTTCGTCTAACGCCACTACTACGCGGCGCGAGCTTGAAGAGCGCATCCTCATGGAACGCCGAGAGCTCCAAGATCGCATAGAGCAGGCGCGTAAAGCGGCTGCAGTCAAAGTAAACAATGCTACCGGTACAGTGAGGAATCTAAAGGACCGCTTGCAGGATGAAAGGAAAAATTTTATCGACAAGGTTAAGGAAGAGCGGGAGAATTTCGTAGACCACTTGAAGGCTAAAAGAGAAGCCATCAAGAAAAAGTTAGGCGAGGAACGGCTCAACCGCATTGGAAGGTTCGCTGAACAGATGTTTCATCGGTTCGAGGAGGCGATTGATAGGTTGGGTAGAGACGCCGACCGCATCAGCGAACGGTTGGATAAACTCGCGGCGCGCGGAGTTAATGTCGCAGAGTGGCGCGCAGATCTGGATGTCGCGAAAACTTCGATCAGCGGCGCTGTCACTAAACTAGAGGAAGCAAAGTTAAAGCTGGTTGAGATATTAAACGCCTCCGATCCCAAGAAATCGTTTGAGGACGTGAGAAGGCTTGTTGCAGGAGTGCGCGATGCGTTAAAGAAGGCGCATGCGGATCTTGTGAAGGTAATTCGCGAGATCAAGCAAGTGCGCCCGATTGGTACAGGCGGCACGGCGACATCCACCGCGACCACCACTACCCCATAATCGCGCTCATTATTCGCATTAACTAAATTTATTATAAGTATGGATCAGATGAATCAACCAGTAACGGGAGCGAGCGGCCAGCCGAATTGGCAGGTGCCCTCAAAACCCAGTGAGGCGCCGGCGGCATCTTCTCACTCGCCGATCTATCTTTGGATCGTGATAATAGTAGGCCTTGCTGCTGCCGCCGGACTTTGGTGGTATAACCAAATGATGAATTTGGAGCTTGATAACGCAGCTGAAGGGATGATGCAGCAGTATCAACATATACAGCCGGCCGCGGAAGATTCTAGCGCGGTCGCGGACATTGAGGCCTCATTACAGGAGATGAATTTTGATGATCTTGATCAGGAACTTGATAATATCGGCATCGAACTCTCTCAATAGTATCCCCAAACGGTTAGTCCGAACGCAAAACCCCCATCTGGGGTTTTTGTGGTTTAATTAATACATGCTGTCTTTGGGCGGTGTCATAAGGCGGCTTCTCGTATGCCACTTCAAAGGTTCCCGCGCGATGATTATCGCTATCAATGGACACATCATGTCATCGAAAAGATGCGCTATTATGGCTTGTCAGAAGGCAGGATTCGGCGCGTCTTGATGTCACCCAAGCGCGTAGAGGAAGGTATTGCGCCGGGAACTGTCGCGGTAATGCAGGTTGCCGGAACAAGAAAGAAGCCGCACGAGATTTGGGTGATGTACCAAGAGCTAAATGCAAAAGTCAAAAATCAAAATGCAAAATTAAAGAAATATAAATTCGAAATCCTTCGCATAGGCTTGAAACCCGCGCGAAAAAGGATTATTGCAGCATGGCGGTATCCCGGGGTTTCGAAGCCGCGCGGGCCGGTTCCGGTGCCTGATGAGATTCTTAAAGAATTGGACAGTTTGGTATAAACTGCCTTTGTTATCCGTATTACGAGCGTTGTATTTATGAATCCAAAAATCGCGGGAATTATCGGGGGTTTGGCGCTGGCGTCGTTGGTGGCTGCGATTTTCTATTTCTCCGGCGGGAAGACGGAAAAAGCCGCAGAATCTGGTCAAGAGAACAAGTCTTCAGCGCCAGAATCTAAAACCGAAACCGCGCCCCCAGCCGAGTCAGCGCCGATTAAGGTCTCGATAAGCGTAGCGGCGGGCGAGATCGGACTCGAACTTTATCCCGATGTGGCGCCAAAAACTGTGGCCAACTTCGTGAAGCTAGCAAAAGATAAATTTTATGAAGGCGTAAAATTTCATCGCGTAGTGCCCGACTTCGTGGTTCAAGGCGGTGATCCCTTGTCCAAAACAGATGATCCGGAGACAGGGTCCGGCGGACCTGGGTATCAGTTTGAGGACGAAATCAATCCCAAGGCCTTGGGTCTTTCGGACGGGGCAATCACCCAATTGCAGGCCGCAGGGTATAAATACGATTTTAATTTGCCGTCGCTTCCAGTTGATGTTGGCGCGATTGCCATGGCTAACTCCGGTCCCAATACCAACGGGTCGCAGTTTTTCATTGTGACTGCCTTTCCCCAGCCGCACCTAAACGGCAAGCACACGGTATTCGGCAAAGTTGTGAAAGGCATGGATATCGTAAGAAAAATAAAGCAAGGAGATGTGATTGAACAAATCACAGTTCAATAATTTGAAATTCAAATATCAAAGTTCAAAATGACATATCAAAAATTTTGCATTTTCTATTTTGATTTTTAAATTTTGGTATGTCCAAGTATTACAACCCCCAACGCTCGCGCAATCTTTTCGATCCGGCATCGCCGGCGCCGTTTAAATTGAGCCGTACCAAGCTCGATTTATTCTTGAACTGCCCGCGCTGTTTTTATCTTGATCGCCGCCTGGGAGTAGCGCAGCCTCCCGGATTTCCTTTCAGCCTGAATAGCGCTGTAGATAAACTGCTTAAAAAAGAATTCGATGCCCATCGCGCCGCGGGCACTCCGCATCCTTTAATGAAGGCCTACGGCATCAACGCCGTGCCGTTTATGGATGAGCGGATAAATATGTGGAGGGATGCGCTCGGCGGGGGCATCCAGTATCTCTATGAGCCGACGAATCTGTTGCTCACCGGCGCTATTGACGACGTGTGGGCGGATGAAAACGGAGAACTGATGATTGTAGATTACAAGGCTACCGCCAAGGATTCCGAGGTGACGATTGATGCGGACTGGCAGGTGGGGTATCGCCGCCAGATGGAGATTTACCAGTGGCTTTTCCGGCAAAACGGTTTTCGCGTTAGCGATACGGGATATTTTGTTTACTGCAACGGGGACACGGACAAGGAGGCCTTTGACGGCAAACTCGAATTTGATGTCAGGATTCTTCCTTATAAAGGAGATGCCGGCTGGGTGCCGGGAGCGCTTCGAGGCGCGCGCGCCTGTTTGGAAGGCGCGGCCCCGCCGAGTCCCGGAGCCGAGTGCGATTACTGCAGTTACCGGGAGGCGGCGCTGTCAGCGCTTGATCGGTTATGATAAGGCGGCTCGCTACAATATCTTTTATCATTATCTTCGGAATATTTTCCGGCATCTTCTGGCGGCAGGCGCTGATAGGTAAGCCGCCGGATATAGGGTTTGCGCCGCTGGAACTTCACGTTCTGCAGGAAATGCTCCTAAGCGGGCAGACGCAAAATGCCAAGTCGCTGGCGGCTCTAGAACTAGAATCGGAGGCGGTGAGCGGCGCCAATGTGTCGGGTCTTGTCAAACCCGAAGAGCTGAATACTGAAGAGGTTCCAATAGTGCTTCCTAAAAGTCGCAAGGCGCCGGTAGTCCCTTCCCCGGCAGCGGTTTCGGGCGTTATTACTCCTCGAGCGCCGGCGGCAAACCAATCGGCTCCAGACGAGATATACCAAAAACTGTATCTTGCGGTAGTTCAGGTGGTATGCGAGCAGGGTGCAGGAAGTGTTTCTACCGGTAGCGGGGTCGTTGTGTCGTTCAAGGGGATTGTTTTGACGAATGCTCATGTGCTGGACGGGGCGAAATCGTGTATCGTGAAAACTGGCAATCCGGCTTCTTTCGCGGGTAAGCTCAAAATTGTTTTTGTCGGCGATACGTCGGAAAAAATCGGTACCAGCCCCGTGCCCAAGCAAGATTTTGCCTTTGGGAGGATTTATGAACTTGCCGCGACTTCGCCGATTATCTCACCTTTCAAATATTTGGAACTCAATGCGGCCTATTCTCCGAATATCGGCGATGGTCTCTATAGCGCCGCGTATCCGACGGAGCTTGTCGGCGGCTCCAGTTTTTTGGCGGGCAGGCAGAATCTGGTTTATACGACGACAAAGATTGTTGAAAGATATCGGGTGGACGACGCAAGCGTAACGCACGACATTATCGAGCTTGAAGGGAGCATCGCAACCCAGCAGGGATCTTCCGGCAGTCCTATAATCTCGCCCTTGGGCGGAGGCGTTGTCGGCATTGTTTTCGGACAGACAAATGCCGAGATCCAGAACGGCTTCGGCCTGCCCTCCACTGTGGCTACGGGCGAGCGGACTGAACTGGCATTTTTAATTTCATACATTGATCGCGCGGTTCGCCAGCAAAAAGGAAAATCCCTCGATGAATTTATAGAGGAGCTTGGTGCGCTCTAGCGCTCTCGTAACGCTTGCGGTCAAGAAACGTATTTAGTAATCTTGCCAAGGATAGTTGGGCTTATGGCGATTAGGAATAGAAAATCGTATTCCGTGACAAAAAGGCGCCTAGCCGCCGTTTTTCTTTTGCTTTTAGGGTTGGCTTTGGGGATTTATGACGCGGCGGCGATCTGGAATGACCGCGTACCCGAAAATCTGAAGCTCCGTGGCGCTCTCGCGGTCTCGTACCGCTTGGGGCTCGATTTGCAAGGAGGGACGCATTTAGTGTATCAGGCGGATTTTTCGACAGTCAGCATTGATGACCCCGGTTCTGCCATGCAGGGGCTGCGCGACATTATCGAGCGGCGCGTTAATGCCTTCGGCGTGGCCGAGCCGGTGGTTCAAGTGAATCAGGTGGGTGATAATTGGCGGCTGATTGTTGAACTCGCCGGCGTGAAAGATACGGAAGCTGCCATCCGCTATATCGGCGCCACGCCGCTTTTGGAGTTTCGCGAGCCGCGCGATGCGTCTTCTACGGAGAAAATTCTGGCAGCGCAAGCTGAAGGTGAAATTAGCGATCAGGACCCTTACTTTCTGCCCGCCAAACTTACAGGCCGTTACTTAAAACGCGCCACTGTTGAATTTGACGAGAATACTAATGTTCCCCGGATTGGTATCGAATTTAACGATGAAGGAGGAAAAGTTTTTGAAGATATTACAAAACGGAATATTGGCCTGCCGATAGGTATTTATATAGACGGCATGCGTCTTTCCGAACCGACGGTGAATGAGGAGATTCGCGGCGGCAAGGCAGTTATCACGGGACAGTTCACGCTCGATTACGTAAAGACCATGGTGCGGAACTTGAACTCTGGTGCCCTGCCGGTCCCGATTACGCTTATTTCACAGCAGACAGTTGAGGCCTCCCTTGGCAGGGTTTCGCTGGAGACGTCTCTTCGCGCGGCCCTCGTGGGGCTCATCATTGTAGCCGCCTTTATGATTTTCTGGTACCGTTTGCCGGGGGTTCTGGCGGTTTTGGCGCTTCTCTTATATACCGCCGTTACTCTCACAGTTTTTAAGCTTATCGATCTTACTTTCACTGTAGCGGCAATTGCGGGGTTCGTGCTTTCTATCGGCATGGCGGTTGACGCCAACATCCTTATTTTCGAGCGCATGAAAGAAGAACTTAATCGAGGACAGCCGCTTAGCGAGGCTATGCTTGAGGGATTTGCCAGAGCCTGGACCTCAATCCGCGACTCGAATATTTCAAGCCTCATTACCGCCGCGATTCTTTATTGGCTGGGGACGTCGGTGGTGCGCGGATTTGCCTTAACACTCGCCCTCGGCATCCTGGTTTCGATGTTCACGGCACTCACGGTTTCGCGGACATTTTTGCTGGCAACATTGCGCAAAAATGGTTCGAGGTTTCTGTATTTGTCGGGACTTGGCAAAATGTAAAGTGCAAATATCAAAAATCAAAATGACAATTTAAAATTCAAAATTTTACATTTTGCATTGTCATTTTCCACTTTGATTTTTAATTTTTTATCTGGCTTATGGGTTTGATTTATTACCGAAAAATCACCTATATCATCTCAGGAACGCTTGTTCTATTGTCTCTCGCAGCCCTGTTAGTTTGGGGCCTGCAACTTGGGATTGATTTTACCGGCGGGTCTTTGCTTGAGGTGGAATATACGGTTTTACGTCCGTCGCTGGATGATATGAATAGCCGCGTTACGGCAGCCGGGATTCCTCATGCAGTCATCCAGCCGACGGGAGAGCGCGGCGTTCTCATTCGCACCGAGCATCTTTCAGAGGAACGCCATCTGGCTTTGGCGGAGAATCTTACCGGCGGCGATAAGGAAAGCATGATCGAGAAGAGGTTCGACGCCATCGGCCCCACCATCGGCAGGGAGCTTGCCCGGAAGTCGGTTTGGGCGATCGTGCTGGTGATATTTCTGATTGTTGTCTATATCGCCTGGGCCTTCAGGCACGTTTCGGAGCCGGTGGCATCATGGAAATACGGCATCGCTACGGTAATTGCCCTGACGCACGACGTTTCAATTCCAATCGGGGTTTTCTCGGTGCTGGGGCATTTTTACGGTGTTGAGGTGGACACCCTTTTTGTTACCGCGCTTCTCACCATCCTCGGATTTTCTGTGCATGACACGATTGTGGTGTTTGACCGCATCCGCGAAAATCTAAAAAACATGAAGGGGCGGCCGGCGTTTGAAACGGTCGTGGGCGATAGCATCTCGCAAACCATGACCCGCTCAATTAACACCTCACTGACTGTGCTTTTAGTGATGATTTCGATTTACATTTTCGGCGGCGCATCCATAGCATATTTCGCGCTGGCGCTCATCATAGGGGTTTTTTTCGGGACCTACTCGTCAATTTGCCTAGCCAGTCCGATCCTCGTCACCTGGCAGAAGTGGTCGGAGAGAAGAGTTGGCTGAACATTACATTCCAACGTTCTGCAGAACGTTGGAATGTTATCGGATCGAAATAGATGACGCTCCGCGCAGCAAGCTATGCGGTATCGCTGTTATAATCCTTCGACTCGCTGTCGCTCGCTCAGGATATTTTCGCCCTTTTTCTGTAGGGTAACCTCGCGGCAAGCCGCGAGGTATTGTTGGCGAAAATAAAATCAACTCAATGCGCCAGGCGAGTGGCGTATTGAAAAATCATTATGGTTAAAGTAATTCAAAAAGATCCATTTTCTTCAAGTTTTCTAACGGGATGAGGCAGGAGGGTTTATCGGATATAACGTGATAACAATGACAGAAATAACCGGCGTCATTGACAGCCTGTCAAGCCAATGCTACCATATGCCCGTATTATAATTTGTGCCTAGGCCCCATATATACTGGGGTAAAAAGCGGCGCTATCGACGTCAAATGCTGCAGCCAATCAAGGCCTCAATTAAGCCTCGGGAGGTGACTCAAAACCTTCTGAAGCAGATCGAAAATAAGCGCGTGCGAGAGGTTCTCGAGCGCCGCTTTGGGTTAAAAAACGGCAAGGGAGAGACCCTGGAAGCCATCGGATCTTCCTACGGCATTACGCGAGAACGCGTGCGTCAGATCGAAGCCGACGGGCTGAAATCCATTGCCAAGCCGGCGGTTTACGGCTTGGCCGAGTCGGCATTTAAGGCGCTGGAGGAACATCTGAAAGAACACGGGAGCGTGGCGCGCGAAGAGCATTTATTGAAAAGTGTTGCCGATGAGCGCGAGCATGCGCATTTAAAGTTTATCTTGACGGTGGGCAAGCAGTTTCAAAAAACGCGCGAGACCGATCTGCACTATGACCATTGGTACACGTGGAAAGAAGCCAAAGTTGCGGCAGAAAAGATTCTTCACGGAGTTACCGAGGACCTCGATAAACAAAAATTTCCCGTGAGCCGCGAAGCGCTTTTTGCGCTTCTGGGGACCCATGCGGAGCAGGTCTTGGGCAGCAAGCCGAAAGATCAGGTTTTGCAGGCTTATCTCGGAATTTCCAAAGAGATCGCACAAAATCCCTACGGTGAATACGGTTTGGCTTCATGGCCCACGATCCGTCCTAAAGGCGTTCGCGACAAGGCCTACGTAGTTTTGCAAAAGACCGGCAAGCCCATGCATTTTCGCGAGGTGGCTTCAGCCATCAACTCCATGCAGTGGACCAGAAAACCGGCGCATCCCCAAACGGTGCATAATGAGCTGATTAAAGCCGGCAATCAGTTTGTCTTGGTGGGCCGGGGGCTTTACGCTCTTCGTGAATGGGGATACACCCCGGGGACGGTCGCTACGGTCATGCAGGAAGTGTTGAGGGGTGCCGCGAAGCCGCTTGCCAAGGAGGAGATTGTGAAGAGCGTACTTGAGAGGCGCTTCGTTAAGGAAAATACGATTCTTCTGAATCTGCAAAATCGCAGCTTATTTTCCAAAAATCCGGAAGGAAAGTATTTTCTCGCTTGAGTTTAGGTGATAGAGTATAGTTAATAGGTGGCAGGTGTTGATTGAACTAGGTTGTTTTTGGGCTCATATGCTCTATAGCCTGTTGCCTGTAACCTAATCTGGGGGAAGACCCTCATTCAATGTTTACGTCCGATTTTTTCGCCGCCAATCTATTTGAAGGCATCCGCCTGATACTTGCGGGGTGGTGGATTTATACTCCGCTGATTCTTGTCTATCTCGCCGCCGAGAACTGGAAGTACTATATCATAATAGCGAAGTTGAAAAGCACCCAATGGGTGCTGCTTGAGATTCGCATCCCGCGGGGGATTATGAAATCCCCCGAAGCCATGGAGCGCGTTTTTACCGGTTTTCATGGCCCTTATGTCCCCCCAGAGAAGTTTAAAGAGTTTTATTTGGAGGCAAATGTGCGGCTTTGGTATAATCTAGAGATTGTCGGCCAGGGCGGCGACATACGTTTTTATATCTATGCGCCAAAGAAATGGCGTAACGTGGTGGAGGCGCAGATTTACGCCCAGTATCCCGATGTCACAATCAGCGAAGCCGATGACTACACCAAAAGTGTCCCCGACGATTTTCCCAATGAGGATTATGAGATGTGGGGCATGGAGATGCAATTTGCCAAAGAAGACGCCTATCCCATCACTACTTATTACGACTTTAAGACGCTCACCGAAGCCAAGCTTGAAGAAGTAAAAGTTGATCCGCTCTCGGCCTTTGCCGAAACCATGGCGACCTTAAAACACGGTGAGCAGATTTGGTTTCAAATCTTGGCGCGTCCCTGCGGTTTGCCCGGTAAGGGGCCAAAAGATAACTGGAAAGATGAGGCGGAGCAAATTGTAAATAAGCTCGCCGGGCGCGAGAAGCCCGCCAAGAAAAAATGGTGGGAGTCGCTTGCCGAAATTGTCTCCGCGTTTCTTGAAGAAATTCCCGAGCACGCGGCGGAGCTGGCAAAGCCCATGTCCTCTTCCGGCGAGCGGGGGCTGGGGAGACTCTATGCCGCCGGCGCTAAAAAAGACGATTCAAAAAAAGATCCGTCGAAGCTGCTGCACATCACCCCGGGCGAGAAGGATGTGATCGCCGCGATCGAACGCAAGGCCTCCAAGATGGGATATGAGGCGGTGGTGCGGATGATTTATGTAGCGCGGCGCGACGTGTTTGATCCAAGCGGTATTGGCTCGCTCTTTGGCATGATTAAGCAGTTCAATACCCAGCACTTGAACGCCTTTAAGCCCAACGGCGGCACGCTCACACGAACAAAGGATTATCTGTGGGGTTTTTACAGTTCGCAAAAATACCAAAATAAGATAAAACGGGGTTTGTTGTATTCATACAAACACCGGACACTTTTTTGGGACGTCAAAAAAATTCTCCCGTTCCCAAACACTATGCGGATTGCAAACGCCGTTTCTAGATTTTTTTACCGATTATTTCCCAGCCAAGTTGAATCTATGCGCTCAAAACCCATTGTTTTAAATACCGAGGAGATGGCGACGCTCTTCCACTTCCCGGGCGAGACGGTTTCTTCTCCCGCCATGCCGCGCCAGCAGGCCAAATTCGGCGAGCCGCCGATTAATCTCCCTGCGGGGTAAATAATGTAAAATGCAAATCTCAAAATGTCCCTAACATATCCCGAACGAAGTGAGGTTAAAGTTTGCGATCCCGTACTGTCCGCGAAAGAAACACTGGCATTTTCTGGTTGCCGGGCGGGATATAACGGGATCCTCGCAACTGGTAACCGCTCACCATATTTGCGGACAGTTGCGGGGCAAAGTGACAGTGCAAAATTTAAAATTATCGCGGAGCGATACCATAATTTTGATTTTTGATATTTACATTTTGAATTTCTAGCTATGAACGATAACGAAATCACTTATTTCGCAGAAACTACCTTCCGCAACGAGATGCGGCGTTTTGGCATCAAGCGGGCGGACCGCCGCCGCCATATGTACGTTATCGGGAAGACCGGCACCGGAAAGACGACCATGCTTGACAATATGACGGTACAGGATATCCAGCGGGGGAATGGCGTGGCGGTGCTGGATCCGCACGGCGAGTACGCCGAGCAGATGCTCTCGTTCGTGCCCAAAGAACGGATTGACGACGTGGTCTATTTCAATCCGGCGGATCTCGCGCATCCGCTCGGCTTCAATATGCTAGAAAAGCCTGATCCCAATCTGCGCCACTTTGTGGCCTCGGGCCTGATGGGAGTCTTCAAGAAGCTCTGGCCGGACGTTTGGTCGGCGCGCATGGAGTACTTTCTTTCGAATTCCATTCTGGCGCATCTGGAGCGCGACGGCGCAACGCTTATCGGCGTCAACCGCATTTTCGGCGACAAGGAATACCGCAAGCAGATTGTTTCGGAGATTAAAGACCCGATTGTGAAAGGGTTCTGGGAAAACGAGTTCGCCAAGCTCCCAGAACAGTTCATGCGCGAAGCAGTTGCCGCCATCCAGAACAAGGTCGGCCAGTTTATCTCCAACCCCTTAATCAGAAACATCATCGGGCAGACCAGTTCAACTTTTAATATCCGCGAAATCATGGATCAGAAAAAGATCCTGATTGCCAACCTTTCCAAGGGAAAAATCGGTGAAGAAAACTCCAATCTTCTTGGCGCGTTGCTGGTGACTCGGATTTATCTCACCGCCATGTCGCGCGTTGACCTTCCCGAAGAAGAACGCGAAGATTTTTACGTTTACGTTGACGAGTTTCAGAATTTCGCCACGGAGTCCTTCGCCAATATTCTTTCGGAGGCGAGAAAATACCACTTAAATCTCACGCTGGCGCACCAATACATGGGGCAGCTGGTGGACGATAAGACCAAATCCGCCATGCTGCAGCAGGCGATTTTGGGCAACGTAGGGACGATTGTCAGTTTTCGCATCGGCGCGGA
>Ga0209542_10015289_pt1 | contig 12912 bp, 13 predicted proteins | sample RifCSPhighO2_01_FD_184028 | JGI IMG/M metagenome (GOLD analysis project Ga0209542, IMG submission 184028) | Soil microbial communities from Rifle, Colorado - Rifle CSP2_plank highO2_0.1 (SPAdes) (version 2) | ecosystem: Environmental > Terrestrial > Deep subsurface > Rock core/Sediment ... | reverse complement strand
TATTTATTTTTTATCTGCTAATCACTCCGCTAACAATTTATCCCGTTTTATTTCTATTAAATCAATTTTATGGAGCGTCTTTAATTAGCGGAGCCAACGGCCCAATTTGTGAAATTTCTTCAAATCTTCCATCATTTATACAAAATATAGCATGCATAAAAACCACTATATTTTTCAATGATTATTATGCAAACATAATTCCCGCATGCATAGCGGGTTCTGCATATTACTTGCTCTTAATACTAAATTTAAGCACACCAATGAATTTTTCAAAAAGAATCAAGAGTTTATTTTTCATTTTAGGCTTATTTTTATTATTAAATATAGTAAGAATATTTTCATTTGCACTAATCTTTGTAAATAAAAACTATGAAATATTTAATATAGCACATGTAGCATCATGGTATTTTGGCAGTACGATTTTAGTAGTTTTATTATGGTTTGCAAACGTATATTTATTTAATATAAAAACAATCCCCATATATACAGATATCAAGACAATGATAAACCAAATAAGGAAGAGCAAATGAGTTTTATATCAAATATAATAGATATCATAGTCTCAATAGTAGCAGATTTAGGTTATTGGGGAATAATTCTAGGAATGTTAATTGAAAGCTCTTTTATACCCTTTCCAAGCGAATTAATTTTACCCCCTGCCGGAGTTCTTGTATCAACAGGACAAATGTCTTTCTCAATAGTCTTGTTATGTGCAATCATTGGAAGTTTAATTGGAGCTTATATAAACTACTTTTTAGGTCTTCACTTTGGTCGTAGAGTAATCAACGGATTAGTAAAAAGATATGGAAAATTTATGCTCTTAAGAAATGAGTCTCTAGAAAGAGCAGACCATTATTTTAAGAATCATGGAAGCATCACAACATTTACTGGAAGATTAATCCCAGCCATACGTCAGCTAATTTCAATTCCAGCAGGATTCTCCAGAATGGGTTTAGGGAAATTTACAATTTACACTGCACTAGGTGCAGGAGCATGGTCTACAATACTTATTTACGTGGGAGTTTTATATGGAAATAATAAAGAAAATATAGACTCTTTTTTGAGTTCAGCAACAATAATAATCCTAATAATAGTTGCAATTGCAATTATAACTTACATATATTTCAAAAAACTAAATAGAAATCTTCTTAGCGTCAATAAGTGATTGAGTTATTAGCTTTTCAGTTGCCTCAAGAATTTCACAATTGGAGACTTCAACTCTATAACAATTTCCATTAATACTCACCTTAGTTTCATTTCCTTTAAGTATCTCAACAACTTTATTCCCTGGTTTGTTTTCACAAGTAACCCATAAATCTCTTCTCAAACCAGCATTCCAAAAATCAAGGTTTCCAGCAATAACTTTAATTTGGTTATCAGTCATAAAACTAGATATAGTTCCCACAGCAAGAGAACCATATCTGCATTGCTGTAGCCCCTCACTATTTACAGAAAGATAAACAACAGACCCCGGACTAAGTAAATTAGATTTTCCCGATATACTTACATTATTATATCTGGGATCATTTCTCAAGTAAAGATTATATTGTGCCAGTTCTCCCGTTTTAGTCTTAATATAATAACTATGATGAAACAATGGAATCTCTCCTAGTTTTTGTTTAGAGAATGTCATTCCTTCATATTCAAAATAGTTCAAACTCTTAAAATAGGCACTTGCAATGAGAAAAACTACAACAAGAACTCCTAAGAAAATAAGGATGCCTAACAGTTCTTTCTCCAGTTTTCTTTCTTTTTTGGTTTGTTTTTTCACCATAAGATTATTTAATATTTGCCTTTTTTAAATGCTATGCAGACTTCAATTTATGGATAACTGCATGGGATGTAGCTCTTTGTTTTTGCAGTTGTCCATTAGAGAACTGCGGACAAAATGTGCTATAAGCTACGCAGTTCTCTATACATTGAATAATAACTTCATCAATCAATTAATTCCCAAGACTTTATATAAAAATGCATCCACCGTTCTCAAATTACCACTAACAAAAACGCAACTCTCATTTTCAGTTATGCTTTCAATTTCACTTTCTCTTAAAACAATTAAAGCTTCAGCATCAGAACAGCTTTTTTCAGGCAAATCTCTATCACAAGAACCATAACAAGCTTCGTTAATTTTACCAGCATATAACCCTAAACTATTATATATTTCTTGAGCCCCTCCGGTAATTTCAGAATCAATATAAACTTGCCTGCCTCCAAAATCCGCCAAAGTTTTATCAATCTCTGATGTAATATTTATTTCACTTGGGTGATATGTAAAATAATATTTTTGAGAACCAACAGTGTAAACCCAATATTGCCCATTATGACTAAATCCTTGAATTTCATCGTCAACTCCAGCATTGCCTCCAAAACCAACAATGCTCAATGCAAATCCAACAGTGCTAAGCAAAAGCAAAGCAACTATTACAATACCTCCAATGCGTTTCCTTCTTTGCTCACTTTGCGAAGAATCTTTCAGACTTCTAATGTTGCTCACATAATAATAAATATTTTCACTTTAAAAAACTTAGTCTCCTGACCTCAAAATCAAAAATTCCTCAAATGAGGAATAAAAAAAAGAAAAAAGAAAAAAAATAAACCAGTTCACTTAAGCCGTGACTACTGTAGCCGTAGTTGAGGTTGTTCCCTTCAACTTGTGACCAACATCAGTCTTAGGATTCTGTGTTCTCAAGTATGTTGCTGCGTTAGCAGTATCGCCTTGTTCCCAGCCAGCTACAAGAGTAGCTACTTTAGAACTTGCCCATGGGTTAGCAAATGATTGGATTATCCATTCACCGCTTCCAGCGCCTGTAGCTGCAGTCCATGATGCACCGCAACCAGCATTGCTTAATAGGGTTGATGCAGCTGTGTTTACACAACTACCTCCAACAACGACAAGGTTCTTTCCGGACATTCCAGAGCTCGCAAGCTCATCGTCCATGACCTTAACATCTCCTAGAGTTTTAGAGCCAGAACCAGAGCCAACAGCATCTACATATATTTTAGCAGTAACTTGTTGATTAGGATAGCTTAAAACTACATTATATTGGTCAGAATCTGTTTGATCCATTGTGGACAAAAGTCCCCATTGGTCCATTTTGACATAGAATTTGTCTTGAGATTCTTTCTCATATCCTCCAGCGCCATATGCAGTATTTTTCATATCTGCATCACCATTCCATGTGAAAGATACATCGCTAATGCTTACTCCAGCATCGCTTACTCCACCACCAGATGATTCCACAATTACCACATTATAAACACTAGACTCATCCTTTTCTTCAAATAAGACAATAGAAGGTCTCAATATATTTCCTCCAGAAGGCTCAACAAGATACGTTTCTGTATTGTTAGCAGTTCCGGTAGATGTAATATTATAAGTCAATTGTCCTACAGCACCTGAAACACTAGCTCCGGCACTTGAAGTATTAAGGGAGCTTTGAGTACTTCCAAAAGTGATAAACCACAAAGCAGGGGAAGTATCATTTTTAGACATAGCAATATCAGTAAATCCATCCCCATCAGGGAATGTAAATCCTGTAGCATCTGTTCCTACACCATCAATATCATCTAACGTAATATTCAATGGCTCATAAAATGCAAGATTTGCACCTTTTGAAGTTTCTATTGTTGGATAAAGAACTAATTCTCCAGCAGAAGAATCAGGAGAGTTAAATCTCACATGTTCTGAATTATCTCCAGCTTTATTATCCCAGTAGTTAAAAGTATAGGATACTCCTCCAATATCAATCGTTCCAGTTCCTTCAGACGTAGAGTCCGCACTAACACTTTCTCCAGTAGTCATATCCTTAACAGTAATTTTGTCCTTATCAGTTAAAGTAGAAGCATTACTAATACTGGTAAGCTTAATCAGAACTCCATCATCTTCATTTCCTAAAACTGCATATCCAGATTCGTTAACTATACCTTGCTCTCGAACAACTAACCTCCAATCATTGCTGTCTCCAAGAAACACGCCTATTGGACCGCTTGTTCTATTATTTAACCATTCAAAGTTAGTCAGAGTTTCCCCCTGCCAGCTTGTGAAAGTTATAGAGGCCATATCAGTTCCAGATGGCTTTATTGTTATATCTTCTCTGTTCTCAGTATCATCTAACTCAACAGACAATCCATCAAACACCAATCTAAATCCTCCAAATACAGGGTCAACAAATTCATCTCCTGATTTGAAGAAATCACTACTTCCATCAGGTGCAAAAATTTGAACAGTAATCCATGAAACATTTCCCATATAAGCAGGAGAGTCCATATCAACACTGGTTCCTTCAATAGCTGTTTCATCTGTTCCTACCTTGACTTCATTTCCATCTTGTAGTGTCAGGCGATTAGCTCCAACAACTACTTCGGCAGAAAGAGTATTCGTAGCAGTAGATTCATCTGCGTTGTTAACAGCAACTTCAACTCCAAGTATTTTCTTGGAAGCTGCCTCATTTATTTCTTTTTGATCAGACTTTCCAGAGGAATCAGTAACTTTTACTGTTGCAGAAGTATCCGTCGCAGCAGTAAGTTCCACAGTATAAGTTTTATCATCAACCACTATAGTTTGAGATGGATTAGCATTTGCGCTTCCAACAGTCAAATATAAAGTTTCAGCTGACTTAAGCAAAACTATTTTACTATTTGTAGTAGCTGAAGCAACAGTAAATTTCTCCCCAAATAAGATTATTTCTTCACCTTGCGAATCAGCATGGGTAAAGTTAATTGCCTCATCAAAAGTAATTGTGGCATTATAAAGATAATTCGTCGCCGAAGTTCCAAAGAATAGTCCAGCATCAGGATCAACGCTTGTAGTAGGCTCCTTTGCAAAAATAGCTCTTGGATTGCTTCCAAGATTTATTTTAAATTGAGCTTCAGCATCAACATTTCCTGAAAAGTCAGTATCTCCTAAAGCAGAAGGCAAATTGCTTTTAGTAACTGAAGTTCTAACAGAGTTCAATGACTTGTTAAGTTCAAGAGGTGTAGAACTGGTGAACAATGCATAAGCATCATTTGTCAAAGCACCAGCACTTCCTCCAGCACCAGCAAGAGCAGAGCTCAAAGATGTAGATATATCAGTAACAGCAACCAAATCTAGAGAATTACCATATACTATAGCAACATCAGCAGCACCATTCTGAACGAACGGAGCAGGGAAGTTTGCAGCAGCAGCAAGTGCAACTGTACTTCCAAGCATAGCTGTAGAAGCTATAGCAGACGCAATTTTCCTAAAATTAAATTTCATTATTAATAAACCTCCTTTCAACTATGTTCTGTAGCGACTCCGCAGAGTCCCTCATCAAGGAAGTCGCGCTTTTAATTAGCGACCCGCCAAGTGAGCCGTGCAATACACGCTTTGTAACGTTTTGTATCGGTCTCATCATTTTAGTTATTCGCTCAAAAGAGCGTTATATAGGATATCCTTTAGGTCTTTAAAAAGCTTTCTATCACTGTTCGCTTATTATAATCAATTAATTCAAAACATCTATATTTATATTTAAATCTTTGCTTGTTACTACTAAATGAACAAACAATTATATCGTTAATATTTGCTTAAATATAGGGTATTTTTAGAATATGTGTAATAGAAAAACATATAAACTAACAATACTATTAAATCATTGAAAATGGCGCAAAAAACAAGAATAAAAGAGATAACTATAACTGAAGACAGAGGAACGTTCTCATCTTTCTTCAAAAAGTTTTCAACAGACAAAAAAGATTTTGATTTTAAAGGGCTTGCCTCTTTAAGGTCATTGCTTTCAAACGAAAAAGCGCGAATTCTTCACGTGATTAAAACAAAAGCTCCCAAATCAATTTACAATGTTTCAAAGCTAGTAGGAAGAGATTTCAAATCAGTATTAGAAGATATAAACTTACTAGAAGAGTTTGGGTTTATAGACTTGATAAAAGAAACAACTGGAAAAAGGGAAAGACTAAGACCTGTAACAATAATAGATGTTTTAAAGATAGAAATAATTTTATAGTTAAGGGCAAATCTTCCCACTAACAATAATGTTACCTGGAAACTGAGGTATAAAATAAGAATTTCCTATGTAGGCAGAGGTACAATTACCTTTAACTAAAGAGAATATTTCCTCGCCATCATCTTCAGAAGAAGAATTAAGGTAATAATTAACTTTAAATTCATATCCCTTATAGACATCTTGAGGGCTTATTTTCCAGCTTGCATCAATCATACCTTTCAAAGAAGCAATAGAAACATCGCAAGAGTTTTCACCATTTAAGCAAGTGTTTCCAAAAGAATGGCACTCTCTAATAAGTTCATTAAGAGCAAGGTTTTTACCATTTTCCCTAATAACACAATCAGTTGTTTGCTCCATGGAACTTTCGATAAACTGGTAGAGTATTTCACTTTCTTTTTGAACTGGTTCAGGATTGCGTAGTCTTATGCCCAAAAACACCACAAAAGCAATAGCTATAATTACAACTATCAAAACAAAACCTACAATCTCTTCCTGTCCTTTCTTTTTCCTAATTTTTTCCATTATTCAACACCTTCAAACCCCATTATTACCTTTCCAAGTTCACACTTAGTCTGTTTAAGAGTATCATCAAACCTACATAAAGAAACAAAAGACTCGTAAGCTTCAAAATCTCCTTTATTTACAAGAGTCACACTGTTGCATCTTGGATAATTTTGAGTGGTGCATTCACCAATATCATACAAAGGATAAACCCTGCTTACTTTAAGTAATGAAACATCATTCCAAAATCCTTTGTAAGAATTTCTATCTTTAAGCAAAAATATCTTATCTAAATCAACACATGAACTACAATCATCAGACATTATCCAGTTAAATTCAGGAGCTCCAGTCATTTTCCTTACTTGAGTAAGAACAGCCTCTTTTCTCAAGTCTTCAACATCAGACCTTAATGAACTAAACTTCACAGATATAAAAAACACAGAGACTATTCCAAATAATATTATTATAGCAATAATGATAAAAACCATTTGCTGTATTTTAAACTGTCCTTTAGAATACCTTACACGAAGCAAGCTCATTGTTCCTCCTTTCCAAATCTCTAGCAATAGGTACTATTTGTCTGGCAAAATCTCTTGAGTTACTTATATTTGTAGAGGCAATAAAAGCCTGCAAGTCAGAAGCCAAATTATTTGAACAACCACTACCCTCAATATATGCAGACTTTTTATTATAAACAACTGCAAGTTCTCCAGCCCTTTTCATTAATCTCTTCAGTTGACATTCATATATTTCAGTATCTGACAATATGGCTGCAAGCATCAAAGCATCATTATCTGATCCATAGTAAGAACTTTTCCCAGATTTGGTAACAACTCCAGAAGTAGTCTCAACATTGACATCACATCCAAGTTTATTGAAGCAAACTCTAGTAAAATTTTGAGGGCATAAATTTACATTATTTGTTAAATTAATCCCTATATTTTGTTTCCCATCAACAGATAAATCCAAAACAAGCTCCTCAATATTAGAAGGAGGGCTAACAAAACAATAACCTCCAGAATAAATAATTATTACATCTCCTATTTTAAAAGGCAGATTCAGTGGATTCACAAGCACATGAAGTTTTTCATCTTCACTTTGTTCAATGGCTCTTGAAAATACATATTTATTATAAACTGATTTCCTCACACTTTGACCACTCCATTGTCCTCTTGAAGATGCCGAAGCAGTGCTCAATCTCTGAACTCCAAAAGCTCCATCAGTGGAACATTCATTATAGACTCTTGTTTCAGTTGAAAACCCAATAACTGAATATTTATTATCTTCTAAAACAGTCTCAACAGGATTTAATAAATTAGCAAGTTCACCAGATACAAAAGTATCTCTTTGAGTTCTATTAGATCCAATTAATTGAGAAGTTAAGTATATTGCCAGAATCAATATGGTGGCTCCAGCAATGATTGCAAATATCCAGCTAAAAGTAAATTCAACTCCTTTTCTATTCATTTCAAAGACCCCACAAGATTCTTCACATTGTTTTGTATTTTTTCTATAATTTTTCTTATATTTTCAGGAGTTCCACCATAGTCATCATTTATATTCCACACAATTTCTTGTCTTCCATATTTTTGATTATTAAATATTTCAGAAGGGACATTATCTGCCACTATGACAATTAAATTAATCTTTGTAAGTAAATCAGTAGTTATTGATTTAGGCTTTCCTATTAATCTAATTCCAAACTCTTTAGCAACTTTTATTTGCTTTTGATCTAAAGGATATTTTCCAGGCAAAAGACCAGCACTCACAGCAATATAATTTTCATTTTTGTTAAATTTATTAAAAAAAGCTTCAGCAACCTTACTTCTAAATCTATTATGTTTGCATACAAATAAAACAATCTTTTTATTCATGCCCTACCTTCACCAGAGACTCAAATTCTCCTTTAGATAATCTTATTCCAACTTTTCCAGATTTAACTTCAAAGCAATCAAACTCTCCAAGAGACGAAGTATCTATCTTATCTATTTTTTTAAAAGCCAAGTCCTTTGCTTTTTCAGGAGGGTACAAGAAAGTGTTTGTATTTTGTTGTTGAAATCCAGAAGAAACATCCCTCAACGCTTTTAGTTGAGAATTATATCTTCCCGCATCAATATTATTTGCAATAGAACCAAAGCAAACAAAATTTATACTGCTAGGCATAGAAAAATAAAATATTCTATTTGTCGTAGCAGAACTCCAAACATCATCCACATTGTTCTGAAATTCCTCATAAAATAATCCCATCTGAGCAACACTGCTAAATTTCAAAAAAGCAGTTATTGCATAAACAGCAACACCAATCAAAGCAATTATTATGATAATTGAAAAAATCATTCCAAAAGATATTTCAATAGACCCCTTTTTCATGATAGTTTATAGTTTAAAAGACATTAAAAGGTTTTGTCATACTTAAGCAAGTTAATTCATCAGATCAAAGGCATAAATATCATTAGGTCTGATTATTCAAATGAAAGAAATAAAATCTATAACAAGAAAGTGGGGAAACCCAACCATAGTGGTTATAACTAATAAAGTTCTAGCAAAAGAAAATTTAAAGGAAAATATTAAAATAACAATTAATGTACAAAAAAGGCCAAAGGCAGGAGTGTTATGAGGATTTGGAAAAGGGAGATTCAAAAAACCAACCCAACAAATTAAAGATGAAATGCGTGCAGAATGGTTAAGTGCTTCTGATAAAAAAAGAGGAAAATTGGAAGAAGCAGAGATAAAATACTTTTTGATATTTATGCAGTTACAGAATTATTAAAACAAAATCCATTATATAACTCATATAAAGAAGAAGAGATTATTAGATAATGGTTTTTAAAATTTAGACAATGTAAAATTTATAAAAGAATAAATTCAATTTCAAGTTAGTCTTTAAAGTTCCATAGCTGGAATAAATCCTTTTTCTTTATTAAAGTTTTTGCATATAATGTAATATTCTTTTATTTTTAGCTCACTACTTAATTTGCGGAGTGCCACTTTATCAAAAATAGTTCCAGTTTCTTTTACTTCAATAGCTATTTTTTTATTCTTTAATATAAAATCAATTTCTGCACCACTTCTTTTTTGATAGTATTTTATTTTGTCTAATCTTTTAATTATGTTGAATACAGAGTTTTCAAAAAGATACCCCGATGAGACTCTTGCAAAATGGGATAGTATTCCCGTATCACATAAATAGACTTTCTTAGCTCCAGCGACTTCTCTGTCAACGCTGTTGCTTAAAGCAGGAACTAGATTTATAAAATAAGTTGATTCTAAAAATGAAATATAAGAATAAAGAGTTTGCCTCGTTATTCCTATTTCAGCACCTATTTTACTTAAATTTAATTTTGTCCCAACTCTTTGCATAAGGAGCAATATCAAATCTCTTACATGATTGATGTTTTTGAAATCTCCAAGAGATTTAACGTCTTTCTCAAAGTATGACTTAAAAATATCTTCTAAATGGGCATTTTTTTCTTCATTTGTTTTAGCTAGAACAACTTGGGGAAAGCCTCCAAAATTAAGGTATTCTTCAAAGTATTTTATAAGTTTTTGATAGGAAACATAGCTTTTTTTCAATTCTTTATCTGCAAGGTCTTTATTGTGCTCTTTTTTTATATCTTTAAACAACAAATATTCTTCAAAATCCAAAGGAAATAATTCAAGAATTATTTTTCTGCCCGCAAGACTCTCCGAGAATAGATTTTTTATGTAGAAACTGCTTGAACCAGTAAGAAAAAATTGGATGTTGTAATGATCAAACAAATATTTTATAGGTTTTGATAATTCCGGCAAAGCCTGTATTTCATCTAAAAATATATATGCTTTTTCTTCAACAGATACCCCATATTGCCTTAAATTCAAGATTATATTGTCATAATTTTCTTCTTGAAATATTTTCTGTATAATCGGGTTTTCAATATCTAAAAAAACTTTATTTTTACTTTTAATCTCATTATAAATAACTCTGAATAGGGTAGTTTTTCCCACTCTTCGCATACCAGTCACAACTACTATTGTCTTTTTATCAACCCATTTCCTAAGTTCATTGGCTAATTTTCTTTCATATATTATCATTTTAACTGTATGATTCAATCATACAATATTAGCCTAATAATGTCTATTTATAAATTTTACTATACCCTTCTCAAATAAGCTACTAGGAAGTTATTTGGGTTTATTTCAAGTTTACAGCACTAGCCACAAAAGAACAAGTGTTAGGTCCTAGTTCATTATCAAAGACATCTCTGCACTTTATATAATAAACCAAGTTTGGCTCCCATTTTGCATAATGGCTCTTCTTATTTGAAGTAGAAATATAGAGCAATTTAATACCTTCATCAAAGTTAAAGTTGCAACTATTCAAAGAGTAAGTACATGAAGCATCTTCATTTGTAACAATTTTAAGAGCGTTATTAGAAGAGTCTCTATAAGCTCTCGTAACCAAAGGAGCATTTATATCAACAAAAACAGAGAAGCTAATTTCAGCTTCGGCAGAATTACCTCCAAAGTCAGAACATCTTATCTTATAATTATAATTCCCAGTTGTTAAATCCAACCTTTGAGTATGTTCAACAGCTCTTGTTTCAAACATTGGTATAAAACTGTTAGGCAATCCCGTTGGACTAAATGCGCATATAGCAATTCCCTCACTAGCACCATCATCAGTAACAACTTTCAAATTCACAGGAACAGTATTTGTATTTCCTGTAACAGTTCCATCAGGAGAAACAGAAATTATATTCAGTGGTTGAGAACCAATCAAATTATACTTATAACTCACAACATTCACATTTCTGTCCTCTTCAGACTTAGAAGGTTGATCCTTGCATCTAACAAAAAAGTTGTTTATCTTTCTATCAATAATTCCTGTAAAGTTTGTATTGCAAGAGTATAAAGACCTGGCATTAACTTGCGTAAGAGAAGTGGCGCAAGTCATAGAATTTTCCATGACATCATATGATTTATCTTGAGAACTCCATTTGCATGTTGCAGGCTCATTAACATAAAACTGAACAGGCACACTCTGTACACCAAATTTAACATAACTTTCAGAAGGAATAGAAGTATCAACAATAACTGGAGCAGTAGTATCAGGAGAAGGGTCAACACATAACTGAATCGCAAATTCATCAACATTCTCATTTCCATTTTTATCTCTGCATCTAACAAAGAAATCATATTTTCCATCAGCTTGCAATTCAGGAACTTCAGCATTCAATGAATTTGGAGAAGGCAGTGAAAATTGTTGAGTGTGGTTATACAAATACAAATTAGTATTCCCAAAGAAATATTGCATTTCATCAAAAGTATTTTTATGCTCCAAATCCATTTTACATTGAGCAGGCTCATTTGTTGTAATTCCAAAACTTAATGGAGTAAATGCCTGCAAACATCCATTTGTTGCACCATTCTTAACTATTTTAGTTCCAAGAGAAGAAGGCCTTGTGTCATGATTAGTATATCTATGATTTTCAGTTAGGGGAGTATCCCAAGGAGTTATCGTCGGAGATAAAACATCATTTGGATTTACCCAAATACATTTCTCATCACTGCTTCCAACATTTACAAGTTCACACGCCTGTCCGAGAGCCTTACAACGATATTCTGAACAAGGTCTGAAAGAATCTTTGTTGCATGCCTCACAATCCTTTCCTCCAACAGGAGCCTCATAAGGCAAACATTGGAAATTGTAAATCTCCTTAGATTCTTTTTTGTACATGATTGCAAAGACAATGACAGCGACTGCAATTCCTACCCATCCAGCTCCAGTTAGAGGGCCCTTTGTTGTAGCGAGCCAACTATCCGCACTATACCACCCCCAATTAGCTCCAGTTGGTCCAATAGCATGAATTCCAGCAGTTACCATAATTCCAGCTCCTGCAGCAATGCTTAAAGTATTAGTTAAGCTTTCATCCCATCCAGCTAAATTTCCAATAAGTTGAATTGCTCCAACAACAAGAAGAGCTGTTTGTATTCCTAGAGCTAAGTGCCCAAACCATCCACTCGTTCCAAATGGTCCTCCAGTAAATCCTTCAGGAGTTTGTGTTCCACCACCAGGACCACCAGTTGCTCCACCATCCGGATTATTTATAGATTTTGGCGGAGGCGTATAATCCACTTTTGATGCTTCAGTTAAAGTGCTTGTCTTAGCACCACCTTGCTGTCCTGCAGTATTTTTCAATGACGAAGGTGCATTTGGAATATCTACACTGTCACTCTTAATTCTACTTCCATAAAATGCAGCACCCCACTGCCCACTAACCCTCGAACTCTCTGCAATCAAAAACATAAAACTAAACAAACTCAAAATTAAAATAAAAATTTGAGAAATAGCAAATCCCTTAACAACACCCCTTCGATAAACCATTCACTTCAAATGGAATAATTCTTTATAAATATAGTGAAAGACTACTTACTTAGCGTCTTTCACTTA
>Ga0209542_10015287_pt1 | contig 12913 bp, 19 predicted proteins | sample RifCSPhighO2_01_FD_184028 | JGI IMG/M metagenome (GOLD analysis project Ga0209542, IMG submission 184028) | Soil microbial communities from Rifle, Colorado - Rifle CSP2_plank highO2_0.1 (SPAdes) (version 2) | ecosystem: Environmental > Terrestrial > Deep subsurface > Rock core/Sediment ... | reverse complement strand
TTGGTAGCCGCGTTTGACTTAAGATCAAATGTCCGAAAGGACGTGTGGGTTCGAGTCCCACCCCCGGCACATGAGCAAAATTAAAGAGATTCTTTCAATCATATGGCTACCGCTGTCAGCGCTCGCGGTACTCGCTTTCTTCTACAGTACGTGGGGTCTTTTTAATTTCCCGCCTCAGGAAGAGATGATTGCGATAGCGGGTCGATACTATGAGGAATACGGGTTGGTGACCGTCTTTTTCGCGGCGCTCATCGAGGCAATGCTCCTCGCCGGCTGGTACTTCCCCGGAAGTCTCGTTATCGTATTTGGTGTCGTTTTGGCCGGGGGTGATATATCGCAGTTGATTGGTATGACGGTGGCGGTAACGCTTGGTTTCATCGTTGCGCACATATGTAATTATTTGCTCGGGAAATATGGTTGGTACAAAATCCTGTCTGCCCTTGGCTTTCAGGAGGCGATTGATAAGGCGCAGAAACAGCTCGCGACATACGGGCCTCGTGCCATCCTACTCACCTACTGGCATCCCAACTTTGCGACACTGACCTCGACTGCCGCGGGTATTCTACAAATACCGTTCCGTCCATTCTTTTTGTATTCAGTAATCGCCCTCACGATATGGGACAGCTTGTGGGCACTTGTTGGATACCTCCTTGGTGACTCCGCGATTGCCGCAATCGGTCCGAAAGTGGTGGTGCCATTCATCGCCTCCTGGATTGTAATTGCGCTTGTCTATCGAGCGTGGGAATCGCGTCGCGCAGGAAATGTGCCGCCGGCATCTTCGCAATCCTAATTTTTTGTGTACAATCTGCGCTAACCGCATCGGCGGGATGTATGCGCTCATAGCTCAGCTGGTAGAGCAGTCGCCTCTTAAGCGAACGGTCGTAGGTTCGAATCCTACTGGGCGCACAAGGTTTGAAAATCAGCGTTTTTGGGTGTTTTTGCGAGTACTTGATACGGACGGGTGCGCAAAGCGGCAAGTTTTGCGTTTGATATTAAAGATCCGAAGGTTGCGAGCATGGCCGCGCTCGCCTTTTTAGAAGAAATGAAAAACGATCCCGCAATTGCGATGATGACCAAGTTGATAAATGCGCTGGATATAAAGACCGGAAAGCTCCCTGCCCCGAATTCCTAAAGCACTTGCGTTATTCCTCATCTCGTGGTATAAGCATTTTGGCTTGATCTTGCAGGAGCAAATTACTCGCTGAGTAATTTACCTGCACACAACAAGGAGTATCCCAAGATGGCCAAAAATCGACGCATGGCTGGTCTGGAAATGACGGCCGATGACCACTTGGCTCGGGGCAGCACCCCGCTCAGGGAACAGACCGACAATCCGGGCAAGAAGTGGCACGAGCTGATGGACGACGAGCGGCTCCGCAACTTCATCGCGGAACAGTTCATGGTCGTCATGACACAGTACCGGCGCGCTCTGACTGGAAATCCGCAGGAGATGCAGATATTCAAGGTGCAGCTCGACGGGTTTCTCGCACCCAATCTCGCTTACCTGAAGGAGATCGGGCGAATTCCGGACGAACTCAAGGATTTCGATCCGGCGACCGAGTTTGCTCTGCCTGCGGCACGCGCTAATGGGGGCGAGACCGTTACGCTCGGCGGAAAAAGCACCAAGAGCGATCTGGTCGAGATTATGAAAATGGCAGTCGAAATAATTCGACACCCGAGTGATTTATCCGACGCTAACAAGCTCGGTTGCGCGCTGTCACTGGAAATGCTTGCGAAAGGGATCACTTGAGTCCCATCCGACGTTCATCTAGACCGCCCAAACAGAAGGCCGTTCTGGCTTCACTGTCGGGCGGTCTCTGTTTTTAATAAAATCGTTCCGATTTCGTACCACAGGGCGGACATATGCTGCGACGGCAGTAAGAATATTTGTGACGACATACCGTCTTCGAACCTGCTAGAATGCAATGGTATGGGCCTCGATTCACTCAACAACAAACCCTCCCGACGGGATGTTCTAAAGGTAGCTGGGGCCTTATTTCTTGGGGCAAATGCTCTAAAAATGCCGGCGGCGGCAACCCCGTCGATTGAAGCACCCATTCCCCCCATTCAACCAGAGGCTATCCCGACGCCGGAGTCGGTGGGAGAGGAGGAGGTGCGTGCAGTTCTGCGAGATTTGCTCGGAGATACCCCTTATGAAGTCACGATAAATCGCCCCGACGCTGGTGGACTGCAGTTGTTTGAAATAGACGTCATAGAAAAAGACGGACATACGGAGTACACGTATAGCAGAGGTCGTCCTGAAAAAGGTGAGCTACACCATTGGAGAATTGATAAGGCCAAGTACTATCAAACGAGCGCTATACCGTGCAGCGGCCACCAGGTCGCTGAGAAAATTAATGGTGCCTGGAAATTGACTCCTTAGGTGTGTACGGCGACGAACCGCTGACCGACAAAACATTGCTACAATACCGACATGGCTACGGAAATTCGAAGTGATTTAAAGAAAATTGAAAAAGAGCTGACTGAAATACGAAATCAGTCGAATGTCAGCTGGAAGCGGACAATATTCATCGGTATCCTGCAGGGCGCCGGGTGGCTTCTCGGCACGATTATCGCTGCGGCCCTTATTGGTTGGATTCTCTCGATACTCGGCATCATCCCCGGGTTCAATGAGTTTGAGAGCAAGTTACAAAACGTGGTAGACGGACGCTCGAAATACTAGCGCCGATTTTACTCGCGACGTGTATAATCTGGCGATTGGGCAGGTGGCGTAATTGGTAGCCGCGCTAGGTTTAGGACCTAGTCTCGCAAGAGGTGGAGGTTCGAGTCCTCTCCTGCCCACAAAACTTAAGTAATCTTACAAGAACGTAGGCCGCATGAGTCGGAGAGCGCCAAAAACGACAATAACCATCACGACGCCCAAAAATCCCCATGCTGCGTACTTGGTGAATCGCTTCGCTTGCGCTTTCGCAACAGGATCATCTCTGTCGACAAAAAGTCGAACGATGCCCCAAATAACAAGTAGCGGAGTCAGGGCCAGAGCCGCGAGCACAGTGATATAGGGCACTACGCCAAATACATCTACGTCGAACAAACCAACGAACGACATATTATTGCCCGAAGAAATTCGCAGGAGGAGCGATGTTATCCATGCGGCTTACATCCGGATTTGAGAAGTCGAGGTCGAATGTCTCGTCGATGAGCGCAATGATGCCGTACACAGACACCATAACCAGCATACCCACAATGCCCCAGAGCATGTGTGTCTTTCCGTCGTTCTGCACTTCCCCGCTCCTAAGACTCCACATAAATTGGACGAGTCCGAGCACAAACATAAAGAAGCCGAGCGCAAAAAGCAGCAGGATTATCGGGTCGATGACGTAGTCGACAAATCTATTGAGTACCTGTGTTCCTGCGTTCATGACCGTCTATGTATCAGCGCGGCGGTAGTGGCGACGGAACCACATCATTCGGAACACCAACCTCTGATCCGTCGATACCGACTGTATTTTGCAACAATGCGATGATTCCCCAAATCGACACCATGACAAATATGCTGATGATCCCATATGTTATCAGCCGTAGCCCTTCTGATTTCGCCTGAGGATTGCCCGCTTGCGCAATATATTTAACCAGTCCCCAGAAGAACACGACGATAGCGAGCGTAATGAGCAGCCCCAAGATGCCGTTCAGGAGTGAGGAGACGTTATCAAGTACAGAGAAAATCGTTTTCGCAGAGGCGAACGCTGGCGTAATGAGTGTCGCCAGTATGAGCGCGTGCATTGAAAGCCGCATACAACTTAGTACTGAACAGGATTGATCTGAATCCCTCGAGGGATGATCGGGTCTGTTGAGGTAACTTTGAACGTGTTCTGCAAGAGTCGGATGATACCCCAGATAGAAACCATGACGAAGATTGCGATAACGCCCCACATCATGAGCTTGAGGCCTTCACCCGCGTTTTCGCCGCTTGAACCCGAGAGGTATTTGATAACGCCCCAGAAGAACACGACGATAGCGAGTGTAATGAAGAGGCCGATGAGCGCGTTCAAGAACGTGTTGGCGAGTGCGAGAATGTCGAAGAGGCTAGCGGCTCCGGCAAGAGCAGGGAGTGCCAAAACGCCGGCGGCAAGGATGGTCGAACTGAGTAATCGTGCACGCATATGAGTAGTATTCATAATTTATGGTATTAACGTAATCGTATCGGCACAGCCCAAAAACACAATAGACAAGGCGCGCTCTTTGTGGATAGCGGGAGAACACGCTCTAGTGCTCTTCCTCCTTTTCTTCGCCTTTCGCAAAGGTCTGAACCAGGAGCCAGACGATGGCGCCGACGAGTACGACACCCAATACCGCGGCAATGGCCCCGGGATAGCTCTGCACCAGCCGGACCGCGGCCATAAGCAAAATAATGACGAAAAGTATCGCCACGGACCATTGCATGAGAACAATTCCTTCTGTGCGATACGTGGGATACGTGCCGAGCCGTACTACCCATATGACGAAACCTCCTCCCATGAGTACGATTGACATGGCGAGCATAAGCCCGACCACTATATTGAACAGGCCGGCAATGAGCGGGAGTGTCATAGCTATTCCGAGAATGTCGGCGCGTTAAACGGGTCGCTATCCGCCTGCTGACCGGATTCCGAGCTGGATGGGTCACCCATAAAAAGAGTGCTCTGAATGAGCCTGAGAATTCCCCAAATCGATACAATAAGAAAAATGGTGACCAGCCCCCACATAATCTGGGTGCGTAGTTTCGAATTGCCGTCTTCTCCCTTTCCCATGAGCCCCGTCGAAATCCCGAAGAAGTAGATAACAATTGCCGCGACAATAAGCAGTGCTGTCGCAGTATCGATTATGGTGACGAGTGTGTTCGCGAGCTCGTGGAAAGTGCGGGGTGCGGCACTCGCGATAAACGGCGTGAGCAGTAAAAGGGTCGCGGCGGTAATTCCTGTGCGCATAGTTACCCGGTGGTGAGCTGCTGTACGGTGCCTCCTATCATAGTCGCAATAACCCATGCGCCCAAGATAAGAATCGCGCCGACGATGACATAGACGAAATTGTTTCGCGCCGTCTCCAATTTACCCGTATTGCCGCGTGCGGAGACAAAGAGAAATCCTGAGTAGACAATAAACAAACTGATGATGGGCAACGCCACCATCACCATCACGCGGAGGAATCCCGCGATGAAATTCGGGACCGAGCTAAACGCGGAATTCAGCGGACTGCACAGCTCACCTGGTACACAATTCGCTGCAGAAGCGAATTGCGCTGCAAAAAGCGTCGCGACAACCACAGCGAGACCAGCGATGCGAATATTCTTTTTCATATTTCCAAGATTTGTGCCAACTCCTGATCCGCGCGTGAGACCGACTCAGTAACAAGAGTAGTCCCGCTCGTGGTGTTTTCAATCATAGCGCGAAAAACCTTGTCGGTCTCCTCGGGGTTGGGGTCGAGCCACGTACGGGCAATTATGGCTTGTTTATTGAACAAATCCTCATACCCGGTAGCTTGCGCATTGAGGTTATCCCGACGCGCAGAGGGAATACCGAGCGCCTGTGAAAGCGCACGCGAAATTTCGGTACCCGCGAGAAGGTATGCCACCGTAATGCTGCCCGAGGGGTTTGCGCTCGTGCGGGTTGTCGCAAATCCGTACACGCGCGCAAAATTCGACGACCGTGTCGAGTTGCGCATTTGAGGTACCGGAGCAATTGCGAAACTGAGATTAGGATTCATTCTCGTGATGAGCTGTTGCTCGCTTGCGTACCCGACATAGAGCGCGAGGTCGCCCGCTGCAAACGCTGTGCGTGATTCGGGCCGCGCCCTGTTCCATGTGTAGCTTTCTTCTTTCGAAGAATCCGCGAACCCGGTGTAGAAGCGAAGGGCATTGACCGTACCCTGTCCTGCTGTGCCGGTACGAGGAGCGAGCGCGGGGATAAGCTTGCCCGTGGTATCCCGCAGCGTGATGGAACCGCCCGCCTGCATGATAAGCATGCTCAGAATATCTTTGGCATTGTTCACGTTTACATATTCGCCGAACGCGACAGCGGATTTTGTCAGTGTTCCGGTATCGGTACGTTTGGTAACTTTTTGCGCAATCGGGTTCAATTCATCCCAATAGACCGGCTGTTTGGCATAGCCCGCGGTTTGCATCAAGTCTCTGTTCCAGTAGAGCACGAGCGGGTCTACTACAAACGGGAGCGCCAGGATTCCCGTATCGGCGACAAACGGGAGCGCCGCATCGGCAAATAGATTTTTGAATGCGGTTTCAGAAATAGTGGCCTCCGGTATGGCGCGGATGCGCGATGCTTCGTGCACGGCATTGTCTTGCCTGAGTACGATGAGGTCGGGGCCGCTTCCGCTTGCGAGGGCTTCGGTTATGGTGTCGATGTATTTTTCCGGCTGCTTTTGCACGTACGTAACCTGAGAGAGTCGTGGGTCGTTTTCCGATGCGGCGCGCAGCACCGCAGCGAAAGCGTTTTGGTCGAGCGTCCCCCAGATCACAACCGGGCCGACCGTATTATTGGATGTGCTTCCCACTGCAAACGCAAAAATCAACACGCCGGCGATTGCAAACGCGCCGAAAAAAGCGAGCAGAACTACCTGAAATACTGACATTCTCTTCATATGGTTTCTTTTTTAGTGGTTGGGCGGAAAATCAATCCGTAGTGATGCGCACCTGCATCGAATTCTTTCACGTATTCAAATCCGTTGTCCTTTGCTAGTGACATCGTCGAGGATTTGGTCACCACTTCAGATTTTTGAGGCCCGAGACCGCGGAATGAATCGCTCCAATCAATTATTACAAGTTTGCCCGTCGGCTTCAACACCCGCCACGCTTCCGCGAAGACATGCTGTTTCGCTTCGATTTGAAACAGGAGGTTTGATACAAGCACCAAATCGAGCTGTGCCTCCGCCAAATGGCTTCCCATCGGTCGTTCCAAATCGTTCCAAATAATTTCGACATTTTTGAATCCCCGCTTTTGCGCGTCGTTCTGTATACGACGCAAAAGGTCGCGCTGTACATCGATTGCATAGATATGGCCGGTATTCCCCAGTCGCTCGGCAATCGCGAGCACGTATGCCCCCGAACCCGAGCCGAAATCTGCCACCTTCATGCCATGCTGCAATCCGAATGCGCCGACATTCCGGGAGGGATGTGCAAAACCAGCCGTTCTCGCCCCGTTAGAGAAATCCTCCGTATTTTCTGTTTCTAGTGTTTTGTCTGTTCGCATAAAATTGCTCACCCTCATTTAACCCAGTTCTCTAACGGGGTGAACGGAAGTCATTCTCTCTATTATATAGCAAGCGACGCGCCTTCCAGCGCGTCGCAACATGTCTGTGCACAATTCCGCCCGTCAGCTCGAAAGACGCCCCACAACGCTCGTCAATCGTTCGCGGAGTGATGGGCTCACTTCCGCAATCTGCCGGAAGAATTCCGCGAGCTGGGCGCTCATTTCCCTTAGCGGGCGCCGATTATCGTCGAGCGGGACCGGGAAGAGCATGACGCTCCCCCTAAACTCCTTCTCGGTCGTAACCCCGTCAGCGTTGGTGAAGACGGCATCGAAGCGTATCCTGAACTGAAACGACGTCGCCGCTTTTTCCCGGTCGCATGCAAATCCGAGATTCTTGATGACGTCTACGAGCGTAAGGCCCCCGATGAGCGCCGACGCCTGCATGGTGAACTGATCGGCGTTCTCCGGCACGTCCTTAGAAATCCCGCCGCCATCGACAAAACCCGGTCCGAAGGTGATGTTCATCGCGAGCCCCCTTGCTCTCATTGTGTGCATCTGCTTCGTGTATTCGAAGCGTCCACACAGATGTATACGCGGATGCGTGCGGAGCGTCAATTCTCAGCCACCTCTTCCGCTTCAAAAACAACAAATGACGCGAGCTGGTCACCTTCGTAGAGTTTCATCACGCGCACCCCTTGTGTCGCGCGAGAAAGTGTCGGGATTTCTTCGAGACCGGTGCGGATGGTCTGACTCTTCTTCGACATCGCGACCAGTTCCCCGCTCTTGCCGATAATCACGGTGCCGCCGACAAGTTGCTTCGTCTTTGCGGTAATCGACATCGTCTTAATTCCGCTTCCTCCGCGACCCTGTGTTTTGTATTCGGAAAGTTTTGTCTTTTTGCCGTAGCCCGTAGAGGAGAGCACGAGAAGTTCTGCGTCTTTCACTCCCTTCGGCACAACACCTGCGCCTACGATGCTGTCGCCCGAGCCCAGCTTCATGCCGCGCACTCCTGCGGCCTGGCGGCCCATTTCACGCACGTCTTTCGCGGCAAAGCGGATTGACTGACCTTTGGCAGTGACAAGCACGGCATCATCGCCTTCATATACAAATTGTGCGGAAATGAGTGCGTCACCTTTGTCCAATCCGATTGCAATGAGCCCACTTCTTCGTACTTCGTGGAAATTGTCCGCACCGACACGCTTCACGGTACCGTCGCGAGTGACCATGAGAAGCGAGAGGCCGGCAATCGCTTTCTTTTCTTTGGGCATCGCGAGAATCGAGGTGATTTGTTCACCTTGTTCGAGCGAGAGGAAGTTCATGATTGATTTTCCTTTTGTCGCGCGCTTGGCCTCGGGGAGCTCGTACATTTTGAGCTGGTACGCTTTGCCACGGTCCGAGAAGAACAAAAGGTCGGAATGTGCGGACGCCGTCAGGAATTGTGTTACGAAATCTTCGTCTTTGGTATCCAAATCTACGACACCGACTCCGCCGCGCCTTTGTCTGCGGTATTCGGCCGGGTTGGTGCGCTTGATGTATCCGCCTTGTGTGAGCACGAGCACGGAATCTTCGTCGGCGACCAAGTCTTCGGCGGAAAGTATCGTGGCACCGCGCTTCACTATCGTCGTACGACGGTCATCTCCGAATTTCTCCACTACATCATTGATTTCTTTCTTGATGAGGTCCATTAGTTTCTTCGCACTCTTTAAAAGTGCGGTCAATTCTTCGATGAGCGCCTGCACCTCTTTCAATTCGTCTTCGATTTTCTTCCGCTCGAGGCCGGCGAGCTTCTGCAGGCGCATATCGAGAATCGCATTCGCCTGAAGTTCGGAGAATTTGAATTTGGACATGAGCCCCGCCCGCGCATCATCCACATCTTTGGATTTCTTGATGAGCGCGATGATTTCGTCGATATGGTCGAGTGCCTTTTTGAGGCCGAGCAAAATGTGTTCGCGCGCCTCGGCGATTTTGAGGTCGTATTTCGTGCGACGTGTCACTACTTCTTTGCGGTGAGCGATGAAATATTCGAGCAGGGCCTTCAGCGAAAGCGTCTGCGGCACGCCGTCTACGAGCGCGACCACATTGTAGTGGAATGTTTCCTCGAGCTGTGTGTGTTTATACAAATAGTTCAACACGGTTTGCGCATTTCCGTTGTTTTTAAGCTCGATAACAATACGAATGTCTTTTGTGGATTCGTCACGGATGTCGCGGATGCCTTCGAGTTTCTTCTCGTGCACCAAATCCGCCACTTTCGTGATGAGATCGGCTTTCACCACACGATACGGGATTGAGGTGATGATGATTTGGTAATCACCCTTCTTGCCTTCAACGATTTCTGCATTACCGCGCACAACGACGCCACCGCGACCGGTGCCGTATGCGTGTTTAATATCAGTCTGGTTGAACGCAATACATCCGGTCGGGAAATCCGGCCCTTTCACGAACTCGAGCAGGTCATCGGTGGTGCTCTCAGGGTTATCGATGAGGTGAATCGCCGCGCCACACACTTCGCGCAAATTGTGCGGAGGAATATTCGTCGCCATACCGACGGCGATGCCGAGCGTCCCGTTCAAAAGCAGGTTCGGGATAGCGGCGGGAAGCACTGACGGCTCCTGTTTCGTGTTGTCGTAGTTGGGGCGGAAATCGACTGTCTCTTTTTCGATATCGCGAATCATTTCACCCGCGAGACGCGACATTTTTGCTTCGGTGTATCGGTACGCGGCTGCGCCGTCGCCGTCGATTGAACCGAAGTTGCCCTGACCGATGATGAGCGGGTAGCGCATAGAGAAATCCTGCGCCATTTTCACCATCGCGTCGTACACTGATGCGTCGCCGTGCGGATGGTATTTGCCGAGCACGTCGCCGACCACCGTCGCCGATTTTCTGGTCTTCGCATTTGCGGTGAGGCCGGACTCGAGCATCGCGTAGAGGATTCTGCGGTGCACCGGTTTGAAACCGTCGCGGACATCGGGAAGCGCGCGTGCGGTGATGACCGTCATCGCATAGTCGAGATACGACTCGCGCATTTCGGTCGTGATGGAGCGGGAAACGACGTTTACGTGTGCGGCCTTTGGCGCCTCAGAATCGGGCTGTTTGTCCTCTTTTCCGCGTGCCATATTACATAAATTCTATCACAAACGAGGCACAAAATCCACTCGAAAATGGCTTAGTACGAGCAAAAATATACCTTGACATATGGCCTAAAGAGTTATACTATGTCCTCAACTTTCACGGAGAACCTCGCCATGCTACGCAACCTCGTTTTCGCGATAATCAGCGCGTTATTGCCCTGTACCGCCCAGGCGGCCGACTCCATCACCGAACGACTCACCTTCCCAGGAACTGACCGGAGGGCCGAGGTTCTGGACACCGTCTATCTCTCGACATTAATCGCCAAGTGTCCAGAGAATGTCCGGCAGGCATGCACTATGGCCATCATCGACGTCGCCAAGGACGCCGGCCGCGTGCTCGGTATCTACGAGCACTATGTCACGCGTAATTGGAAGGGCCTCGATGTTGACGAGGTCATCGACGCATCCGACGAAATGTGGCGCACGATGCGCGGAGCCGATCACGCATTCAAGGTTCGCTAACGATCCGCGACGAAATGTTGCAAGAATAGCCGCTTCGCCGGCACAGAAGACCAAATCGCTTGCGTCTTTGTGCGGCGAGGCGGTCTTTTGTATTGCCAAACCTCCCCTTTTTAATTTCGATTTTTCAGTTCGACATTCTTCGACGCTCAGACTCTCAATCTCACATATCAACACCCGATATCAAAACATTTGGCCGACCGGCTATAATATTTGATATGGGGAAGCTGGAATCTGAGGCACGGCGGCAGCGGAAACGAGGCCACATACAGAACGCATTGCTTCTCGCGCTCGGAATTTCCGGGGCAATGGCCTTCCCTGTTGCCGCGCTTGCTGCGCTCCAAATCGGAGGTGTAATCGTTACCCAAAACAGTAAGTTCAAGTACCAGTTCCGTGGAGTCGCAAGCCGACTCGCCGCTCAAGGGCTTGTGAAATTCGTAAATGGAAAGCCGATTGAACTCACTGAGCGAGGCAGGCGTGAATTTAATAAACTCCAAGAGCGGGCTGCGCTCAAAGCGCGTTCCGGAAAACGGTGGGATAAACGATGGCGCATGCTGATGTATGATATTCCAGAAAAGTATCGGTCTACGAGGCAGCGATTGCGTGCCACATTACAAGATCTCGGTTTTTGCCAGGTACAGGACAGCGTCTGGATCTATCCACATGACTGCGAAGACTTGGTAACGCTGCTGAAAGCTGAGCTTCGCGTCGGTTACTCCGTTTTGTATGCAATCGTCGACAAGCTGGAAGGAGACGAAAAGATTAAGAGGCATTTCAACCTGAAGTAACGAAATGCTGCGACAAAATGGGGGATATCAAAAAATGCGGCCGACCGGCCGAGTCTTTTGATAGAAGGGCGATGCAGACAAAGAGATGGGGTGCACCCAAGGTCAATGGGAAATTGGATAAGGAGATGCGGATTAGATTGAAGGGCTCGATGAAACTGAGGAAAGCGGATTCGTCGGTGCGGTATCAGTTGCCGAATTGCGATGCATTTTCATCTCCTAGATACTGTACTTGCCCTTGGTACTGCTGCTCGGCAGACTGCTGCGGAATCGTCGAAAAATCTTCTTGCAATCCGCCATTTGACTGCTCTATCGCCTGCTGTGCCTCGCGAACATTAGAAAAGTTGAATTCTTCCTGTGCACCGCTATCGAAATTGATATCCTGCGTGCCCTTGTTTATCTTGCGGAGAAACATAAACCCCCATGCAACGAGGAGCACCACGACGACGACGATTGCGACGCCGCCCGCCACCGCTTTGCGTTCGTCCTGCGGGCGGTCTTTGAGATTGTCTATTGTTTTTTGCACAACCATACGTTAGTGCGTAGCTAATAGTGCGTACTGCGTAGAAAAAACGGGTCTCATTTCTATATTCTACTACGCTCTGCGCACTGCGCTCTACGAACTGAGTACAACTACTTCGCCTTCCTTGTCGATGATGTCGCGGCGCTTGATAGTGAGCTTATCAACCGGCTTCGTGCTCTCCGCACCGGCTTCCTTCAAGAATAGCTTCAGAGTCTTTTCATCGTAGAGAATCGGAATCACTATTTTTGCTTCGAGTTTGACTGCTAGTTTCTCCGCCTCTGCGGCGTTCAGCGTGCCTTCTCCGCCGACAGGGATGATGAGCACATCGGGAGAATCCATTTCCAATACATCTGCGGGCAGGTCCATGTCGCCAAGCGCACCCAGGTAGAGCACCTTCAATCCGTCGAAAGAAACCGAGTAAACCGTATTTATTTTTCCTTCGCCCCCGTACATCGAACCCGCAGGGAAGCCGGATGCGGTAATTTCGCTTACCTCATATTCACCAGGGCCATAAACCACAAACGGTTGTTTTTCTCCTCGACCCGCTTCCTGTGCTCCATTCATATCGGCATGGTTGAAACTCACAAATGCGACATCTGCTCCGAAATTCACCGGCTTATATTTCTTGGATAGCTTTGAGACCGGTCCGAATACAATAGTAGTGTCACCCGCGCTCGCGCGGATACATGCGCCTTCGTGAAATGTCAAAATCATGCGGGCATTATATACGCAATACGCGTGATTGACACTCTCAGCCACGCGGGATGATGTAGGTACGCTTAAACATCAATAGCGATGTTCAGCGCGGCTGAGAGT
>Ga0209542_10015286_pt1 | contig 12913 bp, 11 predicted proteins | sample RifCSPhighO2_01_FD_184028 | JGI IMG/M metagenome (GOLD analysis project Ga0209542, IMG submission 184028) | Soil microbial communities from Rifle, Colorado - Rifle CSP2_plank highO2_0.1 (SPAdes) (version 2) | ecosystem: Environmental > Terrestrial > Deep subsurface > Rock core/Sediment ... | reverse complement strand
ACGGGCAAAATAACGAAGATGTTCACCTTCCGCGGATTGAAGAAAGTTGAGGCGACCGAGGTAGGCGCGGGCGATATCGCTATGATCGCGGGCATCCCCGAGATATACATCGGAGAGACCATCACGACCGACGCGAATGCGGAAGCGCTTCCGGCGATCGCTATAGACGAGCCGACCATCACCCTCAATTTTCTCGTCAACAATTCTCCCTTTGCGGGCCGCGAGGGAAAGTTCGTCACGTCGCGCCAGATACGCGAGCGCCTTCTGCGCGAGATAGAGGTCAACGTCGGGCTTAAGGTGGATTTTGATTCCGGCGACGTCTCTCACGTTTCTGGTCGCGGCGAACTCCACATCGCAATTCTCTTGGAGAACATGCGCCGCGAAGGCTATGAGATGCAGGTGTCGCAACCGCACGTGATCTTCCACGAGGAGAACGGCGAGAAGCTCGAACCCTTCGAAGAGGTCATCGTGGACACGCCACAAACGTATCAGGGCGCCATCATCGAGCGGCTCGGTACGCGCAAATTCGTCATGAAAGATATGAAAGTGCATGAGAATAGCGTACGCCTTATTTTCGAAGGCCCGACGCGCGGCCTTCTCGGCTATCGCAACCAATTCGTCCTCGACACCAAGGGCGAAGGCATTTTGTCTTCCCGCGTCGTCGGCTTCAAGCCCTACGCAGGGGAGATCAAGAAACGCGCGGTCGGCTCTATGATTAGTATGGCTTCGGGCAAAGCACTCGGCTTCTCCTTGTGGAACTTGCAGGAGCGCGGTGTGCTCTATATCGGTCCTGCCGTCGAAGTCTACGAAGGTCAGGTCATCGGCAACACCTCGAAGGGCGAGGAAATGACGGTCAATCCGACCAAGGGCAAACAGCTCTCCAACATGCGTTCGAGCGGCGCCGACGAAGCCATCAACCTCATTCCTCCGTACATGCTTACTATAGAGCGGGGATTGGAAGTGATGGTGGAAGACGAATACCTTGAGATAACGCCGACGAGCGTTCGTCTGCGGAAACAATCCCTCACCGAGATCGAACGCTCGCGTGTCCGCAGGAAGGAGTAAGGCTTGAGACGCAGGGTAACGACCTCGTCCCTCGCCACGCTATTGCATTTTATTAAAATATATGGTATCATTAAACAAATGAATTCGGTTTCTCCTCCGCAGATGTCGGAGCATACATTCAACGGTCTCGGCATCGCGCCGAAGATACTCGACGTGCTGACCAAGCTCGGCTTCACCGTGCCGACCCCCATCCAATATCAGGCCATTCCCACAGGCGTCGAAGGTAAGGACGTCATCGGCGTCGCGCAGACCGGCACGGGAAAGACGCTCGCCTTCGGCATACCGATGATACAGCGCCTCACGGGCGGCGAGGGCAAGGGGCTCGTCATCCTCCCAACGCGCGAATTGGCGCTTCAGGTGGAAGAGACTCTGCAACAGGTGGGGAGGTCGCTCGGGCTCAAGACCGTGGTCCTTATCGGAGGCGCTTCGATGGGCCCGCAGATGTCGGGGCTTCGGCGCGACCCGCATATCGTCATCGCGACGCCGGGGCGGCTTCTCGACCACCTTGAACAAAAGACCATCCGGCTCGACCACGTGGCCATTCTCGTTCTCGACGAGGCCGACCGCATGCTCGACATGGGATTTTGGCCGCAGATCAAGCGCATCATTGCCGCCGTGCCGAGCGTACGGCAGACGATGCTTTTTTCCGCGACACTCTCGAAAGAGATAATGGAATTGGCGACGCGACAGATGAAACTGCCGACGCGCATCGAGGTCGCTCCTTCGGGGACCACCTCGGAGCGCGTGAGTCAGGAATTTTTCATCGTGCGCAAGGACGAGAAACTGCGCCTGCTCGAAAAGATCCTCGGCGATTATCGCGGCTCGACGCTGGTGTTCTCGCGCACCAAGCACGGCGCGAAAAAAATACTCGGAAGCGTCCGCGCCATGGGGCACAATGCCGCCGAGATACACGGCAACCGCTCGCTCGGCCAGCGGCGCGACGCGCTCGAAGGATTCAAGACGGGACGCTATCGCGTATTGGTGGCGACCGACATCGCTTCGCGCGGCATCGATGTTAAAGGCATCGAGCTCGTGGTGAATTACGATCTGCCGATGGACGCCTCCGATTATGTGCACCGCATCGGGCGCACGGCCCGCGCGGGCGCCGACGGGCACGCGATATCATTCGCGATGCCGGATCAGCGGCGCGAGATGCGCGACATCGAGCGCCTTATCAGAAAGACACTCCCCATTTCATCTTTGCCTATCTTGCCGCCTGCCCGCGCGGGCCAGCACGTAGAGCCCGACAGGCCGCGCAGATTTCAGAGAGGCGCGCCTCCGCGCCGCAGTTTCTCGAGTGGAGGGTACTCGCGCCGCCCTTCAGGTGGCCGGTCGTCATCGCGCCGCAGTTTTCGATAACAAAGGTGAGTGGTATACCCCGTGAGATATCAGGGGTTATTTTTTTGCTATTGTCCTTGAGATTATTATCTCACGGGGTATAGTGGCGGAACCTTCGCCACAGTCATGAACGCGCTCAAACACACGACAGCCATCATTGCAATAACCCCGCTTTTGCTTTTGCCGGTGCTCGCCTCCGCCTCGGAGTTACGCATCCTTCCTTCCGGAGAATTTTCGGTCAAAGGTCTCTCGGTCTTCCAGAAGTCCGGCCCGAATCTTTTTACCCGCGCCTCGTGGGGCAATGCATTCATCCGCGTGGTCGTTCTCGTAAGTTCCTCGACCGCTATCGTAAAAAATCACGGAGAGGTAGCGAGCGTCGATGACATCAAAGAAGGCCAGATACTCGATGTCGACGGTACGCTCGCGGCGAGCGGCGACAACATGATCGTCAACGCGACACGCGTCCGCAACACCTCGCTTCTGCGCGAATCGAAGACCATATCCGGCTCCGTACGGAGCATTGACCGTGGAGCATCGAATCTTGTCCTCCCCAACGCGTTGCTCGGTACGACGACGGTAAGCGTCGGAGCTTCGACGCCGATAAAAAAAGGCGCGCGCTCGGTTCTCTTCACCGATATCGCGGTCGGCGACAAGGTGCTCTCGGTCTCGGGCACGTATGATTATGAGACAGGTGTCTTGACTGCGACTGCGCTCGAGATCTTTCAGGACAAGACGATGTTCACACCGCGCAATTTTGAGGGGACGCTCAAGAGTATTTCGGGTACGACGCTTCCGGCGACACTTGTGGTCACGGTCGGCGGCACCGATTACACGGTCTATCTCGCCAAAGGAGCCTCCGTGTTGAAGAAGAACAGGTCTGCAGCAACGCTCGGCCGCTTCGTCGTGGACGACACCGTCCGCTTCTACGGCGCCATCAGGCAGGCCAATTTCATCGAGATAGACGCCGAAATCGTCCGCGACCTAAACTTCTAACCTTGCCGCCAGAGGGAAGCAGGATATTATGAAACTACTATGATGGCTTTTGAGAACAAAGGCTTAGAAGATAATGGCAAAATTGTTCCCGAACGTACGCTCATAGGGACTACTGCAAAAGGTTTGGAACTGATGACACGGAAGCCCTTAAACGTGAGCGGTATGAACGGGGCTCAATTCCTTGCCAAACTCGACGAGAAAACTACAGGTGGAAAGCCAACGCTCTATCCCATAGATGATCGTCCAGCAGCAAGTTTTTCTACTCGGCACTTCATTTGGGGATTTCGCGAGGAGAAAGCGCCGGGCATGATAGGGACTTGCATAGCGAGTCTGGAAGACCTCGGCCATGTGCTGAAGTCCCCTTCCACCAAAGAGTTAATCGACCCGAGAACAATGGAGGAATGGAACAAGCGATTACAGGGTTTTGCCTTCGTGCATCTTCCGCAGACGTCGGTTCTTGACATGGCTTTAGCCGGTTCGGAAAATTTTCCCATTCGACCGGATGGGCATGTGGACAATGTTCGTGGTTATGAAATGAGCAACCTCGCTCAAAGGAGCGTTAATGCGATGCCGGATGGTAGTAATCACGGACTGTACGTTAGCCAAGCAGGAGATGGGCGGTTCGTCGTTTCAACGCACGACACCATTCCTGAGTTTCGCTGGAGCACTAATACTCGATTGCTTCTAGGTGTACGGAAGCTCTAGCTGTGTCGGTTTGACTTTTATGCACACACCCCTATACTTCAGTTTAAACTGAAGTATAGGGATTATGAAAGTTTGGAATCAGAATAGAATACGAAAACAAGGAGAGGGGCGTTTGCGGCGGGAAGCTGAAGCATCTGATCAAGCCGCGAAGTTCGCTGAACGTGAACGCACGTATACTTCAGGCAACGTTTCGAAAAATGCCGCGCTCATGCTCGATGCGTTAGGATCGCCCCTGCGACGAAAGATGGTTGCACGTCTGAAAAAAGAAGGTGCGGTGTCGGTCTCAAAACTTGTACAACCATTCCGGATCAAACTTCCGCTCGCGATGATGCATGTACAGATCTTGGAAAAATCCGGCATTATTTCGACACACAAGCGCGGACGCGTGCGCATATGCGTATACAATCCTTCCGCTTTCAAGGAACTCGGTTTGTGGCTTATTTCGTAAGGTTTGTGAGTGTCAGATTTGACACTTTGACAATGTGTTTTGTACTTGGTAGGGTATTTGATTACCTATGGCCTCAAAGAAGAACATAAAAGTACTGAAATTCGGGGGCACCTCAATGGGGTCGGCAGTGGCCATGCGGAAAGTTATTTCCATCATAAAACAATCGCGCGCCGCCTCCGCCAAGGCTTCCTCCTCCACTAAAGCTTCGGCGGGACAAGCCGGCGTGCCAAGGGCGGTCGTCGTCTCGGCCATGTCGGGTGTCACCGACCACCTCATCAAAATAGCGACCCTTTCGGCGGCGAAAGATCGGTCATACAAAAAACTTCTTGCGGAATTGGAAGCGCGGCATATACGGACGGTCAAGGCGCTCATCGGCCCGCGGCATCGCGCACAGGCGCTTTTGCAAGTAAAGACGCTCCTCTCGTACCTGCACGACGTCGTCCGGAGCGTGTACCTCGTGGGAGAACTCTCGCCGGGCGCACTCGACCACATCATGAGCTACGGGGAGCGGCTCTCCGCGCGTATGCTTGCAGAAGCGCTCTCCGACCGCGGCGTGCCGTCGGAATACCTCAACGCGCGCAACGTAGTCGTGACCGATGATAATTTCGGGGAGGCGGCGGTCGATTTCACAGCGACCAACAGGAACATAAGGAATTATTTCCGGAAACATCCGAAGTTGCAGGTCGTGACGGGCTTCATCGGAGCGACTCCCGACAAGAACACGACGACCTTGGGGCGCGGCGGAAGCGATTATAGCGCCGCCATTTTCGGCGCGGCGCTTTCCGCGCGGGTCATCGAGATATGGACCGATGTCTCCGGCGTCATGACGGCCGACCCGCGCAAAGTGACCGACACTCTGCCTATCGCGTCGATGACGTATCAGGAGGCGGTGGAGATGTCGTACTTCGGCGCGAAAGTCATCCACCCGCCGACGATGCGCCCCGCAGAGGAAAAAGGAATCCCGCTTCTCATCAAGAACACGTTTGTCCCCGCCGCCCCCGGCACGATTATCGGAAAAAAGGCGACATCCAACGGAGCGCTTGCCAAAGGCATTTCCTCGGTCTCCTGTGTCACCATGCTTCGCGTGGAAGGGAGCGGTATGTTGCGGATGCGCGGCGCCTCCGGCAGGCTCTTCAGCGCTCTCTCCCGCGCGCGGGTCAATGCCATCATCATCACACAGGCTTCCTCGCAAAATTCCATATCCTTCGGGGTCGCGGCCAAGGACACCGACCGTGCATGCCGCGCTATCGATGAAGAATTCAGAGAGGAGCACAAAGAGCGCCTCATCGACGAGACCGTCGTCGCGCGCGACCTTTCTATCGTCGCGGTCGTAGGCGAAGGGATGCAACACCGCATCGGCACGGCGGGTCGGCTCTTTCATACATTGGCGCGCAACGGCATCAACGTCGTCGCGATAGCGCAGGGCTCTTCGGAATTGAATATTTCGGTCGTCATCGCGAAAGGCGATGAAGAAAAAGCGCTCAATGCGCTCCACACGGCGTTCTTCTTTCCCGAGGAAAAGATAGTGAACATCTTTCTGGTCGGCACGGGCCTTATCGGGAGCACGCTCCTCGCGCAAATCGCGCGCCAGCGCGCGTATCTCGAACGTGAACACAATTTCTCCATCCGCATCGTCGGCATCGCAAACGCGCACAAAATGTCTTTCGAGGAGAAGGGTATTGAGCCGGACCAGTGGGAGAAGACGCTGGCGGCCTCGAAGACGAAAGTTTCTTTGCCGAAATTCATCGAGATGATGAAGCGGGGGAGTTTTACCGGCAAAGTGTTCGTCGACTGCACGCGCTCGGACGAGGTGGCCAAGGCGTACGCCGATATTCTCGCGTCCAATATTTCTATCGTCACGCCCAACAAAAAAGCGAATTCGGGCTCCTATGCATACTACAAAGAATTGCAGGGCCTTGTGCAAAAGAAAGGGGCCAAATTCTTGTACGAGACCAATGCGGGGGCGGCGCTCCCCATCATCGGTACGCTCAAAGACCTGCTTTTGAGCGGCGACAAAATACTCAAGATAGAAGGCGTGCTTTCGGGCACGCTTGGCTATGTATTCAACGCGTTCGTAGGCGATCGGAAATTCAGCGAGGTCGTGCGGAAGGTGCGCGAGCTCGGCTTCAGCGAAACGGACCCGCGGGCGGATCTGGACGGCACGGACGCCGCGCGCAAGATCCTCATCCTCGCGCGCGAGTGCGGCATTCCGCTCGAACTCGCGGATGTGCGCGTCGAAAGTTTCGTGAGCCCCGCGTCCGCGCGAGCGAAGTCGGCGGAGGCGTTCTTCGACCGGCTCAAGAAAGAAGACGCCTTTTTTGAAAAGAAGAAACGCGCTGCGGAAAAAAGCGGCAAACGCCTGCGCTACATCGCGACCTTGGAGAGAGGACGGGCCACCGTGAAGCTTCGTGCGGTCGCGCCGACGCACCCCTTTTATGACCTCTCGGGAAGCGACAACATCGTCGCCTTTACGACCGCGCGGTACAAACATACGCCCTTGGTGGTCAAGGGCCCCGGCGCGGGCGCGGAGGTGACCGCCGCGGGTGTGTTCGCCGATATCCTACGGACTGCGCGGGGCGTGTTCTAGACGTTCGCGTTCCGCCCGTGGATTTTGTACAATGAGCCCAATGCTATCCGACGCAATACGCGAGATGGTGGAGAGGATAGATGCGGCGGAGGAGGCCGCACGGAACGTCGTTTCGGGCGAAGGCATCTCCGAGGCCAACCGGATCGTCTCGAAAGCGGCCGGCTTTTACGAAAAACTCCGGTACCTCATCGACTATCGCGAGGAACACACCATCCGGCGCGCCGCGCTTGAACGAATACTCAAGCGGCGCGTTTTTATCGAGCAGAAGGCGGAGAGCGGGCTCGTGCTTTTGCAGGAACTCGTGGACGGGAAATATATCGCGAAAGAACAGGCGACCGAAGACGCGGCCCGCGACATCGATATCATCATCGGAAAATACCTCGAATTGCGCCGTGTCGCGAGCGCGAACGGCGTCGTGGGCAAACGGCTCGTGAGTTTTGCCGCGACTGAAATAGATGCACGGCTTAGTCCGCTCGAGTACGCGATAGATCATGAGGTCGTCGAGGCCTTCTTCAGGACCATGCGGGGGCACGTATCCGTGCCGGGTTTTTCCGAAGAGGATATCAATATCCAATTGTACGCCGCCTGCTGGAGGGCGCTCCTCGCCGCCGACAACGACCGCCTCGCGTACGCGCTCTGGCTTCTCTACGTGCCGGAGTGGAAAGGGGTCACCGACCTCGGCGACATCGCCGCGAAATTGCCGGATATCGCCCACCGAATCCGTGCGGGCATCGAAGACACGCTCCAGTGGCAAATAGCGCCCAAGATAAAGAACGAAAGCATCTACTTCCGCATCATCCGCGAGGTGATCCATACGCACGGAGTGAACGCGGGGCGCGTATTGGGAAATGCGCGTGAGCTCGACGACCATACGCGTACCTATCTCGAGCAAACGTACGAAAGGGAAAATGAACGGATACAATCGAGCGGCATACGGGCGGTCATCTACCTGTTCTTCACGAAGATGGCGGTCGCGCTCGTTCTCGAGCTTCCGTATGAAATACTCATCCTCGGCGGCATCAATTACATTCCGCTCTCCATCAATATTCTTTTTCACCCGCTTCTCCTGTTTGCGCTGACGCGCCGTGCGGGCAATCTCGACGAATCGAACACCGAGGCTATAATCCGCGGCATCCACGGCATTCTCTACGAAGGCAAAGTCCGCTCGATACGCGTCCGGACCGGCTACACCCAGCTCTCGCTCATGTTCGGTCTCGGCTACGTCCTCCTGCTCTTCATGGTGTTCGGCGGCCTCATCGGCATACTCCAGCTCTTCGCCTTCAACCCCGTGTCGATCGTGCTTTTCATGTTCTTCCTCGCGCTCGTCTCGTACTTCGCATTCCGCATCCGCTATCAGGCGCGCCGCTGGAAGGTCATCGAAGACCAGCGCTCGCTCGCCATTCTAGCCGGCGTTCTCGCGATACCCATTGTCCGCACCGGCAGATGGCTCTCCACCACCTTTTCATCCATCAACATCTTCGTCATCATCCTCGACTTCATCATCGAGACCCCCTTCAAACGCATTCTCAATTTTTCCAACCAGTTCATGCTGTATCTGAAAGAGAAGGGGGATGAAATGCGCTAAGCCCGGATTATTCCGGCTATCCCCATGTTGCATTGTGCCGATTGCAGTATAATCGCCTGATGGAAAATAATCCGTGGATCCGCGCGCGGGAGCAGTTGCGCTCGGCCGCATCGCACCTCTCGCTCGACCCGCTTCTCTTCGCGCGTCTGGGGCATCCCGACCGCGTCATCGAGGTATCGCTACCCGTAAGGATGGACGACGGCAGTGCACGCGTGTTCGACGGTTTCCGCGTCCAGCACAACAACATCCGCGGGCCATACAAAGGCGGACTTCGCTACCATCCGAGAGTGGACATGGATGAGGTAAAGGCGCTTGCATTCTGGATGACGATGAAAAATGCCATCGTCGATGTGCCGTTCGGCGGCGGCAAAGGCGGTATTGCCGTCGACCCGAAGAAGCTCTCCGAGGCGGAGCTGGAACGCCTTACGCGCGAATTTGCCCGAAAACTGGTCCCCGTCATCGGTCCCGCTCTCGACGTGCCGGCGCCCGACGTGAACACCAACGGGAAGATAATGCACTGGATACGCACTGAATACGAAAAAGCTACGGGTAGCGAAGCTCCCGCAGTCGTCACGGGGAAACCGCTCGAAGCGGGCGGTTCCGAGGGCCGTCCCGAAGCCACGGGATTGGGCGGGCGATACACGCTCGACGCATTTCTGCGCATGCAGGGCAGAAGCCCGCGCGGCATGACGGTCGCGATACAGGGCTTCGGCAATGTCGGGAGTTTTCTCGCGCGGTATCTGCAGGAATCCGGCTTCACTATTGTCGCGCTCTCGGATTCCAAAGGCGGCATATACATACCGGGCGGTATCAAGGACCTGAAGGCGGTCGAGGACTGCAAGGAGCGGAGCGGGAAGCTTGCGGGTTGCTACTGCGTCGGTAGCGTGTGCGATCTCGCGACGATGGAATCGATGGGCGGACAGGATATCTCACCGGAAGAGGTGCTGGCGCTCCCCGTCGACGTTGTCGTTCCGGCAGCCTTGGAGAACGCGATAACGGAAGAGAATGCGCCCGACATCCAAGCCTCGATTGTTCTCGAACTTGCCAACGGCCCCACAACCATTGAAGCAGACGCCATACTCGCGAAGAAGGGTGTGACCGTCATCCCCGATATTCTGGCGAACGCCGGAGGCGTCGCCGTTTCGTATTTCGAGTGGTACCAGAACATCCACGGCGAGAAATGGAAGAAGGAAGACGTCTTTGCCAAGCTCAAGGAAAAGATGGAGGCGGCTTCGGAGGCTGTCCACGCCGCGTCGCTCGAACACAAGGTCTCACTGCGTGAAGCGGCGTACATCGTGGCTCTCCGGCGCCTTGCAGAGGGCGATGCGGCTTGATAAACGGACGAAGAAAGAGTAAGGTCTCTCCGATGACGACGGACAGGTTCATTCGAGAGATAACGAAGCAAGCCGGTGTCGCGGTCCTCAAGCGGTTCGGTAAAGACGGGGCATTATATCTCAAGACGAGAAACAGATTGTCGGTCGTAACGAAGGCCGATCTGCTCGCCGAGAAGATCATTATTTCAGCGATCCGCAAAAAGTATCCCGACCACGGCATCATCTCCGAAGAGAGCGCACACCATAGGCCGGATGCGGAGTATGTGTGGACCATAGACCCGATCGACGGCACGCTTAATTTTGCGACCGGTATACCATTGTTCGGTACGATGGTCGCCTTTGCACATAGGGGCAAGGTGCTACTGTCCGCGATCTATCTTCCCGTGACGAACGAGCTGTTTTTCGCAAAAAAAGGTAAAGGGGCGTACGTAAACGGGAAACGCATACATTGTTCACGCCATCGTGAATGGGCAACCTCGACAGGTGTAGGGCCGAGTGGCTTGCGGGAGCGCGCGATCAAGTTCGTCGGCAAACTCCTCACGGAAGTTAAGGAAAAAAGAATCGTGTATTGTACGTATGGCTGCATGGCCGTTGATGCGGCATATATCGCTTCGGGTAGGCGGGATTGGTACGTCGTTGTAAGCGGTCAGACTCACGATTACGCGCCCACCGTCCTTTTAATGCAGGAGGCGGGATGCAAGGTGACAAATCTCCGCGGAGAGCCGTGGTCTCTGCGGGATACTGAAGCCGTTGCCGCCAACCCGATACTGCACAAGCAGATATTGAAACTGACGAAAAACGTTTGATACACTAAGCGCATTCTCTGGATGTGTATGCCGACCGGAAAAAAATCACTCGCGCGCCGTGTGCAGAACATCGGCATCTCCGGCATACGTCACATAATGTCGCTTGCGGCCAAGGAGTCGGGAGTCATCTCGCTCGGTCAGGGCGTCCCCGACGCGAGAACCCCGCTCTATATCCGCGAAGGCGTCATCGAGCTTTTGCGCGAGGACGACAAGGTCGGAAGGTACTCGCTGTCGGCGGGGCTGCCGGCGCTCAAAGAGGTCGTCGCACGAGAGCTTTCCGAAAAAGCCGGCTTTACGGTGGACCCCGATAAAAATATTTGCATCACCGCCGGCGCCATCGAGGCTTTGGCGACCGCGGTCTCGAGCATCGTGGAGGCCGGCGACGAGGTGCTTATCATGGATCCGGGATATCCTCCGTACACCGAGCAGGTCGTCTTTGCCGGCGGGGTCCCCGTGTACGTGCCCCTCCAGAGCGACAATGGCTGGAAAATAGATCTCGAGAAGCTGCGCGCACTGATTACGCCGAAGACCAAGCTGGTCATCATCTGCAGTCCGTCAAACCCGACCGGCATGGTCATAGGGAAGGAGGAGGTCGAGGCAATAGTGAAGCTTTCGGAGGAACACGGATTTTTTATTTTTTCCGATCAGGCGTACGAATTTTTGGTGTACGACGCTACACCGACCGCATCGTTCCTTGCGTATCCTTCGATACGCGACCGGCTTCTGGTCTGCTACTCGTTCTCAAAAGAGTTCTCGATGACCGGATGGCGGCTCGGGTACCTCTATGCGCCGGAAGATATCCTCGCACAGGTACAGAAGGTGCACGATGCCTTCGTGCTCTGTGCGCCGACTATTTCGCAACACGCCGCGCTCATCGCTCTCACAAAAAAGCCCGACGCGGATCCCGAAGGCATGCACGCGGATCTCTCGGCGAAGCGCGAGCTCACATGCAAGCGGCTCGACGCCCTCTCCGACCTTTTCTCGTACGCGAAACCGCAAGGCGCCTTCTACGTCCTTGCGCGGTATAAAAAAACCGGTCTCAATTCCCGCGATTTCGCCGTCAAGATGCTAAAGGAGGCGAAGGTCGTCTGCATTCCGGGGAGCGCTTTCGGGGCGCAAGGGGAAGGGCATGTGCGCTTCTCGTACGGGGTTTCGGACCCGCGTCTCAATGAGGCATTTGATAGGATCGAAACGTGGAACAAGACGCTTTGACGCGGGGTATACTGTAGGCATGGCAGGGAAGACGTGGCACGACACGTACGAGGAAGCCCGCTCGGCGGGCGATCACGTCGCCGACAGAATAGCGAAGTTCGTCGGCTCATGGACATTTGTATACATCCACATCGTGTGGTTCGGCTTTTGGATCATCTATCCGGTCGAAGTTTTCCCGTACGGATTGCTCACCATGATCGTTTCCCTTGAGGCGATCCTTCTTGCCACGCTTATCATGATGGCGCAGAACAGGCAGGCCGAACGCGACCGGCACCAGGCCGACGATGATTACCGGACTGATGTCGAGGCGAAGGCCGAGATAGAAGAGCTCCAAACACGTCTCACGCGCATTGAAGACGAGAAACTCGAAAAGATATTGAAGATACTTGAAGGGAAGTGAGGATTACGCGCAAGACAGTATTTTGCTTGACTAAATCACTTTAGTTTGATAAAGTGGTCGCATGGATTGGAAAAGCGGGGAAAATAAGGCTTTAATTCAGGCGTTTTTGGCATTAAAAAACGCCGACGAAGCGCAACGGTTCTTGCGCGATATTCTGACGGAAGGCGAGATCGAGGAATTCGGAAAGCGCCTGAAGACCGCGCGCCTGCTTGAGGACAAAGTGCCGTATTCGAAGATTGAAAGAGAAACGGGCTTGAGCTCCACCACCATCGCGCGCGTCGCGCGCTGGCTCAAGCGGGGAGGCGGCGGATACCGTCTGATACTCAAGCGCATAAAAGCTGAACAATAGTATGATGCACCTTACCTACACGCCGGAGCGGCAGAGGATCGCGATACAGAAAAAAGGCAGGCTCTTCGAGGCCAGCATGGAATACCTCGCA
>Ga0209542_10015285_pt1 | contig 12914 bp, 10 predicted proteins | sample RifCSPhighO2_01_FD_184028 | JGI IMG/M metagenome (GOLD analysis project Ga0209542, IMG submission 184028) | Soil microbial communities from Rifle, Colorado - Rifle CSP2_plank highO2_0.1 (SPAdes) (version 2) | ecosystem: Environmental > Terrestrial > Deep subsurface > Rock core/Sediment ... | reverse complement strand
GAGATTGATCGCGCCACCGAACACCGCCATTCCGACACCCGCCTCCATCGGCACCGACTCGCCGGTAATGGATGCGGTGTCCAGACTCGCCTGGCCGGACAGCACCTGGCCATCCGCCGGCACCCGACCACCGGCACGGACTTCCACCAGATCGCCGGCCCTGAGCGTGCCATTGTCGACTTCGACGATGGAGCCGTCGGCCTGAACCTTACGCGCGTGGCTGCGGGTCAGTTTGCCGAGGGCGTGAATGGCTTCCTGCGAGCCGATCACGCTGCGCTCTTCCAGCACATGGCCGAAGATCATGATGATCGGCAGCAATGCAGCCGTCAGCAGATCGCCTATCGCCCATGCGCCAAGCATCGCCAGGGCGATGAGTTGATCGGTGATGCCGTGCAGGCTCGGATACCGCAAGCTGTACCAGGCTGAACGCATCACTGGCACGGCCACCAGTACAGAAGCAAAACCCAGCAACAATTGGCTGACCCCACTTTGCTCCGGGGACAACCAGCGCCATACAAGGCCCAACGCGAGCAAGCCGAGTGCAAGCATGGCCAAAGTCAGTTGGCGAGCAGCGCTGCGTTGTTCGGCCGAGGACAACATGCTCGGTGCGGCGGCAGTTTGAGCGGTCATTGTGCAGCTCCCTGAATGATCAGGCGGGAATCGTCTTGCGGATCGACCGTAATGACTGAGCCGGCCTGGCCAAGAATTTTCGGCATTCGCTCGCGGTAGATTCGCAGCAACATTTGTGGGTCGGCGGCTTCGTGTTGCGCATTGGCCAGACTGATCACCGTGGCGGTATCAGCCGAGGCTTTCGCCAGCCGCTCACTCGCCTGAGCGTGAGCGACTTGTAGCGTACGGTCAGCTTGTTCATTCGCGCTCTGGTTCATTTTCTCTGCTTCAGTGCGCGCGTTGGCCACGGCCTTGTCGGCTTGTTGGCTGGCGGTCAGTACGGCGTTGAAGGCGTTGATCGCAGGCGCCGGCAGGCTCGACTGCACGTCAACCCGCGCCACTTCGATCCCCAGCCCCTGCCCTGTCGCGGCCAATTGCGCCAGACGCTGATTGATGCCTTGCACCAGATCACCCCGCAGACGCTCGCGCCTTTCTGCCGCCTGATTATCAGCGCCGATCAACTCCGGCCGTGCGACCAGAATTGTGTCCAGGTCTCGTGCAGCCGTGAGTGCCAATGCGCTACGGGTCACCAGACGATCCAAGGCCGCAAGCACATGCTCGCCTTGAAGCACGAAGGCATACGGATCTGTGACCTTGTAGAACACCCGCACATCCAGTTGCACCACACCGGCATCCCCCGTCAGCAAATAACCGGAACCTGCCAGCGCATCACTGATCGGCGTTGCAAAACTGGCGGCGCGATCGGCCTGCAATGCGGCGTCAGTTCGCAGCAGGTTCTCCACTCGACGCTCGATGACCCTATCCGCCGCTGGCAGCAAAATCACCTGTTCAAACGGACGCGGCCAGGCCAATAGCAAACCGGCATTCTGGACGCGATCAAGAGCGCCGAAGTGCAAAACCACCGCACGATTTTGCGGGTCGATTTGTCGCACATTGGAGAACGCCCAAGCCAAAGCGGCCAACACTGTCACGGCATACAGAGCGAAAAACGCCAAGCGTCCGGCCTGAATCCACGGGCTACTCAACTCATTTGTTCCACGTGGAACCAAATTCATGGCTGCGACCCGGGTTTATTTTCCAGCGTCGGCGGACCATCAACCAATGCCCGGAAAGGCGCGGCATCGGTACGCAGGATCAGTTTTGTGCCCGGGGTAATCACCGTGCCCAAGGTATCGAGTGAGCGCAGCAAATTGTAAAGCTGCGGTGAACCAGCGTAGGCACGCGCATAAATCTGCGCGGCTTCGACCCTGGATTGCGCCTCAATGTCCGCCGCTTTCACCGTGGCATCGGCCTGGACGATTCGTGCATCGCGTTCCGCCGCGGAGAGAATTTGCGCCGCTTCGCGCTTGCCAATGGCGGTGCGTTCAGTCGCGATTGTTTCACGCTCGGCGCGCATGCGATCGACCGTCGCAGTGAGCGTGACCGACGGTAAGGTCAGGCGCTCGATGCCAACTTGTAGCACTCGCACGCCATAGGTGTTCAGCAACTGCTGATCGATTTGCTTGCGCAACTGTGCTTCGAAATCGGCGATGCGCACCTGATTGGCATCGGTGTTCACCAGGTTGGCCAAATCGAAACTACTGGCCGTGGTTTCCAGCGCGGAGCCGACGAAGGTGCGAATCTGCCGTGCCGCTTCGTCCGGCTGGTTTTGCACAGCGCGCATAAAGCGCTGCACGTTGTCCGGATCACCCTGCACCTGCCAGGCAACGTAAGCCTGAACGATAATGCGCAAGCCGTCCCGCGTGCCCACATCCTGCAGACCGCTGGACGTGGTGCGCAGTCGCAGATCCACCGGGATCGCTGCTTCGAAGGGTGCCGGCCAGCGCCAGCCTAGCCCGGGTTCTACCAGCACCCGCGATGGATTGCCAAAACGTGTGATGACCGTGGCTTCGCCTGAACGCACTTGCACCAGGCTTGCTGCCGCCACGGCAAACGCCACCAACAACGCCGCCCAGCCCATGCGTCGCCAGGGGAACGGGCCGGCTTCTTGCGGATCACCATGATGGTGATGGCCGTGGTGATGGCCGTGGTGATGGCCGCCATGGCTGTGATCGTGGCCACTGTGGGTGGCATGATCGTGGGTATGTAGCTGGCTCAATTGGCGACTCCTGGCTGAGCAGTTTTACGCGACGACGCAGGGTCAGCCGGCAACGTGAATGTACGCAGATCGATGGTCGGAGCATTGCTGCTGCCGCCCAGACGATGATCGAGAACCAGCAAGCTGGCGCTGGCCAGGCCCTGGGAAAGTTGACCGAGGTATTGCTCCAGCACAAAGGCCTGGCCGGCATTGGCGTAAGCCTTTTTCTCGGCGCTGAATTTCAGCTCGCCAGCCTTGGCCGTCGCGTTGATTTCATGGGCGGTAGCCGTTGCCTGATCCCGGGCAATGCTCGCCTGCAACTGCGCCTGGTTGGTGGCTTCGGCGGCGGCTCCGCGTTCACGGGCAATCAACGCCTGCGCGCCGATCTGTGCGGCTTGCACCCCGTGATAAGCATTGGCAGCCCCTGCCGGGGGATGGATCGCTTCAACGACCGTAGCGAGAATTTCCACGCCGCTGTCGAGTTTCTGCAGGTCGGCCTGCACGGCCCGGCCGATTTCCTCGGCAAGCCCTACCCGGTCCTCACCGAGCAAACCGTCAAGGGTGCGTGACGCGAAGTCGTGAACCAGAACTCGGCTCGCGGTGCTGCGGATCAACGTCGGCACATCCGCATTGTTATAGGTTGCAGCCAATGCCGCTTGATCGCTCAAACCAATGCAATAAACAAAACGCACGTCCATGTTGACGATCTGAAAGCTCTGCTTGTCTGCGCGGCTACTGGCAATCACCTGGGATTTGTCATTCACATGGCTGGCGTCCCACAACCGGTTGGCGGTTATCGGCGCCGGGCCTTCGGCGGGGTCTGCCTGCACGGGGGCCGATGTTTCGCCGACACTGGAGGCCAATTCGTGAACCACGCCATTTTCGACACTTAGCACCCTCCCCAATGGCCACGGTAAACCCGCATGCAGACCAGGCCCAAACACCGTCACCGGTTTACCGAATCGCTCGTAGATCCCCCGCCCTTGCAGCGGAATTTCGTGAACACCGGTCAGCACCCAACCGACGATGCCTACTACCCCCAGCACCGGCAACAATGCCCGGCGCATGTAAGTGAAGGCCCAAATTTGCCGCAGGTCGATGCCGAAGCGGTTGTGCAATTCTTGCTGTAACGCCTGCAATGGCCGTGGCGGCCAGCGCAACATGTCGGCGACAAAACTACGCGCCAGCAATGCAGGTTCAAGTTGTTCGCGACGCGGGCTGAACAATGACAGCACGGCACGCAGCAGTAATTCGAAGGCAACGAAGCCTGGCAGCAGGCCGATCAGTACCGCCAGACGCACCGGCCAAACCGAAGTCTCACTGCCGAACAGCAGGCAAAACGCTCCAAGAATCAGGCTGATGATCGCCACGCGGGTCAGCTGCGCCAAGGCGCCTGCCTCGGGCCATTGAGCAGTATTTTCCTGAGCAAGCTGACGCTCGAGAACCAACAGACCAAAGGCCAACAACAACCCCAGGGTCGCGCTGACAGTGGCCGACATGCCCAGCGCTGCGGAAGGCAAAGCAAGGGTCCATGCCTGTTCGACGCACAACAACGCCAGCAGCGCCCAACCGGCCAGCCACAGTGTCGGGGCTCCGATTTGCCTGAGTAGCTTCAGGCAGTGCTGACTGATTCTCTCAAGCAGTCGCTCATACCAGCCTGCCGGGACTTCAGCTTCATCAGAATCGACCACCGACTCCAAGGGATTCATCGCCTGCGCACGCCATTGCGTGACCCACCAGGCCGATTGCAAGCCGGCGACCAGCACCAGCAATGCGGCGCTCTGATTGAACAACAGCGCAGGCCAAAGGGATTGCGGAGCAAACATCCCGACAAAAAAACCCAGCACCAGGCCCATTGCCGCGAGCGCGCCGAGACCGATGGCGAGCAGGCGCAATCGTCGCCCCTGAAAAACTGCCTGCTGAAAACGCGGCAGCCCGGCTACCTGCGCTCCATCACCACCCTCTTCGAGATCGACTTGCATACCACTCCAGTATTTAGAATTGCCCCGCGGGGCATTTCGTAACGATATAACAGTACTGGTGAAATTTTCGTGCTCAATCGCCCTATCTAAAGATGCTCAACCTGTCGCGAAGCTGAACCCTTGACCGAAAAGCATCGGAGCGCACATATTACGCTCGTAATTTTATTCAAAGACTACTTTTACCCCTCCCCGTCCGCTTTCAATCCAGGAGTACTTCCATGAGCACCTATGACGTCGTGATACTCGGTGGTGGCCCCGGTGGCTATAACGCAGCGATTCGAGCAGGCCAACTGGGATTGAAGGCGGCGTGCGTAGAAGGACGCGCTACGCTCGGCGGTACCTGCCTGAACGTCGGTTGCATGCCGTCCAAGGCATTGCTGCACGCCTCGGAGCTGTACGATGCAGCCATGGGAGCGGAATTCGCCAACCTTGGGATCGAGGTCAAACCCACGCTCAACCTTGCCCAGATGATGAAACAGAAAGATGAAAGCGTGACCGGGCTGACCAAGGGCATCGAATTTCTCTTCCGCAAAAACAAGGTCGACTGGATCAAGGGTTGGGGCCACATCGACGGGCCGGGCAAAGTCACCGTGACGGATAACGTCGGCGGCAAGACCGAACTGGTTGGCAAAGACATCATCATCGCCACCGGTTCCGAACCCACTCCCCTGCCTGGGGTGGACATCGATAACCAACGCATCCTCGATTCCACCGGCGCACTGTCACTCACAGAAGTGCCGAAGCATCTGGTGGTGATCGGCGCCGGGGTGATTGGGCTGGAGCTTGGTTCCGTCTGGCGGCGCTTGGGGGCTCAAGTGACCGTGGTCGAGTACCTGGACCGGATTTGTCCGGGTGTGGATGGCGAAGCAGGAAAAACCCTGCAACGCTCACTGAGCAAACAGGGCATCAGTTTCAAATTGAGTTCAAAAGTGACCAGCGCCACGACGACCGCAACCGGCGTGCAGCTCAGCGTCGAACCTGCCGCAGGTGGAGCAGCCGAGTCGCTGGAGGCCGATTACGTGCTGGTGGCGATCGGACGTCGGCCTTATACCCAAGGTCTGGGGTTGGAGAACGTCGGCCTCGCCACCGATAAACGCGGCATGCTCGCCAACAAGGGGCACCGTACCGAAGCGGCGGGCGTCTGGGTGATTGGCGACGTCACCTCCGGACCGATGCTTGCCCACAAGGCTGAAGACGAAGCCATGGCCTGCGTCGAACAGATCGTCGGCAAGGCTGGTGAGGTCAATTACGACCTGATCCCCAACGTGATCTACACCAAGCCGGAGCTGGCCAGCGTCGGCAAGACCGAAGAACAGTTGAAGGCCGAAGGTCGCGCATTCAAGGTCGGCAAATTTCCGTTTACCGCCAACAGCCGGGCGAAGATCAATCATGAAACCGAAGGATTCGCCAAAGTGCTGGCCGATGAGCGTACCGACGAAATCCTCGGTGTGCATCTCGTAGGGCCAAGCGTCAGTGAAATGATTGGCGAATATTGCGTGGCCATGGAGTTCAGCGCATCCGCCGAAGACATTGCCCTGACCTGCCATCCTCACCCGACCCGATCCGAAGCCTTGCGCCAGGCCGCGATGAATGTGGAGGGGATGGCGACGCAGATGTAGGCCTCCAGATTTTTGATGGCTGGGCCTTCGCTTCGCGAGCAGGCTCGCTCCCACATTGGAATGCATTCCCCTTGTGGGAGCGAGCCTGCTCGCGAAGGCCACGCCGCGGTCTCAAACCGGTTAGAAACAGGTTTCCATGGTCTCGATAACGTTCAATTGCTCATCCACCAGGCAACCCACGCGCCACTTGTCGAACGTCAGGCACGGGTGCGAAGTGCCGAACGAAATGATGTCGCCCACCCGCAAATCAACCCCCGGCGGCACGGTCATGAAGGCGTGCTGGTCCATCACGGCGGTCACCTTGCAAGCGCTCACATCATCGCCCTTGGCCGGAATGACACCGGCCCGGTAGCGCAGCAACGGCACCGGCAGGCCAGCGTCATAAGCCACGTCACGCTTGCCCAGGGCAATCACTGCAAAGCCTGGCTCCGGCAACGACTGCACATGTGCCCAGACCTCCAGCGCCGCACGCAAGCCCTCATGCAGATCACTGCGACGGTCGAGCACGCAGCATTGCGCTTCCTTGTAGATACCATGGTCGTGCGCCACATAGCTGCCGGGGCGCAAGACGCTGAGGAAACGCCCGCCAGCGTTCTGCGCCTCGAACTCTTCGGCGATCAAGTCATACCAGGCCGAACCTGAAGCGGTGATGATCGGCTTGGCAATCGCGAAGGCGCCGCTGTCCTGCAACTGCACGGCCAGACGTACCAGGGAGCCGGCGAATGCACGGATGCCACTCACCGCGTGATCGCCGTGGATCACCCCTTCGTACCCTTCGATCCCGGTCAGCGCCAAGGCCGGTTGTGCGGCGATGGCCTTGGCCAGGTCCAGCACTTGCTGTTCGCTGCGGCAACCGCAACGACCGCCGACCACGCCGTACTCAATCATCACGTTCAGGCGCACACCCCGTGAAGCGAAATAGGCGCCGAGGTCGGCGACGTTGTCCGGGTGATCGACCATGCAATAGAAGTCGAAGCCCGGATCAGCCAGAAGATCGGCTATCAACGCCATGTTCGGGGTGCCGACCAACTGGTTGGCCATCAACACCCGGCGCACGCCGTGGGCATAGGCCGCGCGGGTTTGCGTGGCGCTCGCCAGGGTAATGCCCCAGGCACCGGCGTCCAGTTGCCGGCGGAACAGCGCCGGGGTCATGCTGGTCTTGCCGTGGGGCGCAAGCTCGGCGCCGCTGTCGCTGACAAAGGCCTGCATCCAACGGATGTTGTGTTCAAGCGCATCGCGATGCAGCACCAGCGCGGGCAGGCTGACGTCACGCACCAGGTGGGCGCCAGTGTGGGCAAAGCCCTTTTCAACGGCGGCAATATTCTTGGCAGAAGACATGGTCGAACTCCTCACAGTCGCGGCCGCGGGCAGCCGCTGTTAATCGTTGATGCGACGAGCCAGGTTGTTGGCGCTATCGATCAGCACCCGGCGGTAATCGCTGTAATGGGTCTTGGCATCGGCCCGCGGAGCGACGATGCACAGGGTGGCAATGGCCACGCCATCAGGGCCTTTGACCGGGGCGGCGAAGCAATGGGTAAAGGTGTCGGCCACGCTGTCGAAGGAGAAAAAGCCGTCGATGCCAGCTTGGCGGATTTCCTTGAGAAACTGTTCCAGCGGCAATCGTTCGCCGTTGGGCAGGATGAAGTCGTCGTGGTCGATCAGGTCGACGATTTCCTCGTCACTCAGGTGCGCCAGCAACAGGCGTCCGGACGCTGTCCAGGGAATGGGCGCGTTTTCGCCGATGTCCGAGGAAATGCGAAAATGCCGCTGGCCCTCCTTCATCAACGCCACGGTGTATTTGCGCCCGTTGAGCAAGCACATCTGCGCCGTTTCGTGAGTCTGGCTGACGATGTCCTGCAGGGCACGATCGGCTTCGCGGGTCAGGTCAAAATGGCGCAGGTGCGCTTGGCCAAGGAAGTACAGCTGGCGGCCGAGATAGACGTGACCGTCCTTGCCCACCGGTTCCAGGATGCGCCGTTCCAGCAACGAGGCCACCAGCTCATAGACCGTGGATTTCGGACTGCCGATGCCGTTGGCGATGTCGTTCGGGCGCAGGGGCTGGCCGATCTCCTTGAGGAAATCGAGGATATCGAACGCCCGGTCCAGACCGCGTGCCCGGCGCTTGATGGTGTCTTCGCTCATGTCAGTGGTTCCCAATCAAATTCGCCGGGGGGGTTTTGATCGTTCCCACTCTGGGAACGATCAGTGTCAAGTTCAGGCCTTTTTCTTGTACGCGATGCAGTCGATCTCGACCTTGCAGTCGACCATCATGTTCGCCTGCACACAGGCCCGGGCCGGTGCGTGTTCAGGCTTGAAGTACTCGGAGAAGACCTTGTTGAAACTGGTGAAATCCCGCGGATCTTCCAGCCATACGCCGACACGCACCACATCTTCCAGGCCATAACCTGCCTCTTGGAGAATCGCGACCAGGTTCTTCATGGTCTGGTGCGTCTGCTCGACGATGCCGCCAACAATGATCTCGCCCTCCACCGCCGGCACCTGCCCGGAGACGTGCAGCCAGCCATCGGCTTCAACGGCGCGGGCAAAAGGACGCGGCTGGTCACCCGCCGCGGTGCTGCCGGTGCCGTAACGAGTAATGCTCATGGGTGTTTCTCCTGAACTGAAAACCGAAGGATCAGAGATCTTCTGCGAGACCTCGAAGGCCAATTAATTCCGCTATACCGGAATACGGTTTGCAATAGCGGAATAAGCGGCAGAAAGTGTGCCACAGGTCGTGAAGGAAATAGTAGGGGGAGATTGAAAAGTGTTCTAAATCAGAAAATCCCTGCACGCCGCTTCGCGAGCAGGTCCGCTCCCTGTCGGGATGCGATTCCCTGCTCGCGAGGCGCCCTCAGGCTGGCGGTAAAATCAATTACACGTGCGCGCCAGGAACACCCGCGTTACCCGCCGCTCTTCTACCGACATGACGGTCAATCGCCAGCCGTCCCAGTCGTGGCTGTCACCGATCATCGGCAGTCGATCCAGCAGGCTCACCACCAGACCGGCCAGGGTTTGATAGTCTTCGGTCGGTTGTGCCGCGAATCCGGTGCGTTGACGCACACGCGCCAGGTTCAACGCGCCACTGACCACGAATCCGTCCTTCTCCTCGATCACGTCCGGGCCTTCGATTTCGCTGGCGTCGGGCAGCTCACCGGCAATCGACTCGAGGATGTCGGTCATGGTCAGCACGCCGACGAAGTCACCGAATTCGTTGACCACAAACGCGATGTGGGTCGAGGCCTTGCGCATTTGCTCCAGGGCATTGAGGATCGAGTAGCTGTCCAGCAGGTTGACGGCCTGGCGCGCCAGGTGGGCAAGATCAGGCTGGTTGCCGGCCAGGAAATCCTTCAACAGTTCCTTCTTGTGCACGAAGCCCAGCGGTTCATCCACCGCGCCGTCGCGAATCAGCGGCAGGCGCGAGTAGGACGAATGCATCAAACGCGTGCGAATGGTCTGCGGGTCGTCGGACAGGTCGATGTAATCGACGTCGGCACGCACGGTCATCAAGCCGCGGATAGGCCGCTCGGCCAGTTGCAATACCCCGCTGATCATTACCCGCTCACGACGGTCGAACAGTTCTTCGCTCTGCCCTTCGCCGTCGTCGAGCATGTCGGCGATTTCTTCACCGACTTCTTCCACCGCCAATTTGCGCCCGCCGAGCATGCGCATTACCGCGTGCGCAGTGCGTTCACGCATCGGTCGCAGGCCCTGCATCGAGCGTTTGCGTCGCGACCGGGCGATCTGGTTGAACACCTCGATCAGGATCGAGAAGCCGATGGCCGCGTACAGATAGCCCTTGGGAATGTGGAAGCCCAGGCCTTCGGCGGTCAAGGCAAAACCGATCATCATCAAAAAGCCCAGGCACAGCATGATCACCGTAGGGTGCGCGTTGACGAAGCGAGTCAACGGCTTGCTGGCGACGATCATCAGGCCGATGGAAATGATCACGGCGATCATCATCACCGACAATTCATCGACCATGCCCACCGCGGTAATCACTGCGTCAAGGGAGAACACCGCGTCAAGCACCACGATCTGCGCCACGATGGGCCAGAACAACGCGTAAGCCGTATTGGAAGTGCGCTCGCCGACATGGCCTTCTAGCCGTTCGTGCAGCTCCATGGTCGCCTTGAACAACAGGAACACACCACCAAACAGCATGATCAGGTCTCGACCCGAGAAGCTTTTGTCGAACACCTCGAACAGCGGCTGGGTCAGGGTCACCAACCAGGAAATACTCGCCAGCAGGCCCAGGCGCATCAACAACGCCAGGGACAGGCCGATGATACGCGCGCGATCGCGCTGCTCCGGCGGCAATTTGTCCGCCAAAATCGCAATGAACACCAGGTTGTCGATACCCAGTACCAGCTCCAGCACAATCAACGTCAACAAGCCCAGCCACGCGGTGGGGTCAGCTAACCATTCCATGTAAATGTCTCGATCTATTCAGTGAATTCAGAATGCCAGGCACGGCAAGGCGCGGCGCAGAGGCCGGGTAAATGCAATGACAGGGAGATCGGGGTGCCAGAAGACCGGATGTTTCGCGTGCAGCAAGACCGCGCGTTGGCGCGAGGGGAAAGGATAACTGGGGGGCTCCGTAAGGGCGTTCATGCAAGTCCTGAAAAGGAAAAAGGACTTGAATCGTACAGTCGATATGGACAATTCCTACAGCCCGAAATCATTTCAAGATCTGTAGCAGGTCTGGGAATTGCCGCCGCTGACTGCAAGAACACGCTTGCTCGTGATGCTTTCAACGGTTCTTCACACGTTCGATGTACCGCACAACCACCGGGGATTTCTCGAACCGGCGATGAATCAACGCCAGCCACGACGACGCGTTGCAGTCGTTGATCTGGCTATAGACCACATTCGGTAAACTGACATGGCCGACCACCGACTCTGGTACCACCGCCACGCCCTGACCCAGGGAAACCAAGGCGATCACTGCCACCAACCCACCCGGTTGCGCCCCCAGTTTCGGCACGAACGCGCCCTGGGAGGCAACTTGCAACGTACCGACGACTTGCTCGGGAAGAATGAAGTTTTCGTTGTGCAAATGCGCCGAGTTGATGACCGGCAAGCGATTCAGCCATGAGTCCACCGACAGTGCCAAAACAAAGCCCTCATCACTGAGGCGCACACTCTCGACACCCTCGGGCAACGTCAACGGGCAACGGATGTAGCCCAGATCGAACCGTCCCTCAAGGATCATGTTCGGCAGGCTCGCCATTGGACTTTCCCGCACATTGAGGCTGACATCCGGGTACTGGCTTGCAAAACCCTGCACCTGCTTTTGCAGCAACCCCGAATACACCGCCGACGCGACATAACCCAGTTCGATGTGACCGATATCACCACGCCCGGCACGCTGTGCGTTGCGCTGCGCCGATTCGAACTGGCGCACTGTGGCCTCAGCTTCGATCACCAGCGCCGCCCCGGCCTCGGTCAGGCTGACGTCCCGCACCTGGCGCAGAAACAGGCGTGCGCCCAGCTCCGCTTCCATGTCCTGGATTTGCCGGGTCAAGGTGGGCGGCGCGATGCCCAACTGCTCGGCGGCGCGGGTGAAGTTGCGATGCCGGGCGACAGCCAGGAAGTAGCGAAAGTGGCGAATATCCATCGGTGCGTTAGCTCAAAGGTAATGAAGTGACGCTGCGCGCCTAACAAAGGCGTCGCCAGCCGGCGATAAGCTGCACGGAACTTCACAGTAGAGAACCCCTGCCATGTCCGTCAAACCCCAGGTGAGCCCACGCCTGACCTTGTTAACCGCGTCGGCAGTGTGCTCGTTGATCGTGCTGGACACCAACATCGTGGCCGTTACCTTGCCCAGCATCGCTCGGGATCTGGGGGCGAATTTCGCTGACATTGAGTGGGTGGTCAGTGCCTACATGCTGGCCTTCGCCGCGTTGCTGTTGCCCGCGGGCAGCTTGGCAGACCGTTTTGGCCGGCAAAAAACCCTGATGTGGGGGCTGGGCATCTTCATTCTGGCCTCGATCGGCTGCGGCGCCGCACCGAACGCGCTGTTTCTCGACATCGCGCGCGCGATCAAGGGCGTCGGCGCGGCGCTGCTGTTGACCTCGGCACTCGCTTCCATCGGCCATACCTTCCACGATGAAGCCGAACGCGCCAAGGCCTGGGCGTTCTGGGGCGGTTGCATGGGCGTGGCCATGACGGCTGCGCCGACCCTGGGCGGGTTGATCACCGAGTACGTGGGTTGGCGCTGGATTTTCTACCTCAACCTGCCGATCGGCCTGTTCCTGATGCTCATGGTCTGGCGCGCGGTGCCGGAGTCTCGCGACGCCCAGGCCGCGCGTCTCGATCCGTGGGGCAGCCTGGCCTTCAGCGCCAGTTTGCTGTGCGTGATCTGGGGCCTGATCGAAGCCAACCGCATCGGCTGGAACAACCCCGTCACTTACGCCCGCCTGGTGGGTGGCGCCCTGTTGCTCGGCTTGTTCGTGGTGATCGAGCGTGTGCAACAGCGGCCGATGATCGACCTGCAACTGTTCCGTCATCCGCGTTTCATCGGCGCGTTGCTCGGCATGTTTTCCTACGCCGCGTGCGCCCAGGTGATGATGACGATGCTGCCGTTCTACTTGCAGAACGGTCTGG
>Ga0209542_10015284_pt1 | contig 12914 bp, 13 predicted proteins | sample RifCSPhighO2_01_FD_184028 | JGI IMG/M metagenome (GOLD analysis project Ga0209542, IMG submission 184028) | Soil microbial communities from Rifle, Colorado - Rifle CSP2_plank highO2_0.1 (SPAdes) (version 2) | ecosystem: Environmental > Terrestrial > Deep subsurface > Rock core/Sediment ... | reverse complement strand
GTATTACTCAAGTTCATCTTCAGTTTATTCTAATTTTTATAACTGCAGTTTTTTTGTATAAAGCCGCAGTCTTAAAAGGCTTTAAAAAAGAATCCTCCATTTTTCTGACTGCTGCTTTTTTATTTGCTTCTCCTGTTTTTGGAATTATTACCGATCCAAATAGCTGGTTTTATGCTCAAGTTGTGACAATTTTTTTAAGCATACTTTTAATTTATGAGATGGAAACAAAACAGAGAATGTTTCTGATGGGATTTTTATGTGGAGCAATTCTAGCTACCAGACCAACAGCAGCTTTTATAATACTGCCAATTATTTATTTAATTTACAAAAAAGCCAAAAAACAAAAAACTTTGTCTCCGGTTTTTTTTCTTTCTCCAATAATTATTTCTATTCTGTTACTTATGATTTTTAATCAGGCAAGATTTAGTAATCCTATTGATAATGGTTATTTTACTAACCATTTAGGTTATGAACTTTCTCCAGTCCGGGACCTAGGAGTATTTAGCCTGGTCCATATACCTACTAATATATATTATTACTTTTTAATTTCAATCGAACCAATCACCAAGGGAAACTATAACTTAATAACCCCTTTTTTTACTTACAGCAGATGGGGGTTAAGTTTCTTTATTGTAGCTCCTTTTTTTGCTTTTTTTGGATTTCTAGCGTTATTCAAAAAAGATAGCTATTTAAAAATGCTTTGGATCAGTATTTTTTTAACTTTATTTGCTTTGCTTTGTTATTTCGCACCAGGGATGAGACAGTTTGGACCAAGATATACAGCTGATTTTCTACCTATACTTTTTCTAATATTACTCCTAACCTTAAACAAACCCTCTCTGACTTCTAGGCAAAAAACAATTATTGTTTTAAGCTGTATCTTAAACAGTTATTTATTACTAACTCCTTTTTTGGTAAAAAACTAATATATTATGGACAAAAAATTTTTATTGACAATAATCTTGCTTTCAGGACTTGCCCTGAGAATAATCCTCTCTCCCTACTTCACCCATCATTATGATGTTAATACTTTTAAGTATTGGGCTAATCAGCTAACTGTGATTGGCTTTGAAGATTATTTTTCTAAAATTTCCTGGAATGACTATTTACCTTTTTATCTTTATATTCTTTTTGCTATAGAAAAAATTCAGCAAACTTTTCATTTTTCTTCAGATTTAATTTATAAAATGCCCGGAATCCTAGCTGATATTTTAAGCGGAATAATTATTTATTTACTTGCCTCTAAACTTTCTACTAAAAAAAGACTACTGCTGGTAAGTCTCTACATTTTTAATCCGGCGATTTTTGCAAATTCAGCTATGTGGGGACAGGTTGACGGGTTAGGAGCTTTCTTAATGCTTTTGTCTTTATATTTATATACCAAACAAAAAATTATTTTTCTCTCAGTCGTCTTAGCAATGGTAACACTATTTAAACCTTTATATTTACTGGCAATTCCTTTATTTGCAGTCGCTCAACTTCGGAGAGATTTTAAAAAATTATTTATTCTAGTTCCTGTAACTTTCCTTTCAGCTATTTTAATCGCTGCCCCTTTTACCGCAGATTTCGTTTCTTCTCCACTGCTCATCTATGAAAGATACACTACTTCACTTGGACAATATCATTACGCTTCTGTCAACGCTTTTAATTTTTGGACAATGGTTGGGCAAAACTGGAAATCAGATGAGGTGTATTTTGGGGGGTTAACTTATCACACCTGGGGACTGTTAATATTTATTGTAATTTTTGGCTTAGCTAATTTAAATTTACTTATTAAAAAATACTCAGAAAAAAGCTCTCAGTTTCTTCTACCTTTTTCTTTAGCAATTACCTATCTGGCAATATATACTTTTGCTACCAGAGTTCATGAAAGGCATATGTTAACTGCTTTGCCTTTTTTTCTTTTGCTGATATATGACCATCCGTTTTTTCTTTCCGGATATATTTTCCTGTCAGGTATTTATCTAATCAATCTTTATTTTGGGATACAATATTTATTCTTAAATGGAGTATTTATTTTTGATGATCTGACTACTAAACTTTATTCATCATCTCCTGTTATAGTCTCTATAATTTTGCTGGGAATACTCGTGTATATGCTTATTAAGAATGTTAAACCATATTTGTTAAAAAAATAACTTATATCATCCTGGACAAAGTGAAGGATCTCTCATGGATATGAGACACCTTGCATTAGCAAGAGATTCTTCACTAACCGCTCAGAATGACAATTATTTATGAATAAAAAAATCTTAATTATTACTTTTATACTCTTTGCAGTTTTCTTCAGATTTTTTAGACTGGACTATCCCAACGCTTATGTTTTTGATGAGGTTTATCATGGCTTTACCGCTAAAGAATATTTAAAAGGCAGCATTGAAGCATGGGAATGGTGGACAACTCCCCCACCAGGGGTTGCTTTTGAATGGACTCATCCGCCCCTGGCAAAAGAATTTATGACTGCTTCAATGTTTGTAGTTAGAACAACTGATGCCTGGGGATGGAGATTACCCGGGGCAATACTGGGACTTATAAGTATTTTCTTAGTTTACAAACTTGGCAATTTATTATTTCACAATAAAAATGTTGGACTTATAGCAGCATTTATATTCTCCATTGACGGATTAAATTTTGTTCAAAGCAGAACCGGGATGAATGATATCTATCTGGTAACTTTTTCTTTAGCCAGTATTTTCTTTCTACTTAAAAAAAGATTTATTATCTCTTCAATTTTTCTGGGACTTGCTTTAGCCAGTAAATGGGCCGGGCTTTATTTAGTGGGGATTGATATTTTGCTGTTAATTTATTTTAAAGAGATTCGGCAGATTGTTTACTACACGACAATTCCGATTTTAGTTTATTTTTTAAGTTATTTACCCTTTTTCTTTCTGGGACACACTTTTGATCAATTTATTCAACTTCAGCAGCAGATGTGGTGGTATCACTCCAGACTGAAAGCTACTCATGATTATTCTTCCCCCGCCTGGTCCTGGCCCTTAAATTTATTTCCTGTCTGGTATTACGTCCAGTATCATAAAAACACTAATGTCTCAAACATCTTTGCTTCAGGCAACCCTTTACTTTTTTGGTTAGGTTCGGGTGCAGTCTTTGTTACAATTTGGGATTTTATTACGTCACATACAACCGGCAAACATCATCCTATTTACTCAAATGACGTAAGAGACAACACGAATTCCAGTCTATGGGGGCTCATTAATACAAAAAAACAAAGCTTTTTGATAATTTTACTGGGATTTTTTGCATTTTGGTTACCCTGGTTATTTTCGCCCCGAATAATGTTTTTATATCACTTTTCACCATCGATACCATTTTTATGTTTAGCTTTAGCTTATCAGTTAGAACAACTTTTCCAGCAAAAAAATAACCGGATTTTTGCAATTGGAATATTAGTATTAATATTTATTTCTTTTCTTTTGGTCTATCCATTCATTACGGGAATCCCCATGCCAAGAAATATCATGAACTTATTCTTTGAAACTAATTTAACCAAAAACCCATTCCTTTAGATTTAATCTGTCATCCTGAATTTAATTCAGGATCTCCCAAGCTAATAGACAATACCAAAGTTGGAGGATGTTGAAACAAGTTCAACATGACATGAATTAATAGACTAGACTTAAATAGGAAATGAAGATCTATGGAAATATTAAAAGATAATTATTTCACTTGTCTTTTGATCGTCTTACCAGCGACAAAAGAAGGTAGTTTTTTAGCAGGGATTTGGATTGCTTGACCGGTTTGAGGATTTCTACCTCTTCTGGCTGCTCTTGAACGAACCAGGAAAGTTCCAAATCCGGTAATAATAGTTTTCTCACCTCTGGTTAAGTTATCACGAATTAGATTAAAGACAGCATTAACAGCATCCTGGGCTGCTCTTTTAGTTAAATGAGATTTCTTCGCTACCTTTTCAATTAATTGATTCTTAGTCATGATCTTCTTCTCTTAAGTTCAGAGAACAATATACCCAAAGAAGCTAATTTTGTAAAGCCCTTAAGTTTCCTTAACAAATCTAAATTTGCAGAATTATCTTCTTAACTTTGGCTGTATTCTTTCAGCAATTCGGATCTCTCTTAATAATTGAGGCAAAGTTGGAGGATCTATAGGATTTTCTGGACCTGAAAGAGGTTCTTGATAATAGCCTCTAAGTCCTGTTACTCTTTCTTCTTTATCAATATTAAAAGAATAAAATGTATAGCGTTCGCTGCCTCTATCATGCAACCTTATATATGCTGTTCTAGACCACTCAGACCTGTCTTCCCCTAAAGTAGAACCAGCTAATGCAGCATAGATAAATCTTTTAGTATAAGCATTCCCTAAAGCTCTTCCCTCAAGAGCTGAAATCTTTTGGAATGTACCTGGAGTCGCAAACAGTTGAGGTGAAGAATCCGGATTTCCCATCCACTATATTAAATACTCATAAGTAAAATTAGTCAAGAAATATTCTTTTATGATCCTGAAGTTAGGAAAGATTCTGTGGCTCTGGTTTCTCTGACAGCGGTGATTTTAACGGCTCCAGGGACCATAACTTCTCTTTGAATTTGTTCTCCAATGTCATGAACCAGTTTTGGTAGTTCATCATCAGAAACTCTGTCAGGCATAACTATGACTCTAACTTCTCTTCCGGCTTGAACTGCAAAAGCTTTATCTACTCCATCAAAAGATGTGGCAATTCTTTCGATATCTTCAAGCCTCTTAAAGTAATCCTGGACATTTTCATGTCTGGCACCCGGGCGTCCACCAGAGATAGCATCGGAAATAGCCACTATTACTGATTCGACGGAAGAGAAAGGTTTATCTTCATGATGCTCAGCAATACAGGCAATCACTTTGTCAGGAATCCCATGAAGTCTGGCAAAAGCCACCCCTTTATCAACGTGGGTTCCCTCGTCTGTCTCCATAACCACTTTTCCAATATCATGAAGTAAGCAACCAAGTCTCACAATATTAATATCAGCCCCAATTTGTCTGGCAATCTCAACTCCAACTTTAACTAACTCTAAGCTGTGCTGAATTAAGTTTTGTCCAAAGGAAAACCTATATTTAAAACGACCGAGCATAGCAATAACTTCAGTTGGTAAATTAAAAACTCCTGCCTCATGGCAAAGCTTTTCTCCTGCCTGGTACATGATTTTTTCTACATCGCCTTTGGTTTTCTCAACAATCTCTTCAATTCTTTGAGGCTGGATTCGACCATCAGCCATCAATCTTTCCAGGGAAATTTTAGCGATTTCTCTCCTAACCGGATCAAAAGAAGAAACAATCAAACTATTAGGCAGCTCATCATCCATGACAATTTCTGTACCGGTTGCCTGTTCAAAAGCTTTAATATTCCGGCCTTCTTTGCCAATAATCCGACCCTTCATTTCTTCATCGGCAAGAGCAACAGTTGATGTTGTGTATTCTGTCAAAACATCTGTCACCCCGTGATACATTGCATCAGCTAAAATCTGTTTGGCTTTTTCATCAGCTTTTAGTTTAATCTCTTCTTCAGCTTCTTTAATCCTTTTAGAGATTTCACCGGCTAAACCTTTCTCAACATTTTCCAGCAGGACTTTTTGAGCTTCCTCAACCGACATTCTGGCTGATTTCTCCAGCTTTTCAATTAAATCTTTTCTGACTTTGTCTGTCTGGGATAATTTATCGTCTAAAGTTTTTAGTTTTTCCTCAATTAACCGCTCTCTTTCTTCTAAAACCCCTTCTCTTTTAGCTAACTCTGTTTCTTTAGCAGGAATATTTAAAGGCGTAGATGAAGGCGCACTCTGAGAAGCTGCTGGTTCAGAACTATTAAATTGTGGCGCACCAAATGATCTTTTCATAAATTCCCTTTGTCATTCCCGCGAAGGCAGGCGCTGCTTCTATGAAGCTAGTCCCCTTGGGTGGAATCTGTTGTGTCTTAAACAGATCCCTCGACTTTGCTCCGGATGACATTATTTTTTAGTTCAGGAAAATTTATCAGCTTTAGAGGCTGATTGAGGAGAGATTTAATAATGTGAGTTTTGAAAAATTCATATTTTTCTCCATTTCCTAAACTATAAGTTGATTATACATCTACTTCCAGTACAGAATCAACAGTCTTTTTTGCTATATAATAATCAAACCCCCTTCTCATTAAAAAAGGCAGAGCCTTTTGCTTAAATTCCTGCTCAGGTAAATTCCCCCAAACCCTTAATTTTTTCTCCAAAGCTTCTCTGGCTAACTTTTCTTCATCATTGCCTTCTTCATTTAAAGCTAAAGCTTCTTCAACTATTTCTCTTTTAATACCTTTTTGAAAAAGCTCTGCTTTAATAGCATTAATTCCCTTTTTTTTGCTTTTTCTTCTAGCTTCCACCCATTCCTTAGCAAATCTTAAATCATTTATTAAATCTCTTTTTTTAAGTTTAGTTATTAAAGCTTCTATAACTACTTCAGACAGTTCATCTTGCTCTTTAACGTTTTGCGTAGAAAAACGCAAGGTTCTGCGAGTGAGCGCTACACTTTTTTGTGAGCGCGAAGCGAAGCTGGTTCTTATTTTTCTTTTAAATGATAAGTTTTTTACATAGTCCCTGATTTCTTTTTCAGAGCGGTACCTGACATTTAATAGTCCGTATACTCTTTCTACCAACTTCCCAACTTCTACTTCAAATAACAATTTTTCTAAATCTTCAGTAATAATCTCTTTGCCAAATATTAACCTGTTATCAACAATGGTGTCTTCATCCGCCCCAAAAGCAAACTTTCCATCCAAAAAAATATTAAAACGTTTAGGATTTTTCTTCTGAGGCTCAACAGAGGTGATTTTCATGAATTGACAAAATTTGTATCTTTATTATACAATCTTTGTATGAATACAACAATAAATATCTCATTGCCTAAACAAATGTACCAGGATGCTAAAAAGTTAATGTCTGAGAAGCATTATTCTTCTGTAAGTGAAGTAATGAGGGACGCTTTGAGACGACTACTACAACAGAAGAGAATCACCGAGAATGGATTTACTGAGGAATTTGAAGATATGGTTTTAAAAGCTGCTGCTGAGCCTGAGGAAAATGATTATGTCCTGGAAACTGAAGAAGATATGCATAATTTTTTTAAGCATCGTATACTTCCTCTTAAAAAGAAATAAACTGAGTTTGCTTTCTCGCAAGCTCGAAAATAAATGCTTAAAATCAAATTTAGCGGTAAGTTTGTCAAAATGTATGACGAACTGCTTGAGGAAGATCCTGAATTAGAAGATTTAATTGATAAGTTACGAAAAATTTTCGTTAAAAATCCTAAAGATACTCGTTTAAGAAATCATAGTCTTAGCGGGAAAATGGTTGGACAATTTGCTTTCAGTATTACTGATGATATAAGAATTGTTTATAAAATTACTGGCAAAAACACAGTTCGTTTTTTAGCCATAGGTCCTCATGAAAAAGTTTATTAAAGATCTATCAATCTCATTGCATGAGCAAGTTGGGTTAGAAGAGGAGTTCTACTCCAGAGATGTTGCTGGGTTGTAAATCTTTCATTACCATCAGGGTCTGTATATTCTGATTCATAAACAACCTCCGCACGAGCTAATTCATCAATTGCGTGATCAACAAAACCAGGATTAATTCCAACCTGTTGAGCTACACCATCAATCGTTCTCCATGTAAATCTGGGATCCTCAAGAGATCTTTTAACTACAGCAACTAATGGATCTGCTAATATTCTAGCCTTTTCAGCTTTTCTTTCTGGGGTTTCAATAAATGTTAACCGTTCTCCGATTCGTCTAAAGGAAGCTACTATTCTACTAGTTCGGGGAAAGCGTTCCATTTTAACCAGCTTCTTCTATTACAGGAACGTCTTCATCATGTTCTTCTTGTCCAATGACTATTTTTTCCTCACCGGCTAATTTCTCTGCAGCCCAGGCTGCTCTGATTTCTTTTTCCAGTCTTTCTGCTTCTTTAGGATTCTCTCTTAAATAAGAAATTGCTGCTTGTCTGCCCTGGCCTAACATATTTTCTCCCCATCTGATAAAGGCTCCTGACTTAGTTAAAATTCCCAGCTCAATACCAACATCCAGTATCTCTCCCTGGTGAACAATTCCTTTATCATCCATATCAAATTCAGCAATCCTGAATGGGGGAGCGACCTTGTTTTTAACAATTTTAACCCGGTGACGGGAACCTACAACCTGATCCCCTTGTTTAATATTTTCAATTTTACGGATATCCAGCCTGACTGAAGCATAAAACTTTAGGGCCTGTCCTCCGGTCGTAGTCTCGGGATTTCCAAACATGACGCCAATTTTTTGGCGCAGCTGGTTAGTAAAAATCACAATGGTATTGGTGTGAGAAATTGCCCCGGTTAGTTTTCGTAGAGCCTGAGACATTAAACGAGCCTGCATACCCATCACTGCATCTCCCATCTCTCCTTCAATTTCAGCCTTTGGGACTAAAGCCGCCACAGAATCGATCACCATTACATCAATTCCACCGGAACGAATTAGGCTTTCGGCAATTTCTAAAGCCTGCTCACCGGTATCAGGCTGAGAGATAAGCAGATCATCCAAATTAATCCCCACTTTCTGGGCTCTTTGCGGATCAAGAGCATGCTCAGCATCAATGAAAGCGGCAACTCCACCTTTTTTCTGAGCCTGGGCAATAAGATGCAAACAAATTGTAGTTTTACCGGAGGCTTCTGGTCCATAAATTTCAATAATCCTCCCCTTGGGAAGTCCACCAACCCCCAAAGCTAAATCCAAAGCCAAAGAACCTGTTGAGATAATCTCTGTAGTCATCCTCTCGGCTCTTTCCCCAAGCCTCATAATAGAACCTGTCCCATATTGTTTTTGAATTTGTTGCATAGCAGCAGTGATAGCCGCTCTTTTAGCACTTTGCTGCGCGTCTAAACCGTTTGCAGGGATAGCATTTGCAGAAGAAGCATTTGTGGATCCAGGAGGTCTACCCATATAAACCTTATTATACCTTTCGGGTAAACTTTGGCAAGAGGATCAAAATGTATCAAAATTCTTTAATATTTCATCTAGCTCTGAAGTTGGGAATAAGTTTTTAGGATAAACCTCTATTAACTTCAATTGATACTTTTTAACTAATCCTATCTTAATAATCCTTAATTCATCATATCTACTGTGCTCTCCAAATAACCCAAAATACTCTATTAACTTATCTCCATCATTAAAAGACCCATGTAAAGATAACTGGCTAATGTTTTATCAGTTGAAGAAGTATAAGAATAGAAAAAACCAAAAGTAACAGTAGAGTCTGGTGCAAAACCTCAATTAGAGTACTCCAGCAATCTTTAATCTCCTTAACATGAAACAAATACAGGCCAGGTAAGTATTTTCTAGAAAAGCTCTAATTCCTCTGGTTTTTTCCTGTCCTAGCTTAAAAGCTCTTTTTAAGGTTGAGAAAAATCTTTCTACCTCAGATCTTTTGTTGTAAATGCTTTTCTTCAGGCTCCTGCCTTTTGATTTAAGTTTCCAGTTTAAATATCCTCCTTTAATTTTTTCTTCTGTTGTCAGCCTTTGTCTGGCTTTGTTCTGTTTCTTCTGGTTTGTTTCTTTGATTGGTATTGAGGCTTTAGCTTTGAGCTGCTTGGCAATATATTCCACAATATCCATTGAGTCATAACCTTTGTCAGCTAAAACATAGCCACATTTTTTTAACCATGGTCTGGCTCTTTTTAAAAGTGGGATCGCTACCTGTGAATCATGGGTTGTCCCATCTCCAATAATTAAAGCTATCAATACTCCTGACTGGGCATCAATTAAGGCATGTAATTTAAACCCAAAAGCTTCTTTGTGTCCATTCCAACCACCTGAACCTAACTCCTGTTTCTTTGAATATGTTTTAACAAAGCTTGAGTCTATGGCAACTTTATGGCCTTGAATTAAACCTTGTTTGTATGCAATCTTGATGAGATATATTAAAAACTTTTGATATATTCCCAGTTTAGAAAATTTATCATTAGCTCTGATTAAAGTTGTGTGAGCCATTCCTGCTATGTCAGCTACAGTCCGGTAATCCCAACCTAAAGTCTTTTTAATCAGTAACCAGACAAACAACTCTTGTTTGAGATATCCAATTCTACCTCCAACAAAAGATTTTCTAGGCATTAATTGATCAATTAAAGGGAAGTTCAAACCTAAAAGAAACTGTACTTTCCTAGGAAATTTTGGTATTAATACCATAAAGGCAATTGACACCTTCTTTCTGAAGTTCTGCTCGATTAGTAACTTGTAACTACATAATCAGCATGTCAGTTGCCTTTTTAATTGTCAAATCAACCTAGAAGTAGTTTTGCACCAGACTCAGTATATATTATTTGTAATCTAGCTTCAAGTGTGGTAATATACACAGTCTGGGGACGTATTGATTCGATGGGATAGCTCTTTGAAAACTGCAAGCCGAGTAGGAAACTTAATCTCGTTAAACTTTAGTTTCAAAACAATAAACGGCACTTTTAAGTTCCGTCCCGCCATGGAAGTACTCGGGGATGCCCTTTTGGGTAAACCTAGAAACTCCCAAGGCCTAGCCTTAGCTCACGTAGCTTAAGGGGTGCTTTAGGATCTTTTCTTCTTGATGGAAGCCTAAGGTAATACTCAGTCAAGATGCTTACCCTTTGGTGTTGGTTGATCCAAAAAGGTAAAAAGACAATTCAATCAGTATTGAGTTTTCCTGCTAGTAGGTTACAACTTAATACTAAAAATATACTAGATAAGCTTGTAGAAGTTTTTAAAAGTTTTATTTCAGACCCGATCTCACTGATCGGCGTCTCCACATTTAAAACCGCCTTTGGGCGGTTTTTTAGTGAACTGTTTTTAGTTGTTAGTTTATAGTTAGTTAAAAATAATTTACCATCTAATTATGAACATTCTTCTTGATTTTTTCTTTCCTAAGCATTGTGTAGGGTGTAGTAAAGTTGGGGTTTATTTTTGTACAGATTGTACCAAGGAGATAAAGCAGACAGAGTTAGTTTGTCCTGTTTGCGAGAGGATGGGTTTGGGTGGGGTAACACATCCTTTATGCAGGAAGAAGTTTGGTTTAAACGGGTTGTGGAGCTTAGGAATGTATAAAGAGCCCTTAAGGGGAGCCATTCAAAAACTGAAGTATAAATGGGTTAAGGATTTTGCTGAAGAATTAATAAATATTTTAGTAGAGTACTGGGCAAAAAATCCGCCTATCCTTTTAGATCTGATAAAGAGAACTAGTGGAGAAGACTGGATAATTGTTCCCGTCCCGCTACATAAATCCCGCCAAAACTGGAGAGGTTTTAACCAGTCAGCCCTGTTAGGAAAACTTTTTTCTCAAAAACTAGGTTTAAAATATCAGGAAGTTTTAAAAAGAATTAAAAATACTACACCTCAGATGAAGCTAAAAGCCCACGAAAGAAAACAAAACATCAAAAACGCTTTTGTCTTAACTGAAAACTATAATCTGACAACTAACATCCTGCTAATAGATGATGTTTGGACTACAGGTTCAACTTTAAAAGAATGCTGTTATATCCTAAAAAGAGGAGGAGCAAAAACAGTTTGGGCTCTAACTATAGCCAGATAATTATTGATAATGGCTTGTAATTACTAAGATATTTATGACTTTCGCTTCTGGATTATAGAAAAAAAAGAGCCCGATAGGTGCGGTCAACTCTGAAACTTCTTATGCCTCTTTCTTTTGGTTCTAAAATTTCTGTATGAAGACTTGGGTGTCTGAAATCTGATTGTAGAAGTCTCAGTTGTTTATTGAATTTTTTAGTTATCCCATGTTTTTTAAGGTACTGTGCGATCTTAGGTTTAATGGGAGCGATGTTCATTAATCGGGGAGGTCATTTACAAAAAAATCGCTACTTTTTAATCCTTCCTCCAGATCTTTTAAAAACCCCTTCGTGTATTTGCCAGTAGCCTCAAAACTTGCCATTACTTTCTTAGCGCTTTTGGTATCAGGGCTTTTCATTGGAAAGTCACTAGCATCGGAAAGTACCTCTGGTTTTTTATTAAAAACTCTTAAAAGCGATCTGAAAAACTCGCTTCTGTTAGCAAATCCTAAATTAACTACTGCCTGGTCAACCATTTTAGTCTGGTCTTCTGTGAGAGAAATATTAACCGTTTTCATAGATAAATTTTAGCAAACCTTGCCAAAGTTTGTCAACGCAACCAAATCTTTTACAACTTTGCGGAGGGGGTGGGATTCGAACCCACGGAGAACTTGCGCTCTCAGCAGTTTTCAAGACTGCCTCACTAGTCCACTATGAGACCCCTCCTTATAAAAGATACAAGATTACTGCGGAGGGTATGGGATTCGAACCCATGGGCCGATTTCTCGGCCACGGTTTAGCAAACCGTTCCTTTAACCACTTAGGTAACCCTCCAACGCGGTTAATTGTAACAGACTAACTCTTGATATTCTAGCTTCGTTAGCTTATCCTGAATGCAGAGTGGTTTAGTATTATTTATGCTGGTTGGTGTATGTAGTTTCTGCCAAAAAGAATATAGAAAAAGAGAAAGAACCAGGAAGTTCTGTAGTTTAATTTGTTCAAGTAAATATAATCATAATGGGTTCAAGAAAATACCTTTGCCATCTTTGGACGAGAATTTCGCAGAATTTATAGGAATTTGTTTAGGTGATGGCTATGTTGGGAATTATCAAGTATCTGTCACTCTGCACTCAGAGTTGGATAAAGAGTATATTTTATATGTAGTGAGTCTCGCAAGAAAACTTTTCCCGGATGTTGTTATTTCTCTAATACATAAGAAGGAACTAGCAATTGATATTAGGATTTCCTCAAAAGCTGTGGCAGATTATATGAAGAGCATGGGAGTTATTTCTCATAATAAGAAAGTTCCGTTATGGATTTTGTCGAATAAAACCTTTATTAGAAAATGTATCAGAGGATTAATTGATACAGACGGGAGTTTTATATGGCAT
>Ga0209542_10015282_pt1 | contig 12914 bp, 13 predicted proteins | sample RifCSPhighO2_01_FD_184028 | JGI IMG/M metagenome (GOLD analysis project Ga0209542, IMG submission 184028) | Soil microbial communities from Rifle, Colorado - Rifle CSP2_plank highO2_0.1 (SPAdes) (version 2) | ecosystem: Environmental > Terrestrial > Deep subsurface > Rock core/Sediment ... | reverse complement strand
TTCAAGAAAACCTTTAATGTTCTTTAATTTTAATTCAGATTTATGTTTTATTTCAATCTTTTTCATATATATCCGATATATATCAAATATATAAACTTTACGGTTATCGTCTATGCTTTATATTTACTACCTAAACTTAAAAGATATTTGCCATTATAAAGTTGTTAATAAAAGTTAATTATTTGTTCCTTATATTTTAATAGCATTTATGGATTATAGAAAACTATTAAAAGTATGAATTCTTTTATTTTGTATGATGACTGGAGTTAGATCTATATGTGATTATAATTTATGTAGATTTAGCTGGGTCTCAACTATTAAACACCCACTAATTTAATTCAGGTCTAAACCAAGTCTGAATTGAATTACGTTTTATTTCTCAATTTAGATTTGGAAGAAACTGAATAAATTACTAAAATTAAAATGAAAAAATCCAGTGTTTCATTCGTTTGGATTTTTGTATGATCCAAAATTGAAACATTAATTAAACCTTAATTTATGGACATGAAAGAAAAATTAGGTAATTTAAAAGAAATCAGTGAAAAAGAAGAACTGGAAAAAGAATTGACTGTGTTGCTTGAGAGAACTTTGAAAATGGAAGATGAATTAAACAGTCTTCCTTACTAGTAAATAAAAAGGAGAATTCTTTGTATTAGATAGTATGTGTTATGTTTGAGGGAATTTAGATAAATATTTAAGAATTAATATGAAATTATGAGGACGTCACAATGAAAATAAAAAAGAACAATGTGTTAAAAGAAATGTTTGGAAAAGCTAAATTCAAAAAATCTACTGAAGAAATGTTAAAAGAATCTAGGAAAAATATAAGCAAATGGATAAAATAAATATAGAATTTAAGAAGAAGTGATTTTCAATAACTCTTTCCAATATAAACCCAATAATCAGCTTGTTGGTTTGAGATTATGCATTTCTTTCCTTTTATTGAAGGTTGATGTTGAGGAATATTTAATGTTTTAACACCACTTGTTTTTTCTTTTAGGATATCTTCAACATCTTTTGAATTTTTTAATGGAACAAGAACAATTTTATTGCCTTTTAACTTTTTTAATGCTTCTTGTAATGTATTAGCTTCTGTTAAGTTATCATATAATAATTTTTGAGCTTTCTTAAATAAAGAATCTTGAATTTCCTGAAGTTCTTTTTCAATTACTTTGTTTAGGTTTTTAATTTTTACTGGTTTTTTAACAGAATTATCTCTTCTTACTAAAATAATTTGTTTTTTTTCTAAGTCTTTAGGACCTAATTCTATTTTTAATGGAATTCCTTTTAATTCCCATTCATTGAATTTAAATCCTGGAGTTACTTCACTTCTATCATCTAAAATAGGAGAGAACTTAGATAGTTCTTGGAATAATTTTTGAGAAGCTTCCAAAACTTTTTTATTTTCTTCAAATTTTATTGGAATTATAACTATTTTGTTTGGAGCTACTTTTGGAGGAAGAATTAAGCCTTTATTATCTGAGTGAAGAGCAAACATTACTCCTAACATTCTTGTTGAAATTGCCCATGTATTTTGCCAGGCATATTGTTTTTTTCCTTCTTTATCTAAAAATGTTATATTATATGCTTTTGAGAAGTTTTGTTCATCATAATGAAAATCAGGGCCTTGAATTGCTTTTCCATTTGGAAGATAGCTTTCAATTGTCATTGTATATTCTGCTCCTGCAAATTTTTCCTTGTCTGTTTTCTTTCCAATCAAACCTGGAATTGCCAAGTATTTTTCAAGAATTTCTTTGTACATATTAATTATTTTTGCTGATTCTTCTTCAGCTTCTTTTTTTGTTGAAAAAACAGTATGTCCTTCATTAAAAATAAATTCTCTTGTCCTGAAAAATGGAACTGGATGCTTAAATTCCCATCTTACTACATTACTCCATTGATTATATTTTAATGGCAAATCTCTCCATGAACGAATCCATTTTGAAAAAGAATCATACATTATTGCTTCAGATGTTGGACGTATAGCTAATCTTTCATTTAATTTTGTATCACCTGCCTGAGTTACCCAAGCTACTTCTGGAGTGAAACCTTTAACATGTTCTTGTTCTTTTGATAATAAAGATTCTGGAATAAACATAGGGAAATAGACATTTTTTACATTCATCTTTTTAAGTCTTTTATTAACTTCTTCCATAATTGTTTCCCAAATTGCCCATGCTGTTGGCTTAAAAACTATACATCCAGAAACAGCAGTATAATCTGCTAAGTCTGCTTTAATAATTAATTCCTGATACCATTCAGAAAAGTCATCTTCTTTTTTTATTGTAATGCCTTCTTGAGAAGTTTTAGATTTGTTTTCTTGTTTCTTTGACATGAAGAATTAATGAAAGAATTGTTTATTAAGGTTTTTGTTGATGATTTAGTAGAAAAAGTATAAAAGTTAGGTATTTGTTTATAAATTATGTTTAGGATATTTACAACAAAAGAGTTTGATGAAGATTTTGATAAGATTGATGAATCAGATAAACAAAGAATAAGAAAGATTTTTGAGCAATTAAAAGAACAAGGAGATTATGTTGGTAAACCATTAGGATTACCTTTTTTCAAGGAAAAGAGATTTGGAGAAAAAAGATTGTATTTTTTAGTTTATGAAAAATTTATGGTTATTTTAGCTGTAGGAATTAGTGATAAAAAAGCCCAACAAGCTACAATAAATAAAATCCTTTATAATATTGATAAATATCAGGATTTTATTATAAATAAATTAAATGAAATTGATAAAAATTAATCTTTCCACTCTTTTATTCTTCCTTCTTTAATATCTTCTAAGCTTCGTTTGATTTTTTCAACTAGTTCTTCATCAATCTGAGAGGCCTCTATTAATATTTTATATTCTCTTTCTGGGATTGTTACCATTTTTTCCATATAAAATTAGGGTTTGTGTTACATTTAAACTTTTCGCTTGTGAACTTTGATAGATGAAAAGTTTAATAAATATCTAATTGCTGTTTAAGAGATGAAAAAGAGGGTGGGGAAAGAAAGAAAAAAGAGGTTATTAGTTATTTCTGTGATTGTTGTAATTATTTTAATTATTGGTTTGGTTTTATTGTTAAAGATTAATAGAGAAAAAATTCAATTATCTCCTAATTATTGTAATTCAAATAATGATTGTTCTGTGGGATATTTATGTAATATACAAACTCATAATTGTGAGGATCAAATAAAATTATCTTTAGCAACATTAAAAGATGTTTACAAAAAAGGAGAAATAGTTCAGTTAACTGATCCTCCGGAGGAAATTGAAGAAGTTAAGGAGAATGTTGGAATAAATAAGGATGTAATTGAAGATTCTTTAAACCCCCCTCAATTGGCTCCAGATATAGAATCTGAATATAATTTAGAAAAGGCCAAATCATTTAATCCTACTAAAAATGAATTAGAGAAATTAATAACTTCCTCACAAAATCTATACGAGATACAATTAGATATTCCAAGTTACCTTGATCAAAAACTATCAAATCCAAATAAATTCTTCTCAGGACGTAAGGTTAAGATTACAAGAAAAGATGAAACAAATTTGCCAATAATTCCTGAAATATTAATTTTGTCTAAGAGAGATAATTTTACAAAATCTTTTATCTCATCATTCAGTATAAGTACTGATAAGAAAAAACAGGATTCATTTTCTTTTACTATACCTTCCACTATGGAGAGTGGATATTATACTTTAGAATTTGATATTAAAAATGAAAAGATTGTTTTACCAATACAGCTCTTGGGTTTAACTCAAGAGGAAAAATCTCAAATTAAATCTAAATCTATATTTATGAAAGAGATAGATAGTCAAGTTTTATTTGTTAAAAGATTAGATTGTGATTTTTGTTATTGGGAGTCAGTATCAACAATAAATCCCACTGATGAAAACTTTGGATATTTAGTTGGAGGGTGGGATTATTTAATTACAACATCTGATGGATGGCAGACAAATAAAAGAGAAAGTATTGATTGGAGTACTTTTCCTAGAATAAGAAAGTACAGAGGGGATCCAAAGCTTGAGTTTTCAACATCTAATCAATTATTAATTGCAAGTCTGCTTGAAAATCCCAGTGAACCAATCACAGGAGGAATTTATACTGAGAATACACCAAAAAGTATACATCCAAGATTTACTCAGACATATGTACAGTCAATACCTCCAAGTTTATCTTCAGAACAGCTTATTTTTGATTATGAAAAAATTGCAGTTGATAAAGATCCTTCTTCTAAATTCTTTGGAACTATTTATATGTCTGTTAATGGGATGATGTTAGAGGGGAAATTAGAATATGGAAGTACAATCGGACCTGGTTTAGTAACAATAAAACCAAATGGAGAGGTAACTGAAAAAATTGTAAATAATCCAAAAGTGGGTCTTTATATTACACCTGCTTCTCTTTTAGCTGGAAAAAATGGAATACTTTATGCTGGAGGAGGTTGCCCTTGTCCTGCTGGTTTTAAAATTTATCGCTCATTAGATGGAGGAGAAACTTTTTCTAAAAGTGAATTACCTGGAAGCTTATTGCAGGACTTTTGTAGTGGTAGTAGAGTGTCAACAAATAGTAATAGGGCTTGGGGGATTTATTATGGTCCAGAATTAGCTCAAGATAAAAGGAATGGGGGATTATATGCTGTTTGGGTTAAAAACAAAGAATGTAGATATGATAATCCTGTTTTTGAATACGAGTCTTATTCTTATGATAATGATGTTTTTATAAGTTATTCTGATAATGAGGGAGTTACCTGGAGTAGTCCAATAAGAGTAAATGATGATTTTTCTGGAGGAGATCAAGGATTTCCAGATATAGCTGTAGATGAAAATGGAGTTGTTTATATAGTATTCTTAGATCATAGGAATAATCAGGATTTATCGCAATTTGATGTTTATCTTGCTTTTTCCTTTGATAATGGTCAAACTTTCTCTAAAAATATTAAGTTAAATGATGTGAGTGTTGCTAATTTTTATGGAGGGAGAGATCCAGGAGATTATTTAGATATGCTTTCTGTAGGATCTGAGAGAGTTTATGTAACTTATCCTTGTATGAACTCAAATGTTGAATCTATGTTGCCTGGTCGCCCAAATGATGCTTGTGTTTCTGTACTAAATAAATTTAGACCTCAGTCAAAAATAACAAATGATATGCCAACAAGTTTATCAGGTATTGTAACATTTAAAATCGAAGTTTATGAAAATGGTAGATGGAGTAAATATTATGATGAAAGGACGAGAAGTTCAAGAGTAACTATTCCTGCAAAAGGACTTGTGAAACTTGATAAACTTTTTAATAATTATAAAATATCGATTGATGAAGTTGGAAAATATAGAATTGTTGGAACATTTACAGATAGCACTGGAAGAATAAAAAGAAGTACATCGTGGGAGTTTAGAGTTGTTGGTTTGATTACTTCTAAAATCTTGGGAAAGTAGTTCCAATCCAGTAGGATAATCCTATCCCTGAAATTAAATATGTTAACCCCCAAATTCTTGATGGTAATTTAGTCTCATAAAGTATAAAACCATATGGTCTTAAAATGAACATTCTTCCAACTAATAAACCATATGTTCCTGAACATATTAAAGGAACTCCTATAAAAAAAGGATACTTACCTATGAAAATTAATACAGGAATAATCAATAAGTAAGAAAATAAAAAGAATATTTTATCTATTTTTTTAGGTTTTTCTTTACTAAGATTAATAACTAAATGAGATAATTCTTTTTTTAATGTTTTTCTTCTTATTGTTATAAATAAAAATCCTAATATTGCTGTAATAATAATCGCTGTAAGCGCAGAAAAGATAATTTTTAACCAGGTAATTTCTCCAAATCCTTTAAAACCCAATAGATAAAATCCCGTAAATGATGAAATGTAAATAATAACTAAAAAAATGATTTCTTTACTGTCCATTTTATTTTATATTAAATATAATTTAAAAATGTATCTAGTTTTACTTTTCATCTCACACTTTCATATCCACCTTTAACACCATTTCTTGAGAAAACAATCTGCCAAAGCTGTGATTTTCTTGCTCTAAAAAGTCCTGCACAGGATAACAGATAATATTTCCACATACGATAGAATCTTTCATCATATTTTCTTTCTCTGTTTTTATTTGTTTTTAATTTTAATTCTGGCCAATTTTTGTTGAAATTTTTAAACCAAGTCATTAAAGTTTTATCATAATCTGCTCCAAAATTATGCCAATCTTCCATAACAAATAAATCTTCAGAATATTTTGATATTTGAGATATGGAAGGAAGCATGCTATTAGGAAAAATGTATTTAGATATCCATGGTTCTGTATTTGTTACAGGTTTGTTTGATCCAATTGTATGAAGAAGAAATAATCCATTCTCTTTAAGGACATTATTCACAACAGAAAAAAATGTTTTGTAGTTTTTATATCCAACATGTTCAAACATTCCTAAAGAAACAATATAATCAAATTTCTCATGTGATTTAAGTAGGTCTTTGTAATCCTGCAAACGAATTTCAATTGGAAGCCTTTTACAAAGTTTTTGTGCTAAAGAAACTTGTTCTTTTGAGACTGTTATTCCTACACCTTTAATACCATATTTTTCAGCTGCAAATTTCAAGAAACTTCCCCAACCACATCCTATATCAAGAACTTTATCTCCTTTTTTAAGACCTAATTTTTTACATACTAAATCTAATTTTGCTTCTTGTGCTTCTTCTAAATCTTTTGCGTTTTTCCAGTAACCACAAGTATAAGTCATTCTTTTATCAAGCATTGCTTTATAGAGGTCATTTCCTAAATCATAATGTTTTTCTCCAATTTCAAATGCTTTTGATTTTCGTTGACGATTATTAAATTTTGCTTTTAATATATGAATAATTAATGAAGATTTTTTTATCTTATTATCCAGATTTGCTTTAAGAATGTGAAAGAAGAATTCATCAAGCTTTTTGCAATCCCATAATCCATCAACATATGATTCACCTAAACCTAAAGAACCTTGAGAAAAAACTCTTCTGTAAACTTCTGAATCATGAATTTGAATATCATGAGGCATAGTTCCATTTAACTTCACTCCTGCAAGACTTAGCAATTCTTCTGCTTTTTGCTTAAGACTTTGAGACATAAAAAATAGAAATAGCTATTTTTTATAAATTTTACGGTTTTTTGGTTAAATTGCTTATTGAATATTATTAAATATGATAATAATTTTAGATTAATCTGAAGATGTGATGAGTAATTGATTATTATCTATTTAAATACAATTTTAGGGAGATATTTTTTATTACTGGTAATTTTCAGTTTATAAAAATAACAGATTAGATAAATTTAACACCTTAGGCGAGAAGTCCCCTTTCGTTAGATAAGGGATGAAAGCCGTTATATTGTATTCTTATCAGTAGAAAACTTTATAAAGATATAGGTATTAGGAAATATGAATAACTATGAAATACAAATTAGATAAAGGTTCACATTCAGTATACTCACTGAATTATCATTTTGTTCAGTGTGTAAAATATAGAAAGAAGGTATTAGATAATGAAAAGATAGTTGATACTTTGAAAACTCAAATCAATAATATTAGTCGAAACTTTGAAGTTGAAGTTTTAGGAATAGAACCTGACCAAGACCATTTTCATATGCTTTTCAAATGTAAACCAACTTTAGATATCCCAAAATACATCAATGCTATAAAATGTATTACATCAAGAGAAATTCAAAGAAATTTTCCAGAGATAAAAACTAAATTATGGAAAGGAGTATTCTGGTCACCATCATATTTTTTAGCAACATCAGGACAAGTTACTTTAGATGTTTTAAAAAGTTATGTTGATAGACAGGGAGTTCACTAATGACAACTGCATATAAATTTCGTCTTTATCCAAAGAAAGAACAGCAAGATAAGTTAGACTTATCTTTAGAAGTTTGCAGACAAACTTATAATCATTTGCTTTCTGGACTTGATGAAAGATTTACAAAGAGCGAATTACAAAATTATTTATTGGATTTGAAAGTAGTTTTTCCTGAAATGAATAATATTCATTCTAAAGTATTACAGATGGAAAACCAAAGATTGTTTGGTAATTTATCTTCTTTATCACAACTAAAAAAGAAAGGCAAGAAAGTAGGTAGATTAAGATTCAAAGGAAAAAATTGGTTCAAAACGTTCACTTACAATCAGTCAGGATTCAAACTCACACACATAAAAAACAAAAAAGGAATATTATTTCTTTCAAAGATTGGAGATATTCCAATAAAACTTCATAGAAAAGTTGAAGGAAAAATAAAGAGTATTACAATAAAGAAATCTTTAGGAAAATGGTATGCTTCTATTGTTACAGATGGAATTATCAAAAGAGAATGTGGAACTGGTGAAATAGGTATAGATATGGGAATTATGAATTATATTTATGATAGCAATGGAAAGTCTTACGAAAATCCTAAGCATTTTGATAATTATCATCAAGACTTAAAGATTGCTCAACAATCTTTATCAAGAAAAGTTAAAGGTTCAAACTCAAGAAAGAAAGCAAGATTACAAGTTGCTAAAATTCACGAGAGAATAGCAAATGCAAGAAATGATTTTATTCACAAATTTTCTACAAAACTTATCAAAGAGAATAAGTTTATTGCTATTGAAAAATTGAACATAAAAAATCTAATAGGAATTTCTTATAATGCTAAAAATATTGCTGATTGTTCGTGGGGCAAACTCTCTACTTATCTGCACTACAAAGCTGAAAATGCTGGTTGTGTAGTTATAGATGTAGACCCTGCTTACACAACAAGGAATTGTAGTTTCTGTGGAACAAGAAATAACAAATTAGAACTTTCTCAAAGAAAGTTTGTTTGTAAAAATTGTAATACAGAACTTCCAAGAGATTACAATTCTGCACTAAATATATTCGTTTGTGGTAAGGAACTTGCCACGATGGAGAAATCTTCCAATACTTATCATTCTGATAAGCAAGAAGTATCTATGAAGTCAGAAGCCTCATCTGTAAGGGTGGGGTAGTTCACCTATTAACCCTCTTATTTCTTAAAGATATAAATAATAATTCATGTACTAACTATAAAGCCTCTTTAAAAAATCTTATTCAATTAAAGTTTGATTTAATGCCCGAGAGGAAATTTCGTTTACAACATCTCTTAAGTAATTTGATTCCAAGGCAAAGCCAAGACTTTCGCCTCCGCTTACTTTAAAGTTATTAATACCAATTACTTCTCCTTTTTTATTAATCAATGGGCCTCCTGAATTTCCAGGATTTAATGCTGCATCTGTCTGAATATATGCCTCTAATTCATTGATTCCTGCTCTATGAACTGCAGAAACAATTCCTTCTGAAACACTGAATTGCAATCCTAACGGATTCCCTATTGCTATAACTTTTTCACCTGTTTGAACATCATTTGAATCTGCTAATTCTAATTTATTAAAAGAACCAGATACTTTCAATAAAGCTACGTCTAAATCTGTACTGTATCCAATAAGTTTTGCACTTAAAATTTGCTTGTCATAAGTTATTGCTTTTACCTCTCTTGCTCCTGATAAAACATGGGCATTTGTGATTATATATCCATCATTATTAATTATAAATCCTGTTCCTTGAGCAACATTTGTTCTTATTGTTACAACAGAAGGAACAGCTTGCTCTATTACTTCGGAAAAATCAGAGCTTGCAGAAGCTTTAAGTTCATCAAATTCTGTATCTAATGAACTAACTCTTTCTTCTGCTGAAATTATTCTTTTGGTAGTTTGATCAACCTCCTGCTGGGTTAAAATCAGATTTTCTGTTACTTCATTTAGTTTGCTTTGTGTATCCTGCTGCAGTTCAACAATTTTCATATTTAAATTATCATAAGTTGTGTCAAGTTTTATATAGATAGCATATAATGCAATGCTTGATAAAATTATAAATATAATTATTAAAAAGGAAAAACTTCCAAACAGGATTTTGTGTTTTCTATGAAATCTAAACTGAGGAGGATCTTGTCCGTAATTTGATATTTTTGCCATGTTCAAATTTCTTTATAAATTTCTTTTTTATTTTAAATAAATTAATAATAATCTATTTATTAAGCTTTCTTAGGTGGGATAAACACAATGATTTTATGGGGTTAAATTTAATGTAAATTCAAGTTGCTAAGTTATAGATAATTTTTAACAAATTTTATTCTAATTATCAAAATTTTCTATAATCTGTGATGATATGAGCAGCAAATTATCAACTGAAATAAAATGTTATAAAAATAATCAAGGGTAAATATAGGGAACTGCCCTAACTTTTTTGCAACATTATATTAATAAAGAAATTGCCTAAAATTTCGCTATCTCCACAGCAAGCTACGAAGTATTCACCGTGAAATTTTTCGCTTTCAGCGACCAGCAATTTCAGTCTTTCAAAATTTGCCACAGCAAGCTGTGGGGTATTAAACCCAGATTTAGAAATAAAATAAATATAAAAATCTAATTTTATCTAAGATAAAATTGCTAATTATTGATTAAAAATTGATTAAAATTAAATAAATTCAATTAGGAGGGAAGTATTATGTTTAGTGTATTTAACAATCATCTATGGACTTACGAGGCTAAGGATATGAGCCTGCCAGGATTCGAACCTAGATAAAGAGGGTTTTTCGCGAACTTATTCACCGAAACCTCTTATGTTATCCATTACATCACAGGCCCTAAAAATCATTAGCTTTTTATACTTTAATAAACTTTTTAGTAAAATTTAAAAGAGGTAAAGATGAATAAGAAATTCTGGCTTACAGCCTTTACACTAACTGGAACTATGATTGGAGCAGGTATTCTAGGACTGCCATATGTATTTTCAAAATCAGGATTTTTAATTGGAATGTTTTGGATTTTATTTTTTGGAGGAATTCTTATTTATGTCAAATTATGTATGGGGGAAGTAACTTTAAGGACAAAAGGAATTCATCAGCTTCCTGGATATGCAAAAATTTATCTTGGAAAAAATGGGAAGAGGATAATGTTTTTTTCTATGGTTTTTGGGATTTATTCTGCTTTACTTGCTTATTTAATTGGAGAAGGACAGAGTCTTTCTAAGCTTTTTACTGGAAATTTAGATTATGCAATTTTTTTTGCAGTTGGATTTTGGGTTATTATGACTTTACTTTTAAGAGAAGGACTTAAAGGTTTAAAAAAAGTTGAAGCTTATGGTGTATTAGCTATAATATTCATTGTTGTTGGAATTTTTTTATGGTTTGCTTCTGAAATACATTATGAAAATCTATCTTATTTTAACAAGGAAAATTTCTTTTTACCTTTAGGAGTTACTTTATTTGCTTTGCTTGGATTTTCATCAATTCCAGAATTAAGAAGAGAAATTAAAGGAAGTGAAAAATTATTGAGAAAAGCTATTATTACGGGAGCATTAATTTCAATTGTGATTTATTTTATTTTTACTTTTTCTTTTGTTGGAGTTTATGGAGGCAGTGTTGGAGAAGTTGCAACATTATCTTCTGGAAGATTTATTTCTTTACTTGGAGCATTTACTATGCTTACAAGTTATTTTGTTTTAAGTTTTGTTTTAAAAGATATTTTTGTTTTTGACTTAAAAAAATCTAAAACTATTTCTTTTGTTTTTGTTTCAGTTGTTCCTTTAATTCTTTATCTTTTTGTTAGTTTTTTTAAATTAGCTAGTTTTGTTTCAGTTTTGGGTATTGGAGGAGTTATTTCAGGAGGATTAACTGGAATTATGATTTTAGTTATGTCTATGAAAGCAAAGAAAAAAAGTAGATTAAAACCTTCTTATAAAATGCCTTTAAATTGGATAACTGTTTTTGTGTTAAGTTTGATTTTTATTATTGGATGTATAATTGAGATTTTTTTGTAGGAATGTTTAAAAGTAGGATTATTTCTTGTTTTGTATGGAACGTAGAGAATTTTTAACTGGACTTGGAGGTGTTTTAGCTAGTATTTACTTTGGTTCTCCTTATGATTCTTATGCAGGCGGGTCTAGAGAAGCTAAAATATCTAAAGATAAAGTAGAAGAAGTTTATCTTACTGTGGATGATGGACCTACTTCAAATATGAGAAAAATCCTTGATTTTTTAGATAAACATCCTGATAATAAAGTTACATTTTTTGTTGTTGGGAAAAATCTTCAAAATGAAGAAAATATGAGATTAGCAGTTGAAGCTGTTAGAAAAGGACATAGTGTTGGAAATCATTCTTATTCACATCCTGAGTTTTCAGACTTATCTTATGAAAAAGCTGTAAATGAAATAAAAAAAGGTGAACAATATGTTGATTGGGTTTATGAAGGTGCAAATAGAAAAAATCCAAAATTATTTAGATTTCCTTATGGAGATAAAGGAAATAAGAAAAACAGAGGAGCTATTCAAAAATATTTAAATGAAAATGAATATACTTCTTTTAATTGGAATATTGATACTTTAGACTGGCAATATTATGATGGAAAAAGAAGTCTTGAGTCTGTACTTAAAAGAGTTAGTAAAGCATCTGAAGGAGATATTATTTTATCTCATGATTTTAATACAAAAAGAAAGGTTTCTACTCCTATAGAAGTTATGGAATATTTTATAGAAAGAGGAATAAAATCAAAACACCTTGGATCTGAAAGATTTTCTCATACTTATGTTGAATTGCCTATTCATGAGAAATCTGCTGAAAAAAGTAGAAATTTAGTAACTGTTGTTGAAAGTCCTTAGGATTAGAGAAGTTTTTTAAATGAAAGTTCATTAAATAAATTATGAAAAAGAGGGTATTCTATTTATTAATGGTTGAGTAGCAAATGAAAGTAGGCCACTCTTCATACCCATTTAATTAATGTTAGTATTATTAGTATATAATATTTTTGATTTTAAATTTAATTGATTTTATTTCCTTTAATGATCCATCATCCAACTCACTACTTATTATGAGCTTCTTAGATTGAAGGTTTAAA
>Ga0209542_10015281_pt1 | contig 12915 bp, 16 predicted proteins | sample RifCSPhighO2_01_FD_184028 | JGI IMG/M metagenome (GOLD analysis project Ga0209542, IMG submission 184028) | Soil microbial communities from Rifle, Colorado - Rifle CSP2_plank highO2_0.1 (SPAdes) (version 2) | ecosystem: Environmental > Terrestrial > Deep subsurface > Rock core/Sediment ... | reverse complement strand
GTTCCTACTTTTTACGTTGATTATATTGTGGCCAACAGAGTATCGAGATGCATTTCTATTGAGTTGCACCATCGCAGCGTGGACCGGAGGTCTTACGTGGTTTCTTCTTCCACTTGGTATCCGTCGGCCAGAAATTGTTCCAGCAGGAATCGCATCACATATCGTCGCGTGGATATACCGCATCGATGCAAACACAACTACATTTCCCAGTGCGCACGTCTATTTCGCACTGATCGCAGCTTTCTTCCTTACTAGCTCCTTCCCGTCTTTTTCTCCGCTCTGGTGGATCTTTGGTCTTCTCATCTCTATATCCACCGTATTCATAAAACAACACTACGTCGTAGACTTCGTCGCTGGCAGTCTCTGGGCTGCTGGCTCGATTGGACTTGCGCTCTTTTTTCTAGCCTAACGCAGCAACTCCGCGCGTCCTATTTAATATTCACAATTTTGTACTTCTGCGGACCCTTGGGTGTGTCGAATGAAAAGGTATCCCCTTTCTTCTTTTCCATTAGAGCCGAGCCGAGTGGTGAGAGGTGAGATATCTTGTGCTCTTGCATATTGGCTTCCGCAGAGCCCACTATTTCATAGGTGTGCTCTTCCTTCTCGCCCTGCTTCTGAATGGTCACAATCGAACCGAGAGAGATCGAGCTGCCACTTTTCCCATGCTCTATGATCCGTGCGTGCGATAGCTGCTCCTCAATAACACGGATGCGATCCTCCGTCGCCGCCTGCAAGTTGCGCGCTTCTTCATACTCTGCGTTCTCCGAAAGATCGCCCAGAGAGCGCGCGTATTCCAGTTGCTCGGCAATCTCTCGACGACGAACAGTTTTCAAATGTTCCAATTCCGCAGTGAGCTCGTCGAACTTCTCTTTGCTCAAGTAGTTAGCGTCATCGGTATTCATATTCTTTGCGCAGCATTATACAGGGGCAGCTTCTAGCTGCAAGCTTCTAGCTTCTAGAAAATCCAAAATCATTCACAGATTCAATGGCTAGTCCCTATCAGCTCGAAGCTAGAAGCTAGTTGACGTATTCAGGACGCGCAACGATGAGCCATTGAAAAAATGGAAGGAGTCCGGGAGCAGCGCCGGCGCGGATCCCCGCCGGCGCCTTTTCCAAGACAACAGCGTACGCGTATTTAGGATTATCTGCCGGCCAGAAACCCACAGACCACGAATTAACCCACTGATTTTTCGAGCCTATCTGCGCTGTGCCGGTCTTTGCAGCAATCTGTATGCCAGCGATATTCAAGACTTTCACGGTAGCATCGCTGCGCGAGGAAGTTACTGCCATGCGCATACCTTCCCGCACGACTTGCAAATGCTCGTCGGGCACTCCGACCGACACAAATGTGGGGGTAGGGCTGGCCACGACCTGCGGAACCATTAGATTCCCTCCATTTGCGATGGCAGCAATAAAGCGCACCGCCTGCAAAGGAGTCATCTGAAACCCGAACTGGCCGATCGCAGTGTGGTAGGTGTTGCCGATTCGCCATGGATCATCCGGCCCAAATATTCTCTCCTTCCACTCTGGTGTCGGAATGACGCCAAATTCTTCTCCGATAAGCGCGATACCGGTTGGAGAACCGAGGCCGAATTTTTTTGCATATTCATCGAGTCGCCTGATGCCGAGACCCTGTTGGGAACCGTAGCCACCGCCGATGGTATAAAAATATTCGTCGGAAGAGACTGCTATTGCTTCACGCATGTCGACGAGACCATGCACCGTCCAATCGCGGAAGACAGAAGGCTTGTCTGGAAAATAGAGATTGGGTATCGTGATAGCGCCCGTTGAGAGGATTTCTTTCTCCGGTGAAATGATGCCTTCGTTTAGAGCCGCTGCTGCGAAAATTGGCTTAACGATAGAACCAGGCGCGTATAGACCAGAGACAGCTCGATTTAAGAGGGGTGTCCGCGGGTCAGACTGTGCTGCGGCTATCGCCTCCGCGTCTCCGTTTGTAAACGCCGCGTTGTCGTATTCTGGAAAGCTCGTAAGCGCGAGCAACTCTCCGGTCCGAACATCCATGATAGTCGCCGCGCCACCCTCGAATCCTTGCGTGCGCGCGTGAGATGCAAGGTAGAGGAACAATTTGCTCTGAAGTTCTGCGTCTATGGAGAGCCTGATATCACTACCCCGCTGCGGCGGCACGACGATGTTTTGCCCTTCCACGTCGCCGAGAGCGTTCGTTTCGGTCATTACACTTCCATTTTTTCCCTCGAGCGCGTCATTAAACGCTAGTTCAACACCTGATACACCTGTCATTTCTTCGCGCCACCATGAGCCAGATGCATCGGATTTTGGATATCTTACAAAACCAAGTAGGAGCGAGAGGCCAGGACTCTCTATATAGCGCCGCAGAGCGTAGGGCGATGATGTAGTACCAAACGAAGCCTCGTTCCAAGCAATTTGGGTACCCACTTTGTCGATTATGAGGCCGCGCTCGGCAAACACGACGGAACGTTCCAGTCGGTTTTCACGAGACACTTCGGCATAGAGCGTACCGTTTTTTAACTCGAGATCGAAAGCACGGCCGACAAATCCGAGTACAATGATAAAAAAACCGACCCCGATGCCGAAAATAGCCCGCCGCGAAAGGGGTTTGACCACTCGTCCTTCAAATTGAAGGTCGTCGCGGTGTGGGAGATTTGAAGAATCCAAAAAGATCTCGTCAGGAGCGATCTCCCGTACCCGAAATCTTGACCCGCGACGGAACAGCATTGTCAATTACTATATCAGAGAGCATGTTTTTCTGGCGGGCCGGCGTAGACCGGGGAGATGCTATTTTACGCTGAAGAGGAATTTCGACCTAAGCGGCTCGAGACCCCACACGAGAACGATAGCGGCAAGGGTAAATAGGGGTATGGCAACGGTGATCGAGCCGAAGGGCAACCACATGAAATCGACAAATACGCCAATCGCGAGTACTTCTGGAGCGCGAAAGCGAAGTGCGAGTAAACCCATGACAACGAGCGGGACCCACGGCGACGTAAAGATCGCACCAAGAACGCCGATCACAAAAAGCGCGGCGCGCAAATTATTGCTCGAAAGGTATGACATAAACATACTGCAGAGCCGCGAGGCTGACGGGTAGACCCATGTAAACCTTTTGGAACGCGCGCGCGTGATCAGACTCCACACTTCCGACTACGCCGACGGCGCGGCCGCCAAATTGCGCAGCAAATACCGTTTCTCCAACAGCAATGGCGAGGCCGCGCGGAGCTTCCGCGCGCGCATTACCACCACCTTGTCCTTCGACGTCTACGGAAGCGCCGGATATTGTTGCTTGAATTATCGAATTTGGCGCAAAAACAAGTGTGACGAGCGCGCTCTTCGCGCGCACTTCGCTCACCTGTCCCAACACAAATGACCCACGCTCCTCTCCGGCAAGCACGAGACCTCCCTTCTTTATACCGTTTTGTATCCCCGCGCCGATGAGAAATGTCCCGTACGGCGAAGCAAGCACCGAGGAGGTGATCGGCGCTGTTATGCCGTGCGCAGCATTCGCGAGACGAACGAGCGCGCGGAGCGAATCATTCTCTTGCCGTAAAACTTGATAGCTGGCCGCCTGTGCGCGGAGTTGTGCCACTTCCTGTCGCAACGCCTGATTTTCTCGTGCGAGCGCGCGGCGCGAAGACATGAGCCCCGTCCCGGCCAGCGTGGTTCCAATCGAAGCTCCGCTCGTCCAAATCACGCTCCCGGCGCCGCGCGCAATACTCCGCATCCATCCGCCGGTGAGCATGTCCAGTCCAAAAACGAGCACCACAACGATTGTGGCGAACAATAGCATTCTTCTTCCTTGCACTGGTTCACGAAGACCGCTGAACTTCATACTCGCTTGCGCGCGTCGCGATTACTCTGTAGGTACCAATTCATCGTCTGCTTGGAGGAGTCCTTCTCGGTACAATTCTAGATCTTCAAGGACGAGCGCGGTGCCGCGAACGACTGCGGTCAAAGGTTCTTTGTCAACCACTACCGAAATGCCGAGAGCCCCTGTCAGGAACTCACCTAATCCTCTGATGTGAGCGCCGCCACCGACAAGGTAAATCCCTCGCTGCATAATGTCGCCGATTATCTCGGGTGGCGTCGATTCCAAAACTTCCTTTATCGCTTCGACCAACTCCTCAATGGAATGCCCAATGGCATTACGTACATCTTGATCCGTCATGACTATCTCCCGCGGGAGCCCTGTTACAAGATCACGGCCACGTGCGATCATTTCAATACGATCTCTACCGGAAGCAACGCTGGCAAGCGCGTGCTTGATCTCCTCGGCGCTCCTATCCCCTATCAAGATCTTGAATTCATTGCGCACATGAGAAACAATGTCTGCGTTGAAACGATCGCCCGCAATGCGCACGTTGCGTGAATTTACTAGGCCGCCGAGAGAAACGACTCCTATGTCCGTGGTACCACCGCCAATGTCGATGACCATGCTACCTGTCGGTTCATGGATCGGGAGTTCGATGCCTATCGCCGCTGCGAGAGGCTCCTCGATAATATGCACTTCGCGGGCTCCCGCGGAGCGAGCGGCGTCTCTGACTGCTCGGACTTCCACAGACGTGATGCCCGAAGGCACGCCGACGGCGACACGTGGACCGAGGAGTTTAGTGCGACTTCCTTGCGCTTTCCGAATCAGATACGAAAGCATCTCTGCTGTTACTTCGAAGTCCGATATCACACCATCGACGACGGGTTGCACCGCAACAATGTGCGGCGGTGTTCTTCCTACCATTTCTTTTGCCTGCTGGCCGATAGCCACCACCTGCCCTGTTTTTTGGTTCAGAGCGACGAGCGAGGGTTCATTGATGACAATGCCTCGACCCTTTACGTAGACGAGAGTATTCGCGGTGCCAAGGTCGATCCCAATGTCATTCGAGAAAAGTCCTAGGATCCTGTCCTTGTAGGCGCGCATTCGCTCACGGAATCCGCGCCTCATATGTTAGAGGCTCTTGGCGAGCCTCGGGCGAGCTTAGAGACTCTTACACCCAGCACCATTTTGGTATCCCACAACCATCTCTCAAAACAGAGATGTTGCTGAAACTGGCTCCACGAGATCCGCGAATGCGGGCCGCCGTTCCGGATACCAAAATGGTGCTGGGTAATGAAAAACATACTCACTACGTTCGTTGTTTTTCTATTAATTCTTCGACGACAATGCTGTCAGAAACCAACTTCGTACCGCCACTGCGCTGCGAAATTTCTGCTCCTCCTTCGGAGACTGTTTTTTCCGATACGACGAGCCTCGTCGGTATGCCAACGAGATCCGACTCTGCGAATTTTTCGCCAGCGCGCAGGTCGCGGTCGTCATAGAGGGCCTCGATGTCATTTTCTGCAAGCAATTCATACAGCCGGTCAGCTTCTTGCACGACTGAAGGATTACCCCCCGTTATGGAAATAAGGTGAACGGGAAAAGGCGATACTCCCCGAGGCCACACTATACCTTTTTCGTCGGCAAGGATCTCAACGATCGCGCCCATAAGGCGCCCCGGCCCGATGCCGTAGGAACCCATAACCGGAGCCACTGCCGTCCCACCTTCGTCTTTAAACCGCACGCCAAGTGCGTCGGAGAAGCGTGTACCCAGTGGGAAAATATTCCCGACCTCTATCGCCTTTTTCTCTACGAGTTCGTCCTTCTTGAGTCCGAGGTCGGCCAGAACTTCATCGGTATACACCTCCTTATTCACCGCCACTTTCTTCTTTTCATCGACGTAGATCGTGTCTTCTCCCGCTTCGCAAATGCTCTGAAATTCGTCGCTGTATTTCGAGAACGACCCGCCACTTGCAAACGTGCGATAGGTAGCGCTGCCGATCCCCGCGCGGTCAAAAATCTTCTTGTACGCGCCCGCACATGCTTCGTAGAACGTGCGGAATTCCATATCACTACGGCTGAATGAATAGAGGTCTTTCATTATGAATTCGCGCGTGCGCATGATGCCGCTCTTCGCGCGCAATTCATTCCTGAATTTGGTCTGGAAATGATACGCGTAGCGCGGAAGATCTTTATACGAACTAATGTACTCGGCCATGATAGCCGCAATCGGTTCTTCGTGCGTCGTTGCGAGCCCGAGCTCTCCACCACCTTGTAGTTCTGTCTTGAACCACACATCGATAGCATCGTCGCGCCAACGGTCCGACTTTTTCCAAATATTCGGGCTCTGGAGGGTAGTCATAAGGAGCTCCTGCCCACCGATCGCATTCATTTCCTCGCGGATTATTTTTATGATGTTGTTAAGGACACGCAAGCCGAGCGGCAAATACGAATACACGCCCGCCATTTCTTTGTGTATAAATCCGGCGCGAATGAGTAGTTGCGCGTTCTTCGCGACTTCGTCTTTCGGCGCATCGCGCCTAGTCTTAGTGAAAAGCTGGGATTGCCGCATGTTAGATTTTGTTATGAGCGAAGCGAGTTAGAAAATCTTACACCCAGCACCTTTTTCGCTCTCATATGATACATGCTCCAGATAGTACTTCCTGCGAGCCTTTGGAGCAAAACGCCCAAAAACGTAAAGGTGCTGGGTCGTGAAAAATATAGTCGCTCACAGCAGCTCGCTTCTTATTTTTCAACGACATTCTAGCGCACACCCGCTTTCATGCAATTTATGCGCTTACGCCAAAAGCCGACCGATGTCGTTGTAAGTAACCGTGATCATGATGAGGACGACGAGTGCAACGCCGATTGCGTTCAGTAGTCGCACGACAATGCGCGGCGCGGGCCTCTGCGATGCGGCTTCAATTCCCAATAGGAGAAGTCGGCCGCCGTCGAGAGCTGGTATGGGCAAGAGATTGATTATGGCGAGATTGACGGATATGAAGGCCGCGAGCGCCAAGACGTTGCCGATTCCACTTTGCGCCGCATCGCCCACCACCTGCACGAGACCCACCGGTCCGATCACCTGCGAGATACTCGGCTCACCTCGGAGAGCTCGCTGGAATAGGTCCAAGAGTCCACCCCCGACGGAAATAAACGCATTTTTTGTTACCGGTATTGCTTCGATTGCCGCGTCCCCAAGTGGCAGCGATTGCGAGCTAACCATAACGAGCGCAAAACCCATCGCCGGTCTTCCCGCAGAATCCGGTATGACCGCGTGTGCCGGTATCACTTCCGCACTCGTCGTCGCTTTTTCGTGCAAGTAAGTTACAGAGATGGGCTTGCCGCCACGAGTCCGGATAAATTCCGCAATCGCTTCCGGTGTAAGTTCGCGCAATGTCATGCCGTGTTTATCTTCCAAGCCAAGAATTTCGTCGCCCCCGCGAATTCCGGCAGCGTCTGCGGGGGATCCTTGCACCACTTGCGCTACGAGGAGCCGCGCTTCGACGCCCGGCTGTACCTCATCGACGACACGGGGAATGCCGATATTGAGCGCAAAAACAAACAGAAAGTAAGCCGCAAACGCGTTCATGATGACGCCCGCGATTAATACGGACGCTTGTTTCCACCGCGGTGCGTCGACGTAGGAGCCACGTCCGTGCTCTGTTTCTCCTTCGTCACCAAAGAGCCGCACAAAGCCACCAAATGGAATCCAATTAATTGTATATTCGGTTCCCCCCAGCCGGCCTATCGTAAACGCGCGCGGTGGGTATCCGACGCCAAATTCCTCCACGTGAATGCCGAATACTTTGGCGGCAATAAAATGACCGAGCTCGTGCACTACAATCAGAAAGACCAAAATGAGAACCACAAGAAGTGCGGTGAACATACAGAGTGCGATCAGGAGCCCATTTCTGCTTCCTTGCTTTCGAAGGTTTTTTCCAATTCCTCGTTGACTTTGTCGATGCGCTTTTGCAGTTCGTCCTTCAATTGAAATTTGTCGTCCTCCGTAAGAGTCCCCTCTTTTTCTCGTTCTTGAATATCCTTCCATGCTTCCTCGCGAGCCATGCGTACGGTGGTGCGCGCTTCTTCTAACTTGCCCTTCGCCACTTTCACGAGCTGCGCGCGACGCTCCGAGGTGAGCTCCGGGAATGAGACGCGAACGATGCTCGAGTCGGTCGTAGTGCCGACTCCAAGATCAGCGCCAGCGATACCGCGCTCAATGTCCTTGAGTAATGCCGCGTCGAAAGGCTGCACGCGAAGCGTGCGCGCATCCTCAACGCCAACACTCGCAACCTGCTTCAGGGGCATCATCGAGCCGTATGCCGAAACCGTTATACTGTCCAGAATCGCGGGAGATGCTCTCCCGGTTCGGAGTCCTCGATACTCTTTGGCGAGCCACTCCCGCGCCGCGACTGCCTTCGTCTCGAATAGTTTGAAATCGTAGTTTGCCATGAGGTCTTATTTCCGAAATACAGCCTTTTCCAATTTACTTAACCGCGTGAGCAAGGAATTCTCGAGTAAACGGGCTCCGTCTGAAGTCGTGGCACCAAACACGGCAAGTTCTAGAGCTGCGATCCGAGTATCAATACGGTCAAGCTTTTTATTAAGTTCCTCAAATCCGCTGCGCATTTCTAGCTCAAGTGAATCGAAACGTGTATCAACTTTGTCGAAACGTTCATTCATCGACGAAAAATCTTCAGCTATCGATTCGGCGAGTTTTCCGGTCAGATCAACGTTCCGCTCAACGAGAACTGCAAGCCCTCCGAGCGTTGTGATAATCTTCTTTTTGCGCTTTTTCATAAGGACGATTCTATCATATTCGAGGTGCGAGCAGCGCGACCTGCTCCAAAAGCGGTTTTATGAGCGCGCCTTTGTCTGCGGCATATTTTCGGGCCAGATAGATCGCAGACAAGCTCTCGACATCCGCCTTTTTAGTGAAGACACGCTCGAGACCCGCAAGGAATGAAAGTATCGCGCCAAGGTTGCGTTTCTCATCGTCCTCTTTTTCAAGAAGAGGCTTAAGCATATCGAGCCTATTTGCAGGTAAAGCTGCGAGGAATTTCTTCACATCCATCAACTGTTCGCTCTCATCTCCAGCAACCTCTAGCATCTGCGCGCGAGATCGAAAAGTTTGAAGCAATGTCTCTGGGGAACTCAATATGAAGAAAAAGAGCGCATTCCCTGGCGGTTCCTCTATTGTTTTCAGAAGCGCGTTTTGCGCTGGAGTGGTCATGTCGGGCGCAGCAATAATGAAAATGCGCCGCGCTCCGACTGGGCGGAGCGCGGCCCTCTCCCGCAACTCACGCGCGTCCTCGATTCCAAAACTCTTGTAGTTTCGGACGTACATGTCAGGGTTCCCTTTTGCGGTCATGCCATCCTTCTGGAGTAATGCTACTATCGAGACGATTTTCTCGGGCCCGCCCTCTACCAATTGAGTATTCCCCAAGAAGCCTTTTTGCATGGGGTTGATTATACCAATGACAGGTTATACTCCCCCGCATGAAAGACCCGTACCACATCTGGAAGACGGCGATAAATGTTACGCGGTGGATCGGATCCCCCGTCTCGCTCGCTATGCATACCATCGTTTTTATCGCCTTCTTTTTTGCAGTACACGCTGACTACATACCATACGAGGAGATGCTTTTGGTGCTTACGACAATAGTCTCGCTCGAGGCAATCTACCTCTCGATATTCATTCAGATGACCATCAACTACACGACACAAGAGCTCGCCGAGGTCAGCGAAGACATTGAGGAAATGCAGGAGGACATCGGCGAACTGCAGGAAGATGTGGAGGAGATAAGCGAAGACGTTGAGGAAATGACGGAAGATGAACAAGGCGAAGAAGCCGCGGAAGAAGCGCGCAAGGCGCAGCAGAGCAAAACTCTCGCCGACATTCAAGCCGACATGCGCCGCCTTATGCAGGACATCTCAAAGCTTCAAAAGAACGACACTCCTCCTTCTCCGCCAGCCGAATCGTAAGTCGACTAGTTTTGTCGATGCGCACCCCAGACATCAGATTTTTCACCATCCCGATACTTCACGGAATCGTGAAGTATCGGGATGGTATCTACCTACCCCGCGCGAGGATCCACGACGCGAGTTCTTCGAACGCTGTTTGATTGTAAATGCACATCCGGATGCGACCCTGTTTATGGGTCGTCACGAGTCCGGCACGTTCCAAGACGAGTATGTGCTTCTGAAGCAACGGCAGCTTCATATTAAATGGTTGCCCAAGTTTTGAGAGCGACATGGCTCCTTCCTTTCGGAGCCGCACCAATAGTGTTCTTCGCAAAGGCGCGCCGAGAGCATCGAGCATTAGACCAACGTTCTTATGCGTGTCACCCTTCGAATATGTGAGTCGCTTCTTCTCGGACTCGACATACCGCGCAGTAGCTACCACTTCCCGGCGGCGATTCCGATCTCGCATCCTCTGGATCCGTCTCGAATTCCAATACTTCACGATATCGTGAAGTATAGGGATAGAGAGGAAGTGGGGCAACGTAAGAATGTGGATAGGGCGGCACAGAATCAAGCATAAAAAACTGCGAATTGAGGAATGTCTTGACTTGCAAGACGAATAATCGTACTGTTTCGACATCAATCGAAGCGCTCAACCCCAGGGAGGACACGATGCGCCAGACGCTTGGAATGCTCATTGTTGTGTCGATGATCGGCGCGCAGACGGCGGAGGCGCAGTCTCTATTCTGCGGCTCAGGCACGACGCAAATCCCGGAGAATCTGTCGATCCTCTGGAGACTCCCACACGCCGAGAAACGGCTTCTCAAGCCACTGGAGTCCTATACAAGCTACAGCAGCTGCACCTTGTACGGCCAGAGCCAGTCGGCGAACAGTTGGCAATATCGGTTCGACCAGAGCCTGCCGTCGGGATGAAAGCCGAAAGACTACCAAGTACTCGAAGTCGCCCGTCTCCCCGAGGGAAGTGTGAGCTGCATCGCATACTGGTTCATATACACGGCCAAGGAAAATTTGCGGCCGGAAAACCAGGCGTCACTGCGCTCAGAATAGAATTAGCTGGCCATCGGCCAGAACCTGGACCCGCGTTGGCGCCGCGGGTTCTTCTTTTTACCGTTTCGCAATTATTGCTTTCTTGTAGACATCGAGGTGTTTAAGCGCTTCGCCGGTGCCTTTGGCAACACAAAACGGCGCATCTTTTGCAAGGCGTGCCTTCACGCCGGTGCGACGGAATACGAGTTCTGGAAAGTTGCGCAGAAGCGAGGAGCCGCCCGTCATGATGATACCGTTGTCGATGATGTCGGCGGCCAATTCCGGCGGCGTATCCTGCAAAACGTCTTTGATCGCGTTCACTATGGTGCGCAACTCTTTCCCCACGGCGCGTACTATTTCGTTGGTGCCCAACTCCAGAGTCCGCGGAAGGCCGGTGATGTGATCGCGTCCTTTTACGGGCATCAATAATTCCTCTTCTATGGGCACTGCGGAGCCGATGCGTATCTTTACGTCTTCCGCCATCTTGTCGCCTATCGAGAGGTTGTACGTTTTCTTAATGTAATCCGTTATCGCACGATCGAGCGCATTGCCTGCACACTTGACCGAGGTGGAAGCGACGATACCGCCGAGTGAGATCACAGCAATGTCGGTCGTGCCGCCGCCGATGTCGACGATCATGTGTCCCCGCGCTTCGTGAATGGGAATGCCGGCGCCGATCGCCGCAAGGATCGGCTCCTTGACGACGTACGCCTCGCGCGCGCCTGCTTTCGTTGCAGCTTCCACGACGGCGCGCCTCTCTGTGGAGGACACACCGGCGGGAACCGATATCATTACTTCCGGCCGGAAAAGGTTCCACGGGCCGAGCGCTTTCTTGATGTAGTAGCGAAGCATGGCTTCCGTTACGCGGTAATCGGCGATGACGCCGTCGCGCATAGGCCTATAAGCGATGATCTCGTCGGGCGTGCGGCCCACCATTTCTTTTGCCTCGTTCCCAACGGCGAGGATCTTGTTGTCGACTTGAGAGACGGCGACGACCGAGGGCTCGTTCAGAACGATACCGCGGCCGGGCACGAAGACGAGCACGGTTGTCGTGCCGAGGTCTATGCCAAGTTTTGGAGAAAATGAAAACACCATGGAATGGAGGGAATATTGTATACCGATTGGCGTTCAGCGCATAGCGCCGAGATTTTCTTGACCGTAGGCCTCTGAAAATCCAAGTACTCGTGGGGTGCGCCGAGATTTTCTTGACCGTAGGTCTCTGAAAATCCAAGTACTCGTGGGGTGCGTTTGACATGAACTCTTAATTGCGTATCCTGGAGCGCGGCAGGGACCACTGTGCGTCGGTCCCGAGTCTGTGACGGTTGAGCGAGCCTGATCCTCGCTCCACCGATCGCAGCCATCGAGATGGCCTCGTGGGTCTCCCCACCCCTCCCCGTCCCCTGACCCACGCAGGCCGCGGTCGTCCGTAAGTCAAACTACGGACGACCGCACCTTTTTATTGTGGCTAGGGGCGAGATTCAGTTCCCTTTTTCGCGCGTGCCAGTCGGCTTTAAACCTTCTTGTTTGTGGTTTTCAGGTTTAATCTCCCACCAAAATTTTTTAGAGAAATTCTGTGCTCGATCGCAGACGCTTTTGAGGTAGTAAAGGTCCTTCGTTGGGATTTTCTCAAGCATCTTCGCCATTCGCGCAATGGCTATCAGAACGAGTCCGTCCTCCTTGCGGCTCCTGTTGAGGCGCTCGCAAAAGTATTCCAAAAGCTCTCCCCGCTCCGTCTTGCGCGATTTGTCTATCGATTTTTTCAAGTGTACTCGGATGTGTTTCACACGTCCATTGTATATCGTTTCGAATCGTATTATAGTCCTTCGTGGACTTCGGGTGCTCCTTACAAAGAGTACCCGGGGGTGAGTGCTGATTCCGGGGTCGCTTCCGGGACTCGGCATCGGGAACGCAACGTTTGGAAACCTATCTCCGAATGGAGAGCTGGAGCATTCCGGTACGGTCTTCGTCGTGAACGAAGTCTCCTTCGCCATGTTCCTATTCCCCCATGCTCGGTGTGACAGCGCCGGGCAGGCCGCGGGTCTTCGGCAAGGGACCCGCGGCCATCTATTTTATGCTTTTCTAAGCGTCGCGCGGAC
>Ga0209542_10015278_pt1 | contig 12917 bp, 15 predicted proteins | sample RifCSPhighO2_01_FD_184028 | JGI IMG/M metagenome (GOLD analysis project Ga0209542, IMG submission 184028) | Soil microbial communities from Rifle, Colorado - Rifle CSP2_plank highO2_0.1 (SPAdes) (version 2) | ecosystem: Environmental > Terrestrial > Deep subsurface > Rock core/Sediment ... | reverse complement strand
GCGCCGCACTCGTCGCACCTGTAAAGATCGTACTTTGAATTGCCGCTCTGAATGATTCCCCGCTTCATCATGTTCTCGTTGCATTTCCTGCATTTTACATCTGCCATGGCTGTTTTTGTTCAGAGCTTGTTTAAATATCTTTGGATTTTTGTTAAAATATCAAAAGCTGGCATCCTTCAACACTATGCAGCCAAAGGACGCTCTCGTTTTTTGAAATTTTAATGTTTTTTATCTTTGATTTAAAATAATTTTATCGCCTACGCCTACGCTGTTTTTTTCCGCAAAGCCTCCATTAACCTCCAAGACATATTTTGCCGGCTTTGCAGATTTGTACAACGCGCAAGGCTCTGCCCTGCAGGGGACAGCATGCTTTATGTCAATAATTTCAAAATTTTCGTCAATGAAAATAATGTCCAATGGAATCAAGGTGTTTTTCATCCAGAATGCATGCAATGCCTCCTCGCCGAAAACAAACAACATGCCTTCATTCTCATTCAATTTTTCCCTGAACATCAGGCCTTTTTCCATTTCAGCATTGTCGTCGGCAATTTCAACGTTTATTTTGATTAAATTTTTCCCATTGCAAGAAAATCCTTGATTTTCTGCACACAAAATCTTCGATTTTGTTGTGTCGATAAAAACCTGATTTTGGCTGGTGTTTTTTGCGCAATTTGCTAAAAAAAACAATAAAAAAATCACTAAAACAATCACCAAAAATTTTGCAGTTTTTTTGCGCATTTTAAACAACTTTTTTTCATAATTTTTAATGTTTTTGGTTCAAAAATGTCAAATTTTGCAATTAGAATTTATTAAAATATTTAAGTTTTAATCATGTATTTTAATTATATACCTCTTGTTTAATATATTCTTTCTATTAATGCTATCAAAATAAATATTATTTTATCAATATTTATTAAACTATATTTTCAAATATATACTTCACTCTCAATTTTATCTTCTATATCGAAAATAATATATAAAAAGTGATGTTACAGAGTAAAAAGTGAGAGTTCATAGAGTAAAAATGAGTGAATAAGCAAGCCTAAAAGAGTTGCCCATAAGGCAAGTCAAACATAAAAATGGGCCTGACATATTATGCAGCCCTTGTTGTATCTATAAAGAAATTCTAATGAAAAAAACACCAACCCTGCAATTAACAAAAAGACCCGGCTTAAATCCTCAAAACAGGGCATTGCCCAAAAATGAGTTAGAAGCACTTCGAAAAAATAGCCCATTTGGCAGCTCACAAGCCAAAAGTGAGACTTTAAGCAGTTAGGCACTATGGAAATAAGCATATCTTTTCAGTTTATAGGCTCTATAAAGCTCGAATTCCACCTTTATAAGCTTTTTAGAGAAAATCACTAAAAATATAAACTTCCTTAGATTAACTTGAAATGAGGCAAGCCAAAAATGCACTATTCAGGCAATCTGGAATATATTGTTGGGAATTCTTATCGTCGAGGACAATACTCAAATGCCAATTATTTTTCAAAAAATACCGACGATAATTATGGATTTCTAAGGGAAAATCCCCCAGTTTTTGAAAAACAATACACTGAAACTTCTGTTAATTCAATTCATTCCAATCAATATAAAAATAATCAAAGATACATAACAAATTATAGTTCAAGCCATTTATTTGCGCCTGAAATTTTCCTCAACCCGTCAAGGCCAAAAGCGAGATTTGCCGACGAGAAAAATGAGGCAAAAAAATTTGCTGCTGAAACTTTTGAATTAATGGCAAACAAAGAATTTCCATGCAATATATCAATAAATGTCCTGCCTTTTGATGATTTCAGGCTGCTGCATTCCGCTTTTGGGGCATGGAATAACGGCATTCTTGGCTTTTCAATTAACGGAAAGAAAAAGCAAGTATTTACCAGGGAAAACCATTTAGACGCTTTAATGCTGGTCATTGGACACGAAATCGGGCATGTACTGACAGAAACTTTGCCGAACAAGCATGATGAAGAGGCAAAAGCCTTCGCCTTCTCAATAGAATGGGCCAAAACAATAAAGAAGCACAACATAGCCAATTTGGGCTTAAATATTAAGGAAGAAATTGACTTCCAGCCGGCAAGAAACGGCTTGCATGACACTGCCTTTGCTTTTGTTGATTTTATGGTTAAGAAGGGAAGAAAGGCAATGGAATTGCACAAGGATTTGGTTAACGGGTATGTTTCGGTGTTTGATGTTTTTTACTAACCAAAATAACTCAGCTTCTTCTTATCAGATATCTCCTGTGCTTCCTGGCTCTTTTGCATTATAGTCTTCAGCTTCTCCTCGAACTTTGCAGCCTGCTCCAGCAAAGGCTTGTAGTCAATGTCCATCCCAAGGTACTTGTCAAGGGCTTCTATTACCTTTGCAGCAGCCTTGCTGTCTGGCAAATTGCTATGTGTTTCAGCAAAAAGGCAGCTTAAAGGCAATTTTTCAACCCTGAGCAGGATTGCGCCTGTAACCCCGATGATTATGCCTTCCTTTAAAGCAGATATGCCTGCCTTTTCAAAAGCCTTTGCATTCTTTTCATTGTTGGAATAGTAAAACACCCTCGAGCCGTCGCTGTCCTCGCCTGAGCCGACCCCCTCCAATGATATCACTTCCCTTGCCTGCAAATCAGAAGCCAGCTTTCCTACGGCGCTTGCCATGCCCCATTCGTAATGGGTTGCAGCTGTTATTGCATGCAGAATAACCACATTGTGCTCTGCATTGTAGAATATGCCCAATGGCTCAACAACCTTGTTTTCGTGTATTGCAACCATTGCAGGCATGTCATCAAACAAAATTTTGCCTATCTGCTCTGTCTTTAGGTGCTCAATCAGGAACTCTGAGGCAATAGTGCCCACAAGCCCAAAACCCGGAAATCCCTCGATTATTATGCAGTTCTTTGGCTTTTTCCACAGCTTTATTTCCATAAAATACCTCTTTTCCTGCCCGAATCTGTATTTTTGTAGGTAATTTTAAAATATACTAATATTGTCAAAGCTATAAAAATGTTTTCTTTTATTTTGGATAAAAAATTGTTCCGATATCCTCATTGCTGAGCACCTTAAGCAAGACATTGCCTGTTTTGCCGTTTGCTATGACAACAATCGCGCCCGCCTTTGTAGCTGTTTTTGCGGCCTTAACCTTGGTTTGTACGCCTCCAATCCCAAGCTGGCTTGATTTCCCGTTAATCGCCTCAATGTTCCTGCTGATGTCATGAATTTCTTTTATCAAGACTGCATTTTTATGCTGAGGATCCTTATTAAACAAGCCGTCTACATCCGTAAGTATCACCAGCAAATCTGCTTTCATCTTGCTTGCAATCAATGCTGACAAGTTGTCGTTGTCGCCAAAAGAAGGCCCTATCTCATCTATAGATATCGGGTCGTTTTCATTGATTATCGGCACAACTCCCAATTTAAGCAGTTTGTTAAGGCTGCTGCGGAAATTCTTGAAAGTTTTTTTGTCTGAAAAAGCTTCGTATGTAATAAGTATCTGGGCAACCTTTATGTTATGCCTGCCAAAAAATGAGTGATACCTTGACATAAGTATATTCTGCCCGACAGCCGCGCATACCTGCTGCATCGTAACATCTTTTGGCCTTGAACTAAGTTTTAATTCCTTCATGCCGGCGCCGATTGCCCCGCTGGTTATCACAATAACTTTCCTACCTCTGCTTTTGATTCCTGCAATCTGGGCAACAAGCCTCTTTAACAAGCCTGAATTCAGCATGCCATTCCTGCCTGTAATTACATTGGTGCCAATCTTTACAACAATCCTTTTTGCCTTTATGTTTCTCATTTGACGTTTTTATATGATTTTTAAATTTAAATCCGTCGCTGCGCGACATTATTTACGCTCGGCGGCAAGGCAACAACTGCTTTTCTGAATGTTTTGCATCAGCAGCCTGGTTGAACGCGAGCGACCTGCTTGCGAGCATGTTCGCAAGCTCACATGCAACAGCGAGCGTTCTCGCACGCAACTACTGCCTCGCCTATTCATTATACGAATGAAATAGCAAGCGGTTTACTTTTATCGCCTATGCAGCGCAAAGTCGCTCTCATTAGTGTTTGAAATTTTTATTTCATCAATGGATTATTTTTATTTCGTTTTATTTTTATTGATTTAATAACTTCCTAAAATAACTTCTTAATAACTTTATGCCTGAATTTCTTTGCATTTTTCCCAATATAATCCTTTACAACATGCCCTTTGCCCGTCAATTTGTACTTGTAAATAACCAGCCCTTCAAGTCCAACAGGGCCTCTTGCATGAATTTTCGCAGTGCTTATGCCGACTTCAGCGCCTTTCCCATATCTAAATCCGTCTGCAAACCTTGTTGAGGCGTTCCACATGACAGACGCTGAATCAACCAAATCCATGAAAACATCTGCATTTTTCTTGTTCTCTGTTACTATGGCGTCAGTGTGCTTCGAGCCGTGCCTGTTTATGTGGCTTATCGCTTCATTTAAGTTATTTACAATCCTGACAGACAATACCGAATCATTGTATTCAGTATCCCAGTCTTTTTCAGTTGCTTTGTTTATGCCGCTTGCTATCTTTCTTGTTTTTTCATCCCCTCTTACCTCTACATTCGCCTGCTGGAATTTCCTAATCATCAAAGGCAGGAATCTTTTTACTATGTCCTTATGCACAAGCATTGTTTCCATTGCATTGCATACAGCTGGATACTGGCATTTTGCGTCAAAGCAAATACCAATCGCCTTTTTTACATCGGCATACTTGTCAACATAGATATGGCAGATGCCTTCAGAATGCCCAAGCACTGGAATTTTTGTGTGCTCCTGCACATACTTTACAAAACTGCCAGAACCTCTTGGTATGACTAGGTTAATATGGCTGTCCAATTTCAGCATTTCAGCTACCTCTTCCCTTGTCTCAATAAGCTGGACAGAGCCTTTTGGAATGCCATTTTTTTCCGCAGCTTTTGATATAATTTCAACTAAAATCCTGTTTGAATTTTTGGCTTCTGAGCCGCCTTTTAATATCACTGAATTTCCTGATTTGAGGCAGAGCGCGGATATCTGCACAGCAGCGTCTGGGCGCGACTCAAAAATAGCTCCAATCACCCCTATAGGGCATGTTACCCGGTAAAGCATCAAGCCTTTGTCAAGCTCGACCTGCGACAAAACCCTGCCAACAGGGTCTTCGAGCCTTGCAACGCTTCTGACCTCTCCTGTCATCTCGCTTATTTTGTGATTGTCGAGCATGAGCCTTTTGAGTAAAGCATAGCTTAATTTTGATTTTTTAGCTTCTTCAACATCCTTTTCATTTGCCCTGAGAATAGCATTTGAATTATTTTTTATGGAGTCAGCTATCTCCAATAATGCCTTGTTCTTGATTTTTGTCGGCAATGCTGCTAACTTGATTGATGCTTCTTTTGCAATTTGTACTTGTTTTAGCACGCTCATTTCCCCAATTCCTCGCTTCTTTTTACGGCAGCGTCTATAGTTTTTATTAAAATATCCTTGACTTTATGTTTTTTCAATATCCTTAATCCGGCAATAGTAGTTCCTTTTTTTGATGCAACCATCCCTATCATCTCTTCTGGTATCAGGTTTTTCTCCATCAACAGCTTGCCTGTTCCCAAAGCAGTCTGGCAGGCAAGCTTAAAAGCAATATCTTTTGGCAAGCCGTTTTTAATGCCTGCTTCTGCAAATGCGCCTATAAAATATGCAAAAAAAGCAGGTCCTGAGCCGCTGATTGCAGTAACAGCGTCAAGCAAATTTTCTTTCACTAGGAATGCAATGCCGGCGCTGTTTAATAATTCTGAAACATTTTTAATGTCCTGCTTTGTTGCACGCCTGTTTGCGGAAAACCCGGCAGCCATCTCTCCGGCTAAGCAGTTTATATTTGGCATAACCCTTATTATTCTTTTATTTTTTAATTTAGATTCCAAATGCTTTAGTTTAATGCCTGCTGCTATCGAAACAACAAGATAATCTCCGGCAGCATTCCTGATTTCATTTAAAACATTATCCATATCCTGCGGCTTTACGCACACAAAAACAATATCTGAATTTTTAATTGCTTCCCTGTTGTCTGTCGTTGTTACTATTTTCAAATATTTTTTTATCCTGTTCAAATTTTCATTGCTTTTATCGCTTGCGATTATGGATTTTGCCAGCTTTTTATTGTAAATGCAGCTAATCAAGGCAGCTGCCATTTTTCCTGCTCCGATAAAAGCTATTCTTTGCTTCATAGTTTATATATAAATAATATCTAATTTATAAACTTCTTGGTTTTTAAAAGCAACATATTTAAACCAGCCAAAAATCCTATGGGCATGCCCGAACACAATGTGTCAAGGACAATGTCAACACAGCATCCTGATAATGTGAATAACCCTTTTTTTTCCGACAGCCCGGAGCTTGCCGGCGAAGACGAGATAAAAGAGGTTTTTTACACGTACTCCCATATTCATTCAAGAGAGCAGTTGTGGGACTGCGAGGGCAAGGAGGTTGACAATTTTGTCATCAAGAAGCTGCTTAGCAAGTACGAGCCATATTTTTCAAGGCACAAGCTTGGAAAAGACGTTTTTCTTACATTGAGGGTGCCTAACCCTTCCATAGAAAAGAGCGAGGCAAAAATATTGCTTGAAACATTAGAGAGCATACCGAGAAATTTTGATGCTGCAAAATTGTTTTATAACGAGGACATTGCGCCTATCTTTGAGATTGCATTGCCTATGACTACTGATTACAGGGAGCTTGTCAGGATTGCTGAATACTACAAGCATCATGTTGTCGGCAAGCAGCACCATAAACTGGGCGATATAACAATAAAGGAATGGATAGGGCATTTCAAGCCCGAAACACTGAGGATAATACCATTAATAGAAACAAAGGAAAACATCCTGAATCCCGAGAAGATTGTAGAGAATTACATCAGGGAAGAGAAAATTGAGGATTATCAGCGAGTTTGGCTTGCAAGGAGCGACCCTGCTTTGAACTATGGCAACCTTGCAACTGTCTTAATGCTCAAGGTCTCTTTCCAGAAGCTTCATGAGTTGCAGAAAAGGGTTTCAATTGATATTTTGCCTATTCTTGGATGCGGCTCTGCCCCTTTCAGGGGAAACTTCAAGCCGACCAACATAAAGAATTGCGTAAAGGGATACCCAAGCGTTTATACTTTTACTTTGCAGTCCGCATTCAAGTATGATTATAACATAAAGGATGTTACTAATGCCGTGAAGTTTTTGAATGAGTCGAAGCCTTCCAATCCTGTTGATGTAGATGAAAGAAGGTGTACTGCAATCATCGAGAAATTAATGAAAGAATACCAGAAGGAAGTCGGGCTTATAGTGGAATTTATCAATAACATAACTCCCTATGTGCCCTCAAGAAGAAAAAGAAAGCTTCATATCGGCTTGTTTGGATACTCAAGAAGCGTTGGCGAGTTGAAACTGCCGAGGGCAATCACATTTTGCGCTGCCCTGTATTCTTACGGGTTGCCGCCTGAAATTTTAGGGTTAAGCGTTTTGGACAGCAAGGACATTGATTACATAAAAGATATTTATGCCAACTTTGACAATGACTTAAGGGATTCTTTGCAGTATCTTAATGAGAACAACCTCAAAATATTTCCTCAGGAAATAATTAAAAAAATTGAAGCCGCAGCCAAACTGGTTGATTATGATACGGATGAAAAGCACAAGAAAATAACTTCCATAATCCTTGACGACCTGAAAAGAAAAGACTACATGCAGCTTTCCGAGAACATAGCAAGGGCTGGGTTTGTGAGGGGGTTTTTGGGATAAGTAATAAGGCAAAAACCAAAATATTTATATGAAAAAAATCGAAGATTTTTGAATATAAATGTCCGAAAATGCTCACATTTTCGATACATTTATATATAAGGATATCTCTAAAGATATCTTATATGTATTAAGGGGCTTTATGTTTGATATAACTTATAAAAGTTTAAGAATTGAGCCGACACTTAGCGCAAGCAGAGAGTTAATGAAGGAAGGCAAAGACCTTAATGACGTATTGGAAATTTTGGAAGAAGGTTATGATTGCAGCGCTTCAAAAAGGAAATCCAATATTATAGAAAAATGCCTAAAAAAGGGAAACAAAGAATATAAGGCAGTAGTAGCTCAAACGGAGGTAACCTATCCTGATAATTACACTGAAAAGGTGTGGCGCTTAATACATTTTGGCAAAATTACTTATAAAAAACAAAGGAGGAGGAAAAAATGAAACGCGACATATGGAACGCAGTCCATAAATGCACTAAATGCAACGAAGTCATGAAAAAAAATGTTTTTATGGTAGGGGGAGTCAGCGTCAGGGGCTGGGAATGCCATAAATGCAGAGAATCGGTATTGCACCCAGAAGATGCTCAGAAGATGTTTGTGTTCAATAAGCTCAGAAAAGGCTTGTCTGTAAAAGTCGGAGAGTTAGGAAAGAATTTAATAATGCGCTTTCCAAAGGAAGTAGCCGAGTTTTACAAAATATCCAAAGGTGAAGAAATAAAATTAAAAGCGGACAGTTTTAATAAGATTGAATTGGACATCGCATGAGTTTATATGATGCATTTTGTTCTATAGCAAATGACACAATTATTTATACATAAATAAGTCATTTGCTTGTAAAAAATTCCATCAATTTATAGAGAGTTTTGAAAAAAGTGGTTTTTTTGTATAAAAATTATTTTTCTCTGATTTAAAAACAGAAAAAGAATTCTGCTTCTTGTTTTTCTCTCAGTTTTTGTTGTCTGCTCACCATTTTTCCACTAATTGTTTATAGCTACCGCTAGCTTCTTTCTCTCAAGTGTAACAAGCTGGTACAAATCAAATGCAAAGCATTTGAACACTTCTTTGATGCGTACTCTTTCAAGTCTTTTTACAAGTGTTCTTCCTCCATTGAAAACTCTTTTTATAACGCCAAATGGCCTTTCACCTGGCGCTCTTATTCTGCTAATCATTTTGTTTCTTTTTTGCTCGCCGCCGTTAAGCTTTCCCGCTCTTGTGCCTCTTTTCATTGTCATGTCCCCTACATTCTTCGCGTTTAGCTTCTTGCCAAAATACCCTTTATCACGATATGCTCTTTTATCTCCTTTTTTAACCAAGTCAATCTCACCATCATGCAAGCTTGCAGTTGTAACCTCCAATTCCCTTATGAGATGGTTGTCCACATCAAGTTTGATGTGGTTTTTGTAGCCATAATGCACCTGACCATGCTTGACGGAAAAAGAGGCATCTTTGTCAATGTGCTGCTTTTGCTTTTCTGTGTACTCAATAGTCTCTCCTTTTTTCTTGGCTTGTTTTTCTTTATAGTGCCTTTTTCTTCCAAGGTCTGACTCAATAAAAGCAGCGTCTTGTATGACTCCTTTTTTTATCTTGTAGCCTTTTTCATCCAACTGCCTCTGAAGCTCATTCCAGATTTCACCATCAATTCCTTTTTCTTTCAGTTTGTCCCTAATCTTCCAGATGGTTGTGAAGTCAGGTATAATTTCTGGGAAGCCCAGAAAATTTCTGAAAGATAATCTGTCATGGCATTGAAATTCAAGCTCAGGGTCGGATAAACCATACCATCCCTGCAAGAGCATAGAACGGACAATTACCAACTCGTCTGTATGTGGTCTTCCAACTTCTTTTTCATTGTCATGAAAAATTTTGCTTACCAAAGGCACAAATGGTTTCCACTCAATCTGTTCTTTCATCAATTCCAGCCTGTCGCCCAATCCTTTGACTTTCTCGTATTGTTCCTTTAAGATAAATTGGTTGAAGCTCATAAATTACACCTCCTGTTTTTTTGAGTTTATAGACGACAAACTAGTATTTATATCTTTTGTTTTCGACGAGAAATAAATGCCAGAAAGATTATTAAACACAGGGTTTTTCAAAGTTCTCTATACTAAAATTTTCATATTAGAGGCATGGTTTATATTGTGGATTGTCTTATTGGAAATCCCTACTGGAGTAATCGCCGACAAATACGGAAGAAAAATATCAGTAGCACTTGGTGCTTTGTTTTTTGCAATTGATTTACTTATTTTTGGAACTACAAGAAATTATTATGTTCTTTATTTGGCTGAATTTTTAGGTGCTATGGGGTTTGCATTAATTTCTGGTGCAGACAAAGCATTAATTTATGATTCATTAATAGAAATCAAGAAAAAAGGTGAAGGAAAATACTATTTATCCAGATATGAGGCTGCTGGAACATTGGGAATATTGATTTCATTTCCAATTGGGTCTCTGATTGTCGGGGCTAATTTTATTGAATATCCAAATTCTCTGCCTTTTACATTTGTACTTTCGAGCATATCTTTAGCCTTGGCATTTGTAATTTACTTACTGATAAAAGAGCCCAAAAAGGTACAGGTTACAGAAAATTTTATAAAATTAGGCGTTGATGGGTTAAAATATTTGCATAAGCACAAAGTATTGAGATCTTTTGCAATAAACTCCACATTAATATCGGCTGTAACTTTCTTTATGTTTTGGTTTTACCAGTCATTGGCTGGAAAAGTTGGAATTGGTATTGCTTATTATGGATTTATTGGAGCTGGATTCAATTTATTTGCTATGTTATTGCTGCTGAATGTCAAGAGGTTAGAAAATATTTTTGGAATGAAAAAGATTCTATTTTATACTGCGTTAATTCCGTCAATATTATTTATTGGGCTTGCAGTATCAAATAATCTGTATTTTGTCTTATTGAGTATTTTTTTAATCACAGGATTAAAAATGCTACGTGCACCCATTTTATCAGATTTTATGAATCAGCATATTGAAAGCAAAAACCGTGCTACAGTTCTATCCTCCGTTTCATTAGTTGAAAGAATAGTGGTTACTATTTTATATCCGATTGTGGGATTTTTAGCGGATATTTCATTAAGTTGGGGATTTATGTTTTTAGGAATTTTAGCATTGATATTCACATTCATAACAAGAATTGAGGAAAATAATTTAACATGATTATCACTCCAATAACTCCAGCATTTTCCAAGTCCTAACAATAGGAATCCCATTATACTCCTTCAAAACAAGTAAATCCTCATCTCCGCTAACAAGATAATCCACTTTTGCGCTCTCAGAACATTCAAGGAATTTGTTATCTTTTTCATCCCTGCAAACTTTTATGTTAAATTTTGGAGCAATAACCAAATGAGAAAGTGAAACAATCTTTTGCATAATCTGATCCGGTGTTAAACCGGCATTCTTCATAACTTTATCGAATTTTGGTCTTTTGATTACATCCTCAATTTCAGCAAGAATTTCCCTTGTGATAAATAATGCCGCCTTTCCTTGTTCAATTTTCCTAAACAACTCAGCTTCATTTCCATTCCAAAAGAAAGCGGAAATTATTGTATTTGTATCAAGAACCAGTTTAAGCGACATTTCTGACATCTTTGATAGCTTTTTTTACATCTGCTTTTGTCAATCCTGCCTGCTTTGCAGCATCTCGCAATGGCTTTGCTATTTCATCAAATGTTTTTTTAATTGCTGGAGTTTCTATTTTCTTCAGTATAACTGTTCCAGCTTCGCCAAACACCATAAACTGGTCTGACTTCTTTATGCCCATTTCCTTCCTTAATGAAGAAGGGATAACAACCTGTCCTTTTTCAGATATTCTTGTTAATTCAACTTGCATATTAAATCACCTGTAGGATAAGTAAACTATATCTTACTTATATACTTTTCGATTTTAAGCCCCGATTCTTAATAAATTTACGAGTGTGCCCCTGAACGTAATTCGTTATTGCTCACTTTGTTCGCTGGATAGAAACGAGCCCCCGAAAAAACTTTGCTTCGCAACCTCATTGCATTCTCCTTTCAGTCGGGGCGTATAACAGGAATTAAATGCAATTCGAAAACCCGCCTACTCTGATACTAAAGCGTAAATCCTCTTTTTGTTGTCGCCTTCGTTAAATGCAAAAATATTAAAACAAGATACTTAATTAGTAAAGATATGTTAAAGAACTTAAACGAACTAATAACCTATCCTTTTGTTCAAGATATTTTGAAGGGCAAGTTAAATAAAAGTAAAATAAAGTTATTTGCTGGTAACCTCAATGCATTCATAAAAGGAGATGAAAATTTCAGAGAAACATTCGGTTTTGAGGAGAGAGAATATACATTAAAATAGTGTATAAATATTATTAGGATGATTTTTATGAGCCTGGAAGATTTGACTATAAACCGGAATGAGAACCCATTTGGATACTTAATAAGAAAGATTTCAAAGCCTGAAGCAAGAACTCCATTTAGCCAAGTTTTGTTATATTACTTTAAGGCTTACTTTAAAGAAGTTTTTGAACAAGATAACCCACCAGAATTAATCAGAAATTTAAAAGATAGACAAGCTATTATTTTTCCTATAGGTTCTGTTTTACGTGGCACGGCACGAACAGAAAGTTCTGACCTAGATGCCATGGTTATTTACAATAATGATGGATTGCCTATTATAGACCCTATTGGCCACCATATCGTAGAGAGTATTGTTCATGAACCAGATTATCATCCGCGAAAAATGTCATTTTCAGAATTCCTAGCAGAAAAGCTTTGTTCAAATCCAAAATTCTCAAATTTTTATTTTGATAGATTAGAAGCATGGAAAAAAAGAGTAGAAAGAAAGCGTAAGCCCAGTGAAATAGAAATAAAACGCATTCAATCTACAGATTTTATTTTTTGCGAAGTAGAACCTTTAGTGCGAGGGCGCGCAAGAACCCTCGCTGGTTGAGCGTAGCGAAACCAGCAGTGAATTGCGCATAACTATCTGCCCGAGCAAAGTTCTTATTCTGCAATTATCAAAAAATAAATTGAGCGCATGATGGTTGCGCTCTGAAAAAAAAGAAGCAAAGTAGCGGTAGCTATACTTCTATAAAAAACCATCGGAGAAAGGAAAATGGGAAACGAGCTAAGAAGTAGTGGACACACTGTAGGCGAGACAAACCTGCACTTA
>Ga0209542_10015277_pt1 | contig 12917 bp, 14 predicted proteins | sample RifCSPhighO2_01_FD_184028 | JGI IMG/M metagenome (GOLD analysis project Ga0209542, IMG submission 184028) | Soil microbial communities from Rifle, Colorado - Rifle CSP2_plank highO2_0.1 (SPAdes) (version 2) | ecosystem: Environmental > Terrestrial > Deep subsurface > Rock core/Sediment ... | reverse complement strand
AAAGCTACTGCAAAGCTAGTGCAAAGCTACTGCAAAGCTAGTGCAAAGCTACTGCAAAGCTAGTGCAAAGCTACTGCAAAGCTAGTGCAAAGCTACTGCAAAGCTAGTGCAAAGCTACTGCAAAGCTGCCGCAGCGCTGCCCGCAGCCATTAGCGGCGCCAACTCTGTCGAGAGCCGCGCCATCGCGAGCGGCAGAAACCGCGCCAGCCTCTGCGGCACGCGCTTGTAGGAGCGCCCTATGCGCGCGAGGCACTCGTTGGAGTACTGTGCGAGCGCCGCCACGTTGTTCAGCAGCTCCCGCACGTTTGCCATCAGCAGCGCCTCCATCGCACAAAACACCTCGGGCTGCTGGGTGTACTCGCGGTGCAAGGCGCCAAAGCATGTGCGGCCGTTGTTCACGCTCATAAAGAGTCCCACGTTCGCGGGCATCATCTCCGTCAGCAGCGCCACGTGCGCGTGCTGCGCCAGCACCACCACGTCGTTCGCAGCGGTAATGAAGAGACGGCGCACGGCCATCAGCTCCTCCTCGTAGTCAAAGTTGCGCTTGTTGAGAAAAAGCCGTCGCGCAAACTCCTCGTCGTTAGTAATCTTCCCCACCACGCGCTGCTCGTGAATGACCGCGTACTGATCAGCCCGCTGGCGCTCCAGCGGCATGTCATAGGGCATCATATACCGCCGACGCCACCGCGGCGCCGCCAGGCCCGCGCACTCCGCCTCCATCTCGTCCAGCATCCGCAGCACCGACGTGAGTATGTCGGCGGCCAGGGGCCAGCGGAGAAACGTCCACTTGAAGTCATTGAGTACCCGAAATGTGGCCTGCCGCACCAGCTCCTGGCACGCGCCGCCGCGCCCCTCATTTGCAGCATCTTCGCGCCGACGCGCGCCGAACTCTATGTGCACGCTGTTGGCGCGCGCCCAGTGTATAAAGTGCGGGTTGTGGATGACTCCCGTTGAAATACGCCGCGTTCTCCACGAAAACGCTGTCTTGCAGGCCACGCACCACATCTGGTCGCAGCCATCGATCTTGGAGATGGCCGTGCCACACCCGGGGCACGCCTTGGACTCACGTTTTAGTTCCGCAACGCTCGCCACATCGTCCGCGGCGCACGCGTGCCCCTCTGCCGCTATCAACTGCCGGCACTGCGGGCACGTGCGCCCCTCGCACACCCCGCACTTGTACGCACTGCTCAAAAAGCCAGAGCACCCCACCTTGGGGCAGCACATCAAAAACGCAGCACGCGTCTTGTCCGGCTGCGCAGCCGTCTCCGACAACTCCGCCAGCTCCGCCTCCACCTCCGCCAGCTGCGTCTCCGCTTCCTCCAGCTGCGCAGACGTCTCCGCCAGCTTCGCCCGCGCCTTCTCCGCTGCCGCACCAGGCACCGCAGTATCCCTCTTCGTCCGCAGCTTGCGGCGGTGCGCCACCAGCGCAGTCCACTGCGCCGTCAGAACGCGCCTGCGACTCTTCGCCTCCACCCTCTGCTGCGCACGCGGCAGCAGCGCGCGGTGCTCCTCCAGCAGCGCCGCCGTCTCCTTCGTCCGGAACCTGCCGTTCAGAAAGGCGTCCGAGAAGGTGAGGCGGATGAAGTCCCGGGACCACGGCGCGTTGCAGGTGTGGGAGAAGCAGGTGCACCCGGGCCGGATACACAGCGCGGACATGCAGCACTCTGCGCACGCGGACGCCCTGCACACGGGACACGTCACCTTAAAGCGCCGCACCGCCGTGTACGGCTCCGTACAAATGTCGCATTCAGCTTTGCTTGCGGGGTCGCTTGCAGCTTCAGCCATGTCTGTTTTAGAGACGCCCTGCATTTTTTGGTAGCAGAAACGACCCGTAAGCTAACGAATCGACAGTGTGCAGTACACAGTACACACAGTTAATGTACATTAGTTAGCGAAAGCGCCGCGCAGCCTCCAGCTCGTCCAGGTACTGCGCGTCTGCCGCAGCGCTGCCCGCAGTCATTAGCGGCGCCAACCCTGTCGGGAGCTGAGCCATCATGAGCGGCAGGAACAGCGCCAGCCTCTGCGGCGCGCGCTTGTACGAGCGCCCTATGCGCGAGAGGCACTCGTTAGAGTACTGTGCGAGCGCCGCCACGCTGTTCAGCAGCTCCCGCACGTTTGCCATCAGCAGCGCCTCCATCGCACAAAACACCTCGGGCTGCTGGGTGTACTCGCGGTGCAAGGCGCCAAAGCATGTGCGGCCGTTGTTTACGCTCATAAAGAGTCCCACGTTCGCGGGCATCATCTTAGTCAAGAGCGCCACGTGCGCGCGCTGCGCCTGGACCACCACGTCGTTCGCTGCGGTAATGAAGAGACGGTGCACAGCCAGCAGCTCCTCCTCGTAGTCAAAGTTGCGCTTGTTGAGGAAGAGCCGCCGCGCAAACTCCTCGTCGTCGGGGATGGTTCCCACCACGCGCTGCTCGTGAATGACCGCGTACTGATCGGCTCGACGACGTTCCAGCGGCCTGTTAATATACCGCCGCTGCGGCGGCGCCAGGCCCGCGCACTCCGCCTCCAGCGGCCTTTCAAAGGGTAGCACATACCGCCTACGCCACCGCGGCGGCGCCAGGCCCGCGCACTCCACCTCCATCTTGTGCAGCACCCACAGCACCCACACGAGTGTGTTGCTCGCGTCGGGCCAGCGGAGAAACGTCCACTTGAAGTCGTTGAGCACGCATGCTACGCATGCGCAGCCGTCGATCTTGGAGATGGCCGTGCCGCATCCTGGGCACGCCTTGGACTCGCGTTTTAGCGCCGCAACGCTCGCCACGTCGTCCGCCGCGCACGCGTGCCCCTCTTCCGACATTAACTGTCGGCACTGCGCGCACGTGCGCCCCTCGCACACCTCGCACTTGTACGCACTGCTCAAAAACCCAGAGCACCCCGCCTTGGGGCAGCACAGCCAAAACGCCGCACGCGCCGTGGTCCCGGACTGCACAGCCGTCCCCGACAGCTCCGCCTCCACTTCGGCCAGCTGCGTCTCCGCTTCCTCCAGCTGCGGCACCAACTCCATCAGCCGCGTCTGCGCCTTCTCCGCTGCCGCACCAGGCACCGCAGTATCCCTCTTCGTACGCAGCTTGCGGCGATGCTTCAGCAGCGCAGACCACTTCGCCGTCAGAACGCGCATGCGACTCTTCGCCTCCACCCTCTGCTGCACACGCGGCAGCAGCGCGCGGTGCTCCTCCAGCAGCGCCGCCGTTTCCTTCTCCCAGAACCTGCCGTTCAGAAATGCGTCGGTGAAGGTGAGGCGGATGAAGTCTCGAGACCACGGCGCGTTGCAGGTGTGGGAGAAGCAGGTGCACCCGGGCCGGCTCAACAGCGCAGACATGCAGCACTCTGCGCACGCGCACGCCCTGCACACGGGACACGTCACCTTGAACCGCCGCACTGCCGTGTACGGCTCCGTACAAATGTCGCATTCAGCTTTGCTTGCGGGGTCGCTTGCGGGGTCGCTTGCGGCTTCAGCCATGTCTGTTTTAAAAATGCCCTGCATTTTGGTAGCAGGAGCAACCCGTAAAGCTAACGAATGTACATTAGTTAGCAAGAAGAAGACGCGCCAGCGCCGCGCGCCCGCCGGCGCCGCTGGGACCGTAGTACTTGTGCCGCCACGCGCGCTGCAGCTCGCGCACCTCCAGCAAACTCCGCGTCAGCGTCCACCACACCCGACGCACGTACAAGCGGTGGCGCTCGTGCCCTCGCGGCGGCATGGCGCCTAGCCGTTCGAACGCGCTCCACAGCGCCCGCGGCGCCGCCGCGTACAGCACGCCGCGGTCGATACCACGCAGCCACACCACTCTACCCTGGGTAGGGCCTTTCGCTTTGCGAGTCAGGGCCTTTGGGCCTTCTAAGAGCAGGCGCGCTGTTGTCAGCTGCCCTGCAAATAGTGCCCTCACGAACGTATTGTTATGCAGGCCAACCACGCCCTCAGCCAGCAGCAAGCACACCACCTTCGCGTGCCCCCCCAGCACCGCCGTTTCCAGCATCGCCGTCCGCACCTCGCAGCTCCACAGTGTAGTGCTCATGTGTACTAACTTGTTTTTATTAAGGGTTTTGTAAAACTCACGAAGAGTCTATAGTTTTCAGCGCAGGCTGCAGGCGCCTCGTACATAACGAACGCAAACCATGCTTACGTACTATACACTACACACAAAAAGACGCACCAGCGCCGCGCGCCCGCCGGCGCCGCTGGGACCGTAGTACTTGTGCCGCCACGCGCGCTGCAGCTCGCGCACCTCCAGCAGACTCCGCATCAGCGTCCACCACACCCGAAGCACATACGAGCGGTGGCGCTCGTGCCCTCGCGGCGGCATGGCGCCTAGCCGTTCGAACGCGCTCCACAGCGCCCGCGGCGCCGCCGCGTACAGCACGCCGCGGTCGATGGCCCGTAACCACACCACACCTCCTGCTGCGCGGGTTGGGCCTTTTGCTGCGCGGGTTGGGCCTTCTAAGAGCAGCCGCGCTGTCGTGAGCTGCTCCACAATTAATGCACTCACAAACGTCTCATTATGCAGCCCATTCACGCCCTCAGCCAGCAGCGCGCGCACCACGTCCTCGTGCCCCCACATCACCGCCGCGTCCAGCACCGCCGTCCGCGCCTCGCGGCTGCTGAAGGGCACCAGCATCAGAGCCACATCCACGTGGCCAAATTTGAGCGACTCGCGCAACGCCTCCTTCGGCTTGGCGCCCGCAAAGAGCAGCAGACGCACCACGCTCGCATGCCCGTTTGCGGAGGCCTTGTACAGCGCCTTGTCTAGAGAGTCGTACGTATCGCACCCCTGGAGTAAGAACGCCACCATCTCTCTGTGACCCGCACCCGCGGCCTTTACAACCGCCTTGCCTCTGCTTAGCCGTGGAGCCTTCGACAGCAGTAGCCGAGCCACAGCCATATGCCCGCCCAGCGCCGCCTCATTCAATCCTACTACGCATGGCAGCAAACGCAGCAGCACAGAGACGACACCCACGTGCCCAAACTGGCACGCCACACGCAGCGCCTCGAACTCTCGCGTACGCGGGTCTGCGCCTGCCCGAAGTAGCACTTCTAACAGATCCACATGCCCTCTGCGAGCAGCCGCGCGGAGGGCGTAGTCACTGCACGCGTGCACGTCCGCCCCCGCCTCTAACAGCGCCACCACGTCTGCGGTCGAGCTACGCACTCCCCACGCATCCACCAACTTCAGCAGTGCCACCACATCCACGCTTGAGCTACGCGCAGCGCCCCCGGTACTCATTTAAATGTACAACACGGAGATAGTAGTGATGCTTGCGCCTACGACGACGCACGGCGCTTAGTTTGTTGGAGTAGCTAAAAGAAAGAGAAGAAAAAGACTGCGTACTGCGTACTGCGTAGAGCGCTGCGCGAAGAAGAAGACTGCGTACTGCGCGACTTAGGGTTACTAACCCTCACCACGTCTGTTAGCTAGCTTGCACTTCAGCGTGGTAGGTTGTACAAAGTTTCAAATTAGCTGTATACTACTACGGCACAGCCTATGGCCAGTTTGCTTCTAAGAAAAATGGAGGAGGAGGCAACCGTGGGACGCGGCAGGGGCGCTTTGGAGCGCCAGGGCATACCGGCGACGTGCTTCGCCGCTTTCTGTCCGGCGATTGGCAAAATGCAGGTGGCGGTGAATCTGGGGCGATGCACGGCCGCTTTGGTGCGCCTGGGCACACAGGAGAAGTGCTGCGGCTACGCTTGCGGTCTGGCGTCCGGCAAAACACAGGCTCCACCTCCTCTGTGCACTCTAGTTCTTCTGTTGGCTCCAGCTCTTCTTCCGTAGACTCAAGCTCTTCCAACTCCGACTTCTTTTGTTTTGTCTCCAGCTCTTGCGTTGTCATGTTCATGAGTTTTGTTTTGAAATGAAGAATGTGAATCACTCAGATTTGTTTGCCCGCCCCTAATTGCAATAATTGCCGTCAAACGGCCTACTACTCCGATTTTGCCGCTGTCCAGAGTATACAAATTGCAAAACGCCGCTGCGCCACTGCGCCAAGCTGTACCGCTGCCACGCCCAAGTCGCCTACTGCCGCAGCGGCAAGCTAAAAGCGCCGCTGCCACGCCCAAGTCACGTACTGCCGCAGCGGCAAGCTAAAAGCGCCGCTGCCACGCCCAAGTCACGTACTGGCGCAGCGGCATGTATTCGGTATACCGTACTAGCGCAGAAAATACGGTGTAGGACGTTGTAGGACGTTGTAAGACGTTGTAAGACGTTGTAAGACGGTGTAAAACGTTGTAGCGCGCTTTTTGTAAGGCTAGTGCAGAAAAGACGTTATAAACATAGCTAATTTATTATCTAAGCTGCGGCTGCAGCCAACCCATTATGCTCTTCTTCTTCATCGGAGTCGTCTTCTTCTTCATCGGAGGAGTCAAACAAGTTATACTCCTCTTCCGAAGAGGAGTCCTCCTGCGCCTGCTGTGCCTGCTGTGCTAGAGCAGCAACCCAAAGTGCTTCAGCGCTTTCTTCGTATTCCCTCGCGTAATAGCGCTGTATTACGTCGGAGCGGTGCTGCGCGCGCCTTTGCCTTGCTTCTTCCTCCAGCCGAAGAAGTCTTGCTTCTCGTAGGGCGTTCGCTTCTGGGTAGCGTAAAAGATAGGGCATTCCCATAAAAGCATGCACAGGGCTGCTCATCTTGGATTTAAATGAATGGCTCCAAATATGGACCAATGGGAGTGCGACGCGCGTGCCTGCAGACGGTATGTTCTTTTCACCATTAAAAATTGCAACAATGACCAAGAACGCCGAATCGCGTGCAATCAGAAACGCAGCCCACCCCGCGAACTTGCTGCGGGCTACCCGCCGAACCATGCCACGACACATGACTCCTCACCTACGCACGCTGAGAAGTGGTGTCGTGGGCGAGACGCCCGCGGAGTTCAAGGTTCGCCAGTGGAAGATGATCAAGGAGCTGAACTATCGCCGGGCTAACGACTACTTCGTACACGCCCAAGCTGCTGCTGTCGAAGGTGTCGAAGTAGAGGAGCCGGCCTTTCTTCCTCTCCCTATGCGTGTTCCCATCGAAGTACTTGGCGATCTCGCCAACACCATGCGCCCTCCTCTCGAAAACCTCTGCGATGTGGCGGAGTACGGGAAGTGTGAGTGTCCAAATTGCGCTGCATATCGTGCAGCGCGCGACGCCGGGCACGACGCGTCCGATGCTTTACCGGCGCCCAGCGTGTTCATCCGCGCGCACGACTTTCGCTACCGTGGTAGCGAAGAGGGCGGCAGCTTTCGCTGGAACCCGCGCTGCCGCGTGGTGGCGTTTTCACTGGAGCACGTGCAGTTGGGCGAAGGCCACGACCATTCCGACCCGCGGGTAAACGGAGCGCTGTGCTTCACCTGCGTGCACTGCGCTCGCTACTTCATCTACCCCGCCACCTACAAGAAGCTGTGGCTGGACTACGTGCTCGCTTTCGAGTCTACAGCCACCGTACACGCACTGCGCGCTGCCTGGGGAGACCGCATTGACAAAAGCGGGTAACGAGAGCGTAAATAATTAAGTTCTCCTTCTTTGTACCACGTCCAACGCCATGCAACGCCATGCAACGCCATGCAACGCCATGCAACGCCATGCAACGCTATGCAACGCCATCCACTCATTGAGCCACGTCCGTGCGTTGTGCGTGGTGCGCGGTGGTCGCGCGTGGTGCGCGGTACGTAGTCGCGCAGCGCTCTACGCAGTCTTCTTCTTCGCGCAGTGCGTGTACATAGTCGCGCAGCGCTCTACGAAGTACGCAGTCTTCTTGGTGCAGGTGTACGCAGTCGCGCAGCGCTCGCAGTAGGTAGTAGTTAATAAAATTACGTTAAAACCCTGCGAGAGCGGGAACATGCTCGCCCAACTCACGCAGCCCCTCCTCCGTGCTTATCTTGTCCACGCCCTCCAAAGGCTCCGACGCCTGGTGCTGACTGAACTGCGGCTTCACGGGGAACATTTTGATCCCCTTCCACGCCACACCGCCGTTCCTGTGAAAGCCGCCGTTCCGGCGGACTCGCTTCGGCGCAGGCCAGTGCGACGTCTGACGCCCAGCCGTGAACGCATGCCGCTTCAAAGCCAACAGCTTCTCGGGGGTCCCAGCCTTGCGAGGGGCGTAGCACACGTACACCACCCACCTAGGGTTAGGGTAAGCTAAGAAAGCGTGTACCTCCAAAGATGCTGGAATCCGGGCTGCGCGTATGCTCCGCAGTGGATGGTGCGTGAGTCCCAGAGCACGAGCTGGCCCGCGCGCGCAGCTACTCTGCTCGGCTGCTCGATGTCTAGTCCTTTGCCCTTAAACCAAGCTAGCTCTGGTTCCGTAAATTTGACCCAGTCGTCCGTTGCCTTCTTGCGCGCCGGGAAAGCCTCAAAGAACTCCTTGTGGTACGCAGCTGACCCGGGGATGTACTGCAGCGTCCCACCTAGCGAGCGTAAGGTGGGAGGTTAAGAGTGGTTAAGACGCTGTAGGACAGCGTAAGACGCTGTACCTTCCGATGGCATGTCCTCGAGCGTCACGAAGCCCTGCACGCACTTGAACCCCTGCGTAGGATACCCCTGATCCACGTGCAGCCACGCCTGCTGCCTCTTCTTCGCGGAGCTGGGCTTGTGGATGCACACCCGGTCGAAGGAGACTAAGAGGTCTCGGGTTCCATGCAGCGCGGCGAAGACATCAATGATACGCGCCTTTGCCCGCACTTTCCACACCGCACGCGTGTGCGACGCAGGCGGGTACTCCACTATGCCGTGGATATTCTTCGGCCACGCGTGCCCACGCCAGCTCTCAGGGTCCACCCGAGATATCCCGCGCCCCAGGCTCTCCAGCCAATCCCATAGGTCGGACTTCGTCTCGCCGCACTCCGCAGCGCTCAGCACTGGGGCTTCCACCACCTGCACCCCCACCCTCCGCAAAGGAGTAAAGTCGTACGCAGCGCACATTTTTTTGTGGTCACATACACCTATTCTTAGCACAAGTAGGACTGACCAATAGCCTATTCGCCTCATTATAATGGCGCACGCACGCCGCTGCGCCAGTGACTACGTACTGCCGTGCATAGAGCGCTGCGCGACTGCTGTGCATGAAAAAAAAGACGTGCCGCTGCGCCAGTGCCGTGCGTACTGCTGTGCACGAAAAAGAAGACATGCCGCTGCGCCACTGCCGTGCATAGAGCGCTGCGCGACTGCTGTGCATGAAAAAGAAGATGTACCGCTGCGCCACTGCCGTGCATAGAGCGCTGCGCGACTGCTGTGCATGAAAAAGAAGACATGCCGCTGCGCCAGTGAAGAAGAAGACTGCGTACTGCGTACTGCGTACTGCGTACTGCTGCTCACACATAGCGCAAGTTTTATAGGAGCAGTAAGCTGTCGCGCAGCGCTCTGCAGCGGGCAGTGTGCGTGATGTACGTAGTACGCAGTCTTCTTCGCGCAGCGCTCTACGCAGTCTTGTCAGTTGTTAAAAAAAGAAGAAGAGCTCTTTTACAAATTTCTAGCACAAATCGTTGCGTCCAGAAGCTCCGCGTTCTTTTGAAGCTCTGGCAATAAAGGAGCCAAATCCGGGTTGTGCAGAACAAATTGCACCACCTCCGTGTTGAGCGCCTGTGTATACACCACCAGGCACTCAACAGCTAAGGCTTTCCATGAATCGTTGAAGGTGTGCATGTTGTAGAATTGATGGAGATAGTAGAGTTGACGCCCAACCTTTCTGTTGTTGGTTGCCATAAGGTAGTTCACGCAGTGTGCTATTCCGTGGCCTAGATGAGAGTATCGAGCCACCACACATTCGATTACTCCTTGTAGGACATCTGGAAGCGACATTTTTTGGTTCAAAATGATATTGCTCTTCTTGCAGCTGTTCCATGCGAAGTCGTAGTAACCAGACCACAAATGCGTGAAAGTCACGGGAGTGCCCATAGCCGAAGAATCGATGTATGCAAAGGTATCAATGCATTCGAGGGGCGTAGAACGCTTTGACTGGCTACGCGTCCTCTTCCTTTCCATGTTTTTGATTTTGTGATAATTATAGCCTGTACGAGTATTGTAGTTCTATTGGCCGGAATTGGATCGAAATTTTCAATCTGTTCCACCCAATCCATTGGCTATCCAGCGGCATGTCTTTTTTTCGTGCACAGCAGTATGCACGGCAGTTGCAGCAGTGGCGCAGCGGCATGTCTTCTTTTTTCGTGCACAGCAGTATGCACGGCAGCTGCAGCAGTGGCGCAGCGGCATGTCTTCTTTTCATGCACAGCAGTAAGACGTTGTACGTAGTCACTAGCGCAGCGGCTTCACTCTGCCGTTATACGGAAAGTTCAATATCCGTTGGCCAACAGCCAATGAAAAAGCGCGGCGCGTGCCTGCAGGCGTTTACTTTTTCACCACAAAAAATTTAACCATGGACCAGTGGACACCTACCTCCGAGAAGAAATCCCCCGCATGGGCGCTCCCCACCTCTGCTTCGCGCTGTTGGTGTGACTTCTGTGAGGAGCAAGGCGTTGAAGGCGTTGATGCAAAGTGCCCCCTAAAACAAGTAAAGAGCGAAGAAGAGCGCGAAGATGCGCCAAAAAAGCGTAAAGATGCGCCAAAAAAGCGCGAAGACAAGTGCGGAGTCTGCGGGGAGGGAGGAGTCTGTGGGAAGCGCGGCCTGGATGCGAAGGATGAAGGGCGCGTCGTTCGTGCTCGGATGGATTTGCCAACACTGCAATCGCAACTGCCGAAGATACAACGGGAACTGCGACGCCTCCAGGAGTCCAACGATGAAAACAAAGCAATGATCAAACTGCTTGTGAAAATTATTAATAAATAAGTTTCTTTGTATTACGCTTGTGTATACAGCTAACCCACTTGCGCGTTGTAAAAAACAAAAAGAAGAAAAAGTACGTAGAGCGCTGCGCGACAACAGCCTCCCGCTACGCCGCTGCGCCAGTACGCAGTCTTAAAGAAGAAGAGTACGTACAACGTCTTGCTGCAGCCTCCCGCTACGCCGCTGCGAGAGTGCGTTGCAAATGCGCCTTACCCAGCAGCAGTACGTAGTCTTCGCGCAGCGCTCTAAGACGTTGTACGTAGTCGCACAGCGCTCTACGCAGTACGCAGTCTTCTTCTTCTTCTTTTTCTCTTTTTGCTGCAGCGCGTCGTACGCGTGTTGTGTGCGCCGTGTGTTACAGAATACATAACTAACTTAGTTATTACTCACAATTAGCGACCGAGCTGCGCTGAGCACGCGCTCCAGCAGCTCTATTGTTTGAAGCGCATGCGCCTCCAGCGTGCGTCCGCGCAGCACGCGCAGCACCACGCCATCTCTATCTGCTAGCCGCGTTTGTACAAAGGTCATCGCTGCCACACTCGCATCCGCATCCTGCAGCAGCCTATCGAGAGAAACAGACACTGCAGGCACTTCAGGTACAATAGGTACGAAGGCCATCGCTGCCGCACTCGCATCTGCATCCACTTCAGGTACAACAGGTACAACAGCCACTTCATCATCACTCGACAAGTCCGACACCTCGATGGGCTCTTCTTCTACAAAGAGCACGCGACGGCTCCGCGGCGCTTGCTCCCGGTAGGGGTGCGTACGAAATACTCGTCTTTGACGGCGTGACCGTCTCACCAAGCTGCTTCGGGTCATCTCGCTCCGGCACGTTGGGCACCGAGTATCCTGCTGCTGCAAAACGCGCTCGAAACATCCAAGGCACAGTGCGCCCGCACAGCAAACACGATCGGCCAGCTCCTCCTTTTCTTCCAAGCATACGTGGCACACTTGCATCTTGTTGTAAAATGAAGATGTATCCATTAATATGTAGGCACGCGCGGTGCACTCCCATTGGCTGAACAGCCAACAGACACTAAACTTGCTGTTGGCCGCAGAACACTAAGTCTGCCCGAAAAATGGCGCTGTACTTTCGCAGCGCGCACGCGTATTACGCCGCTGCGCTACTGCTTCCGTGCAGCTGCCGCTATGTGTGAGCATCGCTCTCTTGCAAAAGCAGTAGTACGTAGTCACTAGCGCAGCGGCGTGTACGTGTGCCAGTATGTAGTCTACTCTCGTACAAGTTGCATACAAGCGAGAGTGCCTGGTGCGTTCGTTGTGTGCGTTCGTTGCGTGCGTTCGCAAAAATACAATTTTTAATTTTGCTTAAAGACCGCTACAGCGGCGTCGATGTCTTCTTGATCGTAGTGCTCGCCGGGAACGCACACGTGCATAAGCGCTTTTTTTGTTGTACTGGCAGTCCAGTAGAGCATGCCCAAGACGGGTCCTTTCTCCGTATGCACTACCTTACCGTATGGGAAATATTTCGACCAGACGACTTGGTCATCTACATTACTAACCCAATCTGGCCACTTGAATTCTAAAAAAGTAGGCTTTGTAGCCTTCGTAGGCGCCGTAGGTGTCATAGGCGCCGTAGCCTCCGTAGGCGTCGTGATTCTTTCAGCTTCGTGGTGTTCTTCCGACGGAGCCTTTAACTTTTTGCGCTTTGGGTAGTACGGCGAAGGAGGATCGTAGAAAGCATCCAAATCATCATCATCAGAAGCATCAGAAGCAGCAGTTCTCTTCACCATTCACGATTTTTTGTGGTGAAAAAATAAACGCCTGCAGGCACGCGCCGCGCTTTTTTCGTTGGCTGTTGGCCAACGGATATTGAACTAGCCGTTGTACGGCAAAGTGGACTAGCAACTTTGCCGCTGAGACACTATCATCGTCTAAATTCGGACTAGCCGGTGTAGGCGGTTATGGACTAGCTGTTGGACGGCAAAATGGACTAGCAACTTAGTCGCTGCGACACTATATGTTTGCCCAAGGACCCCTTATGTTCGCCGAAGAAAAATTGTACCTTAAGCCTAAAAAGCACCTCGAATGGCGCTGAGACACTAGCTACTTAGCCGCTGCGCCACTGAGAGAGAACAAGTAAACTTGTTTACTCTCTCTCAGTGGCGCAGCGGCTAAGTAGCTAGTGTCTCAGCGCCAT
>Ga0209542_10015274_pt1 | contig 12919 bp, 7 predicted proteins | sample RifCSPhighO2_01_FD_184028 | JGI IMG/M metagenome (GOLD analysis project Ga0209542, IMG submission 184028) | Soil microbial communities from Rifle, Colorado - Rifle CSP2_plank highO2_0.1 (SPAdes) (version 2) | ecosystem: Environmental > Terrestrial > Deep subsurface > Rock core/Sediment ... | reverse complement strand
GAACGGCTTGACGATCTCCAGCAGGCCGCTCCGCTTGATCTTGCCCTCCCGCAGGAGACGGACCGCCGACCTGAGCGCGGCGACACCGGACAATGAGGTCTTATCCATCTGGAGTACGGCAATCATGCCGCGCTCGGAAGTCAGTTCAAAAGTCAGCGGCGCGCCCTCGGCCGCCTCCAGAGCGATCAGACAGTCAATGATCTCGTAGATCTCCCTGTGCCTTTTCCGCAGTACGGCTCTCTCGGCAAAAGTTATCTCTTCAACCTCGGCGCCGCCGGTCATGATCTCCTCGCCAAAAGCGTCGGGGCGGACCTGCAGCTGGCGCCTTTCCCCGCCGCCCGGCTCCCGCGTGTTAAAAACACCGGCAAAAGAATTGACGGCTATTTTCCCCACGACCATCTCTTGCAGGATGATCGCCGGTTCGGTTTGCGCCCCGTCCATCAGTGAGCGCAGCATCTCCTGATTATCGCCGCAGAACAGTTCGATCCTGTCGATCAAGAAATTTACGCATCTCTCCGGGGTAAAAAAACGGCTCCGCTCGTCCGCTTCGGCCAGCCTTTCGAGCCGAAAAACCAGCGCCCGAATGCCGCTCCTTTCCTGTCCCAGCCCGTCAAGCAACGGCTGATAGCGGATGGGCTCGGCCGCCAGCAGCAAACTCATTAAATGATTGGCGCGCAGCTCATAGGCAGTCCGCTCGCCGTAAAGCCGGACCAGGCCGGGGAGCGATCTTTGCGTCGCGCCGACCGCCAGATAGGTCGGCAAGATCCCGGGCAAGCTTTCCGGCAAGCAGGAGCGAATGGCAAACAGCAGCGGCCTGGCGTCATTATCATATTTTTTGCCGGTCAGGGCTTCCAGCTTCGTCAGGGCTGATTGCCTGACGGCGTTTCTTTTTGACCAGTTGATCCCAATAAACGCCTTCCGGTAGCCGGCCTTGATAATGCAAAAAGACGGGACCGGAAAGCCCTGCGCGCTGAGAGCCAGGAGGTTATAACCCTTGTTCCCCGCCTCCTGACGGCTGCTCTCGTGAGGAGCGCCGGAAGAAAGCAGAAATTCGTCAAACCTATTCGGCCGGGATCTCTCCGGCTTCGCCTGGCCCAGCCGGTCAAGCGCCTCTTGGTCCATTTTGCGCAGGGCCGCTTGAGCCCGGTTATTGCCCCGCCGCGCCTGCAGGATAAGGTCGAGGTGTTCGGCCGCCTCGGGAGAATATGGGTTGCTGAAATAGAGCGCGTCGTAAGCCCGCAGGTTAACCTCAGCAGCGCCAGCCCGGCCGCCCTCAAAGCGCACCGAGAACGCGAAGCTCGCTGCCGGTGTCTTTCTCCCCGCCAGCCGCTCGCTGAGGCCGCGCAACATGGCGCTCCGCGAAAAATATGGCCGGGACTGCTCAATGATCTTTATCATGTTTCTCCCAGCTATATATCTGCGGCCATAAAACAAAATTTCAAGTAAAGTTCGGCGTTTCTCGAGCGCTTCTGAATGAAATTTCCCGCCGGTTTGGCCGATAAGAAAGTGCTATGATCAGGCAGATCCTGCAGGTGCGCGGCGGCTATGTCAATCGCCGTACATTATATGACAGATTAGCGACGAGATCAGCCGGGCGGATACCGGCCGCCCTGCCGGGCCACCTGCCGGCCGAGGTCGATTACATTAATAATGCCGGCCGACCGGCCGCCGTCAGCGTCCGCGACACCGACATCCCTTTTTTGCGCTATTTTGATTCCGCCGAATTCGACCAAGCGCAGGGAGCGCTTGACCATCTCGATCTGATACTGAAAGCCAAAGAGGGCGACACTGGCGCGCACAAAGAGCTCCGGAGCAAGGCAGAGACCGCCCTGGCGGCGATCTCGCCTCATTTCTCCGGCGTACGTTTCACTGAGAACGAATTCGTCATCCCGTCGACGACCGACGCCGCCTATCCTGAAGAGCTGATCAGCAACAAGGGCGCCGTCCTCCTTGCCCTCATCAAGCAGGGCTATCCTGTTCCTGATTTTAGTTTCCTGACGGCCAGGGCATATCGGCTCACCCTGAAAGAGCGCGAAAAGCACATCCACGACGCGGTGTATAACCTGGAACAGCTGACCGGCCAGCAATTCGGCCACTCCGAAGACCCTCTCCTGGCGGCGATGCGCTGCGCCATGCCGGCCTACATCCCCGGCGTCATGCCGACTTATCTTAACGCCGGCGTCGTCGAAAGCGCTTATGACGCGCTGACCCGGCGGTACGGCAACGAAGCGGCCGTCCGGATCATCCTGAACAATCTCCGCAATATCCTGCGGGCGCTTGATCCGGCCGGATACGAGAAGATCCGCCACAAAGTCAGGCCCGATCTCGGCCACAAAGACAACCAGACCCTGGTTGATGAGCTGATGACGATGATCAGGCGGAAGGACCCGCGGCTCATCACCGATCCTTATTATCAGGTCGTCTTCTTCCTGGCCAGGGCCTACGAAGATTATGGCGACAACCTGGACCTCCTGCGCACCTTTATGCGCGGCGAGGAGCAGTATCCGACGATGATCTTCCAGAAGATGGTCTGCAGCGCGCTCAGCCGGCGCTCCTACGCCGGGGTTCTGCTCAGCCGCCACGCCCGGACCGGGACCGGCATGTCGCTTGAGAGCGCCCGCTCCGTCTTTGGCGAGGAGATCATGACGGGAGGCGTGCTCACTCCCGAGACGACCGATTTTCTTGGCCGGGCCGAGATCAGGGAAAAATTCCCCGCCGTCTATCATTTCGCTCCGCAGCTCATCGCGCTTGAGAAATACCTGCGGGCGCCGGTCACGGTCGAGTTCGCCGCCGAAAGCGACCTCTTTGCCCTCCTCCAGCTCAACCCGGCCGAACTGACCGGTATCGGGACCCTGCTCTCGGTCATGGAGTTGTTCCGGCAGGGAACGATCGCCGAGGCGCGGATCAGAGAACTGATCAAACCATATCACATCAGGCAGGTCGAGTCGGAAGCGATCGATCCGGGATCGCTGGCCAAACTGCCGTTCTTCGCGCGAGGGGCTTCGGTCCTGCCCAGGAGCGCCGTCAGCGGACGCGTCTATTTCTCCGCCTCGGCCGCCGTGACCGCCAAAGAAAATGGCGAAAAGGTCATTCTGGCTAAAGAAACATTTGCGCCGACCGACACCCCTGTTCTTAGCCGGGTCGACGGCCTCGTCAGCCTGACGCCGGCGGCGATCCACGTCGTTCAAACCTCGCGGGGTCACGGAATACCAGCGCTCCTCAATCTTGAAGAGAGCGGCGTTTCACTGGACGCCAGAAACAAGAAGCTAAAGTCAGCCGACGGCCAAATGATCAACGAGGGTGACTGGGTCACCCTCTCCAGCAAACACGCCGTGTTGCTGCTCGGGCAAGCCAAATTCACCCCCGCCCGCTTCATGCGCTATCTCGAGGGTGAAAAAATTGATCTGACAGCGGCCGAAGAATCGCTCTTTAAGTCGCTCGCCGCCGCCTACAGAAAATATCAAAAACTGGCCGGCGGCGCGTCAGAGGCCTCCAATATTCTTGATCTCGGCTCGCTGATCCGGCTGATCCTGGTCGAGATGAGAAACGAAAAAAAAGAGGAGAAAAAAGCCGCGTTGGCCAACGCCTGGTTCGAAGCCAATCCCGAGGCATATGTTGACGGCGTCCTGGCCGCCGGCCTGGGGGACCACCACAGCCAGTTCGTGATCTTTGATTATTTAACTTTGGATAAAAAGCTCAAATTTTATAAGATCGCCCTTGCCCGCTGTGAAAAAGAAAAACGCTCCGGCTACAGCGCCGGCTCGTTCATGCTCGGCCGCTTTCTGGCGGGTGAAATGCCGGTCGCTTTCTGGCGGGTATTTTCCCCGAAGGAAATCGCTCAGCTCATTAATGAATGGGTCTTGTGCCAAAAATATCGCGGCTTGCTGGAGATGGTCGGCGAGCGAGAGGTTAATCGGGCGCGCAAGGAGATCGAAAAGACGGGGCTGAAAGACAATTCACTTTTCCTGCACACCGGCAATGTCCGCGAATTCATGACATTAAAATTGACCGGAATCAGTCTGGCCGATGTGAAAAAGGCCATTCCCCCGAAGAGCGATCGGTATGTCGCTGAAGTTCTTGGTCTGCTGGCCCAGCCTTACACCAAGTTCTACGATTTTTACGCCAACTGGGATGTACAACGCCTAATAGAACTTTGCGAAAGAAACGGAGTCCCCTTCCCTGAACGCTGATTTCTTCACAGAGACCTGACCGCCCTGGCCTATTTGCTTGCTTCCTGCAGAACCTTCGCCGACTTTCTCAATTCGTCTTCTATTCTCCTCTCTTTTATCCAGGCTTGCGCCGCGGCCATTCGCGCCACCGGGATGCGGTAAGGAGATGCGCTGACATAGTTCAGGCCAAGCGCGTGGCAGAATTCCACTGAAGTCGGCTCCCCGCCATGTTCGCCGCAAATTCCGATCTCCAGATCCGGCCGGGTTTCTCTCCCCAGCTGGACCGCCAGCCACATCAGCTTGCCGGTGCCGGGCTGATCGATCTTCTGGGTCGGGTCCGCGGGAATGATCCCCTTGTCAATGTAGGGAGCGATAAACTTGCCGGCGTCGTCACGACTGAAGCCCAGCGTATATTGATGCAGGTCATTGGTCCCGAAAGAGAAGAATTCCGCCAGGAGGGCGATCTCGTCCGCGGTTAAACCGCCCCGGGGCACCTCGATCATCGTGCCAAGCTGGAAAGCGATCGGGCCGTGCTCTTTTTCCAATTCAGCATGGACTTCCCTCACTATCGTGGCCTGGTCTTTCAATTCGGCCGCAAAACCGACCAGCGGGATCATGATCTTTGGTTTAACGGGGATCCCTTTGCGGGCAACCGCGAACGCCGCTTCAAAGATCGCGCGCGCCTGCATGGCGGTAATTTCCGGATTGGTGATGCCGAGGCGGGTGCCGCGATGCCCCATCATGGGGTTGGCCTCATGCAATTCGGCGGAACGCCGCTTCACTTTTTCCCTGAGCGCCAGCCAGAGCTCTTCACCCAATTCATCTCGTGTAACCCCCTCTTTTGAAATCCCCAGCTTGCGCTCGAGTTGTTCCACCAGGGCAACCGAATGGATAGAAGAGAGCAGTTTGTCGATATCAGCGTCGGTTTTGGGCAGGAACTCATGCAGAGGCGGGTCGATCGTTCGGATGGTCACCGGCCGCCCCTTCATCACCTCAAACAGAGAGATAAAATCAGACCTCTGCATTGCCAATATTTTGTCAAGGAACGGCTGTTTCTCCGCCGGGGTTTCCGACAGGATCATCGCCACCATGTAAGGAATGCGGTCGTCGCCGAAAAACATGTGCTCTGTCCTGGCCAACCCGACCCCCTGCGCTTCAAAAGCATCGGCAATTTTGACATCTTTGGCGGTATCCGCGTTCGCCCAAACTTCCAGCTCAGCCGCCTCTTTCGCCCAGCCCAGGACTTTCATGTAGCGTTGATAAACCGGCGAGTCCTCGGCCTTCAGCTGGCCTTCGACGACCCGCTTGATCTCGGAAGGGAGCGTCATGATCTCCCCCGCGAACACTTCGCCCGTCGTGCCGTCAATTGATAAAATATCCCCTTCTTTGAAGACCCGATCCCCGATCCGTATCGTTCTTGCCTTCTCATCGACTTCCGCGGCGCTAAAACCAACCACCGCCGGCTTTCCCATCTGCCGGCCAACCAGGGCGGCGTGCGAGGTTGCCCCGCCCGTCGCCGTCAAAATGCCCTGCGCGGCTTTCATCCCGGAGATATCGTCCGGGTTCGTCTCTTTTCTCACCAGAATAACTTTTGTTTTTTTGTCTTTTGTGTCATTGGCGGTTGCCAAAACGACCGCCTCCGCGGTAAATTCTATGCGGCCGACCGCCGCCCCCGGAGAAGCATTGATCCCCTGGCCCAGCAATCTCCCCGCCTTGATCGCCACTTTCTTTTCCTCCGGATCAAACACCGGGTGAAGCAGGTGCGACATCTGCTCCGGCTCGATCATCATGAGGGCTTCTTCAATTGTGATCGCCCCCTCCTCAACCAGATCGACCGCGATGTTTACGGCCGCCTGGGCGGACCGTTTTCCATCCCGGGTCTGCAGCATATACAGCTTGCCTCTTTCAATGGTGAACTCAAAATCCTGAACATTGCGAAAGAATTTTTCGAGCCGCGTGGTGACCTCCCTGAGCTGGGCATAGGCCTCGGGCATCACCTCGGCCAGACGTTTGAGCTTGAGCGGGGTCCGGACGCCGGCCACCACGTCTTCGCCCTGCGCGTTCGACAGGAACTCGCCATAAAATTCATTGGCGCCGGTCTCCGGATTGCGCGTAAAGCCCACGCCGGTCGCGCTGTCCTCTCCCATATTGCCGAAGACCATGGCCTGGACATTGACCGCTGAAACGATCTCCTTGGGAATGTTAAAGTCCCTCTTGTAAACGATGGCCCGCTCATTATTGGAAGATTTCATGACCGCTTCAATGGCCAGTTCCAATTGACGCCGCTCGTCCTGGGGGACCTCGGCTCCCAATTCTTTCAATTTCGCCTTATATTCGGCCACCAGCTCTTTCAAGTCATCAACAGTTAATTCAGTGTCGTTCTTCACGCCACGGCTGACCTTCTTCTCGCTCAATATTTCCTCTAACACATCTTTTTTGACGCCGAGGACAACGTTGCTGAACATCTGGATGAATCTCCGGTAGCTGTCCCAGGCAAAGCGTTCATTATTTGCCGCTTTGGCCAGGCCCAGGACAGTCTTATTATTCAGGCCAAGATTTAAAATAGTGTCCATCATCCCCGGCATGGAGAATTTAGCTCCGGAACGGACAGAGAAGAGCTGCGGCCGGTCTTCATCGCCGAACTTATTGCCCGTGGCCGCCTCGACCATTTCCACTTTTTGCATAACAACATCCATTAAGCCATCCGGTAATTGGCCGTTATCCTGAACAAAGTATCTGTTGGTTTCGGTCGTCGGAATGGTAAAACCAGGGGGTACCGAGATGCCCGCTTCGGTCATGCTGTGCAGATTTGCGCCTTTGCCGCCTAAAGTATCTTTATCCGGCTTAAAACCGCCATCCGGCCTGAATTCCGATCTGCCGTCGCCGAAAAAATAGGCCGGCAGGACATCAAAAGACCTTTTCGCCGCCGTTTCCAGCCGTTGCACCTGGAGCGAAGCCGCCACACTTAAAGCCCCAGCGCCGAACCCGATTCTCTCTGCCGCCCTCGCCTCCATCAACCTAGCCGTTGTGAATTTGTCTGTACTCAATAAGCCCGCCACCCGTCTTCCTTCCACCGTTCTGGCCTTTACTCTGTAAACCATTTTCCTTTCCTCCTTGAAAAATACTTACGCGCTACTCCCGATCCTCTCCGCCAGATCGATCATTTCGATCAAATTATTCGCACTTCGGGAAGCTGTGCGAACCAGAAGGCCGTGGATGAAGGGCTGACGAAGCAGTTCCGGGGCATTTTCGGGCTTCACGCTTCCGCCTAATCCAAATAGAAAATCCCCATGGTCAACTATACTTTGGTGTCCCCCTTCCCAAAGAATTTCTTTGATAACCGCGAAGGCGGCTTCTATGTCGGTCATTTGGAACGGCTGCCGGCCCGGCAGATAAGCGATATCAAATCGATGGTCGGGCCCTTTCCCGCTAAGCTTGCGGCTTTGGGTGTTTAAAGCCGGGATTATCCCCTCGCGGACCTGCTCGGCCAGATCATCATGAGTTTTGGCGCCCACGCAGACCGTGGCAAAGATGTCCATGGCCAGTGCGGCCTTCAGCTTTTGGGCCACAGCCGCATCGGTTACTCCGTGCTCCGTACCGGACCGGCCGATCAGTGCGTGCCAGATCTTCATTTGCCGCAGATCTTCGACCGATGGGTGGGTATTATCAAGATGAAAATTCTTAACCCCCAGAGCGACCCTCCCCGCCGCGTCATTTTTCAGCCCTTGTAAAACTCCGAAAGAGGCATAAACGCGAACCCTCGTACTCGAAGACTGAAGGGCCGGATGCGTCCCCAATTGGCCAAGATAGCCGCGCACATCCTTCCTGCCCAAACCAGAAGTAAGTTTTAAATTAGCCGCGATGATATTTGTTCTGCCGATCGCCATTTTCTTTTCCCCCTTTATTTCGAGCTTGTCGAGAAATTGTCTCGAACTCAGTCGAGAAACTTTTACAAAAAAAGCCCCGAACAATTTTCCGGGGCTTCTGAATCTCGTTCGATCTCTTGAGCCGCCATTTCTCTATCGAACCGCCATTTGAAAAATTTCACTCAATTTGGTAAAATGACTGACAACACGTCCCGGAGCGGGACTACGACTCGGCCGACTTCGTCGACCTACGACTAACAACTTGCCAGTCGTAAGTTGTCAGTTGTAGCGAGTCCCGCCTCCGGCGGGACGAGTGTGTCGTAAGTTGTAGCCCCGATTAGTTGTTAGCTGTAGCGAACAAAGTGAGCGTGTTAAATTGTCATTTAGATTCCTAAATTTCCCGGTTTACAAAGATATAAAAAAATATATCGGGAACATTTATTCGCTTTCCTCTAAATTCCCCAAAGATGAGCAATTCGGGCTGACCAACCAACTCCGTCGAGCCGCTACCTCAATCGCCTTGAATTTGGCCGAAGGGTCGGATCGCGGGTCGGATGCGGATTTTAAACGCTTCATCCAGATGTCCATCGGCTCGGTGAACGAAACGGTCGCGATCTTCGATATCGCCCTCGAAAGGAGCTTTATCGATCAAGTAAATTGCGCTATAATAATATCGCAAGCCGAGAGCATCGTTAAACAGTTGTCCGCTTTTCGGCAAGCCCTAAAAAGTCGTTAGTTGTTAGTTGTAGCGAGTTCCGCCGGAGGCGGGACGAGCGTGTCGTTAGTCGTTAGTTAACCTGCGGGCGTAGTTCAGTTGGTAGAACGTCTCCTTGCCAAGGAGAAGGTCGGCAGTTCGAGCCTGCTCGCCCGCTTTTTAAATATGGTCAGATTATCGGAAGAATATTTTTTCATCGGAGAGAGAGCCAAAGCCGGAGCGCGGATCGAAGGGGTGCACGCCCGGCAGATACTCGATTCGCGCGGCAATCCCACCGTCGAGGTTGACGTCCGGTTAAAGGACGGCACGCTCGGCCGCGCCGCGGTCCCTTCCGGCGCTTCGACCGGCGAGCACGAAGCGCTGGAACTGCGCGACAAAGACGACAAGAGATACGGCGGCAAGGGCGTCTACACTGCCGTCAAGAATGTCAACGAAATAATCGCGCCGAAAGTTATTGGCCTGCCGGCCCACCAACAGATCAAGATCGACAACCTGATGCTCGAGCTTGATGGTACCGAATTCAAGAGTAAATTGGGGGCCAACGCCCTGCTCGGGGTATCGCTGGCCGTCGCCCGGGCCGCCTCGATCGCCTACGGTCTTACATTATATAAGTACATAGGCGGCGACAAAGCCGTCACCCTCCCCGTCCCCAACATGAACGTCATGAACGGCGGCGCCCATGCCGGCTGGAACTACGAGCTCCAGGAATTCATGATCTCCCCGGCCGGCGCGAAAGATTTCTCCGACTCCCTGCGCATCGGCGCCGAGGTTTATCAGACCTTGAAGAAAGTGCTCAAGGACAAAGGCCACTCGACCGCCGTCGGCGACGAGGGGGGCTTTGCGCCCAAGCTGACAAAGAATGAGGAAGCGATCGAGGTCATCATGGAGGCGATCGGGCAAGCCGGTTACACCCCGGGCAAAGATGTCTATATTTCGCTCGATCCAGCGGCCAGTGAGTTCTTTAAGGACGGCAAATACCAGCTTAAGAGCGAAAGCAAGGCGCTCTCCCCGGAAGAGATGGTCGATCTCTATGAGTCCTGGGTCAATAAATACCCGATCATTTCGATCGAAGACGGCTGTTCGGAAAAGGACTGGGACGGCTGGCAGATCTTGACCGAGCGGCTGGGGAAAAAAATCCAGTTGGTGGGAGACGACGTCTTTGTCACCAATCCGGATTTCCTGAAGAAAGGGATTAAACAAAAGGTTGCCAATTCGATCCTGATTAAACTCAACCAAATAGGAACCCTGTCGGAAACCCTTTATACGATGGAAGTGGCCAAAGCGGCGGGTTATACGTATATGACCTCGCACCGCAGCGGCGAAACGGAAGATTCGACGATCGCGGATTTAGCGGTGGCCACAAACTCCGGCCAGATCAAGACCGGCGCCCCCGCCCGCTCGGAGCGCGTCTGCAAGTACAACCAGCTTCTGCGGATCGAAGAAGAATTGGGCAGCAAGGCCAAATATATCGGCCTGGCCGGGTATAATCCGAAGAAAAGCTAAAGCATCGATAGAATTAGGTCTTTGTCGAACAATTTTAATTCGCTTTTGTCTTCCAGAAATCTTTCCACGTCTTTTTTGGCCAGCGCGAAATCGATCTTAGCCAGATTTTCTTTCATGAACGCGGGCAAATTATCCGGCCCAAGGTTTAGCTCCTTTTTCTCCGTTTGTTTAATGGCGTTATTTAATAAAAGATAGTTTGGCTCGATCTTTTTGCCCAGATACCAGACCAAGTCATAAAAATCCCTGCCCTTAATATAGCTTCGAAAAAAACAGGCGTGCAATTTAGTGGCGTACATGGAAGGCAGGTCAAAGCTATTTACCACAAAAACGAACGCTTTGGCCACTGGCGTTAAAATAGTTGTGCCGCCGGCCGGCGGGTTGGTGTCGATCTCCAGCTTAACCGCCAATTTATGGCTTTTCATCGCGCTTAAGCCAAGCTCCGCCAGCAAGCCCGGGAATTTGATCAGACAGCTGTTGACAATATTGCTTCTGCTTGCGCTTTTCTCGACCTCAAACCCAAAATGTTTGATCTCAAAGATCAGGTCATGCAGGATATTGTCGAAAGAATAATTTTGCTTTTTGATCAGGCTGAAATCCAGGTCTTCGCTGTACCGGCGGAGGCCGTAAAGCACCCTAAGCGCCGTGCCGCCAGTAAAAGCCAGATGGCCGAAGGCCCCGCGATCAAACAGGACTTTCAGCATCAATTCCTGTAAAAATTCCCTGGTCCTGTTGATCTTATTTTCAACGGTCGTTTCTTTTTCGATCAATTGCTTTAACAGATCATTCATTTTTATAATCTCGTGACAGCGCTTTCACAATGCGTTCCAATTTTCGGGAATTGAATAATTTCGCGTAACTCATCAATTTCTTTGCATTTAGAGATCCCTTGTCCTGGAAACGAAAAGAACCGGCCAACAGCTTATCATAATCTGACTTAAATCGATCCTGATTGAGGTAAAGAAAATCGACCGCTGCTTTTTCCGGCGTGGCCATGAAATATACTAACCCCGCCTCATCTTTAAATTCTTCGAAACCGGTAAAACAGCGCTCCTTAATATGCTGGTAGATAAATTGCCCCAGGCTGTTTTTGTAGTTGGCTGTTTTTTTTGAAGTAACGCAGGTCACATCGACGGCTTTTTCGGGGATCAGCCCGTAAAATGACAGGGCATATTCCAGGCTGACGTAAGAAGGCGAATAGATCTCATTGGCGATAAACAGCCGTGAGGGATTGATCCGCCGGTCACTCTGGTTCAACAGGTACAGTCCTTTTCTTAGTTTAATGATCTTACCGGCTTTGACCCAACGGCGGAACTGGACCAAAACGCTTCTATCGGCGCCGGCCAAGAGGGCCATGAACTGGCTGGTGATGAGCGGCAGGCCTTTGACTTTTTGCCTGAATTCTTCGTAGCGCATTGTTAACTCCTATTTCCGCAAAACAACATTTATGTTGCTTTAGAGAAACAATATACTACGAGTGTTTTTCGATGTCAATGGGGGAAAATGGCGCCACATAGGAATATGGCCACGCGGTAAGCGGTCAAGCAAATACATCGGCCTGGCCGGGTTTAATCCTAAACGTTGATCCTGGGCAGACGGTGTTCTTCCCCAAGGTAACGAAAACGATCTGACTCGGAAATTTCCCCGTCATAACCGGCAAGTTGAACGTTCCTTATCCATTCCGAGCGATAATATTCCATTACTGTATTAACATTCTCTCTGGTAGCGGCGCCGGCGCCCATTAAATGTTTAAAGCGCGCCTGCATCCCCAAAAACGCTTCCCCCGGATTGCGCGGCGTAGGATAAACCTCCAGATAGGGAATGCCATGCTCGATGGTCAGCGGCGGGAAAAGCCCGCCCGCCTCCGCCAAGAAGGCCAGGTCATAGGCAATATTATCGGCTTTGAACTTCCAGCCGGTCGTGCAGGGTTGAAGAAAATGGAGAAAGGCGCCCCTTTCTCCGTCCTCCAGGGCGCGCGCCACGATCCGGCTGATATGCTCGGGGCGGTGGATCCCCGTCCGGGCGGCAAACCCAACTCCGTGATTGGCGATGATCTCAACGATCGGCTTTTTGCGGATATCACTGCCCATTGGCCGTTCTTTTCCCTCGGGATAAGTTGTGGTATTTCCCCCCGGCGGCGTAGCCGCTGACCATTGATTGCCGGTATTCTGATAACCCTCGTTATCAACACAGACATACAGGGCTCTCTGGACCAGATATCGCGTTAGCTCATCACCCACGAGCTTCTGCAGGCGGGAGAACAGACCGGATAAATTTCCGAAACCGATATCAAACGTGGCGCCATCACCACCCCAACCCAGATGCAGTATTTTCAGGGTTTGCGCGATCTCCCCGGCGGTCTTCAATGCGTACTTGAGACGCGCGCGCTTGGCCGCGAGTCCCCCGAGCATTTCAGACGCGACGCCGCCAAAAACCCCATGCAGTGTAGGGATTTTTTTTCCGGTATAGGGCCAGATCCCGCCGTAGACCTCAAAACAGCCCGTCGCCTCATAAGTCGTTATGTCAGAAAACCCGCTGGCCAGCGCCGCTTTGATCACAGTGCCGTAAAGGACGTTAACCGGACAGCCCAGGCAGTTGCGGATGCCGGGTTCCAGCCCGCTCCCCATAAAAGCCATGCCGTCAAGGTTCACTCTGTCCCACGGGCGGCG
>Ga0209542_10015272_pt1 | contig 12920 bp, 10 predicted proteins | sample RifCSPhighO2_01_FD_184028 | JGI IMG/M metagenome (GOLD analysis project Ga0209542, IMG submission 184028) | Soil microbial communities from Rifle, Colorado - Rifle CSP2_plank highO2_0.1 (SPAdes) (version 2) | ecosystem: Environmental > Terrestrial > Deep subsurface > Rock core/Sediment ... | reverse complement strand
TTCACCTACATGCAACGCCACGCAGTCCGGAAACAACGCAACTGTGAGCGTCTCGCTAGGCTCCGTGCATATTGTGGAGTTTTACATACCTACAACAGCTACAACAACTACAACCACGACCAGCAGCGGAGGGTCCTTGGTGGATGTCAAAGGCAATACTGTCCAGTCAGGAGGCATCCCAACCGTTGACGAACAGGCTGCAACAACCTCTGTCCCACCTAGCAGCGTTCCAGCAAGGCCAGGAGAATACACGATAAGCGAAGACGGAGCTGTCATACTCCTGGAGGGCAACCTGACAGCTGGAAATGAAACCACACCTGGAACAGTCTACATCGTAGGCTACCCTCAAAGTCCGTTCATTGTTGGCGGCATTGTAAAGAGCGATCCACTAAAATACGGAAGTCTGCCGCAGAGGTCAGGCTACACAACCAAAGCATTCACCTCTTATGACATAAAGATCGAATCGGGCGTAGCATACTTCTGCATGAACTATCGTGGCTTTGAGAACCCATCAAGCGTGAGTGTGTTTGAATACACTAGCGGAGCATGGACTGAGTTGCCGAGAGAGAGGTTCGCTAACAACCTCACTACATCTACCGCGTGCGGCACAGTCAAAGGCACGCCTTACATGGTTGCAGGGTTTGTTGCAGGGGCAGCGCCGACAGTAATATCGCCGATACAGCTCCCAACTTATGCAACCAACCTGCCGTTCGCAGTCTACGCTCTCGGAGCGCTTTTTGCTGTTGTATATTTCGCTTACAGGTTCAGGGGCATAAGGCGGCGGCGTTGAAACTAAAGCATAATAAATAATAGAACAAAGGCATAATTTTATGAGAAAGGTCGCGATTTTGCTCGTTTTAATGGTCTATGTCGCTTCTCCCTCATTGGCTACTGCTTTTGAAATCTATGACAACGCTACCCAGACTCCGATGCCCGGAGTTGCAATCTATGCGGGATCCGAAACTGAGATCGCAGTGGGAAACAGGAGCTGCATAACAAACATACAGGGAAGGTGCAACATAGAACTCCCTGGCTGGCAGCGAACCAGGATCTATATCCCCTCCTCGAACGTGTACAGCGGCATCTGGACAGAAGAGGATATACTGCCGAATATAACAGTACGTTACAGCATTATAAACAAAAGGCTGTCCGTGAGGGCGGTAGAAAGCGAGAGCGTTCCGGCTTTTGATCTGGCGATAGTTGTGGATGCCTCGGGAAGCATGGGCAGCGCTGATTATCCTCCGAGCAGAATAGAGGCCGCCAAGGCCGCGGCATTCGAGCTTGTCAAGATGCTGTCAGCGCTTGACAGGGTGGCAGTCATCGGTTTCTCCCACGTTTCCACCACATACCAAAACCTTACGCAGGATTATTCGTCGCTTAACTCATCCATCGGGAGGATGATGGCGGCAGGTTCCACCTGCATGGGATGCGGCCTCGGCGATGCCTACAAGGTTTTGAGCTCTTCGCCAACAGCGGCCGCCATCCTTCTTTCCGACGGCTGCTCCAACACTGGAGCAGATCCGTTGAGCTTCGCAAGCAACTTCAGCAGCCGCAGGATAAAAATATTCGCGATAGGCATAGGAGACAGGAGCGACGTATGCGAGAATCTTCTGATGAATCTATCCTCCTCCACGGGAGGCAAATACTACTTCTCCCCAACCAAGGCAAATCTGGAGCAGCTCTTCTCCGAACTAGGCCTTGAGACAAAGGGCGTTAATGTGACAGCAGGCAACAAGACCTGCCTCTCCTCCGAACTCTATAGCGATGTGGGCTATGAACTGAAAGGCACAATGAAGCTGAATTCCAAAAAGATCAGCAGATCATGCGAAACCCCCTGCTCCCTCTGCCAGCTGGATTTTGACCTTTACAATGCCACGTTTGACGCGGAGGGGCACAAGTCCATGGCGCTCAAGGTCTATCTTCCCCCCGAGGCCGGCGTTCATTTCAATATCACGCTCTTCTCGCTCCCGTATCTCGTTGTCAGAAGCAACGTTGACGAGGCTTCTGTCAATGTCAACAAAAGCCATAAGGGCAGTTTGAGCGGAGGCAGGCTCAGCATCCCGCTGGAGAGGTTTGGCAACTACACTGTTGAACTCTTCAAGAAAGGCTACAGGAAGAACTCCACGGGCGTTGAAATACCGAAGGAGAGGGAGGCGTATATCCATCTCGCGGAGGCCAAGGGACTTCATGAATTTAAGATCAAAACGAATGTGGAAAAGGTGGATGTGCGCTATGACAACCAGAGGGCATGCGCGACAGAGAAGCCCCTGCTCAACCCGTCCTGCTGGTTTGGGAGTTGCGATTTCGAATGCACTATAAGGGATTTGGCCGAAGGAACCTACACCCTAACTGGGAAGAAGGAGGGCTACAAGGACGCGAGCGTCGATGTTAGGATACCGGAAGAGAAGGAGGCAAGATTAGAGCTAGAGTCCGCCGTGCCAAAGTTTCGCATTGTCTTTGTTCCTGTGGGATTCGGTCCGTACTTAAATCCTGATAAAGGTCTAGATATTCTAGCTAAAGAGGAGAAGATACTTGACGATTTTAGGTCAAAGACACCTTTTAGCGATTGCAAACCTAGAATAGAGTCATTTGAGGTAAAGCCATGGACTTGCAATTTTAAGTGCACTGATCTTTGCGGCGACTGCATAGATATATCTCTTTCATGCATAAAAGATAATTTGGATATACCCTTTGACAAAGCTGTGGCTATTGTTAACCCTGATTCTTTAGTAAATCTTACTGATCAGAACAGAGATATGAAAGGCTGTGCCGGAGCTGGGATATTTGGCTATATAGGGTCTGCTACACTTTCTGATGCTCCAGACTGGATTTTCCAGCATGAGATAGGGCATAATTTGGGACTTGGACACTTGCGTAGTGGTGTGAATTCATCTGCAAAACCCTGTGAACCGTCCTATCCTAACTACGAAGATTGCAACAACATATTAGAACCGTTCTTCATTATGAATTATCTTAATCTCCCGGACTTTCTGAAGTGGCATGGTCCTGCGGGATATAACTTTATGAAAAACAATTATACAGATTGGAATTTCGAATGGACATATAATGACATGCGCAAGAACTACACGAATTTTGTCGGGCTCAATAAATGGGTGAATGTATGCTCAAATTAATACTAAATATGGTTGTTTTCTTAAGCGTTTTCAGCACACTGTCCTATGCAGAGGAAATAATATGGTTCGACGCGACAATCTACTCCAACGGTTCGGCTGCGCTGAATGACATAAAGTACACATCGGCTTCCTCCATGCCAGAAGGCGGCGAGGGGGAGTACAGCGTCCGCCTGTTCTCCGCCAACAACACAATTTTATACACGCGCAATTTCACAGCAGCTTTCTTTGCTTATGCGGAAGGCTATAGGGACGGAAAAATCACAGGGATAAATGTAAATCTTGACAGCGTCAGGAACATATTTTCTTTGCCTTATTTCAAGGATGCGGGGCGTGTTGGGCTGTACAGAGATTCCACGCTGCTGCTGGAAGCTGAGGTGCCTACCGCATACAAAGATCCCAAAAAGCCTGAAGACTTCTATAATAATCCTCTTGATGACACGGGTTTGGGAAAGTGTATCTCATACAAGTTCCAATATCCCATGGATTGCATTGTTACGCCGCTGTTCGTTTATTTGTGGTTTATTACATACCCAATAATTATTTTGCTGCTGGGTGTTGCATACTGGCTATTTAAACGGTTCAAGAGAAAGAAGTAGGAAAGCTTTTAACCTATTTCACCGCATTTTATCCATGCCAACAATTGAGGATATAGAGCGATTAGCAAAAAGAAGGGGAATTTTCTATCTCTCTTCAGAGATATATGGGGGGCTTGCAGGACTCTTCGATTACGGTTCTACAGGAACTCTCATAAAAAGGAATATGGAGAATCTCTGGAGGAAATTCTTCCTGCATTTGGGAGAGAACTTCTTTGAGATAGACGCATCAAACATAATGCCAGAGAAGGTCTTTGTTGCGTCAGGTCATCTGGAGAACTTCGTTGATCCTGTTGCGAAATGCAAAAAATGCGGAACTGCGCACAGGGCAGATCACATAGCTGAAGGCGTATTGAAGGAGAGCTTCGAAGGCATGACGCCTATAGAACTAACCGAACTGATCAAGCAGCACAAGATTCGCTGCACGAAATGCAAGGGCGAGCTTGGAGATGTGAAGGTATTCAACATGACCTTCCCGCTGTCGATAGGGTCAACAGGCGAGATCAAGGCTTATCTGAGGCCAGAGACAGCGCAGAGCGCTTATGTTAATTTTCTCCAGCAGTTCGAAGTCCAGAGGAAGAGGCTTCCTTTAGGTCTGGCAATAGTGGGAAAGGCTTTCAGAAACGAGCTATCACCCAGGCAATTAACAACAAGGATGCGGGAGTTCACCCAAGCTGAACTGCAGATATTCTTCGATCCCCAAGAGATTGAGGAGCATGAGATGTGGCCAGAGGTAGAGAACTACATGCTTGTTGTCTCTCCGGCAGACAAGCGGGAGCAGAAGCCCCTAGAGATGAGCTGCAGTGAGTTTGCAAAGAAGTACAAGGTTCCGAAGTTCTATGTCTACCATATGGCAAGGGTCCAGCAGTTCTTCTTTGATGCCCTGCATGTGAGCAAGGACAAATTCAGGTTCAAGGAGCTGACTCCGGAGGAGAGAGCCTTCTATAACAAAATCCACTGGGATATGGAGCTTAATCTGGAAAGCATGAAAGGATGGAAGGAGATCGGGGGCGTGCATTACAGGACTGACCATGATCTGAAAGGCCACGAAAAGATTTCAGGAAAATCGCATGAGATATTTTTCAATGAGAAGAAAGTTGTCCCGCATGTGCTTGAGCTGAGCTTCGGGATAGACAGGATAATCTACGCTATGCTAGACCTATTCTACCACAAGGACGGTGACAGGGCTGTTTTGTCACTGGTCCCAACGGTAGCTCCGTTTACAGTTGCAGTCTTCCCGCTGGTCAGCAAGGACGGGATAGACCAGAAGGCGAAGAATGTTCACATGATGCTACGGAACATATGCGAGGCTTTTTACGATGATGACGGATCGATTGGGAGGAGGTATGCCAGGGCAGATGAGATAGGCATCCCCTTCTGCATTACGATCGATTATGATACCATGAAGGACGGGACTGTTACTGTCAGAAACAGGGATGACAAATCGCAGAGAAGGGTGAAGATAGAAGAGCTCCCAATGATAGTATGAGATGGTGGGCCCTGAAGCTTAGCATAATAATTGTAGTTATTTTCCTAGTCCAGACTTTTGTTCCCTTCTTTGAAGAGCAGTTCATACTTGACTCCGTTCTTGTTGCGGAAAGGCCATGGACGCTCCTCACGGCTGTGTTTTTGCATGGCGGCTTCCAGCATCTCTTCTACAACGTTTTCGCCTTGCTATTCTTTGGCCTTATATTGGAGAAAGTAATAGACTCCAGAAGGTTGCTAATTGTCTTCTTTGTGTCGGGACTGGTTGCCTCTGTTGCCGCGGCGCTCTTCTATTCCGCTTCCCTGGGTGCATCGGGCGCTATTTTCGGGATAATAGGAACGCTTGCCATACTGAGACCCAGAATGGTAGTCTATGTAGGGTTCATACCGCTGCCTATGATAGTTGCGACAGCTCTTTGGGCTGCTGGAGACATCTTCGGGCTGTTCTATCCTTCGCAGATAGCGAATGCTGCGCATCTCGGAGGGTTGTTTGTTGGGACCATTTATGGGCTGCATCTACGCAACAGATTTGGAGAAAAGAGGGGGATGCGAAGGAACTCTGTAGAGATAGGAGAGAGTGACTTCAGAAGATGGGAGGACAGGTGGCTAAGATTCTAGATTTTCCAGCCAATTCAGTATTCTTTCCACAAGAATCCTCTCCGTTTTTCCAAAGCTATGATTGGCTCCCTTTATTTTCAATGAATTGAATTTCTTTGATTTTGTTGCATTTCTAAGCATTTCCAAATATTTTGCTACTGGCATTGTTCTGTATTGTTCCTTGGAGCCGAAGACAGCTAGAATAGGTATTCTTATTTTCCTGAATAGGTTGAGCTTGCCTTCGATATAATCAAAAAGTTGTGCTTCGGCATTCTTCTCATCAGCAAAGCTAAGGAAGCGTTCTGCGGATATAAGCCCTCCATAAATTCCGAAGGGCATCAGACGCTGATAGGGATGTTTCTTCTTCAATAGCCGTTTGGCAATTTTTATCATAATAGGGAGCTTCTTTCCGAATTTTTTTCTTGCAAGATTGATATCATCTGCTGGAGCAAGAAGAATCAAGGCGGAAACTCTTTTGTCATTTTTAACAGCCTGATAGTATGTGATTTTCTGGCATCCTGTGCTGTGTCCCTGAAGCACTATCTTCTTATAACCTCTCTTTCTGCAGAAGTCTATTGCACCTTCTATATCATAGATGCATTTCTTGAAATCCTCAAATACAGTGCCAATTGTTTCATCTTTCCTCCTTCCTTCCCCCTCAAAGGATTCTACCTTGTTTGCACCTCTTGTGTTTATGGGGAAGAAGTCGAAACCACTCTTTGCAAATCTGGTTGCAATGTTCATTGTAAAGGTATCATAAAATGAACCAGTCATACCATGAATATGAATTATTACTCCTTTGGAAGGTTGTGTAGAATGAAAAAGAAAACCATTGAGAATCAGCTTGTCCTTTGATATGAAGCTCACAAGCTCTCCTTTCAGATTCATCATATACTCACTTGAAAGAAATCTTCAGCTTCCTCTTGCATGCCTTGCAGAGCTTCTGGCTCAACCCGCGGAAGCGCACGTTTGTAAGCCTGCCCACATCCTTCACGCTCTTCCCGCAGTTGTCGCATTTAGTGCGCATTCATCCACCCAGAATCTCCTTGAGCCTGATGCCTCTCTTCCAGAACCCCTCCCTCCTTTTCTCCTTGTCCCTGAGCATGATCCTTTCGAGATTGCTTACGCACTGGCCGACCGCGTCGCGGACATCCCAGCCGTTCGCATGGCTTATGAAGATATCCTTGTCCGTTTTCAATCTGGCGCGCACATCGTATCTTGCGCGCAGCTTGTAGCCGATATCGCTCTTCTTGACATGGATGAAGAAGAATGTGACCTTCGCGAAGGCAGAGACCTTCTTCAGCATTGCTTCGACAAGCTCCGCTGCCATGTCTATCTCCTCCTGGTCATGCAGGCCGGATATCTGGTAGTAGATGCCTTCCTTTCCAAGCGTTCCCACATAGAACTCCAAGAGATCCTTGAGCGTTACCACTCCGATGGGCATGTCCCTGTCAGAGATTACAACCCCAGAAGTCTCCTGGTCAAGCATTGTCATTGCAAGGTCATTCAGGCTTGAGCTTCTCACTGAGGTAGTAGGAGACCTGTTGACTACTGTTGTGATCGGGATATGCATCAGCCTTTCCATCTCAGCCCCCATGGATTTCCACCCCATCCTCTCATGAGACCTCAGGTTCTTGAGCATATCGAAGATGGTTACAATGCCAATAAGCCTCCCGCCTCTGTCAATAACAGGGACTCTGGAGATGTTCCTTTCCCTCATCAGCGCCCGCGCAGCGCCTATGCTGGAGCTGTCAGAAACAGTTATCGCGGGCGACATTATGCTCTCCGCTTTTGTCTGCCTGAACTCCTTCATCCCCATCACAGCGTTTACTATGTCGGTTATGGAAATCACCCCAACAACGTCCTTCCCATCCAGGACAGGCACAGCCCTCAGACCGGTCTTCAGAAGCGTCTTTGCTGCGCCCTCAAGCGTATCATCCGATTTCAGAGTTGCAGGCGGCGGTTCCATTATCCTCCCGACCTTCTCCTTGTTTGGGTCGACCATCTCCTTTTTCAGAAGCGTCCTATGAGTTACCATCCCTTTCAGTTTTTTCTTCTCAAGAACGAAGACCTCATGGATATGGTGCTTTTCCGCAAGAGAAATATACTCGCCAACTCTGTCCTTGATGGAAAGCGAGATGACATTGGGATTCATTACGTCTCTGACTAGCATTACACCACAGACCTAATGAGATTTTCAAGTATAAAAATCTAGATTTTTCTCAGGGTTTGAAGAATGTGACGCTGTAGTACTTCACGCTGCTGTCCTTTGAAACAACAGCCCAGAGCATGTTTGCCCTTATGTTATGCGCAAGCCTCACAGCTCTTGATAATTCCTGGAAGCTGAACTTGTAGCCCTCCTCCACAGAGAAGACAACCCATTTCGTATGCTCGTGCGCTGCCTTCGGTCCGCGCTTTATCGGCTTTACCCCTTTTGCATAAACACGGAAGTCGCAGCCGAACTTGAAGCCTGTCCTTGTCGGAAGCTCTTTGCTTCGCAGATCCCTGTAAACAGCGTAGCGAAGGTCAAACCTATGGTCTATCTTCCCGCAATACTCCTTGAAGGAATCCAGATCGAGTTTCTTTCCGCCCTTCTTAACATTCAATTTATCTTTCTCAACAAGAAACACAGCTTCTAGAAGAGCGAGCTCAAGCCTTTCCCCAATTATCTTTCCGAAGTAGTCTCTCTCGAAGACATCCTTGGCTTCATCAACCTTCCACACTACAACTCGATCCTTCAGGATCTTTCCTTCCATTCCTACAGCTCCTTCATTGTCTTGATTATATAATAGGTGACATCCCCGTCATCATCAGCAATCCCCCACAGAGCTTCCGCTCGTATGTTCTCGCACATCTCTATTGCCTTTCCGAGCTTGTCCATCTCGCAGGAGTAATCCTCATAGTCAATGAACACAACCCACTTGACTGTCTCAGACTTTCCGGGCTTTGCTCCTCTTTCATAGACACGGAAATCAGAGCCCTTGAAGCCCATGCGGACAGGCAGGCCCCTCTCCCTCAGGTCCTTGTATACGGCATAGCGCGGGATGAATCTTTGGTCAAGATCAGAAGCCATCTCAATAAGGTCGTTGATTTTCAACTCCTTCCCGTTGTCGGAAACCTTCAGTCTCCCCCGCTCCATCAATAAACAGGCTTCGATCAGATCAAGCCGCAGCTTCTTTCCCTCCAACTCTCCGTACCATACCCCATGGTAGAATTCGTCTATCGCCTCCTTGGACTCGACAATAATCTTGTCTTCCTGGAGTATTCCATCTGCCACAAGCTCTTGCATAAGTAGAGTGTTTAATCGCTCTTTTTAAAGCTCTTCTGTCATGAGCTGAACGAAGAAGATTTTTCAAGCTCCCCGGATTCTCTGTCCCATTGATAGAGATATGTCTGATTGTCTGATAGCTCTAACTTAGCTTCTTTGACGCCCTTTAGTTGTTTGATACCCTCAAAAACTCTCTTGGGATGGCCATGTACAATTAGAATAGCTACCTCATAACCCTCTGTTGCTTCAGGGGCAAAGCTCTTCCTTATGTTTACAGGGTGGTCAAGATCAGGATGCTCTAGCAGAGATTAATATAGAGTCTGTCTAACTTCCCAATTTCCCTCAACCTTCAGAAAAACAGTTGCAGAAACCATAATAACATTTCAACAGGAAAGAATTTAAAGCTCTAGGTTTATTCCGCGCATCTGCCCCCTTATCTTGCACTCCCTGCAGAAGTCATTCCCCTGCTTGTCTATCTCCCCCGCAGAACCGGAATGGTACATTATGCAGGATGAGTATTTGCAGTGTTCGAATCCAAGATAGTGCCCTACCTGGTGTATGGCTTCCTTTACTGTCCTCTCTGTCAGTATTAGCTGGTTGGGCCTCTGTTCATAGTATTCCGTCTTCAGCCTTGCTGTTGATATCATGATGCAGTTCTTGTCAGGCTCATACGCCCCGAAGAGGAAGTTCATCCTGTCATAAAACACGTCGGCATCGGTAACGAAGAGCGTAGGTAATTCTTTGTCTATCGTCTGCGCTTCCCTGTTCTGTGTCAGAATCTCAAGTATCTTCACTGCGTCATACTGCTTCTTCCAGCGGTTGAATGTGTCCTGGGGCAGCTGCAGGGGCTGCATTATCTTTGACCTTACTCTGGCAGTCTCCCTTATTCCAGATGCCATAGCCTCAAGGAGCTGGGGGCTTATGTTACCTATTGGAACTATTCTAAGGAGCATATTATAAGTGGGACACTAACACTTATATTCTTGTTTTCCCTATTAAATATAATGAGACTAACCTTTATCATAGCTGTTCTACTAGCTCTGCCTTTGTTCGCAGGGCAGGTTGATGCTGCTACGACTAATGTGAGCACATGTTCCAATCTAAACACTGCAGGCGAAGTCTACACTTTGAACACGAGCATAACGGGTAGCTCTTCGAACAGCTGCATAAACATCGGTGCCAACAATATTATTTTTGATTGCTGGGGATTCACACTAGACGGCGACGGCACGTTAGAAAGGGACGGAATAAATGCAACCGGTCGCACCAACATAACTATCAGAAACTGCACAACAACAGATTGGGCACGGCACATAGTCTTTCACAACGTAAACAACAGCTTGATAACCAACCATAACGGCACAAGTGTTTTCGGCGGGCAGCAGGGGGATGACAACAACATGGGAATAATCGTAATGGGCGTGTCCCATAACAACACTCTTAGCAATGTTACGGCACAGACTCTGAACTACTCAAACTTTGCAGCTATGAACATATCAAAATCAAACTTCACACGGATAATAAATACAACTATAGCAACAAGTCGCATAGCCATTCAGTTTACAGGAGCGAACTATACAAGCATATCAAATAGTAGCTTTAAACACCTCACGCAGGGATTTAATACGAACGGACCGTTTTTGTTCGGTCGCATATTCAACAACACGTTTGTAAATGTTACATTTGTCATATCGGAATCCAGTGGATTAGGCTCCCATAACTTGTTTACGAATAACACAATTCTTAATTCTAGCTCAGGTATGTTCGGCAGTGCAAACAACACATATACATACAACTACTTCAAGTTCAGTGTTCCGCAGACTGCAAATGGTTTGCTATACCATAGCGGGGGTTCTGGTGGACCCCATTATGTGATGTTTAACACATTCAATGCAACTTCTGGTACTCACGGTGTAAGAATAGCAGCAGGGGCTGCCAATATAACGCTTAATACTTTCATCAATGTTTCGATAGCTATAAATTTGGCACAGGCCGCCACAAATGGGAACGTCTCATTCAATACCATGATTAACGGCACAGGAAGAGGCTTGGGCATATACAATGCCAGGGGTCTTGATCTTTACGGGGATCTTAACAGGGTATTCAATAACACATTCATGAACATTGCCCAAGGTATCACGGTTGATGCAGAAGGAAGCAACAACACTATAGAAAACAATACCATCCTAAATGTGACTAACGGCATAGTTCTGGGCCAGGACCCAGGGTCTCCCTTCCAAGGCCCCCAAAACACTACAATAGCCTATAACAATATAGGCAATGTAAGCCTGGGAATATGGTTCTTTGCAAGAGAGGGGAATGTGTATGTTACTACCTTGAACACTATCAAGAACAATACAATATCATTCAGCAACATAGGAACAGATTTTGACGCAACGCACAACAACACTATAATAAACAATACGTATGCTTCAAACAACATCGCAATAAAGCTGACCTCTTCACAAAACAATACCATACAGAACAACACCTTTATAGACAATGGGCAGGGAGTCGTGTTCGACCCGTCTCCGAACAATATTCTTGCTAGCAACCTCTTCAGGCGAAACAAAATAGATGTGATAGACGACTCGGCCAATACTTACACAAACAATATCTTCCATCTTCCAGACAATTCTACATTTCTAAGAAACAGCTTCGGGAGCGCCGGCTCTATTGATACGAGGCAGGACTTCAATTTGAGTGTCATACTGCCGAACGGAAGTACAACAGGCTACACAATAAACTCTATTGCCATATACCCTACCGTACCTTTCCTCTATGAAAATAGGAGTGAAGGAATCTCAGGAAACTTTTCCACATCCCAGGGCGGTGTAAGCTCTTTAGTGATGAACATAACTGCGACAGGAGGTAATTCGCTCTTTGTGCAGTTTCCATTTTTCATCGGTGGCAATATACAAGAGCAGACAACATACTTCCTCAAATCGCTGGAGCCGTTAAATGGGCAGCCTCGAGGATATGATGCAAACAACTCTGTATACGGTGTTTCTATGAGAACCGGAGCTCCAGATACGGAGTTCGTTGCCACAACTGCAACCGCGCAGATATTTTCATTGGATGAGAACCCTCTCAAGGTTTCTGGAGTGCAGATAACGGAAATAAGATCCTCGCTGATTTACAGGGCTTCCGGCATCGCAAAGCTAGGTTTCCAGAGCGTTGTTTCTCATGGCAATGACACGCTATTCAACACTACGCTGCCTTCTGTCTCAAACTACACGCAGAATACAACAACTTTTCTTGTTAATTGGACGCTGGACAGTCCTGAAAAATGGTTGACCATAGGGGGTAAAGTGGTAGGTGCGTCTTCTTCATGGAAGACAAATGAGACAGATACGTCGAATGTTACGTTCGTATACAAGTATGCCGCTTCTGCGCCACAGATTTTTAACATAACAGAAGGAGCTACCGTAGTGTCAGCTGGATCTAACTCTACAAATTATGTAGTGATTGCAGTAGAGAGCGAGTCCCCAGCAAATCTTACGATACGAATGCCATCTAGTTCGACATACACTATTTATTATGACAACGCAACATGTAGTAGCCCGACTTGTAATGCAACTCAGGTTAGTAACAATATAACTCTGGGTCTTGCATTGGGTTCTGTGCACATGGTAGAATTCGTTATACCAACTTCTGCGACAACTACTACAACTGTAGCAAGTAGCGGGGGTTCTGCAGCTACGCAAGGCAATGTTGTCACATCATCCGGCACTCCAACCGTTGATGAGCAAGCTGCTACTACAAGCGTCCCGGCAAGCTCTGTTCCGGCAAGGCCAGGAGAATACACGATAAGCGAGGACGGCGCAGTCATACTTCTGGAAG
>Ga0209542_10015270_pt1 | contig 12921 bp, 16 predicted proteins | sample RifCSPhighO2_01_FD_184028 | JGI IMG/M metagenome (GOLD analysis project Ga0209542, IMG submission 184028) | Soil microbial communities from Rifle, Colorado - Rifle CSP2_plank highO2_0.1 (SPAdes) (version 2) | ecosystem: Environmental > Terrestrial > Deep subsurface > Rock core/Sediment ... | reverse complement strand
GGCATGAAGGTCAGAGGGGTTCATGTTTCGCGGGCACATTCTCGCGTCTATGTATCGCGGAGACCTTGCGCGATACTGGGCCGCATGCCATTCACTGACGATAAAGTCAGGGAATATCAGCGGCGCGCCAAGGAACTCTTCGGAGAAGAGATCTCGATCTCATTCGAGGACGCTAAAGAGCGTCTTCGGCAGCTTCTTTATCTGTATTGGATTCTGGCGCACAAGCCCCCGGCGGAAGGGGAGCGTCCATATAGCCCGCCGCCTCCACCATGGCCTTGAGCTTCTTGATGTTGTCCATCAGCTCAAGGAATTCGGTGTCCTTGTGTTCGAACCGGGTGCGAACGTCGTCGTGCCACGCCGACCATTCAAGACAAGTCAAATTTTCATGAGAGGTTGCCTTGGGGCTTCGCCCCTCGGCATCTCCGCGTCCCGCTTTGCGGGATGCGGTAAATCTCCACGGTTCGGAAAAATCCATTTGGACTTTCCGGCTGAGAAGAAGGCGGTTCGTTCCAATTTTTTCCACAGATTGCTTCAGTTCGTGGTAATTTTGGCATTTTGTCTTAATCTCGGCTTCACTGCTTGATTTTATCCATTCCCGCAATGGTTCGACCCAATTCTTTCTCTTTGGTCCAAAATCTTCTTTTTGTTTGAGCAAGGACATTTTTTGCTTCATTAGCCCTTCTTTCTTTTCAAGGTAAATCTCTTTTTCAATATCGCCATCAAGATAAGCTGAAACAAGCTTGTCGAGTTTCTGTTGCGTTGTTCTCAATTCTGTTTCTAGATTTTGGACAAAAGTTCGCGATGATTGGTAATTTTTTTTTCCCACTTTTCAACTTGTCTCGACATTTTTTCTACCCAATCATCGCGAAGGGCAACTGTTTGGAGCAGAGATTGTAATTGTCCGGCTAATTGATTCTCGCCTACAACAAAAAGAAAAACGGATAAGAGTTTGGAAAGAAACTCACGGAGTTTCTTTTTTCATTTTAACTTGATTTTTCTTGACATATCTTGTAATGTGATTTTGGTATTAAGCCTGATTGTCGGGCTTAAATCGTACATTTCCAACCAAAAAACAGGAGGACAGCGACATGAATGACCGAAACTTCCGACAAATGCTGGAGGCCCAATGGTCTCGTAGCAATTTCGCCTGCGTCGGACTCGACAGCGAGTTTGGCAAAATTCCCGAGTCTGCGCGCAGGTACGACTACCACAATACGACGGATGTGGTAGGAAATGTGAATGGGCACACGAAGAATCCTAGTCTCCAGAAGACTATCGTCATATTCAACCGCGCAATCGTGGAAGCGACGAGGGACATCGTATGCGCCTACAAGCCGAACGCCGCGTTTTACGAGGCGCACGGCGACGAAGGCATCGGCGCTTTGCAACGAACTATCGCGGACATCCACGCCATCGCGCCGGATGTTCCGGTGATTCTCGACGCCAAGCGCGCGGACATCGGCAACACCAACGTGGGCTATGTCCAGTTCGCCTTTGACTATCTCAAGGCGGACGCGATTACGGTTCATCCGTATTTCGGAGCCGAAGCACTTCAGCCGTTCCTCGCACGAGCCGACAAAGGTGTTATCGTGCTCTGTCGCACATCCAATCCGGGTGCGGGCGAGTTTCAGGACTGGGATATCTCGGGCGACGTTGTGCCGGGCGGATACATGCCGCTCTACAAGTACGTCGCTCATCGTGTGTCGCGCGAGTGGAACAAGAACGGCAACTGCTCACTTGTAGTCGGCGCAACTTATCCCGATGAACTCCGCGAAGTCCGTGAACTCGTCGGCGACATGCCGATTCTCATTCCGGGCATCGGCGCGCAATGTGGTGATATTGAGAAAACTGTCTCTGCGGGCAAAGATAGTCGCGGATATGGCATGATCATCAACTCATCGCGTGGTATCATCTTCGCCTCGAAAGGCGCGGACTTCGCAGAAGCGGCTCGTCGCGAAACCGAGAAGCTCCGTGATCTCATCAACCAGTACCGATAGAAAAGAGAAACCATGAACGAGCAAGAAGTTCTGCAAGTCCTCGGTAAGGTCGGAGCGGTCATTGCCGACAGCCACATCGTCTACACGTCCGGCAAGCACGGTACGGCGTACGTCAACAAGGATGCGGTCTATCCGCATACCGCGGAAACGTCTCGCCTCTGCCGTGCAATCGCCGAACGGTTCGCGGACGACAATGTGCAAGTGGTCATCGCTCCGGCAATCGGCGGCGTGATTCTCTCGCAGTGGACGGCACATCATCTCTCTGAGATGAGCGGCCACGAAGTTCTCGGTGTTTACGCCGAGAAGACAGAAGAGTCGGTGATGAAGGCTGACGATGACGGCGAAGTTACTATTACCGTCAAATTGCGCAAGGGCGATGAGCTGGTTATTAAGAAGCCGGAATTCGTCATTAAGCGCGGTTACGACAAGCTCATCGCTGGCAAGAACGTTCTGGTGGTGGAAGATGTTCTCACCACCGGCGGCTCTGCCAAGAAAGTGGTCGAAGCCACGCGAGCCATCGGTGGCGATGTCGTCGATCTCGGCGTTCTCTGCAACCGCGGAGGAATCACATCGCACGATGTGGCGGACGTTCCGAAGCTTGACGCTCTCGTGAACGTGAAGCTCGACGCGTGGGACGAAGCAACTTGTCCGCTCTGCGAGCAGAACGTGCCGGTCAACACGGATGTTGGCAAAGGACGCGAGTTCCTCGCACACAAGCAAGCATGAATCCGCAACGTGTTCTCTGGGTTCGCTATCGCAAGATAGCGAGCCTTTTTTCTTTTTTGTACAATTTCAAAGGACAAACTTTGTGAAAATAAATTCTTTCGGCTATTATTTACTTGTATTTGTTTTCACAAGTATCGGCGAGAATTTTCCCGAAGCGAGGGTGCGGCGGAATTCCTCCCCCCAACCCCCTCCTTCCGCCGCACCCGAGCGGATTTCGGAAAGGTTTGCGAAATTGCGTCAGCAATTTCGTTCAAAATGGGTTTGCGCTAAATTCAGAGTACGCGATCTATCGAAAAGGCACAGCGAAAGCAGTGCCTTTTCGATAGATCGGGATGAGCGACCTGAATCCCTTGGAGCGAAGCGATATAGGGATTGGAAGTACCACTTGCGGTAGAAGTGCCCTGCGGCACTTCCGTCCGGGACTCGTTGAGCGTAGCTTTTTTATCACAAATAAAAAAGTGGGAGCATCGCTCCCACGTACACGATCAGCCGCACGTTTCTTTGATCGGATCCTCGACGTCTGGAACGGTCACCTGGTCTCCGAATTTTCGCCACTTGTTTCTGAGTACCTCTTTTCGGTCTTCTGGACTGAGATAGTAATTCCATTTTGCAAGGGGAATGAAGGGCAAAGTTCCCGGTTGCATGAGCCCGGATTCGGAGTGTGCGTGATCTAGAATAAATACATGCCCCAATTCATGCGCGACGACCCATGGACTGAGACTCCTTGTAACGATATACCGGCGATAGGTATCATCGGTGACCGCAAGCCATGTGCCGAGAATACCCAGCGCTATTTCTGCCGCGGTAAACCTTGTGAACCCGATCGCAACATCGAATTCTTCCTTCCGAGGTGCAGTCGTCTTATGGAGCCGACTGAGCACACTGCACCGATCGCGCGCTACCCACACGAGCGGCCCGGCAGAAAAATCTACGTCCAGCTCAATGCCACTCTGTTTCCTCAGAATGTCCGACGTTAATTCAAGTGCCCTCCTGATCTCCGAAAGATCTTTTATGTCATCGAACACGATGTGAGTTCGCAGTTTTCTTATCGGAAGATTTTCAGCCTGATCTTTCGCTGAGACGGATAAGTTTTGAATTGTTCCAGTCGTGGTGCATCCGAGGGTAAGAAATACGGCGATGACCGTCGCAGCTTTGAGTATCTTGTGAATTCGAAGCATACAGCCTCTCTGTTGATGAACGATTTTATCCCACCCTATGGACTACAGCACTATTATTATCCTGTCAAATTTTTGTAATAAAAAACGGGGGCATTGCCCCCGCATGATATCCGCCGTGCTCGCGATCAGTAAGTCACAGGATCAACTCTGCGACCAAATGTCCTCCATTTATTACGCAGCGCTTCTTCGCGGTCTTCTTTTGTGAAAGAATAATCATCGCCCTTCAGGATGTATCCGCCCCCATCCGCTTGATCGGCAGTCGGCTTCATCAGCCCCGACTTCGAGTGTAGGCGATTAAAAACGAATACATGTCCGATCTCGTGGGCAAGGAACCAGGGATGAAAGTCTCTCATGACAATAAATCGTCTGTATTTGTTATCAATGCCTGCTTGCCAGCAAAATCCGGTGTGACGAATAAACTGATCGCATTCGGCAGTTTCGGAAGCGGTTCGCTTCGTGAGACCGATCGCGATATCAAACTCACGCTCACGCGGGCTGGTCAAATAAGATAATTGGAACAGCAATTCATTTTGTTTGCGGCCGCTCCACGCGACTTGCAGAGAAGAGAAGTTCAATTCAAGTTCGACGTCGATCTCCTTTTTCAGGATATCCGAGGTCAATCGAAGCGTCTGCTCGAATTCCGGCAGGTCACCCGGATCATCATAGACGACATAAACCGTCAGTTTCCTTATTTGTTTAACGTTTGATAGCGCCTGTTCCGCAAAAGAATTTTCCCTGGCTGCACTCAAGGTAGTGCACCCTGCCATGAACAGGTTCACGGCAAGCAGTGCGGCGCCTACGATACGAAATGTGCGCATATTGCCTCCGTGTTGATGACAAAAAACGTCTCGCTACCTTATTATATTGTAAAACCTCTATTGATTTCGTCAAGCACATCTAAAAACCGCTCCTCTTGTGGGAACTTTTGGTTTTTTCACAAACTATCGCGATGAATGTATTAGATTTGTTCGACTTTCCAAGTCAGACTATCTTTCTCGAGGAAAATATAAAGCCCGAGCACTTGGATCGGCGCATCAGGTTTGAGGTCGGCGATCATCTTTTTGACCACTTGGACACCTCTTGCAATATCTTCCTTGTGGCGCCCCTCGTCGACGGGATTTCCGGCGCAGTCTTCATGGCCTCCGACGGTTATGATCCGTGAACCATGGTGGCCGATCGATATCTCCAGCTTTTTTTTCAGCAACGCACTCGCTGTTTGGTCCATAGAGGCGATGTACGCATCCATACCCGGCTCAGTGATCGCATCAACATGATCCAGATGAAATTTGTCCTTCATCCAACTTGCCGTTGCTTCAACGGCGCGGCCGTCCATGCAATTGATCGTTGTTGCAAATATACCGTGTGATGCCATAAGTAATTATGATTGTTAATTTAATGGTTATCGGCGACGCAGACGATGCATGCCGCGTCACACGCATATATATTAGCGCATGAGATGAATATAAAACAGTTCATCCAGGGGAGCCATTCCACGACGGGCGCTGTTGACGGACGATGAATGGATCTTTCAATAAAAAAGCCGCAAATGCGGCTGTGTTGTTTTTATGCGGAACGAAGCGGTGTTTTTGGCAGAAGATCCAGGGAATGTTCATAGCTTAACCACCCCTCAAGCCGGAGCGCGTTTGCCGGCTGCCCGAGCCACCAAAGATACGCCGCTTTATGCACGACCGAAGTTCTTGTCACTCCCGGTGCAACATCGATCTTGATCAAGGTCACCATGGTGATGAAATCCGGAATTTGAGTGCGCACTCTCACTTTGCCCCGCAACTGCAGGTCAATGGATCCGGCCAGGTCGAGACGCGCAAGTGCCGCCGCCCTGCATGGCCAGTGATTGGTTATGAGTGTTTTTTCGAGACACGGTTTGACATCCGTAAGCGTGGTGCGCATTTCTCTGACGGTAACACGTCCTTCCTCGTCATTTACGGAAAGAGGGGAATTATATGCAATAGTTAGCGTCTTACCGTTTCCGCTCAGTTTATGGAAGCAGGCATTTTGTTTTTTATGCGCAAGCCGCTGACAAACATGGAAGTCTTCCATCCATAAATGCGGACGATGTCCGTCGGCGCAACAGATAAAAAGCTGCTGGCAGGTCAACCGCCTGCGTTCGAGCGGCACCAGGACGCCAGCTTCTTCAAGTTCGGCATAGAGATGCAGATCTTCTTTTGTCGCAAACGTGATCACAGGAAACCTCCTCCTCTTCTTTTTCAATATGAACAACTCGTTATTTTCTCCGGTTTCTCCGCATTGTCAAGCGTTTCAATAAATTGAGTAATTTTCCACACAAAAACTTTCAATTTTGGGAAGGTTATGTTACGGTATGGCCACTTATGGATGGAATACACGCCAGTATCGTCGCGGAACATATGGGAGAATGGGCAGGTATCCCAATAACGAACACTCTGGTCATGAGCTGGATCGTGCTCGCACTGCTCATCACTGCGGCGCTGGTCACCCGATACCGCATCCGTCTCGTTCCGGGAAAAGTACAGGTGCTGCTCGAGCTTCTCGTGGGGACTGCGTACGATTATGTGGAAGAAGTGCTCGAATCGAAGACCTTGGCGAGAAAATATTTCCCGTTCTTGATGACGATCTTTCTTTTTATTTTGACCGCGAACCTCCTGGAGTTCATCCCAGGAGTCGGCTCGATCGGTTTTTATGTCACGGAAGCCGGTCATTCAGCGCCGACGGAATTCATCCCTCTTTTGCGTTCGCTTGCGACGGATCTCAATATGCCCCTTGCGCTTGCGATCATTGCCTTCATCGTCATCGAGGTCGCGGGTATCGTCACGTTCGGTTTTTTTTGTTATATGAAGCGGTTCTTCAATTTTCATTCACCGCTCGCGTTTCTCGTCGGGATCATCGAGCTGGTCTCTGAATTCATCAGGCTTATCTCGTTTTCCTTCCGTCTCTTCGGCAACATCTTCGCCGGCGAAGTGCTTATCGCGGTCGCGCTCTTTTTCGCTCCGTATATCGCACCCGTACCGTTCATGGCCTTTGAGGTGTTTGTCGGTTTCATTCAGGCTGCGATCTTTGCCATGCTCACGCTTTTCTTTATAAAACTTGCAGTTACCGAAGCGGCGCATTAATATATGTCTCTAACATTACGTTGAGAAAATTATTCATAATCATTATCAAAGTATGGATCTCGAATCAGCAAAAACGATAGGAATGGCGCTCGCAGCGGGCCTCGGTGTCATCGGTCCCGGCATCGGCATCGGCGTCTTGGTCGGTCACGCGCTTGAGGCGATCGGCCGCAATCCTGACGCGCAGGGTAAGATCATGACGACCATGTTCATCGGCATCGCGTTCACAGAGGCTCTTGCGATCTTAGCGCTGGTGTTTGCCGTTTTAGTCGCAAATGGCGCACTTATTAAATAGCTATGACTTCCACGTTTGGCGAATTTCTTTGTTGTCGCCTGCGGGGGTCGCAAAGCAGTAGGTTACTACAGCATTGCGATGCTCCTCGGCTCCGCCTTGAACTTCATCCAAACCTGAAAGTCGTTAACTTTAAGGGTAATTTAGTGTAAATCATGGAGGCACTCCTCGCATTTGGAGTAAATTGGAAATTATTGGTCATACAAGGCCTCAACTTCGGCCTGCTTTTGTTTGTCCTCTATAAATTCCTCTACAAACCGCTTTTTGCGCTGCTCGACAAGCGTCAGCAAGTCATTGAAAAAGGCTTGAGTGATGCGGTCGAGGCGGCCGGTGAAAAAGAGAAGGTGGTAAAGGAAAAAGAGGTCATTCTTGCGTCGGCGCGTGAAGAAGGGGGAAAGCTTACGGAACGGCTGCGTAAGGAAGCCATTGCGGAAGAAAAAAGCATTCTTCGCGACGCGCAGGAGCGAAGCGCGGCAATATTCGCCGAGGCGCGAGAAAAAGCCGACGCGGAGCGGGAACACCTATTGCGCGAAAGCGAAAAAGAGGTCGCGCGAATGGCCGTTCTCGCGACGGAAAAAATATTAAAAGGAAATCATCAACTTGCCCCCTAGCGAGCTCTGCTCCGCTACCCGGGCCACTCATCACTGTCTATGCGCGCATCGTATTACGCCAAAGCTTTTCACGAACTTACCGCCGCTCAAACGATCGAGGGGGGAACTTTGGTGAAACAGTTTGTCGCGACGATCATCGGGAACGGCCACGCGCATATGTTCCCTAAGATCGTGCGTTCCCTTGAGAGGCATCTTCGGAGAGAGGAGAAAAAAAGCACCATTGAGGTGACGTCGGCCAAAGAGCTTTCGCCCGCACAGGTTTCAGGGCTTTTGAGACAGGAACCGTTCAAGCATGCCCTCTCCGCCAAACACAAGAAGGTGCAGAGGAAAACGGATGAGACCCTTGTCGGCGGTGTCGTCGTCCGGACAGGTGCGTTTCGCATCGACGCCAGCTATAAACGATCGCTCGCCGAGCTTTATCAGTCACTAACTAGCCAGTAGCGAGGAGTCAGTAGGGAGTAGAGAAATTCAAATCTTTTTCCACTCCCTACTTACTACTCCCCAATCCCCAACTTATGGAACACATCGTAGAAAAATTAAAACGTCAGATCGCCGATTTCACGCCGAAGGTGCGTTCCGAGAAAGTCGGGGTCGTTGTTTCCGCCGCCGACGGTATCGCTGAAGTGGAGGGACTCGATGATGTCATGATGGCGGAAATGGTGGCCTTTGATATTTCCGAGGGAAGGCCGCTCGCGGAGACGCTCGGGGACGGAGGGGCACTTCTTGGTATGGCGCTCAACCTCGAGGAAGACACCGTGAAGGTCGTGGTTCTTGGTGATGCACAAAAAGTACGCGAAGGGATGACCGTCAAGGCAACTGGCAACATCCTCTCCATTGCGGTCGGTCGCGACCTGATCGGACGTGTTGTCGACCCGCTTGGCGAGGCGGTCGACGGCGGACTTCCCATCAAAGGAGAGAAACGCAATCCCATCGAACGAAAAGCGTACGGCGTCATCGAGCGCAAATCGGTGAACACCCCGCTCCACACCGGTATCAAGGCGATCGACGGAATGATCCCGATCGGCCGAGGTCAGCGCGAACTCGTGATCGGTGACCGTCAGACCGGAAAGACCGTTATCGCGATCGACACTATTTTAAATCAGCTGAATGAGCCGGCGGATCGACGTCCCGTTTGTATTTATGTAGCGATCGGACAAAAGGATTCGAAGGTCGCCCGCATCGTGCATCAGCTTAAGGAGCGCGGTGCAATGGAATACACGATCGTTGTTTCCGCTCCGGTGTCTTCTTCAGCCGCTCTCCAGTTCCTTGCGCCGTACGCCGGGGCTGCTATCGGTGAATATTTCATGGATCAAGGTAAAGATGCGCTCGTTATCTATGATGATCTTTCCAAACACGCGGTCGCATACCGCCAGATGTCGCTCTTGATGCGCCGTCCACCTGGCCGCGAAGCATATCCGGGAGATATTTTTTATCTCCACTCACGTTTGCTTGAACGCGCCGCGCGCCTCTCCGACTCGATGGGCGGCGGATCATTGACCGCGCTTCCGATCATTGAAACGCAGGAAGGCGACGTGTCTGCGTACATTCCGACCAATGTCATTTCCATTACCGACGGACAGATCTATCTCGAATCCGATCTTTTCAACAAGGGCATCCGCCCCGCCATCAACGTCGGCATTTCCGTTTCGCGCGTCGGTTCATCGGCCCAGACAAAGGCTATGAAAAAAGTCGCGGGAAAACTCCGCCTCGAGCTCGCACAATTCCGCGAACTGGAAGCATTCGTGCAGTTCTCTTCCGATCTTGATGAGGATACGAAGAAACGTATCGAGAAAGGAAAGCTCATGGTGGAAGTGCTGAAGCAGAACAAACATGTTCCGCTTCCGTTCGAGAAGCAAGTTGCGATGATCTATGTCGCGGGGGCAGACCAGTTCAATGATGCCGACAAATCCCGCGTCGCGGAACTCGAAGCGAAGTTCTTCGCGTTGCTTGAGTCGCAGTATCCCGAAGCACTGAAAGCGATCGCTCTTTCGCGCGATCTTTCGGAGGAAACGCAAAAAATTCTCAGAGACGCGGTCGTAACGTTTAAGAAAGCGAATCCAGAGCTATTTCAGAAATAAAACATGAAAGGCAAATTCCTAAGAAATGCAAAGCCAACGATCACGCGTTTATTGATAGTTACAATACTGCTATTAAGAAAAGCACCGCCAAAGGACGAAACCTTAGGAGGTGCCTCTCAGTAAAGATACAAAGACAGTTTATCAATACAGAAATATATGTCAAGTAGTTGTCGAGAACTTCATATGAAAAAACGCCTGAAAAAGCCCAATAATTACGCATTTATAGACAGCCAGAATGTTAATCTGGGTATTCGTGCCCTGGGCTGGAAGGTGGACTGGAGAAAATTTCGTATCTATTTGCGCGATAAGTACGGCGTGTCGAAAGCATTCTTTTTTATCGGCTATATCAAGGATTATGCGTCGCTCTACGCATTTTTAAAACAGGCGGGTTTTCATTGTATATTTAAACCAACACTGGAGTTAACAAATGGGGAGACAAAAGGGAACGTTGATGCGGAACTAGTGTTACACACCATGATACAGTGGGACAACTTCGACAAAGCGATCGTGGTGAGCGGTGACGGCGATTTTTATTGTCTCGTTGAGCATCTCATCAAGGAGAAGAAATTTTACAAGTTGTTGGTGCCTGATGAGAGAAAATACTCAAGTTTGTTTAACCGCCTCACCGCCTCGTCCGAAACATTGATTGACTCGCTCAATAGCCTGCAAGCAAAATTATCCTACAAAATGAAAAGGGCCACCAGCGGGACGGAACCCTTCGGCAACCCTAATCGTCGTGAAACATAATCATTATATACCGCTCATTCCCTGTGTCAATATATGTCTCTCAAGTCCGTCAAAAATAAAATAAAAAGTATCGACAAAACAAGGCAGGTCACGAAGGCCATGGAGGCAGTTTCGGCCGTGAAGATGCGCAAATCGCAGCAAAGTGCGATCGGCATCCGCCCCTACGCAACCTCGGCGTTCAAGATCCTGCGCAGCATCTCCGGATCGATCGCCGCCGCCAATCATCTGCTCACCAAGGTCCGTCCAGTCAAAAAAACCTGCATAGTTTTGGTGTCCGCCGATAAGGGGCTCGCCGGAAGCTACGGTGCGGCACTCCTGAAGGGCGTGTATCGTTTTTTGGCTGAAAAAGGACTGACAAAAGAAAACGCCGCATTCATCACTATCGGTAAAAAAGGTCATGAGCATTTCGGGAAGCGCGGGTGGAATATTCTCGGATTTTATGAAAAATGGAGCGATCTCCCGCAGGCGAATGATGTTTCCTTTGACGCGGTGCGCCCGCTTGCCGAGAAAGCAAAGGAACTTTATACCAACGGCGAATATGATCAAATATTCATCGTTTATACAAATTTCATTTCCACACTGAAGCAGGAAGTATATGCGCGGCAACTTCTCCCGGTCACTTTTTCCGGCGTCGAAGAGATCGTGCGCGGCATCACTCCCGAACGAGGAAGATTTTCCGAGATCGGACGCGATCTCGATGTGGCGCCGGTCAAGGAATACACCTTTGAGCCGAGTCCGGAGGAAATTCTCTCCGAGCTCATCCCGGTACTTTTCAATATTCAGATCTATCACTCTGTCCGAGAAGCGAACGCCTCGGAACATTCTGCGCGCATGATCGCCATGAAGAACGCATCCGACAACGCCAAGGAGATCTCACGCGGATTGAAGCTCTATTTCAATAAGGTCAGACAGTCCGCTATCACCCGAGAAGTCTCGGAGATCGTCGGCGGAATGGAGTCGATGCGGGTGAGAGAGTAGGTAGATATTGATAGCACGAAGATCATGAGTGAAAAAAACCAAGTTCTGAAAAATTACCGCCTGCTCGTGAAGAGGTCCTGGCGGTGCTTAAGGAATGGCGTTCGGATTCTCCGCAGCTCCTTCTGGAATATATGACGGGGTACGCAAATGAACATGGAGCTACGTGGGAAGGCGAATATAAGGTTGAAATTGAACAAATACGCATCTATCATTGAGGCGGAAATGTTCGACGAAGCATGGGTCTCGTTTGACCAGCTACTCGACGAGATACCGGCGGAAGAAACGGACAGAATAAAATCAAGTCCGATCGCTCAGATGTTCGACCAACTTGAGAGTGAAATTCGAAAAAGGATCAATCCCGATAGTATCCCTCCCGAACAGTAATTAATCGTTATTATTAATGCTATGCAAACCCAAGTAAAGAAGTCAGAAGAAAAGATTTCACAGAACGGCCTGCCTGTGCAGGCAGGAGTTATCAAACAGGTGATCGGTGCGGTCGTCGATGTCTATTTTGCGGACGAAGTGCCCGAAGTGCTGACCGCGCTCACCGTCAAAAATATACAGGGAGAAAAAGTGGTGACGACCGTGCTTGAGGTTGCTGCGCATTTGGGCGGCAATCAGGCGCGCTGTATCGCAATGGGTACGACTGACGGACTTCGCCGAGGCGACGAGGTGGTTTCGACGGGGAAACCCATGCAGGCGCCGGTCGGGCTCAATGTCTTGGGACGCATCTGGAATGTCTTGGGTGAGGCGATCGACAACGCTCCTCCGCCGAACGATCTTTCGCATTCTTCGATCCATCGCGCCCCGCCCGCTTTTAAAGAGCAATCAACGAAAACGGAAATTTTTGAGACGGGCATCAAGGCGATCGATCTCATGACGCCGTTCATCAAGGGCGGCAAGGTCGGGCTTTTCGGCGGTGCAGGCGTGGGGAAGACTGTGCTTATCCAGGAACTCATCCGCAATATCGCGACCGAGCACGGAGGCTATTCCGTTTTTACCGGCATCGGTGAACGTACGCGCGAAGGAAATGACCTCTATCACGAAATGAAAGAATCCGGTGTTCTGGCAAAGACCGCCCTTTGTTTCGGACAGATGAACGAAGTTCCGGGTGCACGCGCACGTGTCGGCCTTGTCGGTCTTACTATGGCGGAGCATTTTCGTGATGTCATGAAGAAAGACGTCCTGCTTTTCATGGATAATATCTTCC
>Ga0209542_10015269_pt1 | contig 12921 bp, 11 predicted proteins | sample RifCSPhighO2_01_FD_184028 | JGI IMG/M metagenome (GOLD analysis project Ga0209542, IMG submission 184028) | Soil microbial communities from Rifle, Colorado - Rifle CSP2_plank highO2_0.1 (SPAdes) (version 2) | ecosystem: Environmental > Terrestrial > Deep subsurface > Rock core/Sediment ... | reverse complement strand
ATGGTCTCCTCCTACATCATTTCTCATTCTTTCAAGAATTCGAGCCGCAACGTCCTTGCCTCCAAGACCGAATGCAAGACCGCCCGCGAGGGCGAACATGACCACAACACCCAAGAAGAGCGTCTGCATGAATTCAGGAGCAACCCCGATCTGACTTAGGGCGATAAGAAATGCGAATACCCAGATTGCCCATCTCGCAATGGTTCCCAAAAACTGTGCCGAGTGAATGCGTGCTGCGCGTGCACCGCCGGAAACCGTGCGTTCAACCGCATCAGCGATAAGCGCCCCTGCGGCAAGAACAAGCACTGCCACAATTACATTAGGAATAAAACCTAATACCACACTCTGGAGGAATTCGTTGACCTGGGTGAGTCCCAAGATGTCAAACGACGCAACCAAGAACACAACGATAATAAACCACTTAATAAGTCCGCCGACGAACCCGCCGATACTGAACTGAAACCCCGCTCGATTGATCGTGCCTGAAATTTCGGTGTTTTCAAAAAGACGTTCAATTTTAAGGGATCGGATGACTTGTGCAACTACTCTTCCAAGAACAGCGCCAATGACCCACCCCAGGATTGCTATGATAAGCGCTGTAATGATTCTGGGAGTATACATCGCTACTCCAGCCCACACACTGCTGAATGCCTCGGTAAGGCCTAATTGATCGGTATAATTCATAATGATATTGATTTATATTAAGTAATAATTAAATTCTACATAACCCCGCCAGCTGATCCACGAAACGACCGCGCGAAACTTTGGGAGGGTAAATTATGCACAAAAGCTCAAGGTTCTATAATGTATAGCCACAAAACCTCTCATATCGAGCTTTACCTGTCTTTAATTATAGCAATAATTCCTGGGGTTTTTACCCTTAAATGTGGATAATGGCGATTTACGGCAATTTACGCAATATTGAGCTTATCCAGCACTTTTTCATGGGGGTAATCGAAAATATCCCGTATGAATTTGTCATAAATCCCCATCCGGTAAAGAAATTCGGGGGTTTCTAGGAATGCATACGTAAGCTCCTTCCCCATTTCCGCCTCAAGACCCTTAAGCGCTTGGTCAATAGCGCGCTTTTGAAGTCCGTCTCCTACAACCAAGATATCAACCCTGCTATTCCCCTCCCCCACAAAAATGCCCGACACTACAATAAGCCGCACCTTCCCACATCCATTGAACCGGTTTATGATCTCCTCCCGACGATTCAAGGGATTCCCACTCATAAGAATATTTTTGAGCGGGAACAAAAGTGGAAAATTTTCATTCAGATGAAGTCCGACAACTCGCTTCTTTTTGGTCTTCATTTTCCCGCCTTTTTTGAAGGAAATTTGTTTGAAAAACGATTTTTTCTCTAAAAAACCAATGCTTTCAAGAATTGCTATTTCTTTTCTTGCGGATGCGCCCGTTTTGGTCTTTTGGGCAACATCATGAAGCTCAAAGGGTGTCAGAGGATTAAGTAAAAAAAGGCGCATGATTTTCGTACGAGCCGAGCTTCCAAATAATTTTCCTAGAATATCCATGGTGTAGAGTATAAGGTATTAAGTATCAGGTATCAAGCAAAAGCGCCACATAAGTGGCGCTTTTGCTATTACGTTTAATTTTGAAGCCAGCCTCTAAATCCTATTACTTTAAGGTTACCTTGCCACGTATCGTTTTCTGCTGAAAACGTACGCGACCCCACCCCCTGAAGGGACTTCCAATCTCTAATCGCTTCGCTCAAGAGATTTAGGTCGCTCGCGCCGTCGCGCACCACAAGAGTACTTCTTGTTTTCTAATTCCCTCCGGTCGCAAGAAAACAAAGTCGCTCCGGCCGAAAAGTTACTTCAACGTAACTTTTCCTCCCGCTTCCTCGATCTTCTTCTTCATTGCTTCCGCGTCTTCCTTCTTTACGCCTTCCTTAAGCACTCCCGGCGCTCCGTCAACAAGGTCTTTTGCTTCCTTAAGACCAAGTCCGAGAACTTCTTTCACCACCTTAATGACGGCAATTTTCTGCTCGCCACCTGAGGTAAGTTCAACCGTGAAGATGCTTTTCTCTTCACCTGCTGCGGCTCCTGCAGCGCCCGGTGCTGCTGCAACAGCAACAGCCGCCGCGGAAACACCGAATTTCTCCTCGAGAACCTTTACGAGCTCATGAAGATCAATAACGCTCATGGTCTCAATTGACTTTACGATATCTTTGAATTTTGCCGGAACTTCTATTGCTCCTTCTTTTTTTTCTTCTGTCATGATATTTAACTGATTATCTGTTAAGTGTGTTAATTATGCTTCCTTTTCTTTTGCAATCTGCCCGAGAGCCACTACGAACCGCTGAATTGGGGAATTAATGAGGTTAACAAACTGCCCATAGAGAACCTCTTGAGGAGGAATGCTCGCGATCGAAAGCATGGCTTCCTTATTCTTAAACACTCCCTCAAAAATACCTCCTACGATCTCAATTCCCTCTTTTTGCGCTCGTTGAAAATTCCAAACTTCGCGCGCTGGAGCAAGAAGATCATCTCCATACGCAAACGCGAATTCTCCCGGAAGTTCCGGCAGGTCGCCCTTAACTCCTGCTTCATCAAATGCTCGTTTAATGAGCGTTTTCTTGGCAACTGAGTAAGAAACCCCCTTCTCCCGAAGACCGCGACGCAGTTTTGTGGTGTCCGCAACATTAAGTCCATGGAAATTCACAAATACCGCCGATTGCGATTTTTTTATCTTCTCTCCCAATTCTTTTACTGCTTCAACTTTCTGTGATTTTTTGATTGGCATAAATTTAAAAAGCGGCTTTCGCCGCGTTATTAGCCTACCCGCAACGTGCGGATATTCTCGACCTCGATAGGATGTTACCCGATATTTCGGTACCTATTTCTACGGCTTGTAAAAGCAGTATACGCACGAACCCCACTACTGTCAAATCAAATGAGAGTTCTTGTCCCCTATTTCGCTATATTAATTTCTTGCGCTGGGGCCGCATTTTTCCCACTCTCCATTTCATAGTATCCGGCTACAAGGATACTTACGATCGCAATGGTTAATATCCCGGCAAAACCGGCAGCAAGTTTAAAAAATGTCTTATCGAATATTTCTTTCATGGTATTGTTTTAATTATACTACTTCCCACAAAAACAGAAAACTGCGTGACAAATCCTTCTGTCACGCAGCAGTTCGAGGTTTTTTGCGGCCATAGTCATGTCGTCCGCTGCAGATTCTTTCCTTTTTATAGATGTGGAAAAACCAATCAACAGCTTCGTCCACGCCATTATATACGCGCCTCTCCTTGGGTAAAACTTGAAGATCATCGCACAGTTCAATTGCATCTTTATTCTTAAGAGAGATAAGGACGAGAAAACAAAAAAGGAGTGGATCCTCCGTGGTCCCATCGAAAAGAATCTGGAGAGACTTTTCCGGGCTTATCTTCCCGCATTTAATTGCTTCCACTACCGCAGCAACCTCTTTTGAATTTTGCCACAACTTACTGAAAAACAACTTGATATCGGGAATTCTGGGAACACCAGGAGTATTCGTCCGCAGGATAATTCCCGATTTTGTAGGATTATCCATATTTTTACCCTCCGCCTATCAAAGACCTAGATGACTACTCCAATAGTACGTTGTGGAGGTGTTGTGTCAACTCCCATAGGGTACCCCTATGGGTCTATGGGTAAGATTAGAGGGTTTGAAGTTCCTGCTTGAGAAGGTCTGTAAGGGTGGTGTTCCCTTGTGCTTTTGCTTCCGTAAGTGCTTTTTGGTAATACGTGCGCGCATTGGTGGTGTCCCCTGTTTCTTTGTAGTACTGCGCCAAAAGAATCATCAAATCGGTGCTTTTGGGGTTCTTTGAAAGTCCCTCAAGCAAGATATCATCCGCAAGGTTCCATTTTTCTTTATATGAGAAATAGTAAAGTTCATAAAGGGCGCGGTATCCTTGGATATAATCTATCTTTTTTTCTATTGATTTTCTGTAATACATTTCTCCCTTTGGATAATCCTTGAGGTAATTTACATAAAGATCTCCGAGATTGTTCCACGGGATATAGGTTTCGGGCCCCAGAAATCCTGCGTATTCCCATGCTCCTTTAGCCCCTTCATAATCACCAGCAATCTTATACTGCACACCCAACTCAAGCCAGTCTCCGAATTGAGTACTATCTTCTTTAAGACTCGTGGTAAGACGAGTAATATTTTTGGTAACAATTTCCCTTACCTCTTGAGAAATATCCGCCCTGAAGATGATTGCGCGATTAAGGTTCGGTATTTTTGCCGTTGGCGCGGAATTTTCAACGGGAATCTGTTTAATTGTATAACCGGGGTCACCTTCTGACGTAGTGGTTTTTTCCGGTACATTCGAAGCAGAATTATTGCTACTTCGTTTTTTTGTATCGGTATAGATATAAAATCCCACTCCCCCTAAAAAAATGATGAGGAGTATGACGGAAAGTATTGTTTTTCTTTCTATTTTGCTTTCTTGCATGAGGCATATTGTAACCCAATTTCAGGCAAAACAAAAACCCCCAATCTCTTTCGAGAAAGGGGGTTTTTGTTTAGCTATTCCCTACTAGACGTTGCCGCCAATTAGGAAACCACAAGAGCTAAATGCGATTAGAGTCCGCGTGACTGTGAAATACCGCTTGAAGGGAGGCCTGATACGCCATAACCGTTTGTCCAATCGTCATCAGAAGCAACTGCTGTTGATGTCGCGTTTGGTGACCAAACGAGGTTGTTACCAGAGAGCAAGGCTGTTGCCGTTGTCATCATCTTGGTAGCAAGACTTGGGTATGCTGAGTCTCCGAGCAAGGTTGTCGTGACTGATGAACCAGTTTGTGTCCCCGCTACAGTACCAGTGACCTTGAAGTAATACGTTACTCCTGCTGGAACTTGGATTATTCCCGAAGGAGTAATCGTAAATGTTCCTGCTGGTGCTGTTGTATTGCTTGTTGCAACTTGTCCACCAGTTCCAACTCCTGAAATTCCATTGGAATAACCAGAGTCAGTGTAACCGAACATGTTGATTGCGGTTACGCCCGTGATGGTTGAAGTTGCGATTGTGAACTTGAATTGATCAAGTCCAATCGGTCCAGTTGAGTTTGCGGTAACCTTGAACTTCATAAGTACTCCGTCTGCAACACCTGTTGATGAAACGGTGTCGAGTGCGAATATTGGGAAGCTCTTGAAGATTCGTACGCCACTGACAGCTGTGCTGCCTGTGCCGTAAACCGTCGTTCCAGAACCAACTCCAGTACCTTCTGCGTTCAAGTAGTCAACCTTAATCAAGTGACCTTCTGTTGCCGGAGCTGAAGTGCCGATGTCGGCAATATCAACCTTGATGGTCAACGTCTTGTCAGTATCTTTTGGAAGTGTCACAGCAAGTGTTGAGGTTGCTGTTGTGTTTGAACCCGTGAAGGTTGCTGTTCCTACCTGTGTTCCACCATCCCAGATTGAAACCTGAGTAAGGTCACCAGGGGAACTTGAAGCTGATCCAGTAAGCGTCAAGCCGAGTTTCGTCAAGTTGATTGCGTCGTTTGTAGCACGCATCTTGATCGCTCCAGCTATAACACCTGTTGAACCTGCCGCCGCAATCTTGTATGACGGAGACGAAGCATCAAGTGAAGCAGCAAATGATGATGTGCCGATGGTCATAGTCTGACCAGTAACGGTACCGCCTGTCGCTGTGATACTTGAAGCTGACGTCTTACCTGTTACTGCAGGGTTGGTCGATGAAACGGTCATACCCCACGTAAAGGTTGTCGGATCATATGCACTTGTGATCGATGAAGGAACATTACACTTGACTGCGAGTGTCTTAATGGTTCCTTTTGGAACAGTAAGAGCTGAGTCAAATGTAAACGCTACTGATGTAGAAGCTGCAATGGTTGGGTTCACAATATTTGAACCTGTGTTCAAAGCAGTTGCTCCATCGAAAAGCTGACATGCTGTAAGCGGAGTCGTACTTGCGCTACCACCTCCCGCGAGTGTCACTGATGAGAATTGTACATCCTCGCCAGAGAGCGTCGTGTCAAACTGGAGGTTAGTAAATGTAACTCCAGTAGCACCCGCAATAATGTTTTGTGCTGCCGGATTTGTTGAAGCTGTAATTGCAAGTGATCCAGATCTAACGGTCATTGGATTCAACGTAAAGTTGGAAACACCAAGAGTAATGCTATTGCCAGTCGTCTGACCGGTAATGCTTGACCATGATGCAACAGCAACTGTCGTTGTGTATACCGTATTGTCTCCAATCGTTGAAGGAACCTTACCTTTCAATGTATAAGTCTTCATTCCAACTGGGAATGTAACTGTATCCGTGAAGGTAACCGTCTGAACCAACGCACTTGTATAGGTTGCGTCTACTGGTCCTGCTACTACTGCGCCATTCTCATCGTAGAGAGAAACGCTTGTAAGAAGACCGTAGCCTGTACCTGACGAACTTGCGATGGTGAAGACTGTTGACTGAACAGAAATCGGCTCACCTTTGATGTCAGAAACAAAGCCTCCCAATGGCTGGTTCGAAACATTAACTGAAATGTTTTGAGCCGCTACTGAAGTTGCTTTTGCGATTGAAGTAACAGAACCTGCGCTGATGGTCATTGTACTACCATAATACGCCGGGTTTGATGTACCCAATCCTGACGGAGTGATTCCGTAACCATAGGTATTTCCTACAACATAGAGGTCTGTATTCTTGTAGATGTCAAACTTCACTGTTCGGCTTGCCGCACCAGTTCCCGTGACATCAGCTTTAATAGAGATATCTTTTCCTTCACCTTTGGCAACTGACACTCCCGCACCGAGGTTCGCAGAGTAGTATTTACCATCAGATGAAACTGTTGTTGGGAATGCAGTTCCGTCAACATAGATCATTACGTTTGAAAGGTCGCTTGATCCTGCTGAACCTGACTGATTCCAACGAACACCCTTAATAGTGATGTCTTCAGCTGAACCTGCTGTTACGCGGATTGCTGAAAACGTCTGTCCTGTTGTACCGATTGGTTGCGTTGTTGTTGAGATACCCGTTACCGAAGTAGCTGTTCCAACTGTTGCAGTACCAAGTGTGAGTGATGCATTGATTGTATGCATTGCACCAGAAATTGGGAATGCGCCAGAAACCGTAGAGGAAGTATTGATTCCCGTTACGGTAAGTGCTGCAACTTGTCCTGCGTATGCAGTAAGGCTTGAAGCCATATTTCCTGCTACGGTCAAGGTTCGTGAGGTTCCGGCTTTCACCGTGAAGTTCTCACCGATTGTTGCTTGGTGATTTGAACCAAGTGTCTTTGCAATACCAAGTTGTGTACCGTCCTCATCCAAGAGTACAACTCCCGAGAAGACTGCATCTTGAGCGAGACCACCTCGTTCAACATTCACGCCGGAAATGGTTACATCAGACGAACCTGCTGTTACCACAAACTTTGTGAAAGGAACTCGTGATGCGCTTGTCGGTGCAAGTGAGTTTGCAGGCTGTGAAGCTCCGGAAACCATAAGGCCTCCTACTACTCCAGTTCCCGTTCCTGTACCAGTTCCGGTTCCTGTGCCTGTTGTCGTGCACATTGCGTTAAGCTTTGCGCGCGTTGAAGCACCTACGAAACCTGTTCCAGCGGTAAGACCAACCGGTGCCAAAATTTCAGAAGCGTATTTGTTCTGGAATTTGACCACAGCTGCCTTGGTTGCAGGACCAAAGTATGAAGTTTCATATCCGGGTGCACCCGCTGATGTTCCGTTTGCAACTTGAGTTTGGGTATCTGTGTTAAGAACTTTTTGCAAGTTCATAACATCCGTGCCGGTGTCTCCCTGCTTCAAGTTTGTTGCAAAAGTGTATGCGCAGGATGTAGATCCGCCGCCTGATAACCCAGCCAATTGCGAATTAAGCGCATTGATCTGTGCAAGAAGGCCTGCGATCTGAGCTTGGAGGTCAGAAACAGCGTCTGCTGATGCGACCACAGGTCCCATCATGAAGACTGCCGTAACCAAACCTACAAAACCTGTCACTACTTTCGCAGTGTTAGATTTTCTAAATTTACTCATAATATATATTTTACTTTTAATACGATTTCGCATTCCCGAATCTCTCCGGTATACAAAACCGTTTTGCGTGGAAAAGTTAGTTTCGACATGAGCCCAACTATGCTCCACGCTCTTACTATTCTGACGACCGGAATCCTTTCGAATTACCGACTGCCAGATTAGCTGACAAAAATTAATTTGGAAGAATTTTACCTCTTCCTGTCGTTCTCCGTTCATTCATTTTTACGTGAATGGCGTACCCGACAAATTCCGTTTTCTTTTTCTGAATGTTTTCGACCACAAAGAGAACATTAATGTTACCCCGACGAACTTGCGCTAATCGGGATGAAAGGTTTGCACCTTCCATTGATTACAGTTTTACTATTCTGTTTTCAATGAACCTGTTCCTTTGCCTACTGCCTATCTCGTTGCCAGTACTGAAAACTGATCTCCATCTTTTCTAACTTGCGACACTCTTACCTTGGCGGCAAAAGCGCCCGTTCCAGCGCCACGCAAAAAGCGTAAGCTCTGAAACCTATGACAATTATATCCGATTCTAGAAAAGACCGGCAAAATGGAGTGTGGATAACTTAAAATGACTTGTTTTTATCCAAGCCATTATGTTTAGCCCTATTCTGTGGCCCTTTTATCCACCCCGATATGATAACGTGTTTCTATTGAAATTGCAACTAACTACTAACAACGCGCAACGACAAAATCATAAAAATCCAAGGACAGTCCTTAAAGCCGGACCTCCCAAGGACTGTCCTTGGATTCTTTTGGATTCTGAAAACTATGCCAATGAATATCTGCTCCAACGACGCTCCCCTACTTTTTTAAGGACATTCTGACTTACGAGTGACAAGAGTTCTCTTTGTATTGTTTTTTCGCTACAACCCGATATTACTTGTGCAATGTCCTTTACATTTAAATTGTCCGTTTTGCTGAGAAGTTTCAAGATGGTCTCTGCCCGATCATTTTTTTTATGAGAATTCTTTGGTTCATCAGAACTCCTCTTGGGTTTACTTTTTTGAATGGATGAAATGGGTTGTTTATTCTTTTGAGCTTCCTTTATATGTGTAGGAGTCTTTTCTGTGGCCCTATCAATAACGCTTGCGGTTTTTTCTATTACTTCTCTTGATACTACCTCTTCTTGGACATTCTCAATCATTTGTCCTATTGGCCCTTTTGGCGTATTTGGTGTATCTGAATTTTGAAGTAAAAATTTTCTATCGGAAATAAAGAAGTCACTCGCCATAATAATCGAATCAAACGCCCCACGCTTGTTGTTCGCTTCGATGAGCTGTCTTAAGGACATGAGCTCGTCACGGAGAATGGAAAAATTCATTTGAGAAATGCTGTTTGAAACACGTGCGAGGTCAAGGAGATTTATAATCTCATTGATGGAGTGAATACACTCATTCGATGTATTACGAGAATCGTGTATTGATGAATAAAAGACATTTGATATATCCGAAAGGAGATTGAGGCCGAGCTCGCGCACCTTCCATTTGACCGGCTCTTGATGAGGAAAAAAATTTGAGAGCATATAGATTGCGGTCACCAGTTTTTCTGTCTTTTTGTGTATGAAGGCAACTTCAGTGCCAGGAACCTTTTGCTGGTCTCTATTCACTGACTCATTATTTAAATTATTGTTTTCCATAATAAATATTAGATTTAAATATGTAATAGTTTAAAGGTTTAAATAGTTGACCCCCAGGGACTGTCCTTTTGTATAGTACCCTCAAAAAGTCCTTTATATTCAATGTATGTCCTTGAACACCTGTACCCAATTTAGACGTCCTTTTACAAAAAGACATTATATAGAACGCCGACATAAAAGGCAATGACCGCCGGCAATTCCCAATTTGCAGGGCACAATTTTCCCTAGGCCGACCGTGTTCAGAACGGGCGAGTCAATCAATGTTCAATGACTCAATTTTAAACTTTTCAAACATTGAAAATTCAATGAAAATTAAGAACTAAAAATTGAAAATTCACTTTGTGGTATTATGATGAAAAACTATGGCTAAAAAAGATGAGCGAAGAAAGCGAAAATTAGGTGTCATTGAGGGACTCAAACGGGAAACGATTCATGCGGTATTCTCTATCATTTTTTTCTCCCTTGCGGTACTTTCCATCCTTGCATCATTCAGCAAGGCGGGGGTTGTCGGACGATATTTGTACGACTTCCTTTCCCTTCTCCTTGGTGTGGGATATTTTATCCTCCCCCTTATCCTTATCCTTCTCGGTATCTCGTTTCTTAAAGAATCTCGCGCGAGCTTTGCACTTTCCACGGGGGGTGGTGCCGTTCTTTTTATTATCTCGGCGCTCGGGATAATCGATATTTTATTCGGCAAAGGATCGGGTGGTTTTTTGGGAAAAATGATCTCCACTCCGGTTCTAAAACTTTTTGATATTTATGCCGGCATTATCGTTTTGATCGCGCTTCTCATAATCTCACTTCTTGTTCTTTTTGATACACGCCCGCGCATTGAACCGCTCTTGGAACTCATTAAAAGAATTTTCACAAGAAAACCCAACGTATCAAACCAGGAGGCAGAGTCGATTGAAGAACCCGAAGAGGAACCAAAAAAGGATGAGGAAACTGAAATAGAGGAAGAAGAGGTTGAGCCGGAAGAAGTTGAGAAGGAAATTAAAACTATTTTTGGAATCGGGAAAAAGAAGAAAGTAGAACTCTCCGCGAACTTTGTAGGCAAAGGAACATTCACCCCTCCTCCACTTTCTCTTCTTGAAGAAGACAAGGGAAAACCGGGTGTGGGCGACATCAAAGCAAATGCCAATATTATCAAACGCACACTTCAAAACTTCGGCATTGATGTTGAGATGGATGAGGTAACCATCGGTCCTTCGGTCACGCGGTATGCGCTTAAACCAGCTGAAGGCGTTCGCCTTTCAAAGATACTAAGCCTTCAAACCAATCTTGAGCTCGCTCTTGCGGCACACCCTGTACGCATTGAAGCACCCATTCCGGGAAAGTCACTCGTTGGTATTGAGATTCCGAACAATACCAAAACAACCGTGGGGCTTGGCACACTCCTTTCCGATGACGGATACCAGAAATCGGTTAAATCGCTTCTCTTGGCGCTTGGAAAAGATATTTCGGGAAACGCGCATTTCTCAGACCTCTCAAAAATGCCGCACCTTCTTATTGCCGGAGCAACCGGATCAGGAAAGTCGGTCACCATTCATACGATCGTTAACTCTCTCATTTTTAGAAATCCACCGGAAAATATGCGATTCGTTATGATCGACCCTAAACGAGTTGAACTTACCCTCTACAACGGTATCCCCCATCTTCTTACTCCCGTCATTACGGATGCGAAAAAGGCGATACTTGCGCTTAAATGGGCAGCAAAAGAGATGGACAGAAGGTACAACATCTTGGAAGGAGAATCAGTGCGTGATATCACCTCATATCATAAAAACGTAGTAGAAAGTCAAAAGTCAAAAGTCAAAAGTCAAAGCGGAGAAACAGGAGAAGACATAGAAGAAAAAGAATATCCTGAACGAATGCCGTACATCGTTATTATTATCGATGAACTTGCGGATATTATGACCGCATACCCCCGAGAGCTTGAATCAGCGATCGTACGCCTTGCGCAAATGAGCCGTGCGGTAGGCATTCACCTTATACTCTCCACGCAACGGCCGTCCGTAAACATCATCACAGGGCTCATTAAGGCCAACGTTCCCGCTCGTATCGCACTTCAAGTCACATCACAGATCGATTCGCGCACCATCCTTGACGCAAGCGGAGCAGAAAAACTCCTCGGTGCGGGAGATATGCTTTACATGTCGGGCGATATGTCAAAACCGATACGCATACAGTCGGCATACATCTCGGAACATGAAGTGAAGAAAGTGGTGAAATTCCTCAAAAGCGAGTACGGAGATGCGATTCCTGGAGAAATATCACTCACCCCGTCCGACGGGCGTAATAGTCTTTTTGAGGCGGCATTTGATGAGGAAGAATTCGACGATGACGATGAGCTCTATGATGAGGCACGCGCAATTGTGATTGAGACCGGCAAGGCATCTTCTTCATATCTTCAACGACGACTTAAGGTTGGGTACGCGCGTGCGGCGCGACTCCTTGATATGCTCGAGGAGAAAGGCGTGGTAGGTCCCGGAGATGGTTCGAAACCGCGAGAAGTGTTTGAGAGAATGCCGCCGAGGGATGAGGGACAAGGAAATTGAATGGGTGGCGGCAAATTTTCAATGCGCAATTTCTAATTTTCAGTCAATTCCCAATGAAGTAATTTAAAAATTGAACATTGAACAATGAAACATTTAATGAAAATTGAGAATTGGAAATTAAAAATTCTTAAATAACTCTATGCAGATCAATCCTCGACGATTACCTAAAATATTGCTCCTTAGCTCGATGGCTCTTCTTGTTATGGGTTATACATACCTCAAAACAAAGGATTATATTGCAGGACCTCAAGTGACCATCACCTCACCCAAAAACGGTGCGGTACTTTCAAGCTCACTTGTTGAAATATCGGGTGCATCAAAGAATATTTCATTCATCAGTTTAAATGATCGACCCATATTTGTTGATGATCGGGGCGCATTCAAAGAAAAATTACTGCTCTATCCCGGCTATAATATAATAAGCGTCAAAGCTGAAGATCGGTATAAAAGGAGTGTTGAAAAGAGTCTGGAAGTTATATTATTAGAACCTTAAGGCTCCCCAAGGTCCGACCTTGGGCACAGATTAAGTAGCACAAAATTAACCATTAATTATAGTTGATTAGTTATGATCAAAAAACCAAAACGAGAGGAAAAAACAAGCGGAGCAACCATTGAAGAGACCATCAAAGCAATTGAAACAAAATTCGGTGAGGGGGCCATTATGAAATTGGGCGAGAAGCCCAGAGTTCATATTGCCGCTATTCCCACGGGTTC
>Ga0209542_10015266_pt1 | contig 12923 bp, 14 predicted proteins | sample RifCSPhighO2_01_FD_184028 | JGI IMG/M metagenome (GOLD analysis project Ga0209542, IMG submission 184028) | Soil microbial communities from Rifle, Colorado - Rifle CSP2_plank highO2_0.1 (SPAdes) (version 2) | ecosystem: Environmental > Terrestrial > Deep subsurface > Rock core/Sediment ... | reverse complement strand
CCTTCTCGGATATCTTTCCGTAAACAACCATTCTTTTTATGGGGCTTTTAAGGCTTACATTCTTGTCAGATTTAGCCCTTCTCGCACTTTCAACTGCGTAAAGCACAACCTCTGCAATTTTCTCTGCCTTTTCATCATTCATACTTAAATCCGGCCATCTTGAAATGTGAATTGATTTTTTTCCTTCTATTCCAGCGTAATAAAGCTTGTATACTTCCTCAGTAATATGGGGCATTATTGGTGCCATCAATTTTAAAATCGAAAGCAAACCATGATAAAGCCCATACTGTGCAGATTCTCTCGCCTCTTTCCCCCTCCTATCAGGATTGTAAAGCCTATCCTTGATAATTTCCAGATAATAATCGCAAAACTCATGCCAGAAGAAATTCTCGATATCCGCCTTTGTTCTTGCGTATTCGTATTTTTCAAAGCTTTCAGTGGAATTTTTTATTATCGCTGACAATCTCGACAAAAGCCATTTGTCCACTGGCTCCAACGCTATCTTCTTTTTCGCATCAAAATCTTCAAGGTGCATAAAGCAGAATTTTGAGGCATTCCATAATTTAACAATAAATTTCTGCCCGGTTACCAAATCCTTTTCCATGAAAGGCAAATCCTCTCCTAACTTTGAGCTTGCAGCCCAAAACCTAAGCGCATCGGCAGAATACTTTTTTATCATCTCCTGCGGCTCAACAACATTCCCCAAAGACTTTGACATCTTCTTTCCGCGGGGGTCCAATGCATGCCCGGAGATTATAACATCCTTCCAAGGATTAGAATTGTAATGCAATCTTGATTTCACAACAGTATTAAAAAGCCAGAACGTAATTATGTCATGCGCCTGCGGCCTCAAGCGCATTGGGAATAAATTTTTATAAACTTCCTCCTCGCTGAAAAGCTCAACTGCAAGCTGAGGAGTTAATGATGAGGTTGCCCAGGTATCCATTACATCCGTCTCAGGTATAAACTCTGTTCCTCCGCATTTGGGGCATTTCTTTACCGGGGCTTTGCTTCTTGTAGGGTCTACCGGCAAATCCTCCTTTCTTGCAAGTATAACCTCCTCACATTTGCTGCAATACCAAACAGGAAATGGAACACCAAAAAATCTCTGCCTTGAGATAAGCCAGTCCCACTGCAACCCTTTAACCCAGTGGTCGTATCTCACCTTCATGTGCTTAGGATACCAATTCAGCTCATTCCCCCATTTGAGCATATCGTCCTTCAAATCCAGATATTTTATGAACCATTGCTTTGACGGAATAATCTCAAGCTCTGCCTTGCACCTCTCATGAACATTTACTGCGTGCTTTATTGGTTCCTGCTTTACAAGCAGCCCATTAGCCTTCAAATCATCTATAATCATCTTCCTTGCATTTTTGATAGGCAATCCTGCATATTTACCAGCAAGCTCAGTCATCTTTCCGTCAACTGTTATTGCAAGCCTGATAGGAAGGTCATGCGCCTTCTGCCATTCCATATCAGTTTGGTCGCCAAAAGTGCAGCACATCACAATTCCAGTTCCCTTTGCCGGGTCCGCCCTTTCATCCGGAAGAATTGGCACTTCCAAATCAAACAACGGCACCTTTGCTTTCTTGCTCTTTAGATTCTGATACCTTTTATCTTCAGGATGATAGAAAACGGCAACGCACGCTGGCAACAATTCAGGCCTTGTTGTCGCAATGATTAAATCATCCCCATCAACCTTGAAAACAATATCATTAAATGTTGAATCGAGCACTTGGTCCTGGCATTCTACCTGTGAAACTCCAGTCTGGCATTGGGGACACCACATTGTTGGAGCGTCTTTTCTGTACTCTCGCCCTTTTTTGTACAGCTCAATGAAAGACCTCTGGCTTATCCGCTGGCAGTGCTCATTGATTGTAGTGTAAAAAATAGACCAGTCGCAGCTCATCCCAATCCTCTTCCAGTCTGCAACATACTTTGGCCTTAGCTCATTTTCAAGCGTTTCAAGGCATAAATTTACAAACTCCTCTCTCGGCATATCCTTTGCCCTGACGCTCTTTGATTTCTCAATCAGCCTTTCTGTTGCCAATCCATTATCATCTGTTCCAAAAGGATAAAATACATTTTTTCCCCTCATCCTTTCATACCTTACAACAAAATCTTGCTGTGCATAAGAAAACGCATGGCCAATGTGCATCTTGCCGGAAACAGTTGGAGGCGGAGTGTCAACAGAATAAATCTCTGCCTTGCTTTTCGGATTAAATGCAAAAACTTTTTGCTCCTCCCAGTACTTCTGCCATTTGGGTTCTTCCACCTGAGGGTCGTAATTCCGGGGCAATTCCATTTTTGGTTGAGAGTTCCTTCTATTTTTAAATGTTAAGTAAAAATCAAAGAGCAAACACTACCTAATCAAATTTTCCCTTCTTCGCCAGCTCGATTATTGCCATCCTTATGCCCTTGATGTGCTTCTCGACATCCTTCTCCATGTCAACGCATAATTTGTGGCATTTTACATGGCCGTGCCTCTTTGCATCAGCCTTGGCATGCCTCTTTAAGTAGCCCTCAATCCTGCTCAAGTCGTAAAGAAGCCTTACCTTGTTGTAGTTGCAGTTGTTTAGCATCATACTCACCTCTTTGTTGTATTTATTTCTTAATTTTGCATTTTATAAACCTTTCCCCAGTAAAACGCTGTTTTCGAAAAGGATTTAAAAGGGCCCTGGCTCCCAAGCATTGGTGAAGCGATGTTTAGAAAAGCAGAGATTTCAAGGGGTACCTCAACTGACATATATTTTTCGTGTATCCCCGATGCAGATGGGACATTTGAGCAGCAGGCAAATTCCATTTTCAGCGAAATTAATAGCTATGCCATGCACATACTCTATGAAAGGATATTTCTTTCAAAGGCGGGGTTCGTAGGCCCAGTCAGGGAAGCGCGCGAAAAGTTTTACGCTGAATTTGGCATTACGCCTCCAGCCGCCTCCTATATCACGGCTCCGCCTGCAAATGGCGCAATGGCAGCGATGGTCGCCATAGGTGTAAAACCGGAAAACGATAATTCGCTAAAGATTACTTCATCCGGCGGATTCTATAACAGCTCCACAAAAGTTGAATATGACGGATTTGAGCAGCTGTATTTTGGCAATGCAGCTGGAAATCTGCATCAGGGCTTCGTTCCCCAGATGAGAGATTCGTTATTCAGGATGAAAGAGGTTATGGAGCAAAATGGATTTGATTTCAAGCGCGACATTGTGAGAACATGGTTTTCCATAACAGACATCAATGGCAGAAGATGCGACGGCAGAACTAACTACATGGACTTCAATGAGCACGTTCGCAGCCCGTTCCTGGACGAACTTGGATTTAAGGGGCAGTATTTTGCAAGCACCGGCGCAGGCTGCGGCGTTAATTTGGACCGCAGGGTTGCTGAGATTAGCGCTACCGCGTACAAGCGAAACGGTTCATTGGAAGTTATACCGATGGACAACCCGCTTCAAACCCCCGTTTATAGGTATGCTGAAGGAGAAAACCCCGACAAAGAAAAGGGCAATGTAAAGTTTGAGAGGGGCATGCAGGTAATTACGCCCTCGGCTGTGCTTTTCATTGTTTCAGGCACGGCAAGCATAAGAGGAAACAAAATAGTGGGAGATACGCTTGAGGACCAGACTCGCTGCACACTGGATAATCTAAGATGGCTTCTCGACAGCTACAAAGGCAGGCTTTCAGATTCAAAGATTGCCATTACCTATGTCAAGCCGGGAGAGGATAAAAGCCTGGTAGAGAGAATCATGGAAGATAACATGCCGGATGCCCCCCGCCTTATTGTTTTCAATGAGCTTTGCTACCAAAAGCTGAAGGTGGAAACAGAGCTTATAGCAGCAATGCCTCTTGATGAGTTCAAAAGAAGGAAAGGTTAATAAGATTAAACGCCTTCTATCCGCCTATGCTCTGGACAGAAAAATACAAGCCAAGGAAGGAAGAAGAGGTTGTTGGCCAGTTTATGTGTATAGCTAAGCTAAGAAAATTTCTAACCAATTTCAAAGCATCCGGCAAAAAAGCAGTAATACTTCATGGCCCAACCGGTTCAGGAAAAACATGCATCCCTTACGTGATTGCCTCTGGCCTTAATTGGGAGGTCATTGAGGCAAACGCATCCGATTTCAGGTCCAAGGAAGAGGTTAACAGCAAAATAGGCTCTGCCATGCTTCAGCGCTCCCTGTTTTCAGCCGGAAAAATAATCCTGGTTGACGACATAGACGCCTTCGCAGCAGAAGACAGGGGCGGGCTGCAGGCTCTGCAGAAGCTGATTGAGGCTTCTCCCTGCCCTTTTGTCCTTACCGCTTCTGATGTTTCCGACTTTAAATTCAACAGCCTGAAGAGAGTTTCAGAGGTCATTGACATGGAGAGAATTCCGGCAGAGGTTATTGCAAACCGCCTTAATGAAATTTGCAGTGCAGAACACCTAAAATGCTCATTTGAAAATCTGCGGAGGATTGCGCTGCGCTCCGGCAATGACCTTCGGGCAGCCATAAACGACCTTCAGAGCCTTTATGTCAGGGGCAATGAGGTAACAAAGGACGACATTGAGCTGCTTTCGGAAAGGGAGCGCACAGAAACGCTTGTAAATGCACTTACAAAGATATTCAAGACAACAGACATTGAAGTCGCCCTAAAGTCATTTGATTATGTAAGCGAAGATGCAAGGGAGCTGTTTTTATGGATAGACGAAAACCTGCCAAAAGAGTATGAGGGCATAGACATTGCAAATGCCTATTCAAAAATTTCAAAGGCGGATATTTACAATGCAAGAATCCTTAACAGGCAGTACTGGAGGTTCTTAGTCTATGTAAATGCTCTTCTAAGCGCCGGCATTGCAACCTCAAAGGAAAAGAAGTACAAAAAAGCCATAAGCTTCTCTCCACCGGGAAGGCTTTTAAAGATGTACTGGGCAGGCCAGAAATCAGCAAAAAAGAAGTCAATAGCTCAGAAAATGCCATCCCACGCCTCTGTAAAAAACCTTGTCAAGGACATTCCTTATTTAAAGGCAATATTCCGAAATGACAGAGAAATGGCTGCCTTAATTACCAAAGAGCTCAGGCTGGAAGACGAGGAAATCTCATTCCTGACTACTCCGCAATAGTTCTATCAGGGTATATGCTAAATATATACAATATGGCATAAGTATATATAAAAGGTCGCCTATATAGCATGTTAGGGGGGTGAGGCACTGCAGACTAAGGCTTTACCAATCTTGATGATGCGAAAAAAATCTCAAGAAGCCAGAGTAACTGCATGATGCAACGGATGACGTTGCAGCGTGAAATGGGGTTGGTAAAGCAAGAAATTACCAACGAGGTGATGCAAAAAAGCCTGCAGAAGAACCCCCTTCTTTCATTGTTTTGTTTGAGCAACCTATAAATACCTCTTAGTGTTTGGAACCTGCATGGCAGTAGGGTTATTCGTCGGCAGGTTCCAGCCTTTTCACAACGGCCACCTTTTTGACATAAAGGAAGCCCTAAAGGATGTTGACGAACTGATAATAGCGATTGGCTCTTCCCAGCACAAAAACACAAAGGAAAACCCGTTATCCTTTGAAGAGCGCGCAGAAATGATTGAGGACGTTCTGCTTTCAAACAACATAAAGAATTTCACAATCTTCCCTGTTCCTGACTACCAAAACGACAATAAATGGCTTAAGCACATTGAAACTTTGCTTCCCGAGTTTGACATTGTCTACACAGGAAACGACCGCGTTATCAGCATCTTCAAAAAACAAAAAATATACAAAGTAAAAAAGGTAAAGCTCCTGAAAGGCGTTTCAAGCACAATAATCCGCTACCTCATAAAAAAGAGCGGAGATTGGAAGCCGCTGGTTCCAAAAGAGGTTGCTAGTTTTCTTGAGGAAAACAGAATTGTTGAAAGGATAAAGAAAACTACTCAAACATCTTCCCGATAAAGCTTTTCTTGCCGGATTCCTTCTGGAATTCCTCCAAAAGCTCCCTCTGCTTCTTTGTCAGTTTCTCAGGAACCTTGACAACAACTTCGACTTTCTCTGAGCCATGGCCGCCATGCAACCCAGCAATTCCTTTATCCCGCATCCTGAAAATTGTGCTTGACTGCGTTCCGGCTGGTATTTTCAGCGTTGCTTTTCCCGTAAGTGTGGGAACTTCTATTTCTCCCCCTAACGCCGCAGTTGCAAAGTCAATCGGCACTTTTACAACTATGTCACTGCCCTCTCTTTGGAAAGTATCATGCGGCCTTTCATGCAGCACAACAAACAAATCTCCGTACGGGGCTCCCTTGCCTCCTGCTTCCCCTTCCCCCCTCAGCCTTAAATGCATCCCCTCCTCTGCTCCGGCTGGAATTTCAACTTCAATCTTTCTGCTTTTTCTTACCAGCCCCGTGCCATCGCATTCAGCGCATTCATTTTTAATGTACCTGCCCTGCCCCTTGCATTTGGAGCATGTAGATGTAGAGGCAAAAATTCCAAAAGGGGTTCTTTGCTCCCTTCTTACAACGCCATGGCCGTTGCATTTTTCGCATGTTACAATATCCGATTCAGATTCTGCTCCCAGGCCATTACACTTTGGGCATTGCTCCAGCCTCGGAACATTAATTGCTTTTGTTGCACCTGTTGCAGCCTCCTCCAAAGTGATGTCCAAATCGTAGCGCAAGTCATTTCCTCTTTGAGGCCCTCTTCGCCTCCTAAACCCGCCGCCAAAGAATTCGTCAAAAATGCCCTCAAAATCAAATCCAGCGCCCATAAAATCGCGGAAGTCAAACCCGCTGAACGGCTCTCCCTCTACAGTTCCGGTCTGGTCATACCGTCTCCTTTTCTCATCATCGGCAAGAACCGACGCAGCCTCATTTATCTCCTTAAACTTATCCGCTGCACCTGTCTCCTTGTTCAAATCCGGATGGTGTTTCTTCGCCAGCCTTTTGTATGCAGTCTTAATTTCCTCTTTTGTAGCATCCTTGTTCACGCCAAGTATTTTATAATAATCCTTGGCCATCTTACTTCTTCTTTTTCTCTTTGTTTTCTTCGTCTACCTTGTATTCAGCATCCACTACCTTTTCTTCCTCTTCGGACTCTTCTTTAGGTTCCTTTCCGCGTGCTGAAGAAGCCTTCTGATACAACTCAGTTGAAAGCTTCTGCACAAGCTCGTTAACTTCATCAAGCTTCTTCTTTATTTCCGCAGCATCCTTCTTTTCCGGCTTAAGCAGGACCTCAAGCTCCATTATTTTTCCTTTGAGGTTCTCAAGCTCTTTCTTCTCCACCTTTCCCTCATATTCCTTGAAGAGGCTCTTCGTAGTATAAACCAAAGAATCCGCGGTGTTGACAAGCTCTATCTCTTCTTTTCGCTTCTTGTCATCCTCTGCGTGCTCCTCTGCCTCCTGCTGCATTCTCTTCACTTCATCCTCGCTTAGCTTCTGGGACGCAGTAATCTTTATTGACTGCTCCTTTCCTGTCCCAAGGTCCTTTGCGCTTACATGAACAATGCCATTTGCATCTATATCAAAAGCAACCTCAATCTGCGGAATCCCGCGGGGCGCAGGTGGAATTCCAACTAAATCAAATCTCCCAAGGCTTTTGTTGTCATTAGCCATTGGCCTTTCTCCCTGAAGCACATTAATCGTGACTGCAGTCTGGTTGTCAGCCGCAGTGCTGAATATCTGGCTCTTCTTTGTCGGAATGGTTGTGTTCCTAGTAATCAGGGATGTGGAAACTCCGCCTAGCGTCTCTATCCCCAATGTCAATGGGGTGACATCCAGCAATAAGATATCCTTAACCTCTCCTGCCAGCACTCCTGCCTGAATCGCGGCACCCTGCGCAACGCACTCCATTGGATCCACGCCGCGCTCTGCCTTCTTTCCTATGTAATCTTCAACAAATTTCCTGACAATTGGCATCCTCGTTGGGCCTCCAACAAGTATAACCTTGTCAAGGTCATGCGGCGTAACCTTGGCGTCTTTGATTGACTGCTCCAAGGGCATTTTGCATCTCCTGACTATCGGCTCAACAAGGCTTTCCAGCTTGCTTCTTGTAAGCTTCATGGTTAAGTGCTTTGGCCCTTCATCGGTCGCAGTAATAAATGGCAAGTTGATTTCAGTCTCCATTGTGGTAGAGAGCTCTATCTTTGCCCTTTCAGCCGCTTCTTTTATGCGCTGCATTGCGGTTGCATCTTTTTTCAGGTCTATGCCTTCCTGCCCCTTAAAATCCTTCGCGATATAATCAACAACTGCAGCATCCATGTCCGTGCCGCCGAGCTGTGTATCTCCGGAAGTTGATTTCACCTCAAACACACCCTCTCCAAATTCCATTATGGTGCAGTCCAATGTTCCGCCGCCAAGGTCAAACACAAGAATCTTGATGTTTTGGTGCGATTTGTCAAGGCCGTATGCAAGCGATGCGGCAGTTGGCTCGTTTATGATTCTTACAACTTCTAATCCTGCAATTGTGCCCGCATCCTTTGTTGCCTGCCTTTGATTGTCATCAAAATAGGCAGGAACTGTGATTACCGCCTTTGAGACAGGCTCCCCGATAAATTCCTCCGCATCCTTCTTAATCTTCTGCAGTATAAATGCAGAAATCTGCTGGGGGGTGTATTCTCTGCCGTTTATTTTGTAAACATGCGTAGTTCCCATCTTTCTTTTTGCAGCTGTGATTGTCCTTTCCGGATTTGAAATTGCCTGCCTTCTTGCCGGCTCGCCAACAAGCATAGCTCCATCTTTGGTGAACGCAACAACGCTCGGAAATGCCTTCCCGTACTGCGTTACTCCTTCTGCGCTCGGCACTATTACCGGCTTTCCTGCCTGCAGCACTGAAGCTGCTGAATTTGATGTTCCCAAATCAATTCCAATTATCTTTTCTTTCTTTGCCATCTTTTCACCTTACCCAAAATAAGTGGGTACCTCCGTCTTTTCTTCCTCTGTTGTCTTCGGTTTCTTCTCAAAATGTTTTATTTGCTTTGGCTTTTCTATCTTGCCGTATTCCTTCTCGTATTTCCTTATGATTTCCCCAAGAAGCTGGTGAATTTTCTTGGCATGGTAAGGGTCCGCAAGCACCACATTGTGCTTCAGGTTTATTGACGCCTTTAGTTTTGACCTCGGGTCAATTCTCGGAGTAATGCACTTGAAATCGAATATAAACTGCAATGGATTGAAGTTTATAGACAGCTCATGCGCAAAAAATGCATCGCCGTCCACAATGCTCATGTTGATTCTTTCATCTGTCATTTAATCACCTTTTTTAGCTAAAGCTTCGTTTCTAAGCACATCAACCCTTTCATGCGTTAATACCTGTGATTCTTTTTTTCTTGGAATGATTTCAACAACTTCAAGCAGCTTTGTCAGCTTGTTCAGCTGAAACTTGTCATATTGCTTGATGCTTCCCAGCGCCTCATAAATGCTGTATCCATCTGTTACCAGGTCAACTTCTGAGCTCTTGCACATTATCAGCGTGTCTGTCTTGTCGTCATCCGAGATTAAAAACCTCAGTATTGTCCCGGGCGACACAAACAGCTTCTTTTTCATTCCTTCCATCATTTCACCCTCCCGGCCTTGACAAACATCTCATAATCCTTCCTCGTTTTTTCACTGCCAATAATGCAGTTTTCTGCAAACCAAACCATTAAATCCTCGCCGTAATCCTTGCACCCCATTGCAAGCCTGCACTGCAACGGCTTCGCTTCATGTATCCTGCATCTTTCTTCTTCAAAAAACATGCATCTGCCGTACGGCTTTCCGTTTCTTATCACCTTTGGCCGCAGGAATGTTTTTCCAAACTGCTCCGTTTCTTCCAGATATTTTTCTTCCAGCTCTTTTTCTGTAACTCCCAAAAACTTTGCAAGCTTCTTTGCGTCCTCCCCTATGAGTATGCCGCTTCCAAACTTGCATCCGTGCCTACAGGCCTCGCAGCTGCAATTATGCACAAACTTCTCCACCTCTTTAAGCTTCATGCCTTGTATCATTTCTTGCAAACCTTCACCTTGCTGTGGCGTATTATTGCCTCTCCGATTTTATATCCCTTCTGAAGCTCCCCAACTATGATGTCTTCATCGGTGTCGCATTTTTCGTGAAGCAGCACCTCATGCAGATAAGGGTCAAATTTTTTGCCAATGCACCCTATATGCTGCAGCCCCTCTTTCTGCAAAACTGACTGGAACTCTGCAAATATCATCTCAACCCCTTTTACAAATGCCTCTTTTTCCTTGTTCTGCAATGCAAGCTCAATTTGGTCCAGTACCGGAAGCAGGCTCCTGACAAGCTCCACCTTCCCTCTTTTGAAGTCATCTTCCTTTTTTGATTCAACCCATTTCTTGTAATTCTCAAAATCCGCCTGGAGCCGCTGGAGCGTTTCCTTCAACTCCTCTTCATGCTCTTCCTTCTTTTCCGGCTTTTTCTTATCCATTTTCTTGTTGACCTTAAGTCAACGAATAATTAGTTAAGGTTAACAAGTATTTAAATCTTTCGGGAAATATTTAAATAGTCATTCCAATAATTAGTGTTCATGGCAGTTCAAAGGCGCATCACCATAATCCAAATCAGAAAGCCGGTTGACAATAATGTAAACCATAAGCTTCAATGGCTGGGCAGCTTATTGGGGCTTTTCAACCTGCGAGACAAGGACAAAAGCTGCTTCAGGATATTTATAGAGCTGGTAAAGACCACCAAGCACGGCATGCCGGCAACAAGCGATGAGCTTTCCGAGCGCTCAAGGCTAAGCAGGGGAACTGTTGTGCACCACCTAAACAAACTCATGGACACAGGAATGGTTGTCAGGGAGCGCCACGGATATATTTTAAGGGAAGAGGGCCTTTCCAATCTTGTTGACATGATAGAGCATGACTGCATCAGGATGTGCGAATCCCTGAAAGACATCGCAAAAGAGATTGATGACAGCTTGTCATAGTACATGCTTTGCTTTTTTCCGTGGGATTGAGCGTAGCGAAATCCCACTTGACTGTTCTTTGCTCATTTCTTGAAAAGAAATGGATGACAGCTTATCGTAAATTATTTAAACCAGAGCATTGAGAATTTCCCATGGTTGTCGAATTCCTCATAAGCCCAAGGAAAGCCGAGAGAAGGCCTTGGGAGATGTTTTTCATCGGAATGTTTTATTCCTCCCTTGCACTTTTCCTTGCTTACTGGATTTTCCGCGACTATGCCTCAATAGTCATGGTATTCTTGACTGTCCTTGCATCCATACAGTTCATACACTCTGCAATTGCGCGCGAGGAGGAAAAGGACAAGCAAAACATCCGCGAGGTTTTCCTGCTGAAATCCCACGCCAAGACGCTTAGCTACTTCATGTTCTTGTTTCTTGGATTTACGGTTGCTTTCGCTATTTGGAACATTGTGTTGCCTGAGAGCATGTCAAGCGTGCTGTTTGGCATTCAGGAGGAAACCATACAGGCAATTAATGCAAAGTTCACCGGCAGTGCGGTTACTGCCACCAGAACATTCTCCATTGTATTCACAAACAACATAAGGGTTCTTTTCTTTTCATTGCTTTTCTCTTTTTTCTATGGCGCAGGTGCAATCTTCATCCTTGCCTGGAACGCATCAGTGATTGGAGCTGCCATTGCAGGCCTTTTCAAGTCTGTTATTGCAGGAGGCTTTTTTTCTGCAATTTCATTGGTGTTTGTCAGGTATTTCACCCACGGCATACCAGAAATACTTGCCTATTTCACAGCCGCCCTTGCAGGAGGCATTATATCCATCGCAATAATAAAGCATGACTACAAAAGCAGGCGCTTCAAGGAAATACTTATTGACTCCTTTGACCTGATAATCCTCTCTATCGTGATTTTATTTGTCGCAGCCCTGATAGAGGTCTACATTACCCCACTTATTGTCTAGATTCAGTTTGCAGCAGAGGTTAATCCCCTCTCGGCCCTTCCCTTCTGTGACGCAACTCCCCTATAGAGCCTGTCTTTTTGGATGACCGGATGGCCTCTGTCCAAAAGGATTATTTCATACCAGGCATTCTTTCCGTCTTTAAGGACAAAATAGCTGTTCAGGACTTCGCAGTTTGGGAATTTCTTTGAGGCGCGCTCTTCTGCCACCCACTGGTAGCTTTTGTTGATGACTCTCATCCTTCCAAATCTCTTCGGCCTTCTTCCCTTCCTATGCGTCTCTTTTTGCCTTCCGCCTGTTGCAACATGCTGCCTTACCAAGATTACGCCCTGCTTTGCTCTATAGCCTAACGACCTCGCCCTGTCTAACCTTGTCGGGCGCTCTATTCTTAAAGTAGAAGGCTCATTCCTCCACTCAATTAACCTGCTTCTTATCAGCTCAGAACTCTGCTCTGGCGACTTCCAGATATTCCTGATATACTTGTACATCCCCATTTTAGCCTCCATTATTTGCTTTAGTCTCTTCAGGCAAGCCAACGCCCACATTGAGATAAAGCAAAGAAAAAGTGTCTACTTTTAAAGTTTTAGCCTAATTTTTCTTAAGAAGTTTCTTTTGGCTCTCCGGCCTGCTGAGATAATTCTCTGGAGTTACAACACTTTTCCCAAGCTTGCTTTCAATATTTCGCCTGGTCTCCCCCTACAACCTCACCACCATCCTGTGCATCTTTGGAAAGTCTTATGAATTCCCACGAGTCCCTATCCCTTGTAAGGCGCGTGGTTGTTGCCTCGCCAAGCATCGTGAGAATAATCTCCATATCATCCATGTGGTCCCTTAAGTTCTCTTTTTTTAGTCCCTTGAACTCCTTGTACTCATCAACAGTTTTACCAAATGCAGCTTTGCTTATCTCATTTGTTAATATGGCAAATCCCCTGTCTTCTTCTACGCCCCTATTTCTCCATTCTTTTGTAAGCTCCTGCCTTACCGCTATGCCCCTGACACGCTTCTCAATCCATTCATCCGAATAGCCTTTTGCCTTGTAGATTTCCTTCATTCTGGCTTGAGCAAGCTCAGGGTTCTGTATCTACAAGGCAAAAGGCTATTCG
>Ga0209542_10015264_pt1 | contig 12924 bp, 15 predicted proteins | sample RifCSPhighO2_01_FD_184028 | JGI IMG/M metagenome (GOLD analysis project Ga0209542, IMG submission 184028) | Soil microbial communities from Rifle, Colorado - Rifle CSP2_plank highO2_0.1 (SPAdes) (version 2) | ecosystem: Environmental > Terrestrial > Deep subsurface > Rock core/Sediment ... | reverse complement strand
TAAGAGCTATTTTGTCCGTATTCCACGATTGGTCCGCGCCTTCTGCTCTGAGAGTGTTCCCGCAGCATAGCGAGGATGCGTCGAAGACAATGGCATTTGCAAGCGAGACGCACACGCGACATCACTTTGTGATAGACATCGCCGGCGATTCGACTAATTGTGTCGTAATCCGAAAAGACATCGCGGCAGAGCATCTTGCCGTGCCGGAAGGCGTGCGGACAATTCTTAAACGCGTCGCCGGCCACGGACTGACCGAAGAAAAACTTTCATTGATGCGCATGGTCATGCGAGATACTTGCAGCGGCTCGGCATGCGACGAATTGAAGGCATCTTTGGGAAATGCAGAGCCCGAGCTTGTACGCATCTTCGGAGAGACATTCAGCAAACTTTCAAGCGGAAGACGCCTGCCGAATGATCTTGTTCTAATCGTCGAGCCGGATCTCGCGCCATGGATGATAAAGTTCTTTTCCCGCATAGATTTTTGTCAGTTCACCTCCACGACCCAGCCATTCGCTCCGACAGCCGTCGGGCAGAATGACATAAGCCATTTAGCGGTGCCCTCTCCCGGAGTCTCAATAGGAGCGGGGCTTGCGGTTGCAGTGGGCTTTGTCAACAGCAAGGCGGAGATTGGGTAGTTGCATGAATTTTTAGCGTGATACAATTTATGGACTAATTATGGCCGCCAAAGATTATTTTCAAGATATTTTGTCGCAATCCGGCCCTTCAGCTGGGAAGGGCCCGGTGAAAAGGACTTTCAATGCGGCTTCTGATGACAGTGATGACAATACGAATTTCTCCGCAGACACTGAGGACACGACTGCCGGCCGCACGCCAGTGAGGAGGGAGCTGGGTGAAGAGGGTCCTGTCGGACAGGCGCCTGTGCCATCGGGAGAGCGGTCTATAAGAAATATAACGGTGTCTCCGAGAAGGTCTATGCGCCCTAATCCTTTAGGCATGAGAAACTCCTACTCCGGTATTAATCCGCCAAGTTCCGGCAGTCCGGCCGCAAACAAAGAAGGGAACTCAAAGCGTGCCTGGGTTTGGATCGCGGCGGCAGTTTCGCTCCTTGTGCTCTTGCTCTTAGGATTATTTGCTTTTCGCAGTACGAAAGTCACCATCACTCCAAGCTCGCGGCAGGTAGTCTTTCAAGAGAATGCTACATTTACGGCTTTCCCTCAAACTACAGCATCCGAAGGGGTGCTTACGTATACAGTAGTTTCAAACGAGCTTGAAGATTCAGCAGTGGTTCCCTCAAGCGGCACGGAAAATGTCTCGGAAAAAGCAAGCGGAAACCTTGTCGTATACAACGAATATTCAAGCTCTCCCGTACGCCTTTTGAAAAATACGAGATTCGCGACTCCTGACGGTCTTGTCTTCAGAGCCCCGGCTTCAATTACTATTCCGGGCAAAAAAGGAAATACGCCGGGCTCCATCACGGTCACGGTTTTTGCAGATCAGCCCGGCGCCGAATACAACGTCGGCCCGATATCCAAATTTACTCTCCCCGGCCTGAAGAGTTCGGCTGATATGTATGCAAAAGTCTACGCGCGGTCGAATGCGCCATTCTCTGGAGGATTTGTTGGCAGCCGCCCTGCCGTTCCCGCAGGCGCGCGAGAATCGGCCCGCGCTGAAATAAGAGGGCGAATTGAGAGCAAGGCGCGCGAGGCGGCAAAGACGCTCTCGACTGACACGTCTACTGTATTTCCGGATCTAATACAAATCACATACACATCACTTCCTGAAACAGCGGAGGCGGGGGGCGGCGTCAGGATTCAAGAAAAAGCTCGCATAGATATTCCAGTATTTTCTGCACCACAATTTGCGGAAGCGGCTCACAAAATGCTGGATCCAGAAGCAACAAGTGCCGGCGTCTCGATTCTTGCTACGGATACACTGACGGCACGACGAGCTAGCTCATCGGATCCCGCACTTGGCTCTAGCGCTATTGAATTTACGGTTAGCGGCAATGCGACTATCGTATGGAATGTAGATTCGGCAGCTTTAGCCGCGGCTCTTGCAGGCAGAGAGCAAAGTGATTTCCAGAACGTTGTCAAAGGTTTTGCCGGCATTCAAGAAGCGCGCGCGACCATACAGCCATTTTGGAAAAGCTCCTTTCCAACCGATCCGGATAAAATTCGCATACTGGTAAAGCCAGTTTCGGCGGCTCAATAGTTGACTCATTGAGTTGACTTATATAGCCGCAACTGTTATCGTCATCCCTTACCACAATTCCGTGTTATTCGAGAAGATTGTCATAGGAATATTCGGCAAAAAAGTGCTCGCGGCAGCGCGGCCCCGCGTTATATAAAATTGTGGTAAGGAATATGTCGGAGCCGGAAGTGGTTGAAGGAGTAGTTGATGAGGCACTTCCGAATACTCTCTTTCGCATAAAGCTCGCAAGCGGAGAAGTGGTTCTAGCATACCTCGCAGGAAAGATGCGTTTGCACAGAATTAAAGTATTGGTTGGAGATCGGGTCGCCGTTCAGCTTGATCCTTACGGAGGTCGAGCGCGCGTCATAAAAAGATTATAGAAAATGAAAGTAAAATCGTCGGTAAAAAAAATCTGCATGCATTGCCGCCACGTAAAGCGGCGCGGTCGTTTGTGGGTAATTTGCACGAACCCTCGGCATAAGCAGAGACAAGGGTAATATTTTAAAATTTAGAATTTGAAATTTGGATTATTAAAGCTATGTTGCGAATTGCCGGAGTAACCATACCTGAAAATAAACGCCTGGAAATCGGGCTTACTTCTATTTATGGAGTAGGTCGTCAGCGAGCTGTCTCGACTTTGGCGACTCTGCGCATCGACATCGGCAAAAAGCCGAAAGAGTTGTCTTCAAAAGAAGAGACTGCGATACGGGAGGCAATTGAAAAATTTACCCTTGAAGGCGAACTGCGACGTCAGATCAGCGGCAATATTCGCCGTCTTAAGGATATAAAAGCCTATCGCGGCAGCCGACATGCCAAACATCTCCCCGTGCACGGACAGCGCACGAAAACGAATAGCCGCACGGTTCGCGGCAACACGAGGAAAACGATGACAAGCGGCAGACGTAAGCTAGAAAAGACATAGTCTTAATATGGGGAAAAAAAGAATCATTCGCAAAGCAGGAGGAACGATGGATACGGGGCTTAAGTCCCGCTCGCTAGCACGCGTGACAAAGAGGGTGATTACATCCGGAACGCTTCATATACACGCCACTTACAACAACACAAAAGTTCTTTTATCGGACAAAACCGGTAATGCTGTCGCGTGGTCCTCGTCCGGCGCTCTCGGTTTTTCCGGTGCGAAGAAGGGAACGCCTTTTGCAGCTGCAAAAGTAGGGGAGCTAGTGGGAGAAAAAGCTGTGATAATGGGAGTCAAAGACGTTGACGTCATTATCCGCGGAGTCGGAGCGGGAAGAGAGTCCGCTCTTCGCGGTTTCGCTGGAAAGGGAATTGAGATCGCTCGCATTGCTGATGATACGCCTGTTCCCCATAATGGTCCGCGCCCCGCAAAACCAAGAAGGGTGTAATTTCAAATTCAAATCAAATTCTAAAATATGCTCCTCATTAAATCGAAATATAAAATTGCAAAACGCCTTGGTGCAGGGATTTTTGAACAGACACAGACGCAGAAATTTGCTCTTTCCGAGGCAAGGTCCAAAAACAGAAAAGACAGAAAGGGCCGGCGCGGAGCTTCTGACTACGGACGTCAGCTTTTGGAGAAACAGCGGGTACGATTTACATACGGGATCCCGGAAAAGCAGCTTTATAATTATGCAAAAAAAGCCTTTGAATCAAGCGATCCCTCGGCCGCTCTCAATAAGGCCCTTGAGATGCGAGTGGATAATGCTGTTTACAGAGCCGGTCTTGCCAAAACCCGCCGCGCAGCAAGGCAAATGGTCTCTCACGGGCACATTAAAATTAATGACAGACGCATCACAATTCCTTCGCACGTCGTACACAAGGGCGACATAATTTCCGTTCGCGAGGGCAGCAGAAGAAAGGATCCCTTTTCAAAATTAGGTGATAAAGAAGAATCTGGAGCTCCAAAAAGTTCTTGGATTACGCTTGATGCAGGATTGATGCGGGCAGAGGTAGTCGGAGAGCCGTCCTATTCGCCTCTCGAGACAGGCATAGATTATCCGACGGTGTTTGAGTTTTATAGCCGCTAGTGATATAATCCCGCATCTTTTATTTAATTTAATAGAATAAGTAATTAGTGCTGTCTAGAGTTTTTAATACTAAAAATTTGCATGATTGATTACCATATTGCATTACCATCGAAGCCGCGCGTGCTTACAGAGACGGAGCGCAGCGGCACTTATGAAATAGACGGTCTTTATCCCGGCTACGGATATACTCTTGGCAATTCGCTTCGTAGGATTATTCTTAGCTCGCTCCCCGGAGCCGCAATAACTCATGTGAAAATCCCGGGTATTCCGCATGAATTCACCACGCTTGAAGGAGTGAAGGAGGACGTTGTTACTATACTTCTCAATATAAGAAAGATCCGGCTAAAGCTTCTATCGGACGAACCTCAAACAATAACGCTTAGTGTAAAGGGGCCAAAGGCGGTTACAGCAGCCGATCTTAAAGTGCCGGGGCAAGTCGAGGTTTTGAATCCGGAAAATCACATTGTGGACGTTACTTCAAAGGTGTCGCTCGAAATTGAAATGCGAGCCGAGAGGGGCCTCGGATATATACCGAAAGAGGCGCATCAGAAAGAAAGAGTAGATATAGGCACTATTGCGCTCGATGCAATTTTCTCTCCGATTCGCCGCGTCAACTACGAAGTAGAAAATATGCGCGTCGGCGACAGGACGGATTTCAATCGTCTTCGCATATTCGTGGAGACGGATGGGACGATCGCTCCGAGAGAAGCTCTTGAACACTCGATCGAGACAATGATCCATCAGCTTAAGGCGATCGTCGGATTTAAAGAGGAGGAGAGTGCCGAATTAGAGACAATGAGAGCAGGCGGAAAGGAAGAGGGGCGTGAAGAAAAAGCGGCCGTCTTAGATTCAGAAGTGTTGAAGACCCGCGTTTCCGAACTGCGTTTGCCGCAAAGAGTTGAAGCCGCCCTCGATAATGCTTCCATAAGAACCGTCGGCGGGCTCGTGCGCAAACGTGAGGATGACCTTCTTTCGATAGAAGGATTAGGCCAAAAGGGACTTCAGGATATAAAGCGCGCACTTTCGAATCTGGGCCTTACGCTCCGGCAATAACATGAGGCATCACAGAAGCGGAAGAACATTGGGACGAAAGAAAGGGCAGCGAGCGGCACTCCTGCGCTCACTGACCCGCTCTCTCATATTGAATGAAGGAATAACCACTACACTTGCACGCGCAAAAGAAATGCGCCCATTCGTGGAGAAGTTAGTCTCCGCAAGCAAAAAAAATACCATGGTCTCTCGCCGCAATGTTGCCTCGCGATTGGGAGGAAATTCGGCAGATGTAGTAAAAAAGCTTCATGAGGTAATCGCGCCGCAGTTTAAGAATCGCCCGGGCGGCTATACTCGCGTCGTCCGTCTTCCGCGCACGGGTAAGCGCGTAATAGAGTCCGCTCGAATTGAATTCGTGAAATAAAATGGAAAATAAAAATCCTACAAAGGAATATACGATAGACGCCGCACAAAAGTCGCTCGGCCGAATAGCATCAGAAGCTGCGAAGAAACTTATGGGGAAAACGGATCCTGCTTACACGCCGAATATTTCTTCGAGTGTCCGCGTAAAGATCGTTAATGCTGGCAAGCTATCTATTTCGGAAAAGAAGCGGCTCGCAAAGAAATACACGACTTATTCCGGATATCCAGGCGGGCTCCGCACCGAGCGGCTTCAAGCTCTCAACGCGCGGAAGGGCCCTTCGGAAGCGCTTCGGCGCGCGATAGAGCGAATGCTTCCTCGCAACACTCTTCGCGTGGGGAGGATGAAGCGGTTAGATATCGTCGATTAAAGAAAAGTATGGCACTTAAAAATAAATACGTAGAGGCGGTGGGAAGAAGAAAAACGGCGACGGCGCGCGCGCGACTCACAGCCGCTAAGACATCTTCCATGCTGGTCAATGGCAAATCTGCTGAAGCATATTTTCCGCTTGCAGGAATGGTCCGCACTGTATTTGAACCGCTCACCGCAACAGGTTCATCTTATTCGGTTTCGGTAAAAGTCTCCGGAGGCGGCCATAAATCTCAAGCGACAGCCGTGCGGCATGCTGTCTCTCGTGCACTAAATGAAATAAATCCTGAATTGCGAAAGGATTTGAAACATCGCGGATTCCTCAAACGCGATCCTCGAGCAAAGGAGCGCAAAAAATTTGGTCTCAAAGGCGCTCGCCGAGCTCCTCAATGGAGCAAGCGCTAGTCTTCCAGTCACTCGCGCATTGCATTTGTTCTTATGACAAATAAAGCAATTTTGATATAATTGCGACCCAATGTTTGGCAAAAAGGGCGACGAAAATGGGGAGGAGATCCGAGACAATGAGTCGGAGGAGGAGATTAATTTTGAACCGGAAGAAGAGATGAGCAATATAGGGGTTCTTCAGGCAAAATTGAGAAAAATGAAGCTCGAACTTGCGAATTGTAAGCAGGAGCGAGCGCAATTTCTCGACGGCTGGCAGAGAGCAAAAGCTGATTCCATAAATATTAGAAAAGACGCCGTGGCGGAAGGCATGCGAGCTCGAAGTCGTACTCGTGATGCCCTTGTGCATGACATCATTCCTGCGCTTGATAGCTTTGATATGGCAGTCGCTGTGGAATCGTGGTCGAAAGTGGATGAAAACTGGCGCAGAGGTATGGAAAACGTGCGGGCTCAACTTTTAGAGGCACTAAAAAAGAGCGGCATTCAGTCGTACGCTGAAATCGGAGATAAATTTGACCCGGCGCTCCACGAAATCGCCAGCGAGGTAAATGATAATAAAATGGAGGCAGGTACTATATCTGGTGTCGTTAGGCGCGGCTATCGTTCCGGCGAGGAAATATTGCGACCAGCGCATGTTGTCATCGTTGGCGGAGGAAAATAATCTTGCATTCTATTGCCGACGGCGTATATAATGAAACGCTATTTTCAAATCCAGATTGAACTATGGGTAAAATTATCGGAATAGATCTAGGCACTACGAATTCTGCCGTGGCAGTTGTTCGCGGAGGCGAGCCGCAGATTATCGAGAACGCTGAAGGTGGCCGCACAACTCCTTCTGTTGTCGCAATTTCAAAAACTGGCGAGCGCCTGGTCGGTCTTCTTGCGCGCCGGCAGGGCGTCACAAATCCTAAAAATACTATCTATCAAATAAAACGCTTTATCGGCCATTCTTTTGACGAGCCGAACGTAGGTAAGGACCGCACTTCAGTCCCGTTCGAGACGCGGAAATCTGAAAATGGCGGTATCGAGGTCAACATGTCGGACAAATGGTACAGACCGGAAGAAATATCCGCGATGATCTTGCAAAAGCTTAAGCGGGACGCTGAAGCCAAGCTCGGCGAGACGATAACTGAAGCAGTAATCACGGTTCCCGCCTATTTCAACGACTCCCAGAGGCAGGCGACGCGCGATGCCGGGAAAATCGCAGGATTAGATGTAAAGCGAATAATTAATGAGCCTACTGCCGCGGCTCTTGCGTATGGTTTCAATAAAAAGAAAAATGAGAAGATAGCGGTATTCGACTTCGGAGGCGGCACTTTCGATATTTCCGTGCTGGAAGTCGGGGATGACGTTATAGAGGTTCGCTCGACGGATGGCGACGCCCATTTGGGAGGAAAAGACATTGATCAGAAAATCATCGCTTGGCTAGCCGATGAATTCAAACGAGAATCTGGAATTGACGTAACAGCGGATCCACTGGCCCGGCAGCGCCTTGATGAAGCCGCGGAGAAAGCAAAAATAGAACTCTCTACAGCAATAGAGACAGAGGTAAACATCCCATTTATCACATCGGATACATCTGGCCCGAGGCATCTTTTAATAAAATTCACTCGAGCGAAGCTTGAGGACATCGCTGCGGAGTTCATAGACAGAGCGATGAATATAACGAAGCGCGCGATGGATGCCTCGCCTTTTAAGGCGGGAGATCTTCATGAAGTTATACTCGTGGGCGGACAAACTAGAATGCCGGCGATCCAGAAAGCTGTAGAGACTTTCTTCGGCAAAAAACCGAATCTCACAGTCAACCCCGATGAGGTTGTTGCGATCGGAGCGGCGATACAGGGAGGTATTCTTCAGGGTGATGTGAAAGATGTTCTTCTTCTCGATGTCATTCCGCTTTCATTGGGAATTGAAACGCTTGGAGGCGTGGCGACAAAACTTATCGAGCGCAATACGACAATTCCAACTTCGCGCTCGCAAGTGTTTTCAACAGCGTCCGATAATCAACCATCCGTTGAAATTCATGTGGTGCAGGGAGAGAGGCCGATGGCAGCGGACAATAAATCGCTCGGCAGATTTAATCTTGATGGCATTCCTCCAGCTCCTCGCGGCATGCCGCAAGTTGAAGTGAGTTTTGATATAGATGCAAATGGAATTCTGAATGTGAAAGCAAAGGACAAAACGAGCGGCAAGGAGCAATCTATACGCATCGAAGCGAGCTCGGGCCTTTCCGAGCAGGAAGTAGAGAAAATGAGGCAGGATGCTGACTCCCATGCAGAGGAAGATAAAAAGAAAAAAGAGCTGGTAGAAGTGCAAAACGCGGCCGATCAGGTCGTTTATGCGGCGGAGAAAGCCCTTAAAGAACACGGAGAAAAAGTCGGAGAAGATGTCCGCAAAAATGTTCAGGAGAAAATCGACGGGCTAAAAACCGCGCGTGCCGGCACTGATATCTCAGCGATTAAAACGGCATCCGATGCTCTTTCCACTGCCATGAGCGCGATAGGCCCCGCCGTCGCCAAGGCTAAGGCGGACGAGGAGGCGATGAGCAAGCCGCCGCCGCCCCCGAGCGGTGAGACGCCGCCACAGGAGCCGCCGAAGCAATAATGATAAATTCACAATTCACAATTTCCAATTTTCAATCAATATACGATAACTATTTTTCAAGCATTGAGGCATTTTAAATTCAATGTAAATTGAAAATTGATAATTGAAGATTTCTGTATATAATATAGGGATGAAGGATTACTATGCGATTCTAGGAGTTTCCAAAGATGCTAGTGATGAAGAAATAAAGTCTGCCTTCCGGAAACTTGCTCACAAATACCACCCGGACAAAAAAGGCGGAGACGAAAAAAAGTTTAAGGAAGCAAGCGAAGCATACGCTATCCTTTCGGACAGGAAAAAGCGCGCCGAATACGACACGCATGGAAGGACATTCGCGGGCAGCGGCCCGTCGGGGGGCTTCGGCTTTGATTTTGCCGATTTTGCCCGGGGAGGCAATGGCTTTGGAGGCCAGGGCGGCTTTCAGGAATTCGACCTCGGCGACATATTCGGCGAATTTTTTGGCGGAGCATCGCCCTTCGGCGCAGGAGCCAGACGCGGAAGAGATATTTCTATTGATATTGAACTTTCTTTCCGCGAGGCGACGTTCGGGAGCGAGCGCAGAGTTCTTATATCGAAGATGAGCCAGTGCCAAGAGTGCGAGGGAGCCGGCGCGCGCAAGGGCTCGAAGCGGATAAGTTGCAAATCCTGCAACGGCAAGGGGACACTCCGCGAGACCCGAAGCACTTTCTTTGGAAGCTTCACAACGAGCCGCTCGTGCCCAACTTGCCTAGGCAGAGGTGAAGTTCCGGAGCATTCGTGCGAAGCCTGCCGCGGCAAGGGAATTACAAAACGAGAGGAGGAGATACACGTAGTTGTCCCTGCGGGAGTCTCAGACGGGGAAATGATACGGATGCCCGGGCGAGGCGAGGCGGCAGCCGGAGGCGGCGCCGGGGATTTATATGTGAAATTGCATGTGCGCGCGGATAAATATTTTGTCCGCGAGGGCAATAACTTATTGACGGTCATTAAAGTCAAGCTGTCGGAGGCGCTGTTGGGGGCGGAACGTCGCATACATACTCTTGATGGGGACGTTATGATTTCTATACCCGCGGGAATATCTCACGGGGAAAGCATTCGAGTTCGCGAGAGAGGCGTTCCCTACGGAAGGGGGTCGCGCGGAGATCTTCTGGTGCGCGTGGAAATTGAATTCCCGAAAAAGTTGAGCAAAGCCGCCAAAGACTTGATAGAGAAATTGCGCGGAGAAGGACTGTAGTAAAGTTTTGAGTTTTGAGTTTTGAGTTATTGGAATTCCGGCCAAAACCTAGAAACTATAAACTAATAACTGTCATTATGGATTATTTCTCAAGTATTCCACTTGATTGGATAATCATTTTTGCTGTCGCGATCTTGCTAACTATAGATTCCATTCGAACCGGCTCTGCTCGCGGAGTAGCCCTCGCTCTTGCGCTTCCTCCAGCGCTCTTAATTAATTCTTTTTTCTATAGCGCGAAATTTCTTAGTCCTCTTTCCAGCGCAATTTCCGCGGAGCTTTCTCAAGCAATCGTATTTATTGCAGTAATGGTTGCCGCGTACTTTTTGGTGCGTCGCATGATGTCAGAATACGGACATAGAGGAAACTCTCTCATGCAAGCGATAATTTGCGGCGTTGCTACAACGTCGCTCCTTGTCGTCATCTGGCTCGAAGTGCCTGCTCTGCAGTCGATTTGGAATTTCGGGACGCAGACAAACGTAATTTTTGGAGATGCGTATAAATTCTGGTGGTTTATAGGATCATTGTTCGCGCTTGCATATGCGCGTACGTAGATCTAGCGTCTCTCTATAGTATTGAAAACTCCCGCGCTAATTGTCGTTATCGAACCTGAAAAGAAGGGCATGACAGTGTCGCCGTCAGTCGTGCCATCGCTCGTGAGAAATGCCGAGTGCGATCCGGCCTCCGCGGTATTCCCAGAGGGTGAAAGCCAGACCGCAAAGCCATATTGATTTCCGGTAAGCGAGACCTCGTCGTTAATATCCCTGATATCGAATTCGACCGTTCGCCCCGCGCCTGTTGCGGTCAAGTCTCCCTTAATATAAACATCAACAGATTCTCCTTTTTTGATCACTATCCCGGGTTCAAAAAAAGTAACATATTCTTTCTCCGAATATGGACTTACGACGACAGGGTACAAGACGTCATTAACTACGGCCGCGATATTCGCGATATCTCCTGCGCCCGCGCTGCCGGATTGCGTCCAGATGATATAGGACAAAGTAATGTCCTCCGGTGAATTGGCGCTTATCCTGATACCGGAGAATTTTACATCCTTGTCCATGATATAGCGCGTGGTGGCAGTAGTTGGATCGAATTGCGAAAGAGTCGCTTGTGCTCCGCCGACGACAAGTGTGCTATTTATCGTTTGTGTAGATCCTCGCAGAGGCAAAACGCCTACTACAGGAGAAGATGCGACGATATCTACGACCTGAATTGCTGGCATTTGATCCGCGTACGAGGAATGATCAGTTTGCATGTTCGCGTAGATCTCAAAATTCTTCGTTTCGCCAGCCGGGATCTTGAAGGGTGTTCTGAAAACAGCGCGATGATTAGCGTTAAGAGATTGGACATTACCAATCTGCAAGCCATCCTCGTCGTAAAGTCCAAAACTTCCGAAGGCCCCGTCTGCGCCAAGGCCGAAGCGCTCCATTGTTATCTCTTTTACAATGACATCCTTACTTCCAGCAGTTAGATCGAATGTGAGAAATAACGGCGTGGCGCTTGCCGGAGCAATAGAGGATGCCGGCTGTCCTGGATCCTCAATCGTCAGCGAGTCGATAGGTAATGCCGCTGCGGCCGCTGCGGCATTTTCAATTGAGGTTTCGCTGGAGGCGCTTTCCGGACTTGGCGCGCTCGAACAAAGCGTGTTCAACTTGGCGCGCGTTGATGCACCAACAATTCCCGTGCCTTTTGTTAGTCCATTCGGGGTCAGAATATCTGAAGAATATTTTTCCTGAAATTTTGTCACCGCTCGAGAAGTTGCGGGTCCATAAAATTGTGTCTCATTGCCGGCGGAACCGGCTCCTGAAATTGCAACGACCGTATCGATTTGTCCATTTAAAAACTGCTGGAGCCGCATTACGTCCGGCCCAGTGCTACCGACTCGTAAATTACTCGTCCATTCAAAAGGGCAAATATCGGTCGAAGGATTAACTTGCGCGAGACTTAACAGCGGGAAGACGACGAGTAATATCAATATTGCCAAGTACGAGTTCCAAAAGAATGCTGCACGCGACATGTTATTTCATTATAGTACGTTCCAGTAAATGACAAGAGGGCCAAGTGCTTTGCATGTTATCCTTGTTTTGAGCTATGCTTTCTAGATTGCGCACCTGGTTCCTTACGTACAAGAATCGCATCGGCATAATAGCTGTTGGACACACGGCGAAAAAGATTGAGGAATATGTTTTTGACTGGCTGATCTATGGGTTGGTAGTTGCCTGGGCCACTTCAACATGGGGTGTGTGGTATGGCTCTCTCGTTGCGTTTGCAATAATGGGCACGTTTTCGGCGATTATGTGCTGGCTATATTTGCTGTTTTACGACTGGGCGAAGATTGATTGGTTCGGTTTCGAAATGCTTAAAGATTTACGTGAAAGGGAACATGAGGGTCTATTAGGCAAAGTGTTGGCGAAAATGCTCAATCTGGGGGATATTCCGGCTTTCATTGCTCTCTCGATTTATTTTGACCCCTTCATGGTTACGGTATACATGCGAAAGAAAGGCCACGAGCACAAAGGTCTTTCGTCTCGCGATTGGAAAATATTCTGGGCAAGCGTGATTTTCTCAAATGCTTATTGGACGCTTAGATGGACGGTAATACTTACTATAGCCCTATATATCTGGAATAACATATTAGCGCCTCTCTTCAGCTAAGCATGGGATAAAAGAACATGAAAATTCCTCGGGCGGAGAATATCTCACAAAATGTCGACGAACTATACACTCCGCTTCCTGCGGCTATAAAAGAATTGAAACGGCGGCGAGCG
>Ga0209542_10015263_pt1 | contig 12925 bp, 14 predicted proteins | sample RifCSPhighO2_01_FD_184028 | JGI IMG/M metagenome (GOLD analysis project Ga0209542, IMG submission 184028) | Soil microbial communities from Rifle, Colorado - Rifle CSP2_plank highO2_0.1 (SPAdes) (version 2) | ecosystem: Environmental > Terrestrial > Deep subsurface > Rock core/Sediment ... | reverse complement strand
ACTAACTACAAAATACCAATTACTATTTTATTTTCGCCTGGCGCGGCCAGTTTTGAAAAATTCAAAAATGAGTTTGACCGCGGTCGGAAATTTAACGCATACTGGAAGAAGTTTTCTTCATGATAGAACAACTGTCTAAAGAGGGGGCCAAAATGGATGAGGCGTTGCGGGTGTTGGGGGTTCCCGATTCTGATCGCGATCTTATGCCTTGGGAAAAAGCCAGGTTGATTATTGAAAACTTCAATGTTCCGGCGCTTGGCGAGGAAAGGGCATTTGACGTGTTAATCGATATAGTGAACTACGTTAGATTTCCTGACGTGCCGACAACCAATGAATACGTCGGTCGAGTCGAGGGGCTTTTGGCGGAGATTTTGGATATTGATGCCGATCGCGAGATTCATATGGACCATGTGGCTTTTTGGGGGACGTTGCGTTCGGAGGGAGTGTCCCTTGAAGAAATCCGTCGCCGCATAAAAGGAGAATTGTGAAAAAGCCCCGACCTGCCTGTCGGGGCTTTTTAGTCAAACTTGACCTTCAGTTTTTTTGCCCTCTTTCTGTCGAGCTTCGGCATCTTGATCGTGAGAATCCCGTTTTTGAGCGCGGCGTTTGATTTTTCCGGATCCACTTCTTGAGGAAGAATAATTGAACGCGAGAAACTTCCCCAGAAACACTCCTGGTAGAAATAATCTTTTTCTTCGACAACCTCTGATTTTTCGCGTTTGCCCTTAACCGTAACCGACTCGCTCGTGATGTTGATTTCGAGGTCGTCGGGATTTACGCCCGCGACGGTTGACTGAACAATAATGTTCTCGTCGTCTTGAAAGACGTCAACCGTAAGCTGACCCTCAAGCTCATCGCTGGAGGAGGTTGTTGCGGGCGCATCCGTTTCCACTTTCAGAGTCTTGGGCTCGGTTTTTACCTTCGCGAGCTCGACGAAAATATTTTCTTTGTCATTTTCCATAAGTTTATTATAGCATGCGGCTCAGCTTGCCCTTCTGGGTTTTATTCGGGCGCGTTCGGATTAATTTGGGTGGCGGGTGGCTCTGTTTTAAGTTCTTCAAAATCGTTCAACACGAAAAACCCCACAATAAGCAGGAAAAAACTTGGATACAAAAGGAGGTTTTCTTGGAACCGCACGACGAGGTAGTTGAAAACAGAGTGCATTACGGTCGCGAGGATAAGGCCCTCGACGAGTCTTTTCGCGCTTTCGTTGCGGAATCGGCCCTTGGCCCAGTAAAAACCGACAAGCGCCGAGCTTAAGGTGTGGAGAAGCGTGGCGCCGACGAAACGGAGAGAAAGCGTGGAGAACGTTCCCGCTAGGGGCTCTGCTCCGAAAAAATCAAGCCTACTCCCGACAATGAAAAGATTTTCTATGGTGGCAAAACCGAGCGCGGCAACGACCATGTAGATCATGTAATCAACCGGTTCATCAAGCTCGGGCCTTTTTGCCACTGCCCAGTAGACGGCGACGAACTTGAAAACCTCCTCGATTAACGCCAAAACCGCGATTATGAAAACATCGCCGAGATAGACGAACTGGGTGAAAAACGCGTGCGATATTGCCTGCACGAAGAGCGTCGGCGCGGTGACAAGCCCGCCCATCGCGAAGGTGTAGGCGAGAAGGCGTTTTGGCTCGGGATGTTTGTCTTCGCGGAGGAAAAAGAAAAGCCAGATTGCGGCGGGGAGAAGAGTCGCGACAATAACGATAAAAAAATAAAGGACTACCATTTTTGGACCATTAACAAGTTTTCTTCCTTTTTAGGCAGATGGCGCCAGATTTCTTCGGTGATGAAGGGCATAAAGGGGTGGATTGTCTTTAGAGATTCTCCAAGGGCGCGAATCAAAACCCGTTTTGTGTTTTCTTTGAGTTTTTCATTTTGAAGTTGGCTTTTTGATGCCTCGAGATATTTGTCGCAGAAATCGTGCCAGAAGAATTCGTAGATTTCATGCAATGGTTTGCTAAACTCAAGACCTTCTATGTACTCGGAAACTTGCTTTCTCAAACTTTCTAGTTTTTTAAGAATTACCCCATCTTCCTCGGTTTTTGCGCTTGGTTTTCTATCTGATTCGTATTTAATTCCTTCGGATTTTTCAATCACAAAGCGAGCCGCGTTCCAGATTTTGTTTGCGAATTTTTTGCCGGCGAAAACTGCCGACTCATCCCAACGGATATCCTGGCCTGATGCCTGCCATAAGACCGCAAATCGGGTTGCGTCCGCTCCGTGTTCCTCGACATATTTTAGAGGGTCTATGCCGGTACCGAGGCTTTTTGACATCCTTTTGCCCTCTTTCGTAAGGATAGTCCCGTGGATTAAAGCGTTTTTAAAGGGGACCCGGCCCATGAATTCCAGGCCAGAAAATATCATTCGCGCATCCCAGAGGTTCAAAATTTCCCGAGCGTTTGAGACAAGATTTCCGGGATAGTATTTTTTTCTGTCTTTTTCAGTTAACCCGGCAAATGGCCAGAGCGCAGAGGAAAACCAGGTGTCTAACACATCTTCGGATTGTGCCATCTCGCAGCTTTTACAAATCGGGCAAGTTTTAGGCTCTTCGATCGAGACCGCGAACTTTTCTTCGCCACTTTTAACTTTTAACTTTTTACTTTTGAACTCAAATTCCTGTTGGTTTTTACAAAACCAAACAGGAATTTGGTGCCCCCACCAAATCTGGCGAGAGATCGTCCAGTCGCGGATGTTTGAGAGCCAGTTGAAATAAGTTTTACGGAAATTTTCTGGCGCGATTTTAACGCGCCCATTTTTTACCGCGGCAATCGCCTTTTTTGCTAAGCCCCCCATCTTCAAAAACCACTGCTTTGAAGGAATTGGTTCTATGGTTGTGCCGCATCGATAACATTTTGAAACTCTGTTTATATAATCCTCCTCTTTTTCTATCAGCCCCACCGCCCTGAGGTCCGCAGCGATTTTTTCTCGCGCCTCTTGCGCCTTCATTCCGGCATATTTTCCGGCATTTTCGTTCATCCTGCCGCGCGCATCTATTACTTGAGTCATCGGAAGTTTGTGTCGTTCACCGATTTCGAAGTCCGTTAAATCATGAGCTGGAGTTACTTTAACGACTCCCGTGCCGAAGTTTTGATCGACGGCTTCGTCCGCCACAACCACAAGTTTTATTTTTTTGAGCCTTGGCTTATCGAGGTCGCCCTCCGTATCAAGCGAATCGACCTCTAAAGTTTTTCCGACGTAAGACCCATAACGTGAGTCGCGAGGGTTTACGGCAAGGGCAGTGTCGCCAAATTTTGTCTCGGGCCGGACAGTTGCGAGCGAGAACGGCCCGTATCTTATGTAGTAGAGCTTAGCCGGACCCTCTGTGTATTCCAATTCCAGTTCGGAAAGGCTCGTGCTACAGCGCGGACACCAGTTCACGGTTCGAAGCCCTTGGTAAATTAGACCATTTTTGTAATAGTGGACGAAAGCTTTCAGAACATCTTCCGAGTATTCCTTATCCATCGTGAAGCGAGTTCTTGACCAATCGGCGGACACTCCCAATTTTTTAAGCTGCCCCAGAATGATATCCCCGTATTTTTCTTTCCATTCCCAAACGCGCTCGATAAATTTTTCTCGGCCCAGATCAAACCGCGTCTTGCCTTCTTTTTTTAGCTCTTTTTCGACGACGTACTGCGTGGCGATGCCGGCGTGGTCTGTTCCCGGAAGCCACAGGGTTTTTCTCCCGCGCATGCGGTAGTAGCGGATCAAGACATCGGGAGCGGTGTTGTCTAAGGCGTGGCCCATGTGAAGCGATCCGGTGACGTTCGGGAGCGGCATATAAACCACGTAGCGTTTTCCGCCAAAGGCGGATCCGCCTTTGGCGGAAGCTTTTAGCTTTTGGTTTTTAGAGGTGGGCAGGTTGTCGGGGTTAAAAAAACCGGACTTCTCCCATGTCTCGTAAATTTTCGGCTCGACCGTTTTGGGGTCGTACGGCTTATCGAACATTACTAAATTATAATCGGTTTGCGTTTTTTCGGAAATCGGATTATCGTACTTGAAGAAAATTTATGGAGCGAGGAGGCCGTGCATAGCGTAACCGTGCTTAGGGTATTGAGGGACGCAGGGAAGCCCCTTTCGCTAAGGGAAGCGGCCGAGAAATTGCGAGACGAATTGGTTAAGAAAAGAAGCGGCGTCTTTGCGACATTCGACCTCATGATCTTCGAGACAATGATTATCGAGTGTGAATATTCCGGAGAGGTAATCATCGACCACGATTTGAAGACCGTTACGCTTTCGCCAGATTGGAGAGACTCTTGAGCACCCCCCCGCTTTATATAAGCGGGGTTAATGTTATTTGCAAAGTCGGTAGCGAGGACTTATGATCTCTAAAATGGGAAATTTAGAAGACTCAACTATCGGACCGGGAAACGAAGACGCGGTTTTCTTTCCCGCCGAGGATATCGGGGCCCCTAGCAAACTAGATGCCTTGAGATGTTTAGAGAAGGAAAGAAATGAAATTTTGTTGCAAATAAAGAATGTTGGTGACGATCGGGAAAGACAAGAACTTGTCACAACGGTTGCGGACGTTGATCTTCTCATGGCCGAAATCGAAAAGAGCGCGGATCTTGCACTCCTTAAGAAAAAACTGGAGGGCGATATCAGGTCTCTTGAGGGAGCGCTTTCGGAGATAGAGGGCATCGGAGTCAAATCTTACGTTGGAGAACTCCTTAAGATTAAAAGCGAGAGGGTGGCCCAAAAAGGAATACTCGAACGCCGGCTCGCGCTTCTAAATATGGTCGCGGGTGTTTGAAGTTAACTAACAATGTTAAAAGATTTTTTTTCGACTTCCTGCAAAAGTTTTAGAGAGGCCCGCACAGAAACGTTCTGTGTGTTTTTTAATATCACAAGCTCTTTGCGTTTATCTATTAAGGGAACCAAAAACTCGGCGCCCCAGGAAGGTGAAAATGTTATCACTCCATCAAAATCAATTTCAATAGTCTCGGTGTCGGACAACTCTCTAATGAGTGGTTGGAGGGCGGCATAGGCCTCTTTTCCGGCCTGTCTTGATATCAGGGTCGTGCCAAATTTTTTTAGTAATATTGTCATGATAATAGTTTAGTATTCGATAATGGCGAAACACCCCCCAATCGGTTTATTTACCTCTTCTATTTTTAAGTCGCGGACATCTTTCTTGAGCTCTAGTCTTGCGTCGCCGCTTTGAAAAAATAAACTTTTTAGGTTTTGTGTAACCACCTCTCTAACATATTTTAAACCATTTCCCTGTCAATACCCCCACCATATTGCGCAAACCTATGCAATTTTCCTAAAACCTATGCATTTTTGAAGAAAATGTTGTAAAAACGGCCGAATTTCGATTTAAAGACATCATGAGTCATAAAAGGCTTGATGTAAGCATACTTCATGTGATATGCGGGCGAGCACTACAACGTGTCTCGGGCGAAGAGTTGGCGCATCATTTTTATACCGAATAAAAACCCGTGTTTGTTTGTGCATTTGCCAAAAAAGCTGCAAAAGATGAGATACATCGGTGACACTTCAGTGTTGCCAGATGATCTACGGGAAAAGGATAAATAATCGAGGCAGAACGAGGTATGGTGGTTGTATGACCACCCTCACTTATGTTTTGCCCGGAGCAGCTTCATTGGCTTCGCTCCCCAGGCTGTCTCACGAAGCCAAGAAAAGGTTGAAATGGATGGATTATTACCATAAGTGCCGGAATGTTTCTCGGACTTGCCGCTACTTTGGCATATCTCGGGAGACTTTTTACGAATGGCGGCGTCGCTACAATCCGTTCCGTCTAGAGTCGCTCGAAGAAAAGAGCCGGAGGCCCAAAAAGACTAGGCAGTGGGAAGTAAAAAGGGAGCAAGAATTGCGCATTATTGCGCTTCGCAAGGCTCATGTTCGATGGGGCAAGATGAAAATCAAAAAGTTGTACCACGAGCAATACCGGGAAGAGATTTCTTCTTGGGCTGTGCAGCGAGTTATTGAAAAACACGGATTGTATTTCTGTCCCGAGAAAACCGAGAAGTTACGCAAAAAGCGCAAAGCCAATCAAGTCAAAAAGAGGATTACCGAGCTCATCAAGGAAAAACGGACTGGATTTCTTTTGGCGCTCGATACGGTAGTGAGATATTGGATGGGAACGAAACGATATATTCTCACCGCTATTGATGCGCATGGCAAGATTGCCTATGCCAGAATGTATCCAAGCAAACATTCCAAGCACGCCAGAGATTTCCTGCTACGGCTCAATTATCTTTTGAATGAGAAAATCGAAAATGTCACGAGAGACAATGGGACAGAATTTGCCGGAGAGTTTGACGTGGCCATGAGTGAACTGGGATTAGGAAGTTATTATTCTCGAGTCAAGACGCCCACTGATAATGCGGTCAATGAACGCTTCAACCGAACTCTAGAAGACGAGTTCATTGCGCTCGGAAATATGACGTCTGACTGCGACTTCTTCAACCGAAAGCTTACCGAATGGCTGATCGAATACAATTTCAAACGGCCTCACCAAGCTCTTGCGTATATGACCCCAATGGAGTTTCATGAGAAGTACCAAGTGTCAGGAATGTCCTCATCTTTTACATGGTATTGACAAGCAAAAACGGTCTGGTATAATGACGGGTAGCATGGGATGGGTTCACGGGAACGGTTGACCCAAAACGCAACAAGGGTTTGTTCTCGTGGAGGGTCGTCTGAGATCCCCATCGGGGGTCGATCCGGGCGGTTTGAGCGCCACCAATAAATGCGCCCTATCCCACCAAAAAAATGAGCGCTTGCCTCGGCCGAAGGAAAGTTCGGGCAATTCCGTCCGACCGGCTGGGACGCCTTGTGTATGGTGCACAGGCCAGGCGCTCGAGGAAAAAGAGGTGCGCAGGCCGGAAATCCCCGCCGCACAGACGACAGGTGGGGTAGAGAGCTTGTGTAGAAAACAGTCGCGGATGTTAGCGGGGTACCCACTCCCCAGTCCCGGCTCTTCGGAGCCACTTCTGCGACAAATCGCACGGCCTGCGCACTTCCTGGAATCAAGGAGCGAAAAGCGCAACTCATGAGGGGGAATCAGCGTGGAACGCGGCCCCTCCAAAAGCGCCTTCCGGTTCACACGCTGGCCGGATAGCTCCTCCGGGACACGCGAGGGCCCCCCAAAGGTCCGTGCTTCAGAGGGTTAACCAAAAAACTCTCTGACAGGGGTCCGCCGTCTTGCTACGGCATTGGACTCCTTAAGTGTCCCACTCGAAAATCATGGCAGTGCCCAATGCCAACCAGATTCTCTGGTTTTCTAGGGGTGCATGACGTACACAGCACGTTGAGACCTCCCGGACGGGTGGGTACGACCTACCGGCCTCTTGACCACTGCCTCCATCTTCGCCCCCGCTTCGTATAGAAGCGGGGGTTGTTGCTTTTTGGAAGCATTCTTGACCCGGGAAAAACATTACACACTTTTCTCGATCGAGAAAAGTGTGTAATGTTTTTGTGACCCCAATGATTTCCAAACTATCCTATGGATACGATCGTATCCATAGGATATAGGATATAAGATATGAGCATTATGACGTCCGACATCATAATATTGAGGGATTTAGAGGTATGCTCAGGAGATGGAAAAACGGCTCAAGGCCGTATATGATATTCAAAAGCGCTACGGCAAATCCAAATTATGACGCCTAGATTTCGGTAACAGTTTCTTTTGGCCTATAGCGTGGATAACTAAAATCATGTCAAAAATTGTCAAAAATCAAGCAAAAACGAGAACCGAAATTCCGCCGTGCGGGTTGTGCGGCAAGTCAAAAAAGCCGAGATACAAAACGGAATGTTGCGGCAATTGGATATGCGGCGATGAAAGCGAGTATGTGATGTTTTCGTATTCGCGGGATATCTGCTCACGCAATCACCGGCGGTTTACGCTGTGCGGAAGCCATCACGTGGAGGGACATAAGGGCGATTGGAAAACCTGCAAAAAGTGCCGCGAAGATTTTGAGCCGGAAATGTATGTTTGGTATGGCATGAACGAATATAATTTTGAAAAACTGCCCAATCCTCCCGCTTTTGAACCGACATACTGTTCCAAATGCGGAGAAAGAATTGTTTTGCCCGATGGCGGCTATTCGTCGCTTTGCGGAGTGTATCGTTGCGATAATTGCCCTATCACCGAGAAAGAACGCGAAGAAATTATTCGGGGATATAAAAGTAAACACGAAAGTAAATAATTTGAACTATGCCACAAACACAATTACAACCGAAAAATTGGCATCAAGTAAAGATAAAAAATCTTGGCCGTGTTGTTACTGGTAAAACGCCCCCTACTAAAAATCAGGAATATTATGGAGATAAATATCCTTTCATTACTCCCACCGATATCTCCGACAGTCGTTCTAGGCCATAAAAACTGTTACCGAGACATGGGTGGATAGGCCATAAATGGGTTACCGTAGTCCGTATGACTATGGCAACAAAGGTTCTGATATTCAGAGAAAAGCTTGAGGCCTACCTCTCTGGCTCAAAGGAGGAAAAAGGTCGGATTCTTGATGCTGTGTGTTTGGTTGCGGGCTATGCCCGCAAGGCGGCCATCAGAAAATTCAGAAATATCCAGATGCGCGATTCTGCGCGCCCAGAAGAACGGGGACGAGCCGCCTATTACACTGCCGATGTTACGGCGGCCTTGAAAGACGTCTGGGAAGTCGGCAATCGCGTCTGTGGAGAGCTGCTCCACCCGGTCATTCCTGAATACGTTACCGTCCTCAAACGTGATTGCATGTGGAATCATTGGGAGGGAACGACCGAAAAGCTTCTAGAGATGAGCGAGCGCACCGTAAAAAGGCGTATCAGCCATTTTGAGAGAATCCTGCGTGGCCATCGAGGTCTCGCCGGAACAAAACCAAGCAACCCGAAAACTCTTGTGCCAATCTTCACTGGTCAGGGCTTGACATATTTATAGCCGCGAATACAATTCTTTATACATTAGCAATAAAAGGTCGGAAGTGCTAAAAGCGGTATCGATGCGAATATACAAATCATACGAATTATACTAATGGGGACTCCATTTATTCGTATCATTAGTAGATTTGTATATCAGTATCGCTACGCTGAAGTTTTATGAAGCTACAACCACTATCAAACCATCTCTTTATCGAGGCGGAGAAGGAAGAAGAGAAAACCAAGTCTGGCATTCTTCTTCCCGATACAGCCGAGAAAGAGAAGCCCGTGAAGGGCACGGTAGTTGCCGTGGGGCCCGGCAAGCTCAATGAAAAAAGTGAAAGGGTTCCAATGTCGGTCAAGGTCGGAGACAAAGTTCTCTTCAAGAAGTATGGTCCGGACGAGATCGAACTTGATGGAAAGAAGTATCTTGTGGGGGACGAAGACGACATACTTGCGATACTAGAGTAAAAAGTTCGTAAAGTTATAAAGTTGAACTACATTTATGGCAAAACAGATATTATTCAACGAAGCCGCGAGAGCGGCAATGAAAAAAGGAATTGATAAGCTTGCGGAGGCGGTGCGGATGACGCTCGGGCCCCGCGGTCGCGCGGTTGTTCTCGAGAAAAGTTTCGGCGCGCCGCAAGTTACGTTTGACGGTGTTACCGTTGCAAAGGAAGTTGAGCTTCAGGACAAGTACGAAAACCTCGGCGCCGATTTTATAAAACAGGCGGCCGATAAGACGAACGATAACGTTGGTGACGGCACCACCACATCGGTCGTTTTGGCGCACGCGATTATGGATGAGGGTGAGAAAGCGATTCGCGAGAAGGGATTTAACGTGATCCAGCTCTCGGAGGAGCTCAAAAACGGCGCGAAAGCAATAGTTAAAGAGCTTGAGAGCCAGCGGGAACTTATAAACGACAATAAAAAAATTGAGGAGGTGGCTACGCTCTCGGCAAAGGAGGCCGAGATTGGGAAACTTATCGCTGAAGTAATGGATAAGATTGGTCGGGATGGAGTTGTAACCATTGAAGATTCAAATACGGTTGGTAATTCTTATGAACTGGTTGAAGGTATGCAGTTTGATCGAGGGTACGTCTCGCCCTACATGATGACGAATCAGGAGCGAATGGAGGCATCGCTCGATAATCCTTATATTCTAGTCACTGACCGGAAGGTGTCCTCGATTCAAGATCTTCTGCCGATGCTTGAAAAAGTAGTGGCGAGCGGGAAGAAAGAACTCGTGATTGTCGCCGATGACGTTGAAGGCGAGGCGCTTGCGACCCTCGTGGTAAACAAGATCCGCGGCGTGTTTAATGTGCTCGCGGTAAAAGCGCCGGGTTTTGGCGACCGCAAGAAAGAGATGCTCCAGGATATCGCGGTTGTAACCGGAGCAAATTATATTTCCGAAGATCTTGGTAAAAAACTTGACAGCGTTTCGGTTGAAGATCTCGGGAGCGCGCATCGCGTCGTGTCAAACAAAGACAATACGACGATCGTGGGCGGCAAGGGCGACAAACAGGCGATTGCCGATCGTGTGGCACAGCTCAAGGCCCAGCTCAAGAAGACCGACTCGGAATTCGATAAAGAAAAATTGCAGGAGCGATTGGGGAAGCTCGCGGGCGGCGTCGCGGTTTTGAAAGTTGGCGCGCCGACCGAGTCCGCGCAGAAAGAACTGAAGCAAAGAGTGGAAGACGCCGTTGCGGCTACCCGCGCCGCGATGGAAGAGGGAATCGTTCCCGGCGGCGGCGTGGCGCTCTGGAACGCCTACTTCAAACTTCGGGATGAGAAAGGAAAGAATTCTCCGTCGGCCGAGGCGGCGCATGCGATTTTGATGAAGGCCCTGGAGTCGCCGATCTCGGCGATTGTCGCGAACAGCGGCGAGTCGCCATCGAAAATTTTGGGCGAGCTTATGGCCGAGAAATCAAAAAATAAGAATCTCTGGACCGGTTTTGACGCTATCACAAATAAGATTAGCGACCTGAAGGAAGCGGGCATTGTTGATCCCCTGAAGGTTGTAAAGATTGCGCTTTTGAACGCCGTCTCTGTTGCAAGCACGTATCTTACGATCGGCGCGGCGGTTTCGGAGATTCCGAAGAAAGAAACTCCGTCGGCCGGCGCTCCCGATATGGGCGATATGGGTTACTAAACTAGAATTTAGCAGTCAGGATTTAGAATTTAGGAAGATAGGAAGAGAAGAAAGAAACTTTCCACAAAAAACTGCCGCTTTTCCGAAAGGCGGTTTTTTGTTATGCTTTTAGACAGAAATTTTACGTAAGGAGATTGTTATGGCGTCTCAGGTGAAACTTTTCGGAAACTATCCCGCTATTTTTTCTCGCGTGTTCCAAACTCCGAAAGGAACTCCGTTCTTGAAAGAGCCGGGTGTGGTTGTGGTCAGCGTGCCAGCCGTGAGCTTGCGCGGCATTCAGGATTTTCTTTTGGGTTTTGACGAAGTTGGCGGATCGCTTCGATTTTTTGAGTATTTGAGAGATGGCGGCTTACCGCCGGCTGAGGAATTGTGCAAGTTCGCTGGCCAGCTCTGCTATATGAGTTTCGGACCGAAGCGAACACAGAACAATGACGCAGGAAGATATTTTGAGGACATAAAGAAATCCGGTCATGGATCTGTGTTGGAGCATGCGCAGTTTTCTTTTTTGTTGTATGGTATATCGCGGAGCCAGACTCACGAGTTAGTGCGGCACAGAGCGGGATGCGCGTATTCCCAGGTAAGCCAACGTTATGTTTCCGGTAAGGTTCTTCGATTTGTCGAGCGACCGGAATATCGGGGGGATCCAGACCTCCACGAACGGTTTATGCGCCGCATTGATTTTTTGGCTGGTGAGTACGAGGCAGTAGCAGAGCGACTTTTGGCCCTACAATCTTCCGGAGATCAGATTCTTTCGGGGGAGCAGAAAACCGATAAGCGGAAAAAGGTCCAGCAATGTGCGAGGTCGGCTTTGCCAAACGAAACGGAAGCGCCGATCGTGATGAGCGCTAACGTGCGCGCCTTGCGACACGTAATCTCAATGCGTGCCAATGAACACGCCGAGGTGGAGATCCGAGAGCTGTTTTTCCGAGTTTTTCTTTGCATGAAAATGGTGGCGCCCATTCTTTTTGCGGACTTCGAAGTGGTGAACCTTAAGGATGGCACGAACGCCGTGAAAACCCCCTATCCTAAAGTTTGATTATTTGTAAGAGTCCCAGCCGGGCTCTTTTCCCCGTAATTCAACTAGTTGAATTACGGGGTTTTTCTTTTGCGAAACACGCGGTATAATCTATGATAATGAAAGCGCATTCACCGGAGAGTCCGGATATGGATAAAACAGAAGGACCATCTCCAGAAGCGGAGGCGGTTTTCGACGCTCTGGTTGGGGGCGATGAGAAAAAAATTAGAGAGTTGGGGATTAAGGAGATTCGAGGGCTGTCGAAGGGAGAAATTGTCGAGGATAAGCGCGCGCGGGAATTTTTAGAAGATCGAGAAAATCAGTTCTGGCGCCCGCTTTCCGATCCCAAAACGAAGAAAGAATTACTGGATCGTGCCGCAAGCGCATCATCCGAGCGTCCAGAGACAAGGCCAGCCACTCGTAATGTTCGACCCGATGGCTCTACTTACGAACCGCCAAATTTGATATGGAACAGAGAGAAAAGAAGATGGGAATCCAAGAGTCCCGAAGATAAAAATTCCATGCCCGATGAAACAATGGCGGTTTCTGCGGGAGAGGATCGAGATTTTGGGGGTGAGGGCGGAGAAGGCGGAGACGACGAAGACGAAAAGGGGGAGGGATGGAAGAGGCAGGCGGATGGGGGATTGTCGGTTTTTGACGCCTCTAAACTTGACCGCAGGGAAATCGAGAAGCGCAAAAATCGTTTGCGGGAAGAAGCCAAGCGCGAGATATTTAATTTACGCGAGAAATTTAGGATAGATCCTCATGAGAAATGGGAAGAAGAGTATGCAGATATAACCTGGTCGAATTTTGATTACGTCAGAGGTTTAATTTTAGAGAGGGCGGAAGCGGAGATAAGATTAGACGACGCAGAGG
>Ga0209542_10015262_pt1 | contig 12925 bp, 11 predicted proteins | sample RifCSPhighO2_01_FD_184028 | JGI IMG/M metagenome (GOLD analysis project Ga0209542, IMG submission 184028) | Soil microbial communities from Rifle, Colorado - Rifle CSP2_plank highO2_0.1 (SPAdes) (version 2) | ecosystem: Environmental > Terrestrial > Deep subsurface > Rock core/Sediment ... | reverse complement strand
GGTTTTCTGTTTAGATAACAAACCCACGGAATTTCAAATTAGAACCGAAGAAATGCATCAAGAAGCGGAAAACGGCATTGCCGCTCATTGGGTTTATGCCGAACAAAAAGGCAAAAAACATAAAAAACCGTCTTTCGCCGATAAAAAAGAATTGGTGTGGGTGGAGCAATTGCGAAGCTGGCAAAAAAATTTGCCGAATCCGGAAGAATTCCTGCAATCTTTAAAAATTGATTTTTTGAAAGACAGGATTTTCGCCATCACTCCGAAAGGCGAAGTCTTTGATTTGCCGTCCGGCGCCACGCCGGTTGATTTTGCTTACGCCATCCACACGGAAATCGGCGACCAATGCGTCGGCGCCAAAATTAACAATAAAATTGCCTCGCTGAACGATGAATTGCAATCCGGCGACTTGGTGGAAATTCTGATTCAAAAAAAGAAAAAGCCGTCTGCTTCCTGGCTTGATTTTGTCAAAACTTCAATCGCCAAAAAAAGAATTAAATCCGCCGCTAAAAAAACATCTTTCGGAATAATTAAAAAACCGCCGCGATACACTGAACTGAAAATGATTGTTGACGACCGCGTGGGGCTGTTAAAAGATATTTCTTCCGTTATTTCCGAAAAGCACGTCAATATTCATTCCACTCATTCTGAACCGCAAAGTCCCAAGCATCACCGAATTAAAATCCGCTGCGAAACGGACAGCAAAGAAACAATGGAAAAATTGATTTTAAAGCTTAAAAAAATCAAAGAAATCAAAGAAATAAGCTATAAACTGATTTAGACGCCGCGCTCTTCTTCGGGATTCAAATTTATTTTTCCTATTATTCCTTTTATTTCTTCGGATGAAAAAAAAGAAATGATAATTTTTCCTCCTTCTTTATTTTTTTCTATTTTCACCGGCGCGCCCAAAAGCTCTTCCAGCCGCTCTTGAAAATGATGAACTTCCGGGTCAATTTGTTTCTCAACATCGTTTTCCAATGGATGTTCAACAGTTTTTCTGATGCGATTTTTCAATTCCCTAACGCTTAAATTATTTTTCAAAATGTCATGAAAAATGTCTTTCTGCTTAGATAAATCGTTAATCGCCAACAGCAATCGCGCCTGGGCTTTCGTTGATTTTTCCTTCAGCCACGGAGTCCTGAATTTCCGTGGGCAAATTTAAAAGCCGCAGAGTATTGGCGATTGTTTCGCGGCTCTTGCCAAGCTTAACGGCAATTTCCCTTTGAGTTAAGCCGAATTCATCGGAAAGACGGGCATAAGCCCTGGCGGTTTCAACCGGATTCAAATCTTCCCGCTGAATATTTTCCACAATCGCCATCTCCATCCGTTCAGCCGCTTGATTGATTCTTTTGACAATAACCGGCACGCGTTCCAAACCGGCGATTTTAGCGGCTTTTAACCGGCGTTCTCCGGCAATCAATTGATATTCAACGGTGGCGCCGGTTGAGGTTTCTTTTTCAATTTTAGAAACAATCAAAGGCTGAATAATGCCGAGTTCTCTGATTGAAGCCGCCAACTCCTTTAACGATTCTTCGTCAAAATCTTTGCGCGGCTGATAAGGATTGGGGCTTATTTTGTCAATTTCAATATGAAAAATAGCGTCGCTGGCAAATATCTTTTTATCGCGCGCAATCGGCGCGTTTTCATTGCCGCTCGTTTGCGCGGCTTTATTATTCTGCGGCGGTATTAATGATTCAAGTCCTTTGCCTAATGTCATAAAAAAGTATTTATATCCTCAATCCTTAATTCTCAATCCTCAATTCTAGCGCTATTATTTCCTTTGCCAATTTTTCATAAGCCATCGCTCCTGTTGAATCCGGCTTATATAAAATTATCGGTTTGCCGAAACTCGGCGCTTCAGCCAAAGCTACGCAACGGGGAATTTCAGTTTCAAAAACTTTGTAAGGAAAATATTTTCTTAAATTTTTCGCCACTTCGCGACTTAATTTTTCCCTTTTATCATACATCGTTAAAACCGCGCCGGCAACTTTCAAGCGCTGTCCAAGATTATTATTGATTAAATCAATTATTCCCAAAAGTTGGCTTAATCCCGAAACCTGTTGATAAATTTTCTCAAAAAATATTCCCGCTCCGGCAAATTGACGAATTCCACCAAAATGCCGGCTAAATGCTGATTGGCCGAAATTAAATAATGGTTTTCCAAAAAAGTTTTTTTGAGCAGATTTTCAAAATTTTCCTGCCCGATAATGCCATGATAAACGCTTTTATCTTCCAATTTCGGAAAAAATCCCAAACCCGAACTGGCATTGGCCTGCGGGTCAAAATCAATCAGCAAAACTTTCTTGCCCAGCAAAGCCAAATAAGCCGAAAGATTTACGGCTGTCGTGGTTTTCCCGACTCCGCCTTTTTGATTGCAAATGGAAATAACTTTAGCCATATTAAGTTTACTATAAGTGAAAATAGTGATACTATCAATGAAAATTTGGGCGGGTGGCGGAATGGTCTACGCGTACGACTCAAAATCGTATGGGAGCAATCCCGTGTGGGTTCGAATCCCACCTCGCCCACAAAATGTCTAAATTAAAATTACCCGATAAAAATTTTGTTTGGACTCCAAAACTTGCCGGCGTTACTTTGCATGCTTTGACTAAAATTGAGACCGAAGCAACGCCTAATCCAAGCATTGAAACCTTAAAAAAAATCGCCAAGGGGTTAAATGTAAGCGTTGATGATTTAATCAATTAAAATATGTTAAGCGACAACGAAAAACGAGACATAATAAAATATCTTGAAGCCGACAAACCATTGCCGGATAAATATCGTTTTTTGCTTTTCGCCGACAAGCAAGAGGTGGAGCTTGTCTGGAATGGAAAAACCAGCGAGGTTACGAATGTTGTTTTACCCTTTCAAATTATTGAGCAAGTTGATGAGCCGAGGAGTGAGAAAGAGGTCGAGCTACAACAGGCATTATTTGATGTGGATATTCGCGGTCGCCAACTCAAAGGATGGACGAACAAGCTCATCTGGGGCGACAATAAATTGATTCTTTCCAGCTTGAAAAATGGTCCGCTCCGTCAAGAAATTCAAGAGCAAGGCGGCATTAAATTGATTTATATTGATCCGCCGTTTGATGTCGGCGCGGATTTTTCAATGAACATTGAAATCGGCGATGAAGAATTTACCAAAAGGCCGAATGTGCTTGAAGAATTGGCATATCGGGATACTTGGGGTAAGGGTGCAGATAGTTTTATCGCGATGATTTATGAAAGATTATCACTTATGCGTGATCTTCTTGCGGAAGATGGAAGTATCTATGTGCATTGTGATTATAGGGTAAATTCATACATTCGGCTTGCACTCGACGAAATTTTCGGCAAGGAAAATTTTTTAAATGAGATTGTGTGGTGCTATCAGGAAAGAGAGATCTCTAAGAATAAATACAATCAGAAACATGACACTGTTCTGTTGTATACAAAAGTAAAAGATGGGCAGATTTTTAATTTTGATTCTGTGAGAGAGGAATACTCGGAAGAAACATTGAAGAAGTTTAAATATGTTGACGAGAAAGGAGAAAAATACAGATTAAGATATAAGGACGGAAGAAGCGATCCCACAGAAGAGAGCGTTGAAACATATAGGCAATATCTTAAAGATAGCGGCCCTCTTGCTCGGGATTGGGTTGTTTTGCCAATATTAAATCAAGCCGCTAATGAGAGAATTGGATATCCAACTCAAAAACCAGAAAAATTTATTGAGCGAATAGTGAAAGCGTCTTCTAATGAAAATGACATCGTAGCCGACTTCTTTGCTGGCTCTGGTACTACGCTTGCCGTTGCAGAAAAACTTGGTCGTAAATGGATCGGCTCTGACCTTGGCAAGTTTTCAATTCATACCACTAGAAAACGCATGATTGGTGTTCAGCGAGAATTGGCAAAAGCGGGAAAAGATTTTCGCGCCTTTGAAATTCTTAACCTCGGAAAATACGAACGCCAGCTGTTTGTTGGTATCAATCCAAACCTGCGCGAAGATGAGAAGCAAAAGCAAATCGCTCAAAAAGAAAAAGATTTTATCGCGCTTATTATCTCGGCATACAAAGCCGAAAGTTTTGACGGCTTCAAAACATTTCACGGCAAGAAAAATGCACGATTGGTCGCCATTGGGCCAATCAATCTGCCGGTTTCGCGATTGTTCGTTGATGCTGTGATAACGGAAGCGGTAGAAAAGCGGATTACCAAGATTGATGTTTTGGCCTTTGAGTTTGAGATGGGACTATTTCCAAACATCCAGGAAGAAGCCAAGGAAAAGGGCATTGATCTCGCGCTCAAATACATTCCCCGCGATGTGTTTGATAAACGCGCGATTGAGAAAAATCAGGTGGTATTCCATGATGTGAGTTACATTGAAGTAAAACCCCACTCCGCTAAAGCTACGCGGGGCAAGGCCGATTCAATAAGTATTGAGCTTACAGACTTCTCTGTGTTTTATAATCAGGATTCAATCAAAGAAGTGGAGGAAAGTTTAAAAGCCGGAGGCAAAAAGCTGGTGGTTGAAAATGGCCAAATCATCAAAGTTACCAAAGACAAAGACGGAATTGTAAACAAGGAAACGCTGACGAAAAAATGGACTGATTGGATTGATTATTGGGCAGTTGATTTTAATTTTGAGAGCAAGAAAGAAGTCATTCGCCTTCGCAAGGCTTCCACCGTCGCTAAAGCTATGGCGGACAAGTCCGCTTTGATTAGTGGTGAAAATTATGATTGGGAAGAAACTTGGACTGGCGATTATGTTTTTGAAAACGAGTGGCAAGATTTCCGCACCAAGAAAAAGCGCGAGCTTGTCTTGCAAACGCCACCAGTGGAAGTCGGAAAAGGTAAACGAAAAATCGCTATCAAGGTCGTGGATATTTTCGGCAATGATACTATGAAAATTATTGAGGTAACTGTTTAATCTATGAATAGAATACCAGTGGCATCTTCAAATATTCGTTCAATCGGCTACGACAGGCAGTCGGCCACTTTGGAAGTGGAGTTTACATCCGGCGATGTATATCAGTATTTAAATGTGCCGGAGCATTTATATAATGGCTTGCTTCAAGCCGCGTCGCCCGGACAATTTTTAAATATAAATATTATTCAATACGGTTATCGGTATCAGAAAAGAAGTTAATTTTATGTTTACGGCTAAAACACAAAGGATAAAAGATATTGCGGAAGATAAACAGGAAGTCATTAAACGACTTGAAAGTATTTTTAATAGAAATACTCGTGTTTATATTGATTATGCTAATGTCAGGCCGTGGAGTGAAAAACTCGGATGGCACATTGATTTGAAGCGACTTAAGCAGTTTTTAGATTCTTTCAACACAATAGAGGCAATCAATTTTTACAATGGATATTTAGCGGGCAATGAGCGATCAGAAAAAGAAAAGGCGGAAGCAGAGGACTGCAAGTACATTCTTCGTACAAAGCCCGTAAAAATACTTAAGTTTCCTATCAATGCTTCAAGTGTGCCAGCCGATTCAACTGTCCTTGTGAAGCAGTTTATCCGACGAGCATTACTGCGGAAATATGAGGTGGGAACAATTGAATACCTGAACCAGCGCTTTGCTGATATGAACAAGAAGGGAGAATATTATATTGAAGATATGAAATGCAATTTTGATGTTGAAATCGGAGTTGATATGCTTCTTGATTGCGAGCGGAACAGCACAGAAATTTTTATACTGTGGAGCGGAGACAGTGATTTTGCCGATCCGATTAATAAATTAATAAGCATGGGCAAAAAAGTTTGTTTGTTTGCGACAGCCGGACGAATTTCCAGCGAATTAAACGAACTCAAGGAAAATGGCCTCAAAATAGTCGATATTTTTGAGCTCAAGGAATTTATTTGCTGGTCAAGAGAATCGGCTTATAAAAGCACAAAGGACCCCGTTTCCGAGGCCCTTTAGCTCTAAAGTTAGTGATCTTACGATCAAATGTATTATACACCTAGAATTATGAAAAAGGCAAGAGGCTGGGGATAAGTCAAAAACTATGGCTCTTCATCAAAAGTTTCCACAATCACCATACGAAATCCTTGATCCGGCTATCCGGTGGTTTCCGGCTGATGAGAACTTACGCGAAAAGGGATATGAAAAACTACTCCCCCCACTCGTTGCCGAACTTCGCAAAAAAGTTCGGGATTGGCGATGAAATCCTTGATCCGGCTATTCGGTGGTTTCCGGCTGATGAGAACTTGCGCGAAAAGGGATATGAGAAACTACTCCCCCCACTCGTTGCTGAACTTCGCAAAAAAGTTCGAGATTGGCGATTGTCCGGTTATGACGGCGCAAGCGAAACAAGCAAAACATTGCTCAAGTGGTGGTTTTTAACTGATCATCCGACAGAAACTTCAAACGGCGAGATATTTCTTTTTCAATACTATTTTGCCCAGCGAGAGGCGGTGGAAACTGTCGTCTGGCTTTACGATGTTGCTAAAGCGAGGGACAAATATGACCTCATTCGTTTTGACAGTTTGGGAGCAGTTTCGGCGGGAATGTTTGATGAGAACTGGACGCGATATGTCATAAAAATGGCGACTGGTTCAGGAAAGACAAAAGTGTTAAGTCTGATTTTGGCGTGGAGCTATTTTCATAAACTCTATGAGGAAGATTCAAAACTCGCCCGCAACTTTTTGGTTATCACGCCGAACATTATCGTCCTTGATCGTATCCGTGCTGATTTTGACGGACTCAAAATATTTTTTGAAGACCCCGTGCTTCCCGACAACGACTACGAAGGGAAAAATTGGCGAGACGATTTTCAAGCAACGATTCATATTCAGGACGAAATAGGAACTGTGAGAAAAACTGGAAATATTTTTCTTACCAACATTCACCGCGTTTACGAAGGAGCGATTGAATCGGCGAGTTTTGAAGACCAAGACACATCCTCATATTTTCTCGGAACTAAACCCGCCGGAGCAACGAACGAATCGAAGCTCGATCTCGGCGATATTGTCCGCAATATAGACGAGTTGGTGGTGCTGAACGACGAAGCTCATCATATCCACGACCCGCGAATGGCTTGGTTCAAGACAATTGAGGACATTCACAATCGCCTAAAAATAAAAGGCGATCAATTAAGCTTACAAGTGGACGTCACCGCCACGCCGAAACACAACAACGGCTCTATCTTCGTTCAAACGATAAGCGACTATCCGCTTGTGGAAGCGATACATCAGGACGTAGTGAAGCACCCCGTCCTTCCCGATTCGGCGAGCCGCGCGAAATTACAGGAGCATAAAAGCTCCAACTATACGGAAAAATACAAGGACTATATTCATCTAGGGTTTTTGGAGTGGAAGAAGGTTTACGATGAGCATATCAAGCTCAACAAAAAAGCCGTGCTGTTCCTTATGACTGACGATACAAGGAACTGTGATGAAGTCGCCAAGTATCTTGAAAACACCTATCCAGAACTAAAAGACGCGGTGCTTATTATCCATACCAAAGACAACGGAGAAATTTCGGAAAGCGTTACCGGCAAGAAGGAAGAAGAATTGAAAATCTTGCGTCAAGCCGCGAACGAAATAGATAGCTTGGAAAGTCCGCATAAAGCAATCGTCTCGGTGCTTATGCTTAAAGAAGGTTGGGACGTGCGGAACGTAACGACGATTGTCGGCTTGCGTGCCTATACCGCACAAAGCAACATTCTCCCCGAACAAACGCTTGGCCGAGGCTTGCGTCGTATGTATCGCGACCCTAACTTACCGGAGCTAGTTAGTGTAGTCGGCACGGACGCATTTATGGACTTTGTGGAGTCCATCAAAAACGAGGGTGTTGAACTTGAACACAAGAAAATGGGCGAAGGTTCAAGACCAAAAAGCCCGCTCGTGGTTGAAGTTGATCGGGAGAACATAAAAAAGGACATTGAGAAACTGGATATTGAGATTCCGATTCTCACGCCAAGAATATATCGCGAATATAAAAATCTCTCGGGGCTTGATGTAACGAAATTCGGACATAAGAAAATTACTCTCAAAGAATTTTCCGAGGAAGAAAAACGAGAGATTGTTTTCCGCGATATTTCGAGCGGTGATATAACTCACAAAACAGAACTGGATAGCAACTTCGTACCGAACTATCAAAGCGTTGTCGGCTACTTCACGCAAAGCGTTATGAAGGAGCTACGCTTGGTTAGTGGTTATGACATTCTTTACGAAAAAGTGAAAGAGTTTATTCAAGGTCAACTATTCAATAAGCATATTGAGCTTGATAACTTAAACTCACTTCGCAACTTGTCGGAGATTGAGGCTTCGCGGACGATTTTTGAGACATTCAAAAAAGAGATTAACTCCTTGACCGTATTAGATAAGGGAGAAGCCGAAATCAGAGACTATATAAAAATCAGCAAGTGCCGCCCGTTCGTGGTGAAGGATCAGGGTTATATCGTTCCTAAAAAGAGTATCTTCAATAAGATTATTGGCGATAGTCATTTTGAATTGGAGTTCGCCAGTTTCCTTGAAAACTGCGAGGACATAATTTCATACGTCAAAAATTACTTTGCCGTCCACTTCAAAATTGACTATAAAAACGCCGACGGCAATATCTCCGACTATTATCCCGACTACATTGTAAAGATGTCGCCGAAGGAGTATTACATAGTGGAAACGAAAGGTCGTGAGGACTTGGACGACGTGGAGAAAATAAAGCGTCTCGAACAATGGTGCGCCGATGTGAACGCCAGTCAGAAAAACGCCACCTATAAAATGCTTTATATAAAACAGGAGGACTGGGAAGCTCAACAACAAAAGCCCCGAAACTTCCAAGAAGTTATCCGGGCTTGGGGTAATAAATAAAATTTTATGAGTAGGCTATATCCAAGAGGTTCAGAATGGAGAAGGTGGGATTTACACATTCACACCCCAGCTTCATTTGGCTATACGGGAAGTTATGACGATCTTATAAAAACCCTCACTTCTTCTGAAGCGGAGGTTTTAGGTATCAACGACTACTGCACTTTTGAGGGATACGAGGAGATTCTAAAGAGGGGTGGAATTAAGAATAAATTTTTATTCCCTGTCGTAGAATTTCGTATGCATAATATTATCGCCAATCGCAAGGGAACGGCAATTCAGATGGGTGCGAAAATCAACTTTCATCTGATTTTTAACAACAACCCCGATGTTCTAAAAAGAATGAAAACTTGGCTGGCTTCTTTGGGTTGTTATAATGCGCAGAGCAACAAGGACCAACTCGGCAATATCCCCAAAAAAGACATCGAAAAGATAACCTTCGATTTTGATGGCGTGATAAAAAGCCTAGAAGAGGTTGACCTCCGCAAAGAGGTTTTAGTTTGGTTGCCCTACGATGAATATGGAGGGATTGATGATATTGACCCCAATGACAATTTTTTCAAGTTGGGCTTGATTAAGAAAACTGATATTATCGGGAGTTCTACGGAAAAACAAATTGAGTTTTTTCTATGGAGAGATGATAAGTTCAAGGAAGAAGACTATAAGAGTTGGTTTGAGAAACCTTTGCCTTGTATGAAAGGTAGCGACTCTCACGAAGCTAGTTATCCTGCTGGAAGGTTGAGAGATAAAAATTCAGACCCCATCGAAAGATATTGTTGGATTAAGGCCGACCCTACCTTTGAAGGATTAAGACAAATTACCATTGATCCAGCTGACCGGATTTATATAGGAACTCTCCCGCAAAAGCTTATAGATGTTAATGATAATAAATCCCAATACATTGATTCCGTAAAAATCCATCATATTACACCGGCTCATAGTCCGTCGTGGTTTAATGACGAAATTCCGTTAAACAGTGGCTTAGTCGCAATTATTGGTAAGAAAGGCAGCGGGAAAAGCGCAATTGCGGATATCATAGCCTTGAACGGCAAAAGTTCAATTCCACCCGAAGAATACTCCTTTCTTACAAGGGAAAAATTCAGAAAAAAAGATTTAGCGAAAAACTACTCATCTTCCTTGCTCTGGCTTGGCGGCACGGAAGAACAGGTAAATCTTAACGATGATGTAAATACTCTGACCGAAGTGGAAAAGGTAAAGTATCTTCCACAACATTTTGTGGAAACAATTTGTAACGAGAATGGAGTTAGCGAGCTTTTTCAAAAAGAAATTAATAAAGTAATTTTTTCTTACGTTCCTCCAACAGAAAGATTAAATGCGAAAGACTTGCATGAACTGATTGCAACGAAAGCAAGCGTGGTTGAGCAACTTATTGAAGAGCTTCGAGGGAACTTGAAAGATACAAATTTTGAAATTGTCGAACTAGAGAAAAAGACCTCTCAAGTATATAGGACAAGGCTAGACAACGAGCTATCAGAAAAAGAGCGTGAACTTAAAGGAATTATCGCGCCAAAAGAGGTAAAAAAGCCTGCGGGGGATATTGACGCTGTTGCTCAAAAGAAGGCGAAGGACTTGTCCGACAAGATAGAAGAATTGAAAAACAACATTAAAGCCGAAACAGAGAATCTCACTAACACCAACAACAAAATAGCAAAGCTAAATAAGATCAGGGATAGTCTTCGGTTGCTGGAAACAAAAATACAAGAGTATCTACAGAAGTTGGAAGCAAGCGCCAAAGATATTCCTTTAGATTTGAAAGAGATTGTTAATCTTAAAATTGACCTTAGTTCCATATTGAGTAAAGAAAAGGAACTTATAAAAGCAAAAACAGAAGTTGAGAGGAGGTTGGACCAGAATGACCCAGATTCTAAGATAAGTCTTTATGTTCAAAAGGATAAACTTCAAAAGGAATTAGAAGTTATTACTCAATCTTTGAACAAAGAACAAAAGGCTTATCAAGAGTACCTGAAGGCCCTCAAAGAGTTTAAGGAAAAGCAGGCAAAAATCATTGGCGAAAAAGGAGATGTAAGTCTTACCACTATTACTTCTATAAAAGCAGAGGTTTCTTATATAGAGAAAGACTTGTTGAATGACTTAAATAAACTCGGCGAACGCAGAATTGGTATCGTTAAAAAGATTTTTAATCAACTTGTTGCAAAGATTGAGTTCTATAAAGAAATATACCAACCCCTAACTCGTTTTATTAAACAAGAAAGAAAGCTGCAAGAAAAGTCGGAAAACATTCTCGACTTCGCAGTTGGTCTCAATTTTGATAGGGCGAAATTTTCAGAGAAGTTTTTTTCGTTTATAAATCAAGGTCGGGACGGTAGCTTTCAAGGCAAAGAAAAAGGTGAAAAACTTCTGAAATCAATACTGGATAAATTTGACTTGGATAAAGAGAACGGGATTTTGACTTTAATAAAAGAAGTTATAGGACATTTGAAAGAAGATGTAACTAAAAATACTGCTAATCAAAGAGTTATCGACAACCAACTCAAGGCTGACAAAAAAGAATTCTACGATTTTCTCTACGGTCTTGAGTACCTAAAGGTGCAATACACAATCATGTTTAATGGTAAGAGCTTAAACGACAACGAATTTTCCCCCGGCGAGAAAGGTGCCTTGTTACTCATATTTTATCTACTTATAGACAAAAATAAGATGCCTTTAGTTATGGATCAACCAGAAGAGAACCTTGATAACGAGTCTGTTTACGTTTTACTCGTTCCGTATATAAAAAAAGCAAAGCAAAGTCGCCAGATTTTGGTAGTTACTCACAACCCGAATCTCGCAGTGGTATGCGACGCGGAACAAATCATATGCGCTTCTATGAATAAGAAAACTGATGAAATTCGCTATACCGCAGGTAGCATTGAAAACCCTGAAATGAACAAGAAAGTATCTGATGTTTTGGAAGGAACACTACCAGCTTTTGATATTAGAGACGAGAAGTATATAAGGAAATAAAATTGTTTTAACAGGGAGCTTGCCGATCTATCAAATCGGCAAATATAAATTCATAATACGCGCACGGGAAGGGTGGGGCAAGCATTTCAAAAAATCATTCGCTTAAAAAATCTTCGGATTGAACCTGACACTTACCGCGCGCGAAGCGCGCGGCGTTGCGGAAATTCAATGAGCGGCTATTTTATGCGATTTCTTGACAATTAAACCTTAATCTCTATCATTTAACCAGAAACTTAAAAAAGGAGCGTGATGAAAATGGATAAAAATTCTCTCCGCATCTACTTATCTATGCTGTGGCAAGGGCGATTGACTTCATTGCAGGTATTAAAAGCGATGAAAAAAAATAGTTTCCTCTTGAATAAAAGAGATAAAAAATTTTTATTATCTCTTCTTAAAGACATAGAAAAACACAGACTCGCGATTAATGGCGAAATTTTAGAGGAAATTATAAAAATGAATCAATTGAATCTCTGCTAAAAAGGCGCTTTCTGAAGCGCCTTTTTTTCTAAATCCAATAATTTTTTAACAACAAAAGCACTGGCAATGCCGATTGTTGCGCCAACTAAAATATCCAACGGCCAATGAATGCCGACAAAAATCCGAGAAACAACAATGAGCGAAGCGCCTGCTAAAAACCACAAACCCAATCTTTTTTTTGCCATATCCTCGGACTGGCTAAAATATAAAAATACGGCGAAGGCCAAAGCAAAATAAAAAGCCGCGTGCCCAGAAGGAAACGACATATTAATATCGTAATCGCTGTAATTGACCAGCGGCTGAATTTCCAAAACTGAAAATGGCCTTGGCCGAGCGACAAAAAACTTGATTACTTCGGCAATCAAACCGCGGGATAAAATCAAAGAAAGCGCCAATAAGGAAAAAAAATGCGCTTTTTGATAAAATTGTTTTTCTTTAAAAATCAGGAAAAGCGCCGCTAAAATCAGAAAATAACCGAAATAATCGGCTAAAAAAATGCCGAATAAATCAAAAACCCACCATTTTTGAGTGAGATTATTAATGAATTGAAATAAAGAAAGGTCAAGATTTATTAAAGGGTCCAACATAAGGAAGCAAACCTATATATCTGGCTCTTTTGATCGCCTGAGACAACATCCTCTGGTGCTTGGCGCAAACATTAGTATGC
>Ga0209542_10015261_pt1 | contig 12925 bp, 15 predicted proteins | sample RifCSPhighO2_01_FD_184028 | JGI IMG/M metagenome (GOLD analysis project Ga0209542, IMG submission 184028) | Soil microbial communities from Rifle, Colorado - Rifle CSP2_plank highO2_0.1 (SPAdes) (version 2) | ecosystem: Environmental > Terrestrial > Deep subsurface > Rock core/Sediment ... | reverse complement strand
TTGTTGCTGCGAATGATGGTTCGACCGCTCTTTTATTTGATGCTAACAAACGCTGTTCTGCTTCTTTAAACAATTCTGGAACTATAAATATATACTATGATCCTTACGATTTAAGATATGAGATTCAGAATAAGACGGCATCGCCGAAAACTATCAGCGTAGCATTTATCGGCGCTGATTAAATAGATGAGATTGCTGAGATTATCGAGGAGCAAAATGCGTTCGAATTATTTCAAGAATACTGGACACTTTAGAAAAGCATAATTCGAGCTAAAACTCGCCAAGATCTATAAAGCATAAAATCTCAAACACACATATTATACACTATAGTGTATAATATGTGTGTCTTAGGGAGTATTCAATCCGTCGAATAATGAATTTCTACCAGGAAGTCTATAAATGGGTGAAGAAAATCCCTAAGGGCAAGGTGGCGACCTATGGTCAAATCGCAACGCTGATCTCAACGCCGCGATCGGCGCAGGTTGTGGGTTTTGCTCTGCGGGCTCTGTCGCAAAATTCCGGAGTACCGTGGCAGAGAGTGATTAATTCCCAGGGCCGCATCTCGATTCAAAATCCGCGCTGGCCGCAATCGGAACAGGCAAAACAGTTGAAAAAAGAGGGAGTCGCGGTGGCGTTTCGCGATAAGGCCTACTGGGTAGATCTTGCAAAATTTCTCTATCGCTTCCCGCCCCAACCCAGGAAATGAATCCAGCTGCCACTGTCCTATCCCGTTAAAAATTCCATTGCAAACAGGGCGGGCGCAAACAGGACAAGTAGCCGCGCTATCTATCGTATTATCCATCTACTCATCAACCTTTCATCAACATTGCTATTATAATACGCTATAGCGTATTATAATAGCAATTCAATTTTGATATGGTGAGTGATAATTGAACCACTTCACTCACCATCTTCAGCGAAGTCGCAAGACGCCCGTGGTCTCCTAGTGATAGCAAAATAAAAACCGCCACTTATCGGGCGGTTTTCACGGTCTCCTCCAGTTTCTCGATGGCGATTTCCTGCTGGGTGTTTGACTGCAGGTTTTTCAACTGCACCACATTTCGATCTTTTTCTTTATCGCCATAGATTAAGGCGTAAGGAATTTCCTGTTTCACGGCGTAGGCGAGTTGCGCTTGGAAAGCCTTGTCTTCGCCGAGGTACTTGGTGGCGCCGACGCCGGATTTTCGCAGGATAGTCAGAAATTCTATGTATCGGTCTTCAAAAGCCTCGCCGAGATCAAACACCAGAACCTCCGTCAAGGTTTTTTGTTTCTTGATTTTCCCCAGGCGTTCGAGTGCGGCAAAAAGCCGATCCACCCCAATGGAGGCCCCGACAGCCGGAAGCGCTTGCGTCGAAAACCGCGCGGTCAGTCCATCAAAGCGGCCGCCGCCAAAAACGGAGCCTATTTCAGGGATGTCTAGGAGTGCCACTTCAAAAATTGATCCGGTGTAGTAGCTAAATCCGCGCACCAGCGCCGCATCGTAGCGCAAGTACGATTGCGGCACGCCTAATTTTTCGGTTTTTAAGCGGAGCTCGCCTACCGCGCTCTCTTCAAGCCCGTTCTCGCCGGAAATTTTCCAGAGGTATTCCTTGGTTTTCTCAAGCCCGATGCCGGATGCTTCCGCAACCGCGGTTTCCCATTCTTCAGGCGACATCTTGTCTTTTTTATCAATCGCGATTAGGGTTTTGCGCTCGCGTTCTTTGGGGATGCCGAATTCAATCAGCCGGCGCAAGACGTCACGCTTGTCATTGATGCGGATCACGAATTTATCCACGCCGAGCGCTTGCAGGGTTTCGTAGATCACCTGGATTATTTCCGCATCGGCATCGAGCGAAGTCGTACCAATAGTATCAATGTCCATTTGCGTGAACTCGCGATATCTCCCGAATTGCGGACGCTCGCCTCGCCAGATTTTTCCGATCTGGTAGCGCTTGAATGGCTTGAGGATTTCGGGGTTGGCGGCAAGCACGCGGGCAAGAGGCACGGTTAAGTCAAAGCGGAGCGACGTTTTATCTCGAGCCATATCTTTCACTTCGCCGCGCACGGCCGGCGCTACGCGAAAAATAATTCTGTCGGATTCCTCATCGCCTCCGGTAAGCGTCTCGGTGCATTCCACCGCCGGCGTTTCCATCGGATCAAACCCGAATCGCTCAAAGACGCCGCGGATCGTATCCATCATGGCATTTTTGGCGATCATATCCTCCGGCAGTGCGTCGCGAAAACCGCCGGGGAGCGTCGGTTTGATTAATACTTTTGGCGCGCCAGAAACTTTGGTATTTTCTGCCGCATCTGTTGCCGGCTTTCTCCTCGGGCCTCCTTGTTTTGCCATATAAAGCTAAAAATGCCATAGATTCTTGATTTTTTCAACCAACCTGTCTTAATGGAGGCATATGGAAACGCCGATTGGCAAAGTGACGCATTACTACAGCAAGGTGGGCGTCGCGGTCGTAAAGCTCACGGCGCCTCTCCGCCTCGGCGATCGCGTCAAGATAAAGGACGGGGATCATGAGTGGTCACAGGAAATCACCTCCATGCAGGTGGATTACAAGCCCGTCGAGCATGCGAATGCGGGTGACGAGATTGCGATCAAGACCGACGATAAGGCTCGTGAAGGCGCATTGCTGATAGTGGAGAAATAATTTCAGCATTGGAAAAGCGACCAAGCTTTTCAGGATTGTTTGGTTGTGCAAAAATTAGCAGTTACCAGAGACTAGCGACTAGTGCCCAATTGCCAGTGAAGGATAGTTTGTTGCTAATCTTTGGGAACTAGCGTATGGCGGCTATGGTGTAGAGGTAACACAGGTGCTTGTGGAGCACTAATCACGGGTTCGATTCCCGTTAGCCGCCCTGAAGAAAACTCATGAGAAAAGAAATTGAAGTAAAAGCTAGGGCGGGCAATCTTAGTGAGCTCGCTTCTAAATTGGAGTCTTTGGGTTTCGTTGTGTCCGAGCCCATTGCTCAACGAGATGCCATTTTTGTTGATTCAAACTATGGTCAGTTTGATCAATTTCAACCGGATAAAAATCTCCTGCGCATTCGTGAATCAGGAGAGAAGTTTGTTTTTACCATTAAACAACCTAAAGCAAATCAATTAGACAGTATTGAGCACGAAACAGAGATTGCAAATGCGGAAGAAATGAAAGAAGCATTAATTCTCATGGGTTTTCATGAAGCGGTACGCGTAAATAAAACCAGAAGAAAGACTAGGTATAACGATTGGGAAATTTGCCTCGACGAGGTCGAGGGCTTGGGCTCGTTTATTGAAGTTGAGAAAATCGCAGATGATGAGAATGTTGAGAAAGTCCAGGCAGAGCTTTTCGCATTTCTTGAGGCTCTAGGAGTAAAGAAAGAGGATAGGGTGCATGACGGTTACGATACGCTGGTCTATCTGAAATCTAGAAAAGATTAATCAAACAGGTTCTAATCCTTCGGCAAGCTAAGAACAAATAACGTCTAACTGACCCCCCAAAGACATCATCCCCTGAATATGCTTTTAAAGACGTAATTGTCACTGCGCCGTTTATGCGTACGGGATATTTGGTTAAGATCCTGTGGACAAATGTTACTGATAGGTTAAAATAGTTAAAGGTTTAATTTCGTATTTTTAATTTTTCATTTTTCACTTTTAATTTTCTACCGTGGATATCTTCGCGCACGCCTTGTGGTCCGGGGCGATCTATAATAAAAAACGTGTCGGCTGGGCGATTTTTTTTGGCGTGGCGCCCGACCTATTTTCATTCGGCATACTGATAGTTTTGCATCTTCTGGTGAACGGCTTAACGCCTATCAACTTCGGCCCGGGCGACATCCCGCGCATGGATTACATCCCGCCGTTTGTCCACTCGCTTTACAACGTTTCGCACAGTCTCATCGTCTGGTCAGTGATTTTAGGCATCAGCTGGCTTTATTTGCGGCGGCTCCCGTGGGAGTTTACAGCCTGGGGGCTGCATATTTTGATAGACATTCCGACGCACTCAACCGTTTTTTTCCCGACACCGTTTTTATGGCCTCTGCCGCAGCCGTTTGTTAACGGCGTTTCATGGTCCATGCCGTGGTTCTTGTTTATCAATTACGCGGCGATTGCCGTTGTATATTTTACGCTCTATTGGAGATGGAAATGGAAATCGGTGTAGTGTGTCTAGCCCACCAGCGGGCGGGCCGCGCAAAATCAAAAATCCGCCGGCCTCGGCGGATTTTTGATTCGCGATTTTTTTCGTTCGTCTTCAAGCTTTGGTCTTTCATCCTTTGTCTTCAAGTTTTGACCTTTTGTCTTTAGCCTGGTATCTATCACGGCTCAACCTCCTCGAAGATTGGGTTGTTCTGCTCGTTTTCGTCTTCGGCGTTGAGGCATCCAGGATCGCCGATCCCCGGCGGAACGGCGGTGGGAGACCCTGAAAAGTCTACAACGCCATCCCCGTCATTATCTATCCCATCACCGCACTGGGGGGAAGATTCCGGCGCGGGGGGATTGACGGTTAGGTCGAATGTGATGGTTTTGCCGGAAAGGACGGACCCGGTTACGGTTACTGGATATGTTCCAAGCGGCGTGGCCGCTGTCGTATAGATGAATAGAGTTCTGGATCCCGTGGGGACTACCGAATTTGATGGCTCCATGGAATATGTTGCCCCAGAAGGCAGTGAGCTTGAAACCCACAAATCAACCGGCTCTGGAGTTCCCGAAACAAGATTCGCGGCTATGATGTTTGACCCGCTGCTGCCCTGTGCTACGGTGATGTTCCCGGAGTTGGTGAGGTTGTAGTCAAATGCGCCCGGACCAACCCACTTGGCGATGAATTTCGGCGTGCCCTCGCCAACTATAGGGCCGGATTCCGCGCCCGCGCGGAAGGCCTCAAAATTAAAGTTAAACGCCAAAAGGACGGCAAGCGCCAAAAGGGCGCGCGCTGACCAGACAAGGGTGCGCTGGGAACTGGATTTTTTACTGTGCAACACTTCGTTTTCCCGCATCAAGTGAAATTATTCTATTCATGAACGCCGGACATCGGGTTACTGTCTTAACCAGATCATGCCGGATACGGGACTTGCCGGGTCCGCGGCCAACGGGGTAAGCATCATCGCGCCGTTGACTTGAAGCGGCGCCTGCGGACTCGCTGTACCTATGCCGACGTTGCCTGCTGTATCTACTCTTAGTCCAGATGCGCCATCACCGCCCAGATGCGTCGCCTTTATTGCGTTAGTGCTTCTGTCATAAGTAATAAAATAACCAACATTACTGCTATAAGCCATTTCTGCGCCCACCCCGCTTGCGGCACTACCTAAACCAGTTGACCTGATAGTCCCCGTAGTATCTATTTTCGTCCCCGGATTCGTCGTCCCGATGCCGACGTTGCCGGTACTGTCTATAGTCAAACGGACATTCGTGGACAAGTCGCTGGTAGCGGCGATCTTGAATTTGTCATCGGTGTTATCAATACCCATGCCAATATCCCCGCCACCGGAGCTGAAAGTCAGTATCGGGTCGCCGCCACCGGTTCCTGTATCAATGGTCAAACGAGCATGGCTGGCAGCATTGGTCGTATCCGGGTTATTTATACGGGCTTGGGTATATCCCCCGATATTGCTTTTAATAACAGCAAAATTATAACTGCCAGGATCCGTCGTCCCGATGCCGACATTGCCGTTGCCGTTGATCCTCATTCTCTCCGTATCATTGGTTCCGAACACGATCGGTTGTGTATAATTATGGCTTATTACCATAGGATACGATGCTGTCTGTCCGATAATTTTCGCCGCCCGGCCGAGACCCGCGTGCGCTCCGCCTTCGGCGGAGCCCTGCACAAAAAGCGACATATCGCCGGAATTGGAACTCACGCGGATGTTTTTACCGGTGGTATCTGCGCTTGCTCCGACATGAAGCGATACCCCCGGAGACGTATTCCCGATGCCGATGTTGGTGCCGTTGTTGAATAAAATACTATTGGCAACCCAACCGGTGCCGTCATTTCTTAAAGTTTGGCCCGAAGTTCCAGAAGGAAGACCGCCCCCAGCGGGAGTTGTCCAAGTCGCAAGTCCGCTGGCGTCAGAAGTCAGGACTTTACCGGCGCCCGGTGTTCCGCCAGTAATTTTGATTTGTCCCGCGACTTCCAATTTCGCTCCGGGTCCCGTGGTATTGATGCCGACGTTGCCGGCTTTAAGAGTAAAAGCCGGATTCCCGTTGTTGTATATGACTAGCGCGTTGTCGGTGCCTTGATTAAAGATCGTAGGGATGGTTCCACCGCTACGGGTAAGCTGAAGCAGCGAATCCATGCCGCCGGTTATGTCGAGCTTAGCCCCGGGGGTCTCGGTGCTGATGCCGACTTGTGTACCGCTGTCGTAGATTATGGAGTTCCCGATTTGGTATGAAGGGCTAGCGTTCACAAAATTCGCGATGTAGTTAATCACGCCCTCGCCCGTAATTGAGCCTGGCGCTGCGAAGACGTTTTTCACAAAGCTATAGGCCTTGGCGTAACTCGGCGCGGCGTGCGGCGCGAGTACGGCTACCAGCGCTATCAGCAGGAAGTTGGTGTATAAGAGCGGATTTTTGAATAAGTTTTTCATTTTTTTGACTTAGTTATTAAACGGGCGACCTTTTTATGTATGCTTATTTGTAAATTTCATGCGTACCAATATTGATAAAGTCGGCAGAGTTTTCGCTCACAAAAACAAACATTACTCGGTACCGGCCGATAACCGTAAAAGCCCAATAATCTTTGTACTTTCCATGGAGTTTATGAGTGTCGAGGCGCGGATCAAAAGAATCTTTGCGAAATAATACTTCTTTTTCTCGCGCTCTTGCTTGTATCTCTCTTGGCAGTTTGCGGAAGGCGCTCTTGAATTTCGAGGTTATCCTAACGCGGCCGATAGTCATAACGTTAGGATAAATCCCGTTACATCCACACTATGGTTCGACGAGCTCACCACAAGCGGGTGTATTCCCATAGCTGGATTGCTTTCCAATCTCATGAGATTCATAACCTGTCCTGAGCCGCAATCGAGGGAAAGTGCATAGTTTTTCATTGATCTTTTTTAAGATTTTCTGGGATGTAACGGGATAAATCGGCGAGCGACTTGATCGCCTGCAACTTCCCCAATTTTTTTTCTTTTTTGTGGATTCTAATTGCCTCGTCAGTATCCGCTTCCTCCGCGGCGCGTTTTTTCATGCGAGAAAGTCCGCGGACCATTTCTTCGTATTGGCGCCGCGGGATGAGTATAAGCTCTCCTTCCTTCACTAATTTTTTGGGTATTACCACCGTTTCCATGCCGATATATTACCATTTTATTCCCGCCCCTAGAATACCTCGCGATAGCCCATCATAATTTGCAAATAGCTTTGATTCCGCTTGGCGTTTGAACGCGGAATTTAGACGCTTTGGGGTCGGCAAAGTTGCTGGTTAAAAGAATGCTGTAGGTAACGGCGTTTTTGAAAATGCGAAGCGGCGATGAAGTATCGGCTTTGACCGCGATATCAATTATTCCCGTCCCGTCATGCGCTCGAAGCCCAATATTAGTCCCGCCACTGCAAGTGGAACAGCTTGGCACGACAAAAGAGCCGCTATTTGAAATATCAATCACCGAACTCCCGTTTAAAATTTCAATGTCATAATAATAAGTTATATTCGAAGTTCCGCCATTCCATACGTAACTATTTGTTTCCGGAGGGCATGCCAATCCGGTAATACTGCCGTAGGTGCCCAGCGCGGGGTTATAACGATGTATCGCGGAAACATATACGCCGGGGTATTCTCCTCCGTAGACAAAAATTCTGCTGCCGATAGTACCGACCGCCGGCACATTTCTTTGTATCGGCATATCTTCCTTTCTGGCCCAGGTATTAAGTGAAGGATCGTATTCCCACGTTTCTGCGGTGGAACTGTCCCAACCGCCGCCTCCAAATACATAGATTTTGTTGTTATACGCCGCCGCGCTGGCATAGCCCTTGTAACCGAGAGGCGCGGGAATGCTTGCCTTGCTACCCGCTGGTGCCCATGTATTATTTGAGGGGTCATAAGCGTCAACTGCATTGGTAGTTCCCCCGCCAATCACGTATATAATCCCGCCGACTTGAGCCACTGCGGGCCAATCGCCATGGTTATTCGGCGGACTGGCTTTGGGTTGCCAATAGTTCTGGAATGCATTGTACTCGTAATTGTAGGTTCCCTTAATCACATAAATCACGTTACCTGCCGCGGCGGCCTGTCCGTATGAAAGATCCACCGGCGGAGCCGCGCGTGTGGCCCAGGTATTGGTTGATGGGTTATATTCATATGTTGCTGAACCGAATGAGTAAAGTTTACCGTTTGCAACGCCTGAAGCAGGAGCCGCTCCATTTGTCGCGGGCGCATCAGCGATAGGCAGCCAGGAAAACGCGGCTGGGTCATAATATCTTCCCCCAACTCCTAATTGGGATCCTTGCGCGATATACAATTTATCATTGATGACGCCATAGGCCATGCGCGAATTGGCAGGCCCAGCGGGGTACAAAAAACGTATACTCGCGGAGGTACAAGCTCCGTGCGCGCCGTTATAAATCCAATTAAACTCAATTCTTGGTGTTCCGTCCGCGTTGCATGTCGGCGCCAGGTTTGAGGCAGAAGTGCAGGCGGGAACTGAAGTCCCGATACCGGTTTCGGAAGTCCACTGCGGTTGATTGGAGGCGGCTGAAAATCGCGCGGATGGCGGCAGGGGCAATTTGAAAAGCACTGCGCCAATCAAAACGCCGCCCGCCAGAACGCCCGCGGCGACCAATAACTGATTTTTACGCATTCTTAGCACGCCTTCAGTATATCCCTTGTCGGCTGGGTACAAGAACAGTGATTATCAACACTTGATAATGCTTTCTCAATGGTCTAAAAGCATTAAGGCGAAATCTCTTCGAAAGTTGGGTTATTGCGCTCATCGTCGTCATTGGCGTTTAGGCATCCGGGGTCACCGCCCACGAAGTCTATAAGGGAGTCTCCATCGTTATCTATCCCGTCGCGGCACTGCGGCACGGGGCCTGAACCCGTCTCGTTATCGTCGTCTCCATTATCGCAACCCGGGTCGCTCGGGAAATCAATATCACCGTCACCGTCATTGTCCGTTCCGTCGGAACATTGCGGCGGAGGAGGCGGCGGAGGAGGAGGCGGCGGAGGAGGAGGAGGCGGAGGGGGAGGAGAAGAAGACACGACTGTTACCTGAACCGTGTCTACATTTGAAATAGTCCCTGTGCGGTCAGTGATGCGCAGAACTGAATAAGTGTATGTGCCCGGCGCATCGTTGAATGTTCTGGTGCCGAGATTGGTATTGCAGGCCGATGGGTTGGCCGGGTTAGACACGGCGGTTTCGTAAGTTGGCGCCCCTTGGTTAAGATCAGAGTTCCACTCGCACTTGCCGCCCGTGGACACTCCATTCAGACTATCTGTCCACCCATCAGGGTCGGAACTTCCCGCGGCCGAGAGATAAACCGGCGTGGAAACTCCCTGGGTGACAGTGATGACATCGGCATAAGTTGATCCGTCTTTGGATATGGTGGCTACCGCGACAGGCGCACCCGCGTTTCCTCCATTGACTGTTACACTATTCGCACAGGTAAACGGTCCGGCAGAACTCGTTCCATCATTCACCGTCACCGACCCGGTCTTAGTGCCGCTGTTTGAGTATGACTTTTGTACCGACGGAGTATTTCCGGAGAGTCCGTCCGTGCCTGTCCAGGAGTAGGTATAGCCAACGGCAGTAGGGAAAGAACCGTTATCAATCGGATTATCCCACCCGCATCCTGTTCCGCCCGGGGTTGGGCAACTTGTGGCGTTGATTTGATAATTGTAGGTTTTGCCTATTTGCAGAGAGACGCTGTGAATGTCTGAAAACGTATTGGAGCCCGCCGTCCCGGCCTGATTGCCGCCGTTTGTGCCGTAGCAGTCACTGGTGGTGAATGTTTGAGATGCCGAATCCCAGATGCAAACATAGGAAGAGTTGCCGCTTCCGCCGGCGGTCCAGGTAATGGTAACCGAGGGTCGTGCGGCGGTTTCGTCGAAATTGCAGGATGCTTTTCCAGTGGAACTCGTGCACTCGCTGGTTGGCAGATATCCTCCTGAAGCCGTCGCCGTCCAAGTTACATTCTCTCCGGTGTTCGCAGTTATAGGCGCGACAGAACAAGTCGCAATCAGCGGTGCGCAATTCGGGGTGGTAAAAGTGGGATAAGCAGCTGCCACCGTTACCCCACCCGCTTCCGTGATACTCCGAATTGCGTAAAGATAAGTAGTGTTATTTTTGAGAGGTGTTAAGGTTACACTTCCCGCGGCAGGAAGCGTAAAGGCATCCCATCCCGAACCGTTAAACATGCCCGCCGGAGTGTAAACTATGAGGAGGCACCAGCTTCCTTCACATACATCAACATTCACTCCTTCGCCATGGCCATTAGGATCTGTCCAGCTTATGGTGGCTTCGGGGGTGCCCCCATTGCATGTAGTGGTAACGGGAGGAATCCCTGCAGAAGCGCAAGCCGGGGCTGACGTCCCCATGCCGGATTCAGAGGTCCAAGATATGCTGGCCGTTCCGCCGGTTGGCGGAGTAATACCGGCGCTGTGCAGCCCCGGCGAAGCAGTGGGCACAAAAACGCTGGCCGCGAGTAAGATTCCTAGTGTAGCGAAAGCAAGTACAGTAAAGAGTTTAGGAAGCATTAGTCTTAATACTAACACAAGGCAAAACTAATCTCTATCCTCTAAGTTCTAATCTCCGACCTCTATCCGCTCTATATTGCGCCTAACGCTTCGGCGCGTTTGAGGTTTTTCTGGAGCGTTTCTTTGAATTGGCCGAGTCCGGAATCGGCGCTCGATGGATCATTTCCGGGGTAGCTTCGCTTCCAGTCCGCTAGGCTAAGTGTGTCCGCGAGCTCCGCCGCTTTCTCAAAAGACCTCTCAGCGTTTTTATACTCTCCAAGATTAAGTTCCGCAACGCCGAGCGAGTTCCAAAGCCAGGGGTTATTGGTTGCGTTAGGCGCTTTAGCAAAAGCGTTTTCAATTGTTTCTTGTGCCTCTTTGTATTTTCCCGCTTTTGATAAAATCCACGCCAAGTCGTTGTATCCGGCCCACTCTGACGGCGCCCACCTAGTAAATCTCCGAAAATCCTCCTCGGCTTTCACAAGGTCGCCGACCTGCCCTCGATAGCCATAAATAAGCCCGCGCACATAAAGCGAGCGGAGATTTTCCGGATTCGCCGCAAGTTCTTTGTTTATTTCATCAATCGCGGCGTTATGCTCTCCTCCCACAAACAAAATCCGCGCGATCTGGTAATGTCCCCATAAAATCCCCGGTTCCGCGCGCAGCGCTTTTTTGTACGCGCGCTCGGATTTGTCTAAATCATATACGCCCCCACCAAAGTAGTAATTTCCAAGCTGCATCAGAAGTTTTGTATCTCGATATGCGAGCGTGAGGGACGCGGCGGGGGAGTGGTACTTCTGCCACGCCAGCCGCGCCAGCGAATCGCGTGAAAACAAAAAACCAAACACAATAATGGTAAGAACGGCGACAATAATTTCCCAGCGTTTCATGTACGTTCGCTAGTGTGATTTTATCCTCTTTTGTGAAAGGCCACGTTCCGGTTGTTTTCTTCTTCCTCTATCCCTATCTTTCTCCAGCGACCATTCCAGCAAATCAATGTACCAATTCAAATACCCAATGAGCGCTTGCGCTTGGCAATTTGCGCAGTCAAAACAAAGCTCGGTACACATTCTTTTCCCGAATCCCTTTTGAACGTCCTTTTTCAATTGTTTAGCTATCCGCAAAGAAGCTTTATCGTTCATGTACAATATGGAATCCTATGGGGGAAGTTGCGACTAAACTATTCTCCGGTATTTATTTCTGCGAAAGACGAATTTACACTTTGCTGTGTCATCTCTTATCCATTTTTTCTCTTGTGCACTTTTATACTCGGATGGCCGCACATAACAATGCCCCAAAATTTCTTTCTTCCCGCCCCCTAATGCGCGAAAATGGATCTCCACCAATCTGTTATTCACTAAAGCAAATGACCAATACATCTGACCGCGAAAAATGTCATTTATACTCTTTTTCATCATATCTGCTTGTCAGCGGTAAATATCTCTGCGATGACGTACGCGGTAAAGACAGACTTCTCTACCTGTAACATCGTATCGCACGCGATACGGCCATATTTCGAGGCGCCACTGGCCAACACTTTTCCCTTTGAGTTTTTTTATTTTCGGCGATGGCCCTTTCGGATTATGTTCAAGTTGTTTAAGGCCGATGATTATTTCATTATGAACCGCAAGCGGGATACGATCGAGATCTCGTTGAAACGAGGAGGAGAGAAAGACGGTGTACCGGACATTCATATTAACTGCGCTTCGAATCCGGTGTGCCCATTCGCTCCTTTAAATATTCCTGCAAAGTAACTTTTTTACCCGCCCTTATTTCTCGAGCCGCATCCTTAAGACTTTTTTGAAACTCTTGGTCAAGTTCTTCCACCATATCGTCAAAAATAGAGGCATCCAAAATGACGGCGGTCGGTTTGCCACTTTTAGTAATTATAAAACGCGCTTTGTTTTTCGACACTTGCGCAAGAATAGAACCAAGCTGGGTGCGAGCGATATAAGCTGGGATTGTTATTGTCATACAAATATACGCGATTAGATAATATTGATTAATCAATTCAATACTAGATTCTTCAGAGGTATCTGTCAACAGTGTGTTATTTCACTCGCCGAAAGCCCAGCCGCGTTTGACGCGGCGGGGGCAGTATCATCAATCTGGGATCAACGCAAGTAACAGTTTCGGGTTACAAACTTTTCAGCATTGCCTCAAATTCCGCTCGGTTTCGCATCACGTAAATATTTTTGTCCTTGAACGTACCGGTAACATCCATATACTGCTCTAAGTATTTTTTTGCCTCCGCCGGATTCTTCTTTGCTATGTATGATCGCGCAAGCAC
>Ga0209542_10015260_pt1 | contig 12926 bp, 10 predicted proteins | sample RifCSPhighO2_01_FD_184028 | JGI IMG/M metagenome (GOLD analysis project Ga0209542, IMG submission 184028) | Soil microbial communities from Rifle, Colorado - Rifle CSP2_plank highO2_0.1 (SPAdes) (version 2) | ecosystem: Environmental > Terrestrial > Deep subsurface > Rock core/Sediment ... | reverse complement strand
CTCTCAGCTTGGGCAGGTGGGGATTTGTTGTATATGGCATAACTCCCAGTTTATACATTTTAAACCGGGGGTGTTGCCAAGGTATTGAGCCATTACGTTGGTATTGACACAGAGCATGGCCCATGCTATACTGCTTTTAGATTGGAGGTTACCATGGGCAGCTGGTAGCCCAGCCGTCCCCCCTTGCCAGTCTGGCAAAGGGGTACGGCTGGGCCTTAAACCCGGCCCCATGTGTAGCCAAAAAAAAGAGAGGGAAAGAATGGGACAGTGGTAAGCGCACGAGGGCAAGTTTAGTAAAGTAATAAGTAGAGCGCAAAATCAATGATTCCCAAGGGATACCCTATTTTGTCGGCAAAAGCCTAACATGGCAGGCCGTCATATCGGTATCCCATTTATTTTGCCTAATCTAGACTAGACTGAAAGTGTCAGAATATATAAAACTTTTAAAACTAAATTTAGGCCATAAAAATCAATCTTGATTGACCGTTGAGAAGATAAGTGTCAGTACCTATTGACAAGTAATTTACTTTCTGCTATACTCTTTAGGTAGGCTGAAATTAGACATGTCTCACTGGTGCACTTTCTTTGTAAAAATTGACCGTCCGGAACGGTCCTGGGGAGCAAGTTATATCAAGACACAACGGCAATTTCGGTGTAAAAACCGGAAAAGCTTAAAATCTTTTAAATATGGGGTTCGAAAGAATCTCCAGTCTTGATTCAATAACGGTTTCTTGGTGGCAAGGAATAAAGGTCCGGTTTGCGGCGAAAACAAACTAAGACCTTATCGCTTACTCTTAAGGATATGCCTAGCCCCGCCAAGCTCAGCTTGGTTGGCCTGGGCGAAAAGATGTGCCTTGAAGGCACATCCGAGTTCATCATACAAACAAAAGTAGCATATGCTAGTTTTGTTGGAATGTGGATTTGGATGTACCTTCAGTACAAAGTTTTGACTGTATCCTGGTCCGCAAACTGGCTGCTGACGAATTGCTGCGAGTGCGTAGATGCTGCCTGACTCCCCGAGAGGAGCAGCGTTGAGCGACGCATGATTGCGGATTCGGTTCTGGTGCCTGGTGTGGAAAACCAGGTAACGGCGGCAGTTCGGTAGAGGCTCCTTTGCCCACTTGGCGGGAGATGTAACTCGTATCGGACTTAGCGGTCTGGTGCGAGGAAAGGAATTCTGGCGTAAGCTCCTGTGGGGTTCGCCCCCTATGGAGCCCGCCAGACGAGCCGCGTTTGCGGTTTGAAAAAATTCCTCCTCCCAGGTACAGTCAACTGATTATATCCAGCCCTTCGAGATTATTGCTCAGGGCTGGGCTTCCTTCTTAGGTTTCAATGTTTTTTTATTTTAAAGGAATCATTCTCACATTCTTGAGAATGTTAGAATGATTTTTATAGAAACTTGAGAAGGGAGAGATGACCATTGGGTTCTCGCCAAAGTTTTGAAAGTTTATTCTAACAACATATGAGGTTAGAATAAAGAATTGCTTTTAATTCAAGATTTTGGTGGAAGTAATCCCAAGGCCTTAGAGCGGCCAGAGCCCCTCCCCAATGTGCATTTTATAAGCTCTTTTTATTAAGTATTTTAGGGGTGATAACAATATGCCCCGACCGCATTTCTTGTATGGGATGTGGTAGGTGTTTGGCCCTAAACCCGGCTATGCCGGACAGAAGGAGGCCTATGAGATCATACTGGGTCATCTGGGGCGTTGTGTATTTCACACTGCGTGACGCCCTAGAGGCAATGAGAGGCTAATTAGCTTCTCGGCGCTTCGTCAATCCTAGGTTACGGAGCTTAGGTTGCGGTAAATCCATCCGCGTAAAAGTATTGGAAAACTAGGCCCAGTAAGCTTGGGCCCCTTTCTTGGGCTCCTATACTCTTTTAAAGTAGGGGCCAAAGAAAGGGTAATCAAAAACCCCTGAGCTTGTCGAAGGGGTTTTTGATTTGGATTACATCGCAGCCGCTTCTGCTTCTTTGATATGCGGCATCATCATGGCAGTCATTTCGTCTTCTGACTTACCAGCAACTGCATCGGCGTGGTCAGCCATGGCATGCGTCTTCATGTTAGCCATAACTTCCATATTGTCTGCGCCGGTAGCCATGAAATCACAAGTAGAACTTGGATCCATGTCTTTACATTTTAAAGTCATCATAATAGTTTTTAGTTGAGTTAATCAACCTAGAGTTAATTTAAAAATGGCCTTCAGCCATTCTATATTCGACCTTAATGCTATTGTAACACAACTAAGTTATCCACACAAGCCCGCGCACTAAAATCCTTGCGTATCATAAAATCTTTTACTATCTTTGACGATAGTTCTTAAGATACGCGCACCAAAAGGAATCATATGCTGTCGCAGGCAAGCATTAACAAACTTGGAAATATTTTTATACCGGACTATCCATTCTCGCTTGAGCAAGACACCAAAGATGTTCTTAAAAAATTAGACCGACTAGTATTTCGACTTCAGGCACGAATTAGTGTAATTGAAAAACGAAAAATTAATATTTTACGTCAGGCCGCATGGAAGGCAGGTTTCGCTGCCAAGAAGCTCAAGGATCTCAGGTCCACACCTGGCAATACTTTTTTAGAACACGAAACCTCTAACAAATATGCATTCGCACAAGCGCAAGACGTTGTGTCTAGAATTCCGCCAGAAGTTGCCTATCTGTGCGCATGTGAACATGCATTGAACAAAAAAGATGATAGCTGCGGATGGGTTAGGGGCGAGCCTAGAAGCGAGGGGTTTGACGAACTCGGCATTTTATCCGGTTCTTCGGGCGTAGAGTATTCCTGTGTCATATGTGGAAAAAATATCGGCAGAGTTGAACTTGTACACTCTTAAAAACCAAGTAAAACTTGGTTTTTTTAATTTTAGTGACAAAAGTTATAAAAAATTGTAAAATATCGTCAAATGAAAAAAGGGAAACTTAAAAAAGTCTTCGTAGCCATGTCTGGCGGCGTGGACAGTTCAGTAGCCGCAGGGCTTTTGAAAAAGCGGGGCTTTAACGTTGTCGGAGTATTTTTTAAGCCCTGGTCTCCTGATAAAAAGATTGTTTTTTGTGATTGGCAGCAGGACCGTCTTGATGCAATGCGCGTAGCGGCCAAACTGGGCATAGAGTTCAAGACCTGGGATTTTTCCAAGGAATATGGCAAGAAGGTGGCTCAATATATGATCAGGGGCTATCGCGCCGGCATCACGCCGAATCCGGACGTAATGTGCAATAAAGAAATCAAGTTTGGCTTATTTTTAAAAAAGGCCCTGGCAGAAGGGGCTGACTATATTACAACTGGGCATTACGTCAGAAAATTAAAATTCAAAGATAAAAAATCAAAAATAGAAAGGTATAAACTACTCATGGGAAAAGATAAAAATAAAGACCAGTCTTATTTTTTGTGGACACTGACGCAGGAACAATTAAAGTATTGTCTTTTTCCTATAGGGGATTATATCAAACCGGAAGTGCGGAGATTAGCTAAAAAATTTAATCTGCCCAACCATGCCAAGAAAGACAGTCAGGGCGTGTGTTTTATCGGGCAATTAGACATGAAGGATTTTTTGAAAAACTACATTAAGTCTAAAAAGGGTAAAATTATATTGGCCGAAAAAAATAAATTGGTTGGCACGCACGATGGAGCTTATTACTATACTATCGGTCAGCGCCATGGACTAAATATAAGGACCGGCCAAGGACCGTATTTTGTGGTTAGCAAGGATATTAAGAAAAATATTGTGTATGTGGCTGACTCACGACGGGATTTGGATCTAAGGTCTGAAAAAACAAAACTTGAACAAATAAGTTGGATTGGAGATCAGCCTAAACTACCGATACCTGCCCAAGTTAAAATTCGATACCGAAACAAATCAATACCGGCCATAATTTTTGAACTGAATACTAGGACGAAAACAACTTGGATTAAATTTAAAAAACCAGCAAACGCCATGGCACCCGGCCAATCAGCAGTATTCTACCGAGGTCAAGAGGTACTCGGTGGTGGAATTATAATTTAATTACGAGAGAGTAATATTTGAAGCAAGCTTTTGCCGGTCATGTCTGGGGGTTGAGGAATGCCCATAAGTTCGAGTATGGTTGGGGCGACATCAGCAAGTATTCCTGAAACGTCTGCTAGCTCCTGATTCGTTTTTTCTGGAGTTTTGGTGACTTGGTATTGTCTGCCGACCAGATAAAAGGGGACTGGGCTATCGTCGTGCCTGGTTTCAGCCTCACCGCTACCACGATATACCAGAGACTCCGCGTTACCGTGATCGGCAGTTACAATAAGTATGCCGTCTTTTTCAAGAATCTTATTAATAATAATGCCGAGGGCAGAGTCTATGGCCTCGATCCCCCTGACAGTTAGCTTGTAATTACCGGTATGCGCAAGCATGTCGGCATTGGCAAAATTTAAAATAGTGAAATCGTATAAATTTTTATCCAGCTCCTCCACGACTCTTTGGGCGATTTCCGCGCTTTTCATGGCCGGCTCTCTTTCGTGATCCTTGTTAGACTCTATAAATATGTCGACCTCACCGCTTCGTTCGGTATTTTTCAGTCCGTTAAAAAAATAGGTTACGTGAGCGTATTTTTCCGTTTCTGCTATATGCAACTGTTTTTTACTATTAGCATCTAGGGTTTCAGATAGGCCAGCATTAACCATAGGCGGCGCGAAGGCTATCTTAACCAGTTGGGTTTCAAGGTATTGTGTCATGGTGCAGACGTAGAGGTTTTTAAAATCTTTTTTTGGAAATAGGGAGAAGCCGTCCTCAACAAATGGCTTTAAAATTTGCCTCATACTATCTTCCCGAAAATCAAAAAATATCACAGCATCATTTTCTGCCATGCCATTAAATCCTGCTTCAACAGCTAAAATAGCTGCCATTGTTGAATCGTTCAGGCCGAGTTCGTAGTTTTTTTGAATAGTTGTAAAATAGTCGCTGCTTGATTCACCGGCACCGTGAGCTAATAGATCATAGGCTTGGCGCGTTAAGTCCCAATTGTTGTCTCGATCCATTGCAAAATTACGACCTATAAATGTGGCCGGCTTGCCGTATCCGCTTAAGCTAATCTCCGACTTTAATTTGGCAAGTAACGCTGGGGCTTCTTGCAGGCCGGAGTCTTTTCCGTCTAAAAATAGGTGTAGATAGGTCTCAGCCCACTCTTTCTGCCTTGCCAGTTCTAATAAAGCGATTATATGAGAAAAATCTGCATGCGCCGTGCCTGAAGTTAGCAAACCGATGAGATGAACTCTTGAGTTGTTCTGCCGCGCATGTTCAAAAGCTCCGATAAATGCTTGATTAGTAAAAAAAGAGCCGTCTTGTACACAGCGATTGATCCTAGATAAATACTGTTCGACAATTCTACCAGCGCCGATATTGAGGTGGCCGACCTCACTGTTGCCTGATTCGCCCCAAGTCATACCCACGGCTAAACCCGAAGCTTGAAGCAGCGTCATCGGATATTGCTGCGCCAGCTTATCGATATTCGGCTTACTGGCGCTGGCTATAGGATTGCCGATTTTTTTCTTGCTGAATCCCCAGCCGTCGAGAATGGCCAGCACTATTGGTTTCCCCCCGTTTTCCATATTAGAAATAATAACAAAAGAATTGATCTTCAAGGATGTTGACACCGCAATGTTAATCTGCTACAATTAATATTAAGTTTTTTGCAAATGCTGCACAACTTTGCATTAAGTGCCGACAGATGCGGATGAACCAGTCCTGGGCGATATCGAGTAATTTATATGAGATTTGACTTCAATGGGCGATATCGCCCGTTTTTTGTTGACCTAGAGAACATATTGTATTAACATAGGTGCAGGTCTTAATTTTAAATTATAAACCAAGCAACCAATATTAACCTTTCCTCACATAGGCTAAGCCGTGCGGGGGATTATTAAATCGGTCCTTATGCTTAATCTACTTCATGAACGTAGGTATATACTCCATAATCGGGGGCATTTTAGCGTTAATCTCTGGGCTGGTAATCGGCTACCTTCTCAGCCTTTTTCTTACAAATAAAAGAATAAGTTCCGCCAGATCTCGTGCGGAGAATCTCTTAAGCGAAGCCAAAAGTAAGGCCCAGGATTTACTTTTGGAGGCAAAGAGCAATTCTTTAAAAATTCTTGAGGATTCCAAGCGAGTTGAGGGAGAGCGTCATCAGCAACTTGTGCGTATCGAGGGCATGCTGGCAAAAAGAGAAACGGAACTCGACGCCAGGGCCAGGGATACCGACAGAGAGAGACAAAATATTGCCGCGAAGACGACAGAGATAGGTGAGTTAAAAAATGATCTAGACTCAAAGCTTCAGATCCAAAACGCTGAATTGGAAAAAATAGCCGGCTTAAAAAGGGGTGAGGCTAAAGAAGTACTGTTTAAAAACATTGAAGAGGAGGCCGGAAAAGAGTTAGCGGAGCGCATGCGTAAGTTTGAACAGTCAAATAAAGAAGAACTTGATAAAAAAGCCAGGGAAATTCTCACTATCGCAGTTCAGCGATACGCCGGTTCTCATATTGCCGATGCTACTACCACGGTTGTGTCGCTTCCTTCCGACGAAGTAAAGGGTAAGATAATCGGTAAAGAGGGTAGAAATATCAAGACTATTGAACGTCTGACCGGTGTTGATATAATTATTGACGATACGCCTGAAGTTTTGGTGGTGTCAGGATTCGATCCCGTTCGCCGCCAGATAGCCAAGCTTGCCATTGATAAATTGATAGCCGATGGTCGAATACATCCGGCCAAAATTGAAGAAACCGTAGAGAAGGCTAAGGTCGAAATTAACGAGAAAATAAAGCAGGCAGGCGAGGCAGCCTTATTCGAGGTAGGTGTTGGTGCCGTTGACCCCAAGCTCACTTATCTACTGGGCAGGCTTGCATTCAGGACCAGTTTCGGCCAAAATGTATTATTGCACTCGATGGAGATGGCACACGTTGCCGGCATGCTGGCTTCAGAGCTTGGGGCCGATGTCATGGTTGCAAAAAAAGGCGCCTTATTTCATGATATTGGTAAGGCTGTTGACCATGAGGTTCAGGGAACTCATGTGGAGATCGGGCGCAAAATTTTACAAAAATTCGGTATAGACGAGAAGGTCGTTGCCGCCATGGAGGCGCATCACGAGGAATATCCATACTCCACCCCGGAATCACGAATAGTCCAGGCCGCTGATGCCATTTCTGGTGCACGCCCAGGGGCAAGGAGAGATACTGTGGAGATATACTTGAAACGCTTGGAAGATTTGGAACGCATAGCTAATTCCTTTGAAGGAATTGAAAAATCATACGCCATTCAGGCCGGAAGGGAGCTGAGGATATTCGTTACGCCAACTAAGATTGATGATCTATCGGCAATGAAGTTAGCCCGTGATATAGCCAAAAGGATAGAGTCGGACATGAAATATCCAGGTGAAATCAAAGTTAATGTGATCAGAGAGACACGTGCAATAGAATATGCACGATAAAAATAAGTAGTTTTCAACATTAGAAAAGGAGGTGACTTATGCCAGTCAAAAAAAATCAGTTTATACAAAGCTTAGCGGAAAAGTGGAATGTGTCTAAGAAACAAGCCGGAGAAACCCTAGATTCAACATTAGAAGAGTTGATTAAGGTTTTGAAGGTTGGTGAGGACAGGAAGCTTAACCTCAGCGGTTTCGGAGTTTTTAAGGTTGTTGATCGTCCGGCAAGAATGGCCCGTAATCCGAGAACAGGCGAACAGGTTCAGGTAAAAGCTTCCAAAAAGGTAAGATTCCTTCCCGCCAAAGCTTTAAAAGAAGCAGTTTTATAAAATTTAGTATTTCGGATCCGGAATATTCAAATTTAAGTAAAACCCGACATAACGTCGGGTTTTACTTATTAGAGTACTCTTGCTTTAATTTTCAAAAGGGTTCTATATTTAGAGTAGACGAGTTGATCTTTAAAAAGGGGCTTTCTATGAATAAGAGTGTTGGAATTTTTTTAAAAAGCGGCTTCGGTAATCTTGGTCTTGGCAGCGGGGCGCTGCCCGCTCTTATCAAATGTTTAGATGCGCACGATATCCCGATTACCAAAATTATTGGGAGTTCGGCCGGATCTTTCGCTGTTCCGTTACTTGCCTCCAGGCAATTCTCAGACGCTTCTGAGGCGTGGCTGGGTCTGGCACCAAGCAACGTTTCAAAATTCCATCCGATTAAAACCATGAGGCATCCGTTTGCGCGTCCATCCTTGTTTGATTCCGGACCGCTGGAAAGATATATCGCACCATATTTTAGCAGGCATCTGGATAAAATATTTAGTCCGTCCACCATACCTTTTGAAATAATCACTACGGACCTGAAAACTGGCGAGACGATATTTTTTCTTAATTCGCCTGAGAATAAATCAAGCCTTCTTAATATTTGCATGGCCTCCGCCGCCATTGTTCCGTTTTTTGAACCAAGAAATGTTAACGGGAGAATCCTTATTGATGGTGCCTTTTCTAATGATATGCCAATCAAACGCTTCATAGATAGCGGTTGCGACGTTGTCTTTGTCGTAGATATCTACCGTGGGCATCCGCCTCTTTTTGTGGACGGTGACCCCAAAGAATTAAATTGGCCAGGGCTTCTGACCAGATCAACTCAGATAAACATACATCAGCATACGCAATTACGCCTTGGGCTAGCGCTAGCTGAACAGGCGAAATGCAAAATCGTGTTTGTCTATCCTGAAATCGAACTTCACCACGTTCTTTTTTTAGACTTCTTTGACCAAGAAATGAAAGAAATGCTGACTGAAATTGGGTATTGGTCTGCCAAGAAAACCCTCAAAGAGTTGGGACTAGACTCGCCGAATATATAATTTAAACCCCCGCTGTCGGGGTTTTTATATGGAAACTATTAGTGTTATAATTTTTGCATGATATTAATTGTGGAGCTTTTGGCGTCGGCGATTTGTCTTTATTTTATAAAGAAAAAAGCTACCCTTTGGTACGGCACATATGACCATACGGGCAAAAGGGAATCCTGATTTTGGAGTAAAGTTATTTAGAAGAATAAAAGGTTGGATGTATGGCGCATTATCACAAAAATAAAATCGCGGGTATAGTATAGTAGCAGTATGACTCCCTTCCAAGGAGTAGACACGGGTGCAAATCCCGTTACCCGCTCATTTTGTTACACAAAATGAGTCTTTATTGTACCAAGCTCGCACCTATTTCCAAAACAAATGATGTCGCACGCGCGGAGCGCGTGATGACTTGAAACTGAATCGTACGCTCCACGAAAGCCCCGCCACCGCCTCGCTTCACTCGGCAACCCCAAAAAGAAAAAAAAGTTCCTTGCTCTTTTGATTTTCGCGGGGGTGGATTTTTTCTAAAATGGAAAGGACATTTTTCTTTTTGGGGTTCTGCCTTCCAAGTATTCAGGCAGTGTGGCGGGGCGAAATGCGGACTCGGTTTTGCCAAAACTATTTTCTGGGGAAAAGGATTTGGCAAAACCTCGGCTAATATTTTGTTTTTGCATTTTGTCCGCGCGGAGGAGGGGTCTGGGGAGGAATCCGCGCGGGCTTTTTTGCGAATTTTTCGGCGGCTACAAAATATCAGATTTCCAATTCTTGCGCTATTTTATTTTCAAATTCAAAAAATTCTTTCGTATTTTTGAGCGTGCGAATACGTGGACGAGCAAAAGGAACATCAAACTTATTTTTGATTTCCATTGGACGCTTGCTCAAAACATAAACTACATCGGCAAGAAATGCAGCTTCGCCGACATCGTGCGTGATAAACAAAATTGTTTTATGTTCGGTTTCCCACAACTTAGTCAATAATTCCTGCATTTGTGAACGTGTTTGCGAATCGAGTGAGCCGAACGGCTCATCCATCAGTAAAATTTTTGGGTTGTTGGCAAGCGTGCGAGCAATAGCGACTCTTTGTTGCATACCACCGGACAGATCTTTTGGGTAAAATTCTGCAAAATCTTGTAGTCCAGTAACGCCAAGATAATGATTAACGATTTCGGTTTTCTTTTTGCTCTCCAATTTTTGTAAATCAAGGCCGAATGAAATATTTTCTTTGACTGTTAGCCATGGAAAAAGCGTAAATTGTTGAAAAACCAAACCACGATCTTTTCCCGGACTCAAAATTTTCTGCCCATCCAAAATAACATGACCGCTAGACGCGGGAATAAGTCCAGCGATTATTTTAAGAAGTGTAGTTTTACCGCAACCGCTTGGGCCTACAAGGCCGATAAATTTATGTTCGTTGAGCGACAAACTAAAATCCTTAACGGCTTCAGTTCGCTTGCCGTCATTATCATATGTCTTAGAGATGTTAGTTATTTCAAGCATGATGTCGGATTTTAGGAGCCCATGGGAAAAACATTTTGTAAAGCAATTTGAAAATTAGATCGATTGTCAATCCCAAAATTCCAACAATAATAATTGCACCAATCACGTTTCCAGTTTGGAGCAATCGTTGTGATTGAATAATTACGAAGCCGATACCGGATGTTGAGCCGACAATTTCAGCAATAAGAAGACCCGCCCACGCCCAGCCCATAGATACGCGTAAATCATCAAAAATCCTTGGTTTGGAATATGGATACACGACTTTTGTAAGTATATGCCAATGAGTAGCACCGAGCGTTCGCGCCGAATCAATAATATCTCTTGGTGTGAGAGAAACAGAATTTGATACCATTAAGACAAGTTGAAAGAAAACACTAACACCAATAACAACAATTTTTTCAAGTTCTCCTATCCCAAACCATAAAATAAAGAGCGGGATAAAAGCAGGAATAGGTGTATAGCGTATAAAATCCACGACAGGTTCAATCAATGCCTCGGCTCGACGATTCAATCCAATTAAAATTCCTAGTGGTACTGCAAGAATGGCTGCAACTCCAAAACCAATGAGAATACGAAATAAACTTATACCAATATCACTAATAAAATTTCCCTGCGAGAAAAGTCTAACTGTCGCTTCAACAACTGCTGATGGGGATGGCAGGAAAAAATCCGCAATCAATCCAACGGACGTAACAAACCACCAAACACCGAGTACGATGAGAAAAGATAGAAACGATAGAGCAATGTATTCAGACGCATGTTTATTCATGAAGTGATTGTAATAAAGATTGATCTATCGCCCGAATCATATCCGGCTGTGTCTTGATTTGTCCGGTTTTCAAAAATATATTCACAAATGTATTTGCAATTTCATATATTTTTCCCGGTTGAGATTGTGTTCCGAAATATGCCAAGTTTTCTTCATAAGAAGGCCAGTTGAGACCGGAGATAATATCGGCAAAATCAGCAGATGTAACATTGTAATGTTTTGCCATTATCGCATTGGCTTCTTGTGGATTTGATTTCCAATATGCAATCGCCTTGAACCATCCACGCATAACTTTTTGGACAATATCAGGGTGATTTTTTAGATATTTTTCGTTTATTGAAAGAATATCAACAACTACGCCAGGATAATCCGCGCTACTCACCAACACATGACCACCTTTTCTCTCTTTTGCTTTCGATAGCCAAGGTTCAAATGTTACGGCTACATTAACAGCGCCGGAAACAAACGCCGCTCCCGCCGCTCCGGCTTCAGTGTCAATAGTTTGTACATCTGTTGGAACAAGACCATTTTTTTGAAGCACATAATTGAGAAATGCTTCACTTACAAAATTTTTCTGCACTGCAATCTTTTGACCTTTTAGATTTGCAACATTTTTTATATTTTCTGTAGCCAAAATTCCATCAGCTCCATTTGAAGAGTCAATTTGCATAACTGCAACAGCCGGAACATTCTCGTCTCGTTCTAGTACAAGTAAATCAACAGTATCTCCAAGTCCATCAATGTCGCCCTTTGCCAAGGCAATTTTTCGCTGACCCGTATCCTCCATAGTTTGAATATCAACATTTATTCCTTGTTCATCAAAAAATCCTTTTTCTTTTGCTAGCCAAAATGGACCAAAACCAACCCAGCTATTTACACTTAAAACAAACCTATCGCCATCCGTAGGTTTTTGTGAATTGTAAAACCACATCGCAAAACCAGCGATGATAACAATACCGACTAGCACTAAGATTTTGGTGTTTTTCATGTTTTTAGTTATTTGGTAATGCTTCAAAAATTTCAAACTTCACAGGATGTGTTTCCTCTGATTCAACTTCATAAAGAAGTTTCAGGGACAATCCTGCCTCATCACAAAATTTTTGAAGCAAGTCCAGTTTTCCTAATGTCGTACTAAATCCTATCAAAACTCTACCACCTTTTTTCAAATGCTCTTTTGCTTCTTTAATAAACTTCTCTGTTGATTTATAGCCCGGATCGTAAACGGCTTTTTCGAGATCCGGTACATTTTCTGCCTCGACAAAGCCAAAAGGTGTATTCCAAAAAATCGTGTCAAATCTCTCTTCCGCTTTCAATGGCTCATATAAGTTTCCGTGTCGGACTTCCACCTTGTCTTGCATTTGATGAAGTTCGATATTTGCTTTTGTATTTTTCACCGCGTCAGGATTTATATCAATCGCTAGGACTTTTTTTGCGCCTTTGTAAACTGCAATGATTGAAATAGCACCAGCCCCCGGGCCAATTTCTAGCATTTCCTCTCCTTCTCTCACGGGAAAATTTTCAGCAAATAACTCTGTATCGTGAAAGTATTTTGGAGAGAAAACATTTGGATGAACGACAAATTCTCTCCCCAAAACCGTCACTTTATAGGGTTCGGTTTCAGTTTTGCTTTGCTCCAAAATTTTCCTCGTTCCCTCGATGTAATCTTGGTATTTAAGGTTTTGGGATTCGGTACTCATACAAATATAATTTACCATAATTCTTAGTGGGAGTAAAATTCGTTTTGCCGCCGAAAAATCAGAACGGAAGCCCGCGCGGATTCCTCCCCAGACCCCTCCTCCGCGCGGACAAAATGCAAAAAACAAATTAGTCTCGGTTTTGCGAAAATCCATATCCCCAGAAAA
>Ga0209542_10015258_pt1 | contig 12927 bp, 11 predicted proteins | sample RifCSPhighO2_01_FD_184028 | JGI IMG/M metagenome (GOLD analysis project Ga0209542, IMG submission 184028) | Soil microbial communities from Rifle, Colorado - Rifle CSP2_plank highO2_0.1 (SPAdes) (version 2) | ecosystem: Environmental > Terrestrial > Deep subsurface > Rock core/Sediment ... | reverse complement strand
AATCTTTCCATAGTTTCCGATATGGCTGGAGGTCGGTACGGAATTGGTTAGAGATGTGAGATAGCTTAATCCACCGACATCCTGAAGCAGTCCGACTTCTTCTAGGCGGTTGGAGAGGCTTAAAAGGTCTATTGGCTCATGTTTCTCAAATAAGTTAATAGCAGCCGAGTAAATCAGCTGGTGGGGGTGACTGTAAAAATCTTCAGAAACGAGAAAATCAACCACCTTATTAATGGAATCTTTATCTATCAGTATAGAACCAAGAACTGATTTCTCGGCGTCAAGGTTTTGAGGAGGTAGTTTATCGGAAGAAACTTTCTGCATGATTCATTATTTACCATTGGCAAAGATAATCAAGTTGATAAGAGTTGATTAGCTGTGCAGATCGAGAGCTGTATTTATTTGAAAAGTGAGATTAGCTTTTGATGAATTCCATCGAATTCACCACTGGTCATGACTGTTATGATGGTGGGTTGTTGAGAGATTCTGGCAATATTTTTTTTAAGATGAGTAATGATATGATCGGCTGTGGCTAGAGCGTAGGCCTCGGTGCCTTGTTTATTTAAATCTTTTGCAAGTTGCCAGTTTGAAAATATCTCTTTTTTATTGAGAACTTGTTTTTTGTATGACTCAGCTATATATACCAGATCCGCTGATTTAAAAGACGGAGGATAAGCATTCTGAAAAAACTTTCTTCTAGATGAGGCGGTGCGCGGTTCGAAGATGGCAATTATTCGATGCTTGGGAAAATGACTACGCAAAGCCGAAAGAGAAGCCAAAACCTTATCTGGATTGTGGGCAAAGTCGTCGATAATTTTCAGCCCATCCCTTTGATAAATAACCTCTAATCGCCGTCTCACCCCCTTGAAGCTCACAAGAGCTTTGGTAATTTTTTGAAAAGGTATTTTTAATTCAAGACTGATTGTGATAGCGGCTAGGATGTTTTCGACATTATGTTTGCCGAAAAGGGATGTTTCGACTCTGCCAAGTCTTTTTGAACCGTTATATACGACGAAGGAAAGACCATCCGGGGTCGCATCGATTTTATTTGTTGTCCATATATCCCCATTTCTGCCGAATGTTTTTATACGGGATTTTGTATCTTTTGAAAGCAGAGAAGTATATCGGTCTTTATGATTAAGTACCAGCAGGCCTTTCAAGGGAATAAGCTTGGTAAATTTTCTGAATGCGGCGACGATATTTTCAATATTTCCATAGATATCAAGGTGATCTGGCTGAATATTATTTATAAACCCGATGTATGGCCGATAATGCAGGAACTTAGGGCAGGAATCATAAAATGATGAATTATATTCATCGCCCTCAATAACTATGTATTGACTGTTTCCATTCAAAAATCCTGAGTCTAAATTTTTCATTATTCCGCCTACTAAAGCAGTAGGCTTAAGACCGGTTTCTTTTAATAGCCAAGTTACTAAAGCGGTGGTTGTGGTTTTTCCGCTGGTTCCGGTAATGACGATTGGTTTTCTTGCCCTGAGCTTTGTCGAAGGGTTACCGACGAGGAGCTCTGCTTTTATTAATTCCGGCATTGAGCAATAGGAGAGGCGATTATTAAGAATATATTCTAGGCTAGGATTGCCTCTTGATATTGCATTACCGATTACAGTAATATCCGGCTTAAATATTCTAATATGGCTAGAATCGTGGTTTTTAAAATATTTGATACCAGATTTTTTTAAAAGTATAGCTGATGGTCCGAAAGTATCTAAATCTGACCCGGAAACCAAATAACCCCGCCGTTTAAGGAGACAAGCCAGATTGGCCATAGCGATACCACCGATACCGAGGAAGTAGATTTTTTTGAGCATATGAGAAATATAATAGTTATTACGAGGTCAGTCAAAATTAGAAGGTGAACTCTCGGGGTTGATATATGCTAGCTTTGTTATAGAATATACTCGAGATTAGTTCTTACAAATTTAGGAGCTTCTTATGAGCCATGACTTGGTCAGCAATTACGTTATTCCCCTTTTGACGTTATTGGTAGGCACCCTTACTATTTTAGGAACAGTATATATATTTAGATCGGTAATTCTCTGGATTAATACATGGAATTTAGGTCAGGAGGAAAGATTAGAACATTATATTAATGCCAAATTTGATATAAAATGGCCAATATGCTTTTTGGGAGTATTTGCAATCGGAATTATTATAGCGACTCTTACCTCGAACCAAGGGCTTATAAGGCTAGAGATAGCCTTCTCCATCTTCTTTGGACTGCTTTTATGGGGTAACATCAATACCCTAAAATTGCGACGAAAGATTTTGGAAAGGATAAAACGTTAATTTTCTGTTATTCGGCAATCAGTAAGCAGTATCTTCAATTTTCCAGTCCCGCTACATCGGGACTTTTTATTTTTTGACAATTAGCGGTCCATACATAGTATCTTCTATCTGAAAACCAAGCTTTTCAATCTCTAGTCTTATTTTATCAGATTCATCATAGTTTTTGTCTTGGCGGAGCTTCTCGCGTTTATCCAGTAATTCTTGCACTTCGGTGGGAATTTTTTGTTGTTCGGACGGGATAATTCCAAGAATTTCATTTACTTTCTTCAAAAAGTCTATTATTTCTGATTTATTGACTGGCGAAGTTGATAATAGCGGATTAACTTTCCGTATAAGTTCAAATAAAGAAGCAAAAGCCTCGGGGGTATTAAAGTCGTTAGCAAGTGCTTCAAAGAATTGTTTCTTGGTTTCCCCTACAGCTCCAATGAGAGGCTCCACCTCTAAGTTATCTACAGTCTTAACTGGAGGCTCCACCTCTAGTTGGAGCTTTTGAGTGAATTCGGCGATTCGATGAACTGCTGCTTGGGATTGTTTGAGTATGGTTTCGCTGAATTCAAGGGGTTGGCGGTAATATCCGCTAAGAAGATAGAATCTTAAAACTTCTTTTGGATATTTTTTTAGTAATTCATTGACTGTTTCAAAATTACCTAATGATTTGGACATTTTCTGTTCTTTGTTGACCAGAAAAGCTACATGTATCCAATATTTAACAAACGGTTTTCTGCCCGAAGCAGATTCTTGTTGAGTTATCTCGGCTTCATGATGGGGGAATATCAGGTCTTGCCCTCCGCCATGGATATCGTACTGGGGACCAAAATAATGCTCGGTAATCGCCGTATCTTCAATGTGCCAGCCCGGCCTTCCCTTACCTAACTCTGTATCCCATGACGGTTCGTCAGGTTTTGAAAACTTCCATAAACAAAAGTCGCCTTTATTTTTCTTCTTACTGTTTTCATCTATCCTTGTTACGGCATCGTCGGCCATCGCAGATTTACGTCCCGACAGCTTGCCGTAATCTTTAAAGGTAGATAAATCAAAATAATAACCGTCATTTTCTATGAGATAGGCGTGACCTTTATTAATGAGGGTTTTAACTTGTTTAATAACCTGTTCAATATGTTCGGTGGCCGGAATGTATCGAGGCGCATCAACCTCCAGAGCCTTCATGTCTTCTTGGAATTTATTAAAATATTCTTTAGCCCAATCAAGAGCCTCTCGGTTATTTTCTTTAGCTCGCTGTATTATCTTATCGTCTATATCAGTAATATTCTGAATATAATCTACCTCATATCCTTGAGAGCGTAGATATTTAGCGACAACATCAAAGAATACAAAAGTCCGTGCATTGCCGATATGGATATGATCATAAACCGTTGGTCCGCAAACAAACATTTGGATTTTCTTATCCTGGCGGGGGATTAGTCGCTCTTTGGTTTTAGTGAGGGTATTGTATAGGGTGATCATTTAGCTTATTTTATCAGAAATTTGCTATGCGGAACAGCTGCTAATCAGTTTTACTTTTACCAGTAGTTGGTGTATAATATTATCTAGTAAAGTTCATTTAAATTCGGAGTAAAAAATGAAGACAGACAGCGTCCTATTAGATTTAGAAACTGAATTTGAAGAGGTGATGGATGAGCTTAGGTTGGGCGAAGATATTAAATCATCGGCTAGGAGTTTTTTAGCGATTCTTAAAGAGAAGAGCTCGTTCACTTATACGCATAGTCTACGGGTCGGTCTTTTAGCAAGAAGGATAGGAAGATTTATGCATCTGCCAGAGAATGCCTTATTCTTAGCAGGTATCTTTCATGATTTGGGCAAATCTCAGACTCCTCTTAGCACTCTTCATAAAACAGGCGGTTGGTCTTCGGAAGACGCTAAAATTATGGAGGATCATGTAATGGATAGTTACCGTATATTACGAGACAAATTTGACTTCTCGGCTCAGGAGTGTGGAAGAGTTCTTGCTATCGCCGATGTCTATGATGCTATGCATAGGAAGAATAATAAATTTGAAGAAGGAGAATCTATTACCGAAGAACAAATTAGAGAAAAGATGCTCGAGTTTAATAAAGATAGAAAAGAACTTATCGAAGAATTGTATAATGTTGGTATTCTTGAAAGAGGCGTAATTCCGACAGATAATCCTGAAGAAGATTTATATAGGCAAGCTTGGGATGATAATGTGGAAGTAAGCACAGCAAAAGAAACAGCAAGATTAGTAATGCTTGCGGCTGCATTGGAGCCCATTTCTGATAAGGCCGGCTGTACTACGAGATTTACTGATATTAGTCGACATTTGAAATTAGAATATTTTATAACCGGAGCAATTAATTTGGGGAGTGCTTTTGAGTCTTTGGCTTTAAAGCTTGAACGCTTAGCTCTTGGGGGCATATACGACTATGCGTTACAGGCTCAACAAGAAAGTCTGAGAAATCGCTCAGGAGGCAGGATTAATCAGGGTATTATTGAATTACTGATTCCTATAGTATCGGCCCAGTATATATTTACTCCGGAAAAAGTCAGGGACACAAATATTGTTCTTGCAGATACCCAGGTAGTTTTAAAGGAAGTTGGTAGGAGGGACGTGAACAGTTTAATTAGAATGAAAAAATTTGCCAATGATCTTTGCCGCTATAATGAAAGACCTGTTTCAGAGCATCCTGAAGCTAATAATGTTTTTGAGTATTATTCTATGGATCTTGCTTCATCCACCAGAGTTACCGGCATTGCTCACAATGGAGAATTTGTTAATGGATTCCCAACGGTTAAGTTAATGTATGATACAATAATGAATTCTTCAAAAAGATCATTTATGAGAAAAATTGAGGAAGCATTTCAGCATGGACTAAAGATACATGATAAGGGTGTTGGTAGAGGTTTCCTGGCAGATTGTGTTGCTGCTGCAATTTATCTCTGTCTTTCACGAAATCCGAAGATACAACTAATAAATTAAAACTCGCTAAATAGCGAGCTTTTTATTTTAATTAGAATAGCTAATAAAATTGTGGATACTTATTTATGTGTTTGCCAGGAACTCCACCATAACAAATGTTAGCCAAAAAGCCACGAGCATATAAGCTTCTTTTCTTGAGATAAATCGTCCGGTGCGCATGAAGTAGAACAGGATAAGTGAGGCTGTGACCATAAACATGCCGGTGATATAAATAATTTTTTTAGGGAAATAAAACGGGTTTATAAGGGCGAGGATGCCGACCACTACGGTTGCGTCAGCAAGCACGGTGCCAAGAATGTCGCCGATTGCTAGAGAGTCGTCGCGTTTTTTTACTGATTTTAGTGAAAAGAATAATTCTGGCATTGTTGTACCAAGTCCAACAATGAGCATGCCGATAAGGATCGGACTAATACCTATGAAATTAGCCAGAGACATTGCCGAAATGACCGTAAAATGAGCGCCTGCGAGTAACACGCCCATACTGAACAGCATCATAAGAAAGTTTCTGTACCTTTTGTTGATGTTATCATTCATGGGCATTACCGTGCCATCGATGCCATTTTTTAGGGCGACGTAATAAAAGACCACTCCGGTGATTATTAGGGCGAGGCCATCTATCCTCGAAAAATGGCCGTTAAAACCCAATACTAAGGGCAAGGAAAGCAAGAAGGGATATACTGCGTGATTCTTCAATATCTTGCTTTCTATCTGTAGCCCTCTTCCGGCAGCAAATATCAATATTGCAAAAATTAAGGTTAGGTCTGCTATGTTGGAGCCGAACAGCATACCAAGACCGAATGAGGGTACTCCTTCAATGGCGGCGTTGATGGAAATAAGCGTTTCGGGAAGTATGGATATGATGGCAACGATAATAAATCCGACTGTGTATTTAGACAGATGATAACTTTCTGCTACACGGGCGGCATAGGTTGTGGCAAGTGTTGCTCCTTTGATCACAAAAAAGAGGGCCACAACGAAGATGAATAAATTATTGATCATTTTTGGTTGTATCGCTATTTATCATATTTTCTTGTTCAGTTTTGAGCTGGGCCAATGTTTTAACATCCCATTCTTTATTACGCAGAATTTTCGATATCCATTGTCCACCCATATAATGAGGCATCATTACAAAATCGGCGCCGTGGGTATAAAGTATATCAGCATCGGATAGGTGGTAGGCATTTCCTATTATCAATATCTCGCTACCGGGCTTTCGGACATAATTTATAAGATTGATCTGATCATCGATGGCCGGGATTGTCATTATTATCATCTGGCTATTAGCTATCGGAAGGCCTTCCAGGAATTCAATATCGGCAATATCACCGAAATAAAAGGGTATCCCGGTCTTTCGAAGCTTCTTAACTGCATTTGGATCAAAATCAATTACTGAAAAATTTGCTTGCATATCGGTCATAACTTCAGCTACTTTTGTACCGATACGATGATAACCGACTATCCAGATGTCGTGATGCCTAGCCGATTGTTCGGCTTGGCGATGTTTATCGGGTCCGAATAAACGGAAAAGAGGCAATATAAAACGGTATAATTGTTCATTATAGGTTATAAGATAAGAAGATGCGAAAATTGTAGTGATGGCAACGGCGGTAAAAATAGCCACTTCGTTGCCCTGGATATGTCCGGCCTGACGGCCGGCAAACAGCAATACAAAACCGAATTCGCTGACTTGGCCGGCAGTCAGGCCGGCCAGAAAGCTGTTACGGCGTGTAAATTTCAATTTTCGGAACAAAATGTAAAGTATGAATGGGTTGCCGATGAGAATGAAAAGAGAAAGGATTATGGAGGGTGCCAGGATTGTTCTAATAGAGCTAAGCCCCATCTCGCTGCCCAGTACGATAAAAAATAGTATCAGGAAAAAATCCCTCAAAGGTTTGACTCGGCTACCAATTTCCATCTGATAAGGCGAAGAAGAGAGGGCTATGCCAGCAGCAATAGCGCCGATCTCCAGGGAAAATCCCAGTAATTTTAATAAGGTGGCGATTCCGAAACACCAGGCAAGGGTAAAAAGAAATAATAATTCGCTTGAACCCGCTATCTTATCGAGTAATTTTGGCAGAATTTTCTTGCCTAGGAGATACAGGACTGAAAGAGATATTACTAGCTTAGCTATGAGCACGGCTATAGTTTTTAGATCGCTTGCTCTTTCACTGCCTATCATTGCGAGTCCGATTACCAAAATAACAGCAATCACGTCCTGTACCAGCATTAATCCAATGGTATAGCGGCCATAGGTAGTGTCAGTATCTTTTTTGTCCGAAAGGAGTTTCACGATGATGATGGTACTCGAAAAAGTGATGGCTACCGCCAGGTACAATGCTGCGTCCAATCGCATGTTAATGGCAAGGAGCAATATTATGCCTATTCCTGCCGTAAAGATCACCTGGCCAAGTCCTGTAATAACAGAAATCTTACCAATTGATCTAAGGTGATTAAAATTAAGGTTAAGGCCGATAATAAATAAAAGTAAAACCACTCCGAATTGGGCAAATGTTTCATATGTCCCATGGTCGCCACTAAAAAGTCCGAGTATAAACGGACCCGCGATTATTCCCGTAAAAATATAGGCGATAATCAGCGGTTGTCGAAGTAGCCTGATAATAAAAGAAATTCCGATTGTAATTGCTAGTAGGGCACTGATTTGTGTAAAAATGCTGTTCATGGGGTATTAGTAGCGATTTCCATATTTTTTGAAATTTAACCGCATTAAATATCATTATAGCAATTTTGTAGATAATTCCCAGGCAACCATAAAGGTATAGACTTTGATATCACTGGCTCTTGCTGTTATACACAAATTAGCACTCTTGACCTATGAGTGCTAATTTGCTAAAATGTCCCTATGCTTACTAATAGGCAGGAGAAATTACTAAATATTATAATTGACGAATATATTAAGACGGCTGAGCCGATAAGCTCAAAAGCATTGGTAAAATGTAAGCTTTTTGATTTGAGCTCGGCAACCTTGCGTAATGAAATGAATGATCTGGAGCATATGGGATACCTTGCCCAGCTTCACACTTCCGGTGGACGTGTTCCGACTGATAGGGGCTATCGTTTTTATGTGGATAATCTTATTAATTCGGATGATTTTGGTATTCATTCAAACTGGCAAAAAAAGGTGGATTATGTTCTTGCGGGCATTAGCGAAGATCCTCGTGACATTAATAAAACCATAGCGCAGCTATTATCAGATCTTTCGGAGAGTGTAGTTATAGCTGGTGTTGCTGAAGAAGATTATTTTTATAAAACGGGTCTCGCTAGTTTATTTGAATCACCGGAGTTTAAAGAGATAAATAAAGTTTTTCGAATGGCTAGCTTTTTTGATGAATTTGACCGAATGTTTAATCAGGTTGAAAAGGAATTTTTTAGGGAATTCTATGGTGATCGTCAAGGTGTCGGGGATGTCAACGTATTTATAGGCCGGGAAAATCGTCATCCGTCAATTAAAGATGAAACAGTAATGACCGCAAGATATAACTTACCTCATCAGCTAGTCGGTTCACTTACAATAGTCGGACCAACCAGAATGGATTACAGGAAAAATATAGGATTAGTCAGGTATACGACGAAAAAAATAAACCAACTAACAAGAAACATATGACAGATGAAAAAGAAATCGAACAATTGAATAGCGAGGTTGGGGAAGATGGGGAACAAGCCACTGCTAACAGTGGAGCCTCGCAAAATATGGTGGCCGAAGAATATTTAAACAATTGGAAAAGAGAAAGAGCAGATTTTATAAATTATAGAAAAGATGAGACTAGGCGGATGGAGGAATTTCTTAAATTTTCAACTGAAGGCATAGTAATGGAATTGGTGGACGTAATAGATGGGATAGAAGTGGCTCGTAATAATTTGCCCGATACCAAGGAATTGAAGGAGTGGACTGATGGATTTGATAGCTCACTTCATAAATTGGAAGATTTTTTAAAGAAATTCGGAGTCGAGAAGATAGCGGTTGAGAGAGAAAAATTTGATCCGCTTCGCCACGAAGCAGTGGAAGTCCGGGATAAAGACGGCGATAAGATAGAAGAAATAAGGCCGGGATATACTATGTACGGAAAGGTTATCCGTCCGGCAAGAGTGAGGATAGTAAAATAACCAATAACTAATAACTAATAACCAATGATTAATAAAATTAATTAACTCTGGTTGTGAGTTATATGTCATAAGTCATGAGTAAAATTCTAGGAATAGACTTAGGAACAACTAATAGTGCAATGGCGGTGGTCGAGATAGGCCAGCCGAGAATCTTAGAGAATAAAGAGGGTATAAGAACCACTCCTTCCGTGGTTGCAGTTGGTAAGAACGGTGAACGATATGTCGGAGTTACTGCTAAAAGGCAGGCGGTTACCAATCCTGCCAATACAATTTACTCGGTCAAAAGACTTATTGGGCGTCGGTTTAGCGACTCGGAGGTCCAGAGAGATAAAAAGCTATTACCGTATGAAATAAAAGAGGGTGCTCATGGAGACGTCGAGGTTAAAATGGGGGACCCTTCGGCAGGCTCAGGGCAAGCTAAGTGGCATAAACCGGCAGAAATATCAGCGATGATACTCCAGAAGCTAAAAGCTGATGCCGAGGATAAACTGGGTGAAAAAATTACCGAAGCGATAATTACTGTTCCGGCATATTTTGATGATGCCCAGAGAAAAGCGACTAAGGATGCCGGAGAAATTGCCGGCTTGACGGTTAAGCGGGTAATAAATGAACCAACGGCTGCTGCTTTAGCATATGGACTTAATAAGAAAAAAGATGAGAAAATCGTCGTTTATGATTTTGGTGGTGGAACTTTTGATATTTCTGTTTTAGAAATAGGGGATGATACGATTGAAGTTAAAGGAACCGGCGGAGACACTCATTTAGGCGGAGATGATATAGATCAGAAAATTATTCAATATCTGATTGAGGAATTTAAAAAGGAGCAGGGCGTTGATATCTCCAAAGATCAGTTGGCCGTTCAGCGATTGAAAGATGCTGCTGAAAAAGCTAAACACGAACTTTCAACTACTCTTCAAACAGAGATCAATATACCATTTCTGACCGCCGATGCCGGTGGAGCAAAACATTTTAGCATGACATTTACTAGGGCGAAGCTTGAAAGTTTGGTTAAAGATTTAGTTGATCGCTCGATTCAGTTGACTAAAAAAACAGTTGAGGATGCCGGGTTCAAAATGTCTGATATCAACGAAGTGGTAATGGTGGGCGGTCAGACCAGAATGCCTTTGATAGTGGAAGAAGTGAAGAAGCTTTTTGGCAAAGAACCTCATAAAGATATCAACCCCGATGAGGTGGTTGCTCTTGGAGCTGCCATTCAGGGCGGTATTATGCAGGGACAAGTAAGGGATGTACTGCTTTTGGATGTTACGCCATTATCTCTTGGCATTGAAACGCTGGGTCAGGTATTTACTAAAATGATAGATAAAAATACAACTGTGCCGGTTTCTAAAACGCAGATATTCTCAACCGCGGCTGATAGCCAGCCCTCCGTTGAGATACATGTATTACAGGGTGAAAGAGCAATGGCACATGATAATAAAACGTTAGGGAGATTTATTCTTGACGGTATTCCTCCGGCGCCTCGCGGTGTTCCCCAAGTTGAGGTTTCATTTGATATTGATGCTAATGGCATTCTCAATGTTAAAGCCAAAGATAAGGGAACCGGTAAGGAACAGTCTGTAAGAATTGAAGGTTCATCTGGTCTTACTGATGAGGAGAAGAAAAAGATGACCGCCGATGCCGAGAAGTTTGCCGGCGAAGATGCCAAGCGAAAAGAACTGGCCGAAACCAAAAATTTGGCTGAAACAATGATATACACAACTGAAAAGATGGTTAAGGAAAATGATGCTAAAATAAAAGAGGAGGATAAGGATGAGTTAAAAGTTAAAAGTGAAAAGTTAAAAGTTGAGTTGAAATCGGATCCGCCAGCTGGCGGATTGGAGGATATTAAAAAAGCTTCGGACGAACTTTCAAAAGTGGCCCAAAGAGTCGGCACAGCTTTGTATCAACAGGAACAGGCTAAACCTAAAGAAGAGGAGGCACAAAAAGCTTCTGCCTCCGCTGAAACTTCCGCCTCCGCCAAGGCTTCGGAGGACAAGTCGGCGGACAAGGAAGAAGTTAAGCCCGAGGAGGAAAAGAAATAAAAAAGCCCCAAATCACTTTGATTCGGGGGTCGGAGCGGAGTTTTTAAGTAATCTCTCCTGCTCGACGAGTTCATTCCAGAAAAATCCCAACACTGCTCGGACTAGTAATACCAGACCTACGAAAAGAAATAAACAGGACGTAATATTATCCAGTAACCAGATCCCTTTTGGTAGCTGGCCAGTGTAAAGCTTCAAAAGACCCGTAATCCCAATGGTGAATGCCACAAACCCGATAAGAAGACAACTAGAATTTCTAGTAATAGGTTCTTTCATGCAAGGCTCCCAATCTGTATAACTGAACTACGTTAACATATTAGACTTGTAATGTCAAAAATAAATAAATTTATATTGTGGGGTGTACTGGTTGCGATAACCAGTTTTTGGATGTGGGTAAGTATCCATACTTGGTTTCAGGGTTCATTATTCGAAATACAAAATAAAATCAATCTCGCTATCTCTAGCGGTCTTTTTGTTGTTTTATTGTCACTATTGGCAATGGGATTAATACTTTTTAGAAATCGTCTCTGGAGCGTGTATCTGGGTTTGATTGTAGGGATTAATTTTTCCCTCGTTTTTGGAGTAAGTAATATAAACTTAGTTGGGATTTTTATCTTAGTTATGTTGTTTTTCTATGCCCAGGATATAGTGAGCGGAGAAATAAACGAGAGAATTAAGATGAACTCACGACTACTGATTAAAAAAGGCCTAGCCAGTTTTATAGTTGCATTTTTTATTCTGATGTCCTTTGCCGCTTATCAGAGTCCGGCTATTGAAGAATTTAAGAATATTGAGAAACTTCCATCGTCAAGCGAGGTTTTTATAAAAACAGTTGTGGAGCAAACTCTAGGCAGTCAGTTGGATCAAGTAAATTCTCAACAAAAAGAATTAGTCCTAAATCAAGTTACCCAGGAGATGGTGAGGGAAATTAATCTATTCCTCGAGCCTTATTTTCAGTATGCTCCACCCGCATTGGCCTTTGGATTGTTTCTGGTATTATGGGGCGTTGGCTGGGTTTTCACTTGGTTAGCGGTTTTTCTGGGAATGTTATTGTTCCAAATATTGCAAAAAACCAAGTTTTTCAGAATTGAAGAAAGGGATGTGAGGGCGGAAGCAATAGTGATTTAAAAATAAAAAAACTCGCGCGAGGGTTAGCAAGCGCGAGCGAGGCAATGCCGGAAAGTTAACCTTGGTAATTAACTTTCCGACACAAGCAACTTCAGAATGGGATGTCTGCGCCTAGTTTCAAGTAATACGCAGTTCAACTAGCCATTCCGACCAAGTGCCAAGGTGGTCAATCGGAGCTACACCGATCCCATCCACCTAAGTATCTTAAGTCTATCATAGCTATAAAATAAAGTCAAGGGAGGCGATGGTAAAATGTAAAAAATAAAGTCATTTTTATGTCCAAAGACTACTACACAACTTTAGGGGTTCCGCGAACAGCTTCGGATGATGAGATAAAAAAGGCTTATCGTAAGTTGGCCCACCAGCACGACCCTG
>Ga0209542_10015257_pt1 | contig 12927 bp, 13 predicted proteins | sample RifCSPhighO2_01_FD_184028 | JGI IMG/M metagenome (GOLD analysis project Ga0209542, IMG submission 184028) | Soil microbial communities from Rifle, Colorado - Rifle CSP2_plank highO2_0.1 (SPAdes) (version 2) | ecosystem: Environmental > Terrestrial > Deep subsurface > Rock core/Sediment ... | reverse complement strand
AACGTCGCTGATATTGCGAATCTCTCCATTAGTGTCATAAAGTAGCGCATACTAATCCGCTACTTGCTCGGCGACCTTGTAAATATCTCCCGCACCCATCGTGATGATGAGATACCTGTCGTCGTACTGGAGGAGCTTGTCGCGGATCTCATCGAACGAGTCGAGCGCAATTACATTGCCACCTTGTCTGCGCGAAACCTCCGCGAGCACCTCATTGGTGACCGACGGGTCGTTCTCCTCGCGTGCAGCGTAAATCGGCGCAACTATCGCTTCGTCGGCTTTTGCGAGCGCCTTACCGAATTCGTTCATTAGGCTTCGTGTACGGCTATAGAGGTGTGGATGGAACGCGACGACAATCCTCTTGTTGGGGAATTTTTCTCGCGCCGCAGAAATAGTTTGCAGTATTGCTGTTGGATGATGTGCGTAGTCGTCGTACACTAATGCGCCGTTTGTTGTTTCGCCGTGGTATTCAAAACGCCTCCATGAGCCGCGGAATGATGCAAGTGACGCTTTTGCGGCTTCCGCAGGAATGTCGGGGAACGCGAAACGTGCCGCACATTTCGCGGCGCGGGCGTTCATGCGATTGAATTCGCCGATGAGGTGCAAGCGCGGGACGGATTCTTCCGTATAGTCCACGACGCGCGCCGAGGAGGAGCGCAGTATGGGGGCAATGGTGGGGTCGGTCGGATTCGTGATAATCGCACCGGCAACCGGTACCTTCTCGGCGGCGACGCGGAAGGTCTCCTGCACCGACTCAAGATCAGGAAAGTAATCGGTGTGGTCGAGCTCGATATTGGTGATGACGAGTATTTCAGGATTGAGCTTCAGCACGTGATCCCGATATTCGCACGCTTCCACGACCAAAAGATCGTTGCGACCGGCAAGAAAATTGGAATCGAAGTCACGCACGACGGAGCCCACTATTGCCGTCGGCTCCTTGCGCGCGTCTCGCAGGATTTTTGCCAGCATCCCGGTGGTCGTTGTCTTGCCGTGTGTGCCGGCTACCGCAATCGTTCGCATTTTTTTTGAGATCTTTCCAAGCGCCTCAAAATATGACATTTCAGGTATGCCCATCTCTTTGGCGCGCACGCGTTCGACGTTCGAGCTCGGAACTGCGTCGCTGTAGATAAGCAATTCGGTATCTTCAGGAATGTTGCACTGGTCGTGCCCGATAACGACCGGCACGCCTTTTTGGCTTAGCATCGTGGTCGTCGGCGACTCCTCCCGGTCGGTCCCCCCGACGCGCGCACCCCGGTGCTTCAAGAGTTGCGCAAGCGCCGACATCCCTATTCCCCCAATGCCTACAAAATATATATTTTGATAATTCATATAATGCATCACGAATTTTGCCGCTGACCTGCCCCGTAGCCACGCGAAGCGTGTGGTATCGGGGTCCCAACCATATGCACACACTTATATCGCATGGAGGGCAGTATACATCTATCTGTAGAGCCAAAATATTGCGCTCGGTTTTCCCCTTGTCCGATACACGTGGTATGGGAGCATAGGGGCGGGACTGGATTTGCGAGATTCTAGATGTCCAGCGTTCTCTGACAAATCAGGGGGAAATAATGCACCAGACGCTCGTCAAGCCTGCTCAGAAAATTCGCGTCTCGACGCATGATTTTGGTTTTTTCCACGGAGACCGCGAAGTCGTGAGGGGTATCAATCTCAATATGTCCGACAAATCCGTAACGGCCATCATTGGTCCATCCGGATGCGGAAAGTCCACCATTCTGCGTGCGATGAACCGTATCTATGAGACGAAGCAGGGTGGGCGCCCAGTCGGCGAGATACGTCTCGACGGCGAGAACATTCTCGACAAGAACGTCGATGTCACGATACTCCGGAAGCGTATGGGAATGGTATTCCAAAAGGCAACCCCTTTTCCGAAGTCCATTTTCGACAATGTCGCGTACGGCATTAAAATCTGGAGTAATCCGTCCCGTTCGGAACTTGAGGCTCGTGTGGAAGACGCACTCCGACGGTCCGCACTATGGGACGAAGCCAAAGACCGATTGGGATCGAGCGCCCTCGCACTCTCAGGGGGCCAGCAGCAACGTCTGTGTATCGCGCGCGCGCTTGCTGTAGATCCCGATGTGCTGCTCATGGACGAACCGTGCTCCTCGCTCGATCCGATTGCGACTGCGAAGATTGAGGACCTGATTACAGACCTCGAGAAAGAACGTCCTATCATCATCGTTACCCACAATATGGGACAAGCCTTTCGCGTTGCAGATATGGTCGCCTTCATCTGTAAGGTCGACCCGGATAACCCCGAGCGGATAGCAACCGACGAAAAAATACCGGGTACGCTCGTCGAATACGGAAGTACATCGACGATGCAGGTCCGGGCAGAGCGGAAACTCACGGAATACTATCTCGCGGGGAGGTTCGGATGAGATACCCCGCAAACCGCCATTCCTCGGGAGTGGCGGTTTTCTTATAACTCCTGCACAAGCTTCAGAAATTGGTCGTTGCGGTCATACTCGTTTTTGAACATGCCGAACGAAGCGAATGCCGGAGAGAAGAGGATAATGTCCGCTTCTTTCCGAACAGCCGCTTCCACCGCGCCGGCGAGCGACTTTGCTTCTCCGAAGGCGATTCCTTCTTTCTTCAGAACTTCTGCAAGGCGAGCGGAACCTTTGTAGTTTTCGTGTGCGAGAAGAACAACATGCGAGACACGTGCTCGTATTTCTGAAATCAGCTCGTCGAGCGCGAGGCCTTTTTCCGAGCCTCCGCATATAAGCACGATATCCGAACCGAGAGCTCGCAGGCCCGCGATAGTCGCCTCTGGCGTCGTAGCGTTGTTGTCGTTGAAAATGCGCACGCCATTCACTTCTCGCACGAATTGGAGCCTGCCCTCGACCGCATCAAATGTCTCGAGTCCCTGCTGTATGTCTTCTTCGGATAGTCCGAGCGCTTGGAGCGCTGCGACGGCAAGGGCAGCGTTCTCGCGATTATGCTCACCGGGGATACGCAGCTTCCACTCCTTTGGCAGCTCTTCGGGGACGACGGGGTCAAGCGGTGGATTCGCAGCGCGTATTTTGTCTTCGACAGATGCGCCGACGATGAGCACGTCGCTGTGTTTCTGATTGCGGAAAATTGCCGCTTTGTCATCAAAATATTCCTGCATGTTCGAGTAATAATTCTGGTGGTCGAGCATGAGATTGGTAAATACGGCGACATGCGGGCTTATGCCGAGTTCAGCAAATCCCTGCAGCTGCCACGAATCCAATTCGAGTACCGCGATATCGCCCGCCTTAATCTCCGGCAGCATCGCAAGCGTCGAAACTCCGCGGATATTCCCCCCAAGGAACACGTTCGCGCGCCTGTCCGCCGAAGCATTGCCCTGCTCGTTGGTAGCTCTACGCGAAGAAGAGGCGAAGGTGGAAATTAGAGAATGGGCAATCATCTGTGTGATTGTTGATTTCCCGCGCGTGCCCGTCACGCCCACTATCTTTGCCCCTGCCTCCATCGCGTATTTTGCAAAAAGCGCAGTCGACATGGCTATAGGTACGCCCGCGTCACGCGCGACTTTGATTTCAGGTGAGTTGAGCGGCACTCCCGCTGCCTTGATGATGAGGTCGGCATTCGTGAAATCGCGCATATCGTGCCCGCCGAGGTGCAATGTGACGTTCTCTAGTCCTTTGATTCGCTCAACGGAGTCTTTGAGCTCGACTGCCGTTTTCTTGTCGGTAACCGTCACGTGGGCACCACAATTGGCCAAAAATTCGATATCGCCGACTCCGCGTCCGAGCAGCCCGAGTCCCATCACAGTGACCCGCATGTCCTTAAATGACGCGCAGATGTCTCCCATATTGCTACTGTAGCAAAAAGCGAGAGCGAGCGCGTGTGCGCTCGCCCCGAGAATCATCACAGCTTCTTCTTGGCCGATCTCACGAATTCTTCGATCATCTCGACGACGGCACGACGAAGGCCGCGATCGTTGATCTGTGCAAATGCTGCGGCAATCCGCACCCCCTCGCTGGAGGCCATGAACTCTGCCATATGCTCCGATAGTGGATTCGGTTCATACGAGCCGGAGGCCTGTCGAGGTGGCGGTGCACCGTCGAAAAAGAAGTCGATGGGAACGCCGAGCACGTACGAGAGCTCCTGTAGCCTGCCGGCACCTACCCGATTGGAGCCTTTCTCGTATTTCTGAATCTGCTGGAAGGTTAGGCCCAGCTTTTTACCGAGCCATTCCTGGCTCTTGCCCAGTACCATCCGCTGCATGCGGATTCTGTTGCCGACGAATTTGTCGGTCTGATTCGGAGAACGCTTTGCCATGGGTGCCTCCTCAAGCTGTTTCCCGCCTAGGCATACTGAAATAAGGAAGAGATGTCAACCGTTTACGTTTGACGCGATGTCTCGAGTGTTTCGTACGTCGTTATCCCCATTGCCGTTCCCGACACCAGAGTTACACTGCACGTCCACGGTTGATTGCCCTTTACCCCGAGCAATGTCGAGGGGTGAGAGGGACCCGCCAGCGAGAAAAAAGCGGGTAGGAAGTGAGGTGCCCCCACTTCGCGTAAAGCTACGCGGGGCAGGGAATCCCTCTACTGTGCCGCAACGGTAATGTCCTTCGGGAACGAGTCCGGTCGTCATCAATCGTATTCCCGAGCAGGACCCATTGCGGTGACTTTTGTTGTCGCAACGATTCTCATCTCTGCCTCGGGCAGAGTTTTTTGATTTTGCTCCGCAAAATCATCCCTCGTAGCCTACGCAAAGAAGGATGCACGACCATGAAAAAAATATATTTCAATTCAGCTGTTCCCGTCGCGATCTTCGTCGCACTCCTCTTCGCGTTTGGCAGCTTCGAGTCCGAAGAGGAACGCATCTACGAGCCGGGCCCGACGTCTTCCGAGCAAGCGAGCTCGGCGATGTCGTCCCCCCTCACCCCTGTAGAGGGTAGCCCTCTACATGCTGAAGTCGTACCTGTCGGCGGCCCACCGGTCGTTCCGACCGAAGAGTCGCAGCAAAAAGCGAACTCCTCCAAGAGTTACTCTTGGAACACTGACGTCGTTGAGGTGCCTGCCATCGCCAGCAAGTCGGTATACGAGTCTATGCTCGCGTACCAAGCGTCCGGTGGATTCACCTTTAGCGGTCGCGAGTACGTGGGTCTTGGCTTCATGCTCGAGAGCATAAATGGCAAGGGGCCATCCGGTGGCAAGTACTGGTTTTTGTATATCAACGGCATCTCTTCGCCGACCGGCGCGTCACAGACGACACTCAAGGCGGGCGACCGCATCGAGTGGCGTTATAAGCAAAGCGAATAGTCATATGAAAAAGCTCGCACTCGTATTATTTATTGCTCTCGTATTCCCCTCTCTCTCGCACGCGGATACGACCATTCGCCTGCAGATCGAGACGGCGACGACCACACTCTACGATGCGGACATTGCGGTCACTCCCTGCCCCATCACACCTACAAGTTCGACCTCGACCGCGAGTATCTATTGCGCTATCGAGCAATCCGGCATTGACGTGACGTGGAGCTTCTTCGGCGAGGATGCGTTCATCGATTCTATCGGCGGCGTTGGCAACGATTTCGGGGCGAATCAATTTTGGCTCTGGTGGGCAGATCTTCCTGCGGTGAGCTCGTCGAATCCGACACTCGGCGGCGTGGCGGCAAATGCGCATGAACTTACAGAGGGAGAAAACATTCTCATCGCCATCGGGAAATATCCGATGCGCATCAGCGTCTCGAGCACCTCCCCGATGGTCGGCGACGATATAGAGATAACGGTCGAGGAGTTCGGTTTCGACGACTCGTTCAACGCCGTGTGGAATGCGTCCGACGCAGCGACGGTGCATATAGGAGAGACTACGGTGACGACGAGCGCAGGGAGCGCCACTACCACGATCACGAGCACCGACTCTTTCGAGGTGCACGCGTCAAAAGACGGCTTTGTAGAGAGCTCCGGCGTGACCGTGACCCCTATCGCGGCTCCCGTGCCCGCACCGGAGCCGGAGACCGAGAGCATCCGCCTGCGTATCGCGATTGTCGATTCGATGCTCTTCGACGAGGATATTGAGGTCGAAGCGTGCGAGCCTTCGAGTGGCGCGACGACCACCGTGAACGGCCTTTGTGCTATCGAGCAATCCGGCGTCGGTGCGACGTGGAGCTTCTTCGGAGAGGACGCGTTCATCGATTCTATCGGCGGCGTGGCGAATGATTTCGGGGCGAATCAATTCTGGCTCTGGTGGGCAGATCTCGCGCTCGGCGGCGTTGCGCTCAATCAGCACGGGCTCTCGGAGGGCGAGGAATTACTCGTCGCCATCGGCCGATTCCCGCTTCGCCTCTCATTTGTCGCAACGACGACGCCGAATGCAACGAGTACGCTCTCGGTCGAAGAGTTCGGTTTCGATGATGCGTTCAATGCGACCTGGAGCGCAAGCGCAAGCAGCTCCATATCTGTCGGCGGGCAAATACAGCAGAGCGATGCCGCCGGCGAAGTGCAATTCGTCGCGACGTCGACCGGAGTGCTCTCCGTCTTCGCAGCAAAATCCGGGTTCGTCGACACAGTGCCGCAGATACTCACCGTCGCGGATGCGGTGCAAGAAGAAGAGGAAGACGGGTCATCATCGGGCGCGTCGTCGGGTGGCGGCGGGGGCGGTACTGCTGTACCGACGTTCAACGTGCCACTCGCGATCCAGTACCTCGCATCCGTGCAAAAGGCCGATGGCTCTTTTTCATCCGATTTCATTACCGATTGGATCGCCATCGCCCTTGCGAGTGCAGACAGCTCGGACGCACGGGATAAAGCGCGGACATACCTTCTCACGGCGCCCTCCTCGCTTTCGACTGCGACAGACTACGAACGCCGCGCGATGGCTCTCATGGCGCTCGGCGTGAGCCCCTATGACGGCACAAGCAAAGACTATGTAGCCGAGATCGTCTCGCGCTTCGACGGACAGCAGATTGGTGTGCCCGAGCTCGTCAACGATGACGTATTCGCGCTCTTTGTCCTCTTGAACGCAGGGTACAGCACGGGCGATGAAATCGTACAAAAAACAGTCGACTACATTCTTGCAAAACAGCTCCCGAGTGGTTCATTCGAGGGAAGCATCGATTTCACGGCCGCTACGGTACAGGCGCTCGCGGGGGTCTCCGCGCTGGATGGCGTACCAAAAGCACTCACGGACGCACGTTCGTTCCTCGTGAACGCACAGTCTGCTGATGCGAGCTTTGGCAACAGCTTCTCGACAAGTTGGGCGATACAAGGCATTGCCGCACTCGGTGAGAGCGCGTCCAATTGGAGCAAGGGAGGTGCGACGCCTCTCACCTATCTCGCATCTCTTCAGCGCACCGATGGTGCGATAGAGCTCGGGACTGACAGCCAGCAAAATCGTGAATGGGTGACTGCGTATGCGATACCGGCGGCTCAGCAGAAAACATGGCGCTCGCTACTCTCGTCGTTCCCGAAGTCGGCGACATCCCTAATTGCATCGGGTGGCGCGACCTCGACTACCGAAACGGCGTCTTCGACACCCATGCTTGCCACTTCGACCCCGCAAACAGCGACTTCCACGCCGCGGGTCGCGACGAGCACGCTGCAAACTCCTCTCGAGACCGCGAGTTCGACGCCAACCGTAGCGACCAGCACGTTCTCGTTCACGGGCCCAAATGTGATACCGGATACGTCGCTTCCCCTGCCGCCAGAGATACGCAGCGGCGCTTCTGACGCGACCGACGAGAAGTCCTCGAACCAAGTAGCTTCGGCCGCGGACGCAGGAAGCAGCGCGCTTTCGCGCATTGGTGCTCTCTTCAGGAAGTTTTTCTCCTTTTTCGGCCGCTGGTTTTAGGGAGCTGAAGTATCGGACGGAACATGTCGTCCTTCGGCGAGATGCGAAGTTCGTTGCGGCGAACCTTTTTAGCGAACACAACGGGTGCATCCTCTATCACACAGAGCGGCTGCCGCTCGCTACCCTCGCCCATCACGAGCACCGCAGCGGTGGCCAGTCCATCGGCGATGTCCGTCTGGGTGAAGCGCAGCTTCCTGCCGAAAATATCTTTCTTGCCTTTGTAATCGCGCAGTCCCTTGAACCCCGCGTACCCGAGCGCGACACCGACAATTCCGGCACGCCCCGGCACGCACCTGCTGTCAGCAATTACCACGCCAATTTTTCTTATGAGAAAAAGCTTTAGGAGCTGTTTCCGAAGAACAGCGGCTGTCTTGAAGCTGTCTTTCGGGAGCAGGACCAGCTTGCCGTCTCCGTTCGATGCATCGACGCCCGCGTTCGCGAGGAGCATCCCATCTTTTTCCGTGAGCATCACGTATTTTGAGGGAACGGCCCATGTGCTTTCCGCTTTAATGACTCGTTTCAGGTCGGTCGCGGGAGCGGTGCGGCCTTCGGCGAGCGCGACTATCTTCGAGGTCACTATCAGCACGGACCCTTCCTTGAGCGTCTGAACGTATTTTTTTATGAAAGCGAGCAAGTCTTCGCCTTCTCTGAATATCCCCGTTTTGATTGCTCGGACTTTCATACCGCTCTCTCCCTTCGTATATCGTCCGCTTTCCAGATCTCAAGGTGCTCCGCCGGCTTTTGCTCGGCGAGGTTGTCGACGATTATCCGCGAGACAGGCTCGCGCGATACAGCGGCACCGAGGCTATTCGCCCCGCCAGTTATCACGCACGCCGCGCCTTTGAGCTCCATGTCAGCGGCACTCTAGCATGGCCTACGCGCTACCCTCGCGAGATAGATCCATTTCGAATACATATGCATCGCGTTCGACCCCGTCTCCAGTCCGACGTTTCGTAGTGTCGACCATCTGAAATCCGAGACTCTTGTACATCTCGACGGCCGTTGTTTGTTCTACGAGCGCTTGAAATCTGATGAGGCGCGCGCTCGGTCTTGCTTTTATCTTTTCGACAACAGTGCGGACGAGCCGGGACGCAATATGCTGGCCCCGAAAATCGGGATGCACGTATACGCCATGCAGGTCCCATATGCCTTCCTCTATCTCTCGCGCTCCGACCATGCCGACGATGCGATTGCCAACGCTCGCAAGCTCCAGAATGTGCGTCGCGCCGCTGCCGAGCGTCTTCTCGAATCGCTGAGTCCACTGCTCCCGGGTCTTTCTCGCCTCCTCTTCAAAGGAGCGCGGAAACGCGTGCGGCTCAGTCTTCCTCGCGTGGAGGCGCAATTCGACGACTGCAGGCATATCGGCCATTGTGAACGGCCGTATCTGCACATTTCCTGTCTCGACGGATTCCATAGTGGGCATGGGGAGACTCGAACTCCCAATCCTTACGGAACACGATTCTGAATCGTGCGCGTATGCCAGTTCCGCCACATGCCCAACGAGCGCATTGTAGCCAATTTGGCCGATTCGGAAAGCTACTGTATTGTGCCGGCATGAAGAAATTCGGGACGCCGCTAAAGGCCAATTCCGTCAAACTCCTCCTCCTCGGCAGCGGCGAGCTCGGCAAAGAAGTCGCTATCGAAGCTATGCGGCTCGGTGTCGAAGTGATTGCCTGTGATAGGTACGACAACGCGCCGGCAATGCAGGTCGCGCATCGCTCGCACACGTTCAACATGCTCGACGGTGAGATGATGCGGCGCGTCATCGAATGGGAGCAGCCCGATTACATCGTGCCCGAGATAGAAGCCATCGCGACAGAGACGCTTGTCGAGCTCGAGGCAGAGGGCTGGACTGTGATACCTACGGCACGCGCGGTGCGGCTCACGATGGATCGCCAGGGCATTCGCACGCTTGCAGCCGAAGAACTAAAACTCCCCACATCCCCATACCGCTTCGCCGCATCGCTCAAAGAGCTCGAGGAGGGCGCGCAGGCGGTCGGATTCCCCTGCTTTGTGAAGCCCACGATGTCATCATCCGGTCACGGGCAGAGTATGGTCAAGCGGCCAGCAGATTTGAAAACGGCGTGGGACTATGCGATCGAAACGGCCCGCGGCAAGACGGGTGTGGTCATAGTGGAGGGCAAGATAGATTTTGACTACGAGATAACGCTCCTTACGGTCCGTCATGCTGCAGGCATCTCATTTTGCGCGCCGGTCGGGCACGTCCAGATAGACGGCGACTACCGCGAGAGCTGGCAGCCGCATCCGATGACTCCGGCGGCGCTGCGCAAAGCACGCGACATCGCGAAAAAAATAGTCGGGGAACTCTGCGGCAAGAAGGGACGCGGCATCTTCGGCGTCGAGATGTTCGTCAAGGGCAACAAGGTTTGGTTTTCGGAACTCTCCCCGCGTCCGCACGATACCGGCATGGTGACCATGGCGAGCCAAGACATGAGTGAGATGGAGCTGCACGTGCGTGCCATCCTCGGTCTCCCGGTTCCTGAAATTCCTTGCCGCCCCGGCGCATCGGTCGCGATACTTGCGGACATCAAGACAGATGATCCTGTTTACACGGGCGTAGACAAAGCTCTAAAAGAAAAGGGTACGTGGGTCCGCATTTTCGGCAAGCCGCTCTCCCCGGGGCACCGCCGCATGGGTGTCGTCGTTGCGACAGGCAAAGACATTAAAGACGCGCGCAAGAAAGCGCAGGCTGCTGCGAAGAAAATAAAAGTCGTTAACGGCTAGTCGACAGCTTCGACGGAGGCACCCAACGTCTTGAGGCGCTCGTGGAGATTTTCATAGCCGCGCGAGATGGGGTAGACGTTGCTGAGCATTGATTCGCCTTCCGCCGCAAGCATACCGATGAGGAGGAGCGTCGCTGGGCGGAGCGCCGGTGGCGCTTCGATGTCGGCCCCGTGGAGCTTCGTGGGGCCCGTGATGACAGCGCGATGCTGGTCGAGGAGCTCTATCTTCGCGCCGAGCTTGTTCATCTCGAGATAGTATTTCGCGCGGCTCTCATACGTCCAATCGTGAATGAGCGTTTCGCCCTTGGCCTGCGTAGCGACGGGTACAAAAAATGGCAGGTTATCGATATTAATCCCCGGGTACGGACGCGCATGTATCTTCTCGGGCGGCGCCACAAGGTCGGAAGGCTCGAGCGACAGATCGCGAAGCGCGGTGCGCCCGTTGTCCGAAGCGTATCGTTCACCCCAGCTGTAGCGGAGCCCCATGAGTCCGAGCGTGAAAAGCTCGAGCTCGAGGAAATCTGCCGGGCAGCGGGTGATAACAAGCTGGGAGTGCGTCGTCGCCGCGAGCGAGACGAAGAACATGCTCTCTATCGGGTCTTCGCTCGGGAACCCTTCTGCCTCCATATTGATATCTTCGACACCGTGAACGACAAGCGTCGAGGTACCTATGCCGTCTATCTTGACCCCCATGCTCTCGAGGAAGACGCACAGGTCTTGCACCATGTAGTTGGCCGATGCAAACTTTATCGTCGTCGCACAGGGGATGCGCGCCGCGGCCATCAGCACGTTCTCGATGCCAGTGTCCGACGCCTCGTACATGATGATTTCGGCGCAGGTCTTGCCGTTGGTCTCGACGTGGTATGTATGCGCCCTCTCGTCCCCCTCGAGCATAATACCGAGTTTGGCAAGTGCGTCGACGTGTGGGCCGAGGCTGCGTTTGCCCAAATCGCAGCCGCGCGGTGCGGGAAGATCAAATGTCTTCAGAGAATGCGCCAGCGGCGTGATGAAAAGCGCGATGGCGCGCGTCTTGCTTGCGGCTTCCTTATTGATATTTGAGAGGTCAAATTTTTTCGGCGGCTTTATCACCATGTCACCGCTCTCGTGCCGCTCTATCGAGACGCCAATCGATTCGAGCACTTCGACGAGGCGGTTCACCTCCTCGATGCGCGGCATCTTGCGCAGCGTCGTCGTACCGCGATTGAGGAGCGACGCTGCAATGAGCGCAACCGCCGCATTCTTGGACCGATTGGTCTCCACCGTACCGTGGAGCACCCGCCCGCCTTTGACGCGGTAGTTCATGGGCGCATTATACGTTTTTAGCTCTACCTTCCAAACTTAAAGCCCCTGACCGCGTGAATTCCTCGCGCGACGCACAAGCTCGTCGCGAAGTGATTCGGCTTCATTTTTGTCGATACCAGGCAGCCTGCCTTCCGCCATACCCCACGAATTCTGCACTGCAGGCGCTCCCGCCGTCTGGACCATGAGATCCGAGAGACCGAAGACGCGCGCGATGATGCCGCGGTGGATATCGACATTCTGAATGCGCTCATACGGTATCGTCGTATAGCGCTTCCAGATGATGCCTGATTCCTTGCGGAAACCATCTTCACGCAACTCATACCGGTAGAATTTGAGCGTAAGGGTGGCATAGATCCAGGCGCACGCGATGGGGAGAGCTATGACGAGGAAAAGCCATGCCCACACCCCGAGGCTCGGGAAACCTGTGTTTTCGACGAAAACGAAACTATAGAACCCGAGCGCAAAGACGACGAAGAAAAAGCTGAAAATAGAGTTGATAAAGAATATCCAAAAAGCCCGCGGGTCTAATTGCTTTTGCATGTGAAAATAGTATCACCCATCGAGTGCGCCAGGTAGGAATCGGACCTACGGCCTCCGTCTTATCAGGACGGCGTTCTACCACTGAACTACTGGCGCAATGCGGCGATAGTACCAAAAAAGCCATAGATATGCACACAAAGCGCCGGTTGTCGCCGGCGCTTCAAGACTCACGCAGATCTCTTTCCGAAAGGAACCACGTTTCCACCCTGGTCCGTATCGTGCTCCGCGGACTTGGGTGCTCGCTCTCCCGGATTGGGACCACTGTGAGAGAGAGGCTCTGGGTCGAGTATCGCTTCGCATCTCCAGCACCAAGATACGGGGCGGCCTTCGCGGATTGCGATGCGCGCACGTCCACGACATTTGGTGCATATCCTTGTACGAATCATTTCTTCCCCAGTCTTGGGGTCCTCGTAGTATTCCTCCTTGATAAGCCCGCGGTCACGGATGCCGAGCCGCCGCGCCGACAGCAAGATTCGGACGAATTTGAACATGGTCTGACCTCCATCTTCCCGCCGCACAGCATCACATGCCA
>Ga0209542_10015256_pt1 | contig 12929 bp, 10 predicted proteins | sample RifCSPhighO2_01_FD_184028 | JGI IMG/M metagenome (GOLD analysis project Ga0209542, IMG submission 184028) | Soil microbial communities from Rifle, Colorado - Rifle CSP2_plank highO2_0.1 (SPAdes) (version 2) | ecosystem: Environmental > Terrestrial > Deep subsurface > Rock core/Sediment ... | reverse complement strand
CATAAAATTGTAGGGGCCAGCGTGCTCTGCCCGTGCGAAGTTTAAATCGGGTGCGACGGTCCGGGCAGACCACGGTCTGCCCCTACGGGGGAGGGTGGGAGGAGGGTGTCCTATTTAGGTAAAGGCTTCAGGATTGATGCGGTATTCCAGAGATCGAATGAATTCAAACGGCTTGTAAAATTGCAGGCGGTTTAGGAGATCGGGGCAATCCATTCGAAGGCGCGTGATCCAGACGGCGCTTTTCACCTGAATAATTAAGATGCTTTCTCGGGCGTTCATGACTTGGCAATACGGTTTAAGGGTTGGAGGCAATAATTCCTGCAGAATCCGATTCATCGCTTGTAACTGTTTAGCTTTTGTCACCAGCTGGCCTAAGCAGCCGCTATCCAAGTGCGTTTGAAGCAATTCGGGATCTTTCTGAAATTCATAGGTCATGCCGTATTGTAACACATCGAGCTTGGCGCATGCGCCTTGGTGTGAGAGAATCTATGCCTTTAATTACGCTGGAAAACCGATGATATTCAATCTATTAAAGCACATTTTTGGAACTCGAAATGACCGTTTATTAAAGAGTTACCGCAAAGTTGTACAAAAAATCAACGCCCTAGAGGCCGGGATCCAGGCACTATCGGACGAGGCGCTGAAAGCGAAGACTGCTGAGTTTAAACAACGCTTTACCCAGGGAGAAACGTTAGAACAATTATTGCCCGAAGCGTTTGCCGTCGTGCGGGAAGCCAGCCGACGAACGCTCAGTATGCGTCATTTTGATGTGCAGTTAATCGGCGGTATGGTTTTAAATGATGGAAAAATTACCGAAATGCGCACCGGGGAGGGAAAAACTCTCACGGCCACGTTAGCGGTGTATCTCAATGCACTCACCGGTCGAGGCGTGCATATTGTCACGATAAACGATTATCTCGCGAAGCGCGATGCGGAATGGATGCAGCCTGCTTATCATTTTTTAGGGCTTACCATTGGCGTTAATATTCCGAATATGTCTCAGCGTGACAAACAAGTGGCGTATGCGGCTGACGTTACGTATGGCACCAATAATGAATTTGGTTTCGATTATTTGCGCGACAATATGGTGTTTCGAGCCGAAGAACGTGTGCAACGCGATTTGCATTTTGCCATTGTGGATGAGGTGGATTCTATTTTAATTGATGAAGCACGAACACCGTTAATTATTTCTGGCCAAATGGAAGAAAGTTCGGAAATGTATGCCGCGATTAATCAACTAATTCCGCAGTTAAAACGCCAGTTAATTGAGGAAAATCCCAAGGAAGTTGTGGAAATTCCAGAAGATCAACGCGGCGATTACACGATTGATGAAAAAAATAAACAAGCGTATTTAACCGAACAAGGCCATCAAACCATTGAAGAGTTGCTGCAAAAATCGGGTTTATTAAAAGAAGGGGTGAGCTTATACGATCCCAGTCAAATTGTATTAATGCATTACGTGAACGCCTGTTTGCGCGCGCATGCGCTTTATCACCACGATGTAGATTACATTGTAAAAGACGGCAAAGTGGTGATTGTGGATGAACACACCGGCCGTTTAATGGATGGCCGACGTTGGTCGGATGGGTTGCACCAAGCGGTCGAAGCGAAAGAAGGCGTGGCAGTTGAATTAGAAAATCAAACGTTGGCTTCTATTACCTTTCAAAATTATTTTCGGTTGTATGAAAAATTATCCGGTATGACGGGAACGGCCGATACAGAAGCATTCGAATTTCAAAAAATTTATGGATTAGAAGTCGTTGTAGTGCCCACCAATCAAGCGATGATTCGAGACGATGCATCGGACAATATTTATTTAACCGAACAAGATAAATACAAAGCGATTTTAGACGATATTAAAGCTTGTTGTGCTAAAGGCCAGCCGGTGTTGGTGGGTACCGCGTCCATTGAAAATTCGGAGCGGCTGTCGAAATTATTAACGAAAGAAAAAATTCCGCATCAAGTATTGAATGCGAAACAGCACGAACGCGAAGCGCATATTATTGAACAAGCTGGCCGTCCTGCTACGGTGACGATTGCAACAAATATGGCCGGTCGAGGCACGGATATTGTGTTGGGGGGGAATTTAGAAGCGGAATTAGCTTCTCTCCAAAATCCTACGGCAGAGCGCCTTGAAGCCGCGAAAGAAGAATGGCAAGCTCGTCATGACGCGGTGCTAAAAGCAGGTGGTTTGCATGTACTAGGAACCGAGCGACACGAATCACGTCGTATTGATAATCAATTGCGAGGCCGTTCGGGGCGCCAAGGCGATCCCGGTTCTTCACGGTTTTATTTATCGATGGAAGATAATTTAATGCGCATCTTTGGTGGCGATCGCATGAAAAACATGATGATAAAATTGGGCGTTAAAGAAGATGAGGTGATTTCACATCCATGGATTACGCGGGCCGTTCGCAATGCACAAAAACGTGTCGAAGGTTTTAACTTTGATATTCGAAAACAATTATTGGAATTTGATGATGTCGCGAATGATCAACGAAAAGTGATTTATTCACAACGTCAAGCATTGTTAGAAGTGAGTGATGTCAGTGAACCCATTCAAACAATGCGTGTCGAAGCTATTGAAAAAATGGTTCAGCAATTTGTGCCAGCAGGAACCTTAGAAGAAGAGTGGGATGTTCCCGGCCTTGAAAAACAATTGCACGATGATTTCCATTTGAGGCTTTCTGTTCAACAGTGGTTGGACCAAGATCCCAATTTAAATGATGAAAATTTATCGGAGCGCATTATCCAAACACTTTCTGAAAAAATGTCTGAAAAAGAAGTGCAATTAGGCCCACAAACGATGCGGGTACTAGAAAAAAATCTCATGTTACAAATCCTGGATACACAATGGCGCGAGCATTTGAGCGCGATGGATCATTTACGAAAAGGGATTCATTTGCGAGGTTATGCGCAAAAAAATCCTACGCAAGAATTTAAGCGGGAATCCTTTAATATGTTTACCGCGATGCTAGACCGTATTAAATACGACATAGTGACAGCACTAGCTCGTGTGCAAGTGGCCACACCTGAACAAATGGCCACCCTGCAAGCAGAACAACAAAAAGCTACTTCATTGCAGTTTGATCACGCCGAATTTGAGGCGCTTCCCAGCACTCAAACAGGTGCTGTGTCGTCGCGTCCTAGTACACAACTGGACGAAGAAACGGAAGGAGTAGCTGTGGCTACTTTTGTTCGCGAACAGCCTAAGGTAGGTCGTAATGATGTTTGCCCTTGTGGGTCAGCTAAAAAATACAAGCAGTGCTGTGGAAGAATTTAAAAAGATTGTGAGGCAGTTAAAACCATGTCTAAACACACCACTTTTTTAACGCCTGAGCTATACGATTATTTTCAACGGGTATCTGTTCATGAAACCGACGTGCAGCGCGAATTGCGAGAGTATAATGCGACGTTATCCACCAATATGCCGACAGGGCCGGAACAAGCACAGTTTATGGGGCTTTTGTTGCAGTTAATGGAGGCTAAAAAAGCACTCGAAATTGGAACGTTTACAGGATATGGGGCGTTAGCAATAGCGCTAAATTTGCCGGAAGATGGAAAATTAACTTGCATTGATCCTGCTGAACAATACACGAATATGGCTAAAGAATATTGGGAAAAAGCAAACGTGGCGCATAAAATCACGGTGCATTCCGCTAAAGCGCTGCCTGTTTTGAAAAAAATGGTGGCGGCAGGTGAAACCAACACGTTTGATTTTATTTTTATTGATGCGGATAAACCGAATTATGATCCTTATTACGAAGCGGCTCTCCAACTCATTCGGCCGAAAGGTTTAATCGCCATCGATAATACATTATGGGGTGGGGAAGTATTAGATCAAACCACCAACCCTTCTACCTGCGCCATTCAAATCCTGAATCAAAAAATTCATCGCGATTCACGCGTGTGGATGAGTATGATTCCGATTGGAGATGGTTTAACATTGGTAATAAAAAAGTAGGGGCAGAGCGTGCTCTGCCCTCCGTGCCAGAGTGAAATCCTGCGCTGCGTTTCAGGGCAGACCACGGTCTGCCCCTACGAATATAAGATGGGTTTATTTCTATTTTTTCTTCTGTAGGGGCAGAGCGTGCTCTGCCCGGGATGTGGAACAAGGTTTGGATTTTGGGTGGGCAGACCACGGTCTGCCCCTACGGTAATTTATATAATTGGGATTTTTGGCTATGAATTCAACACCTGTGCCTGTAGCGGTGGGTATTATTATTGACACCGCGCATCGTGTGTTAATTGGATTGCGTCAGTCGCATCAAGTGGGAGCGGATCATTGGGAATTTCCAGGCGGAAAAATAGAGCGGGATGAAACACCGTATGAAGGGCTGTGTCGAGAGTTGCGAGAAGAAATCAATATTCAAGTAACCAAGGCTCTTCCTCTCACTCTCATGCCCCACGATTATTCCACGTATTCCGTAGAGCTCCATATTTTTCATGTCACCGCTTATGAAGGCACTCCCCACGGTGCGGAAGGTCAATTCATTGAGTGGGCAACCCTAGAAGAGTTAAAAACCAAACGATTTTTAAAGGCGAACCAGGAAATTATTTACTTTCTGCAAACCTATGTGCTCAATGCCTATACCGAAATATAACCCGAAGCTGCTATAATTCGGTTCATACCAGCAGGAGGAATATGGGACGGCGAAGGTGGGGAGTAATTCTAGTAGTGATAATGGGGCTTGTAGCATGCTCAAAGCCCTCGTCAACACCGCTGCAGGGCTATATCGAAGGAAAGCTGATTTATCTTGGCTCCTCTCAAAGCGGTGTGTTGATGATCTTAGCGGTACAAAAAGGCCAACCCGTTCGGGCACAACAATTCTTAGCTCAATTAGATCCCAATCCTGAGCGCGCTCAATGGATTGAAGCCAAAGCCACCTGGATGCAAAACCAAGAAAAGCTCGAAAATTTAATCCAAGGCCAGCGACCTACGGTCATTGAAGGTATTTTAGCGGAACGTGCTAAAGCACAAGCCGAATTACTTTTGTCCGAGCAAACGTTGCGACGTAATTACACGTTGTACCAACAACAATTTTTATCTCGACAAGCGTATGAAGAATCCCTCGCTGATTTTCGCGCAAAACAAGAAACGATGCGACAATTCACCGCCAAATTAGCGGATGCACAATTGGGCGCGCGACGGCATAAAATTTTAGCACAAGTTGCTGTTGTGGATGCAGCACGCGCACGAGTGGCTCAGCTCCATTGGGGGTTGACACAAAAAACCCTCTATGCGCCCAGTGACGGTTTTATTTTTGATACCTTTTATCAAATGGGTGAGGTGGTACCGGCAAATCAACCTCTCCTTGCATTATTAACGCCTGAGCATATTCATGCCATATTTTTCGTGCCAGAAACCAAACTCAGTCAATTAACCATGGGTCAAACTGTTCAGTTGCAGTGTGATGGATGCTCTCAATCCCAAAGCGCCATTATTGATTTTATTTCACCAGAAGCAGAATATACGCCCCCTATTATTTACAGCGAAAAAACACGCGCAAAATTGGTGTATCGCATTGAGGCAAAACTTCCGCGCGATGTCGCTTTACGTTATCATCCCGGCCAACCGGTGGATGTCAGTCTATGACGGACGAATACGTCATCGATGTTAAAAATCTCAATAAATCTTTTAGCCGGCGTCCCGCGGTTGTGAATCTTTCTCTCCAAGTAAAAAAAGGAGAAATTTATGGGTTTTTAGGGCCCAATGGTTCTGGAAAAACCACCACTATTCGCATGCTATGTGGGCTTTTAGTGCCTGATTCGGGAGAAGGGGATTGTTTGGGGTATAACGTTATCACGCAATCGCGACAAATTAAACAACACGTCGGTTATATGACACAACGGTTTAGTTTGTATGCGGATTTAACCGTGCGAGAAAATTTAGATTTTATGGCGCGTTTGTATCAAATGAAAGAGCGCAAAGACGCTGTCGACAAAAGTATTGAATTGTTAGGATTGCAAGATCGTCAACATCAATTAGCCGGCACATTATCGGGTGGTTGGAAACAGCGGCTGGCTTTATCAGCGGCGTTAATTCATCGTCCCCAATTATTATTATTAGATGAACCCACAGCAGGGGTTGATCCCAAAGCGCGCCGTGATTTTTGGGAGCAAATTCATCAGCTTTCCGCCCAGGGCATTACCACGTTGGTAAGCACGCATTATATGGATGAAGCAGAACGTTGCACGCAGTTGGCTTATATTTTATACGGCCATTTATTAGTAAAAGGCACGAGCGAGGAAATTGTTCAGCAGTCCGGTTTAGTGACATGGCGTGTAACCGGTGGAAATCCGGATGAATTATCGCTCCATTTGCATAATTTTCCCGGAGTTCAAGTGGCGGCTTTTGGAAAAGCCTTGCACGTGAGTACACACCATTCTGCGTTATTACAAAAAATTCCGCCTGACTTTCAAAAGCCACCGTATCAATGGTTACGCATTAAGCCTTCGTTGGAAGATGTATTTATTGCATTAGTAGGCACAGAGGTGGAGGCGCCGCATGAGTAAAGATCGTTTTTGCTGGGCGCGTTATTGGGCCGTGACGTTGAAAGAATTTGTGCAAATGAGACGCGATCATCTTACATTTGCCGTATTAATTATGATCCCTCTTATCCAATTAATTTTATTTGGTTATGCCATTAATACCAACCCAAAAAATTTACCCACGGCCTTAGTCATGGCAGATCACAGTGCTTTTACGCGAGCCTTCGTGACGGGATTAAAAAATTCCAATTATTTTCACATTACCGCCTTGCCTAAACAGTTTGAAGAAGCTGAACAATTAATCAAACAAGACAAAGTCTTGTTTGCCATTTATATTCCGCCTAATTTTACCCGCGATTTAATTCGCGGTACGCGTCCTGAATTGTTGGTGGAAGCAGATGCTACCAACCCGGTTGCCGTTGCCAGTGGTGTAGCGGCCGTTCAAAAGTTGGTGGATACCATTTTTAATCCTTTATTAAAGGGCCCGTTGCTTTCGCGCCAAGGTGAGCCTGTGGCGGTGAATTTGATCACCCATCAAAAATACAACCCCGAATCCCTCACAGCCTATAGCATTGTGCCAGGACTTATCGGTGTGGTGTTAACGATGACAATGGTAGTCATCACGTCTCAAGCGATTACGCGAGAACGAGAAATTGGCACCATGGAAAATTTATTAGCCACACCTGTGCGGCCTTTAGAGGTGATGTTAGGAAAAATTACCCCCTATATGCTAGTGGGTTATCTGCAATTTGGCTTGATTCTGCTGGCTGCGCACACCTTATTCCAGGTGCCGGTAACCGGTAATATTGCGGCATTAGCGCTTTGGACGGTGCCCTTTTTAGCAGCCAATTTATCAGTGGGGCTTACTTTTTCCTCGCTGGTTAAGAATCAATTGCAAGCGGTTCAGCTCTCCTTCTTTTTTTTCTTGCCTTCTATCCTGTTGTCTGGTTTTATGTTCCCCTTTTCAGGAATGCCCGTGTGGGCACAATGGTTAGGGGAGGGGCTGCCTTTGACGCATTATCTGCGTATTACACGCGGGATTTTGCTAAAAGGCAATGGTTGGTCAGAATCGGTACCGGAGTTATGGCCGATTCTCGTATTTGCACTCATAGTGTTGTTTATTGGGCTAAAACGGTATCGACAAACCTTGGATTAATAAATGATAAGCAAACCCCGAAAAGTCATTAACCTTTTTTCCTTAACGATGATCAATGTCGCGGCGGTGGTGAGTTTGACGAATTTGCCGATTATGGCAGAGGAAGGGTTATCCTCAGTTTTCTTCTATTTTATCGCGGGATTTTGCTTCTTTATTCCGGTTTCGTTAGTGTCAGCTGAATTGGCAACGGGATGGCCCAGCCAAGGAGGCGTGTATACGTGGGTGAAGGCGGCATTTGGTCGGCGTGCGGGTTTTATCGCGTTGTGGCTGCAGTGGATGGAGAATGTTATTTGGACGCCCACCGTGCTGTCATTGGCCTCGGTTGCGATTGCGTATGTGGTTGCGCCGCAATGGGCAACGAATAAATATTATTTGCTGATTTCTATTTTAGTTATTTTTTGGGGCTGTACGGTGGCCAATTTATTAGGTATGCGGGCTTCCAACTTAATTAGTACGGTGGGTGTGATCTTAGGTACGTTGATTCCGGGCGCTGTCATTATTGTGATGGGCATTGCGTGGTTTTTTTTCGGCAAACCCAGTCAAATCACCTTTACCTGGCAAGGCGTGCTTCCCAATTTAACGCATCTTAACAATTTGGTTTTTTTAACGGGTGTATTGTTAGGTATGTCAGGCATGGAAATGTCGGCAGTGCACGCGAAGGATGTTAAAGATCCTGAACATTCTTATCCTAAAGCCATTTTTAGTGCCACCACTATTATTTTAATTTTGCTCATTTTCGGTTCGTTATCGATTGCGATTTTAGTGCCTAAAGCGAAGTTAGATATTGTGGCCGGTGTGATGCAAGCGTTTTCCGATTTTTTTAAAGCCTATCATGTGCCACAATTTACGAAAGCCATGGCGATTTTAATTGCCATTGGGGTGATCAGCATGGTAAGCACGTGGATTGTGGGCCCTGCCAAAGGTTTCTTAAAAACAGCGGTTGAAGGCGAGATCCCACCCTTTTTCCAAAAAATGAATAAAAATAATATGCCGGTGCGCATTATTATTGCGCAAGCAGGCTTTTTAACACTGTTATCATTGGCATTTTTATTAATGCCCAATGTCAGCAGTTCGTATTGGGTGTTAACGGATTTAGCCTCGCAATTGTATATGATCATGTACGTTTTATTGTTTTTAGCGGGCATTCGGTTGCGTTATACTAAACCGCGTTTGAAACGGGTGTATCGCATTCCCGGTAAGCGTAATCGCGGGATGTGGATTGTGGCGGTGATCGGTATTGTAACTGCTATATTTGCATTGGCTATTGGATTTATTCCACCGGCCGATTTAAAAACGGGTGGATTATTCGGCTATGAAGCCTTTTTAATCGGCGGAATTATTCTTATGCTCTTATTACCCAACTGGATCCACAGCGTCCGAAAAGCGTCCTGGAAAGGCCACATTACGCGTCGACATTTATGATACTCCTTCTAGCCAGAAGAAATCATGCGGTGTTGCGAAGGCCATAGAAAGGCTCAGCAAGTGGACGGCTGCCTCTCCCGCTGCCACCGTTGCTAGGACAGTCGCCCCTCCCAATAAAAAGGCAGCCTGGATTTTCGGCTCTATTTAATCCAGACTATATAAAATAGTAATTTTCCTCTTAGTGTTCTATTATTCTGATAAACCTTTTAGCCCTACCGACCGGAGAACCGAGTGATTGAGATTAATCATTTCCCAGTGTTAATTATTGATGATCAAGTCAATGTGGATACGATGAGTGGGCGGGCTGTTCGCTCCGTGATGGATGAGCTTAAAAAAATGGATATTTCCATGCAAACTGCCACCACCTTTGAAGACGGTTTATTTTGTTTGCAATCTCAACAATCCATCAGCGCGATTGTGTTGGATTGGGAAGCAGGCACTGACAAGAACAACAATGGGATCAAAAAGCTTATTCAACGTATTCGCGAGGTCAATGAGCAAGTCCCGATTGTGTTGATGACCGAGAAACGTCACTTTCAAGATATTGACGTAGAAACTATCGGACAGGTCAGCGAATATGTATGGAAATTAGAAGATACTGCTGATTTTATTGCCGGCCGTATTCGCAATGTGGTGAAAGAATATTTGACCGAAATCTTCCCGCCCTTTTTTGGGGCCTTAATGGATTATGCCGAACATTATAAATACGCGTGGCATACCCCCGGACATGCGGGGGGCATTGCGTTCTTAAAATCTCCCATTGGGCGCGTGTTTTATGAATTTTTAGGGGAAAATGTATTTCGTTCAGATTTATCCTGTTCTGTCGAAGAATTAGGTTCTTTAATGGATCACACCCATTATATTGGGGCTGCGGAAAATTTTGCCAGTAAAGTTTTTGGTTCGGATCGCACCTATTTTGTGACGAATGGTACCTCCACCTCCAATAAAGTGGTTATGTGTGGTTCGGTAAGCCAGGGTGATGTGGTGTTGGTGGATCGTAACTGTCACAAATCCATTCAGCATGCGATTACTATGACAGGTGTTATACCGGTCTATCTGGTTCCCACCCGCAATGCCCATGGCATTATTGGCGGCATTCCTTTAAGTGATATGCAGGCAGATAGCATTGCTCAAAAAATAAATGACTGCCCACTTATCAGCGATAAAAAAGCGCCGATTAAATTAGCCATTATTACCAACAGTACTTATGATGGATTGGTGTATAACGTCGTCGATATTAAAGAGCAATTAAGTTCTGTGGTGGATCGCATTCATTTTGATGAAGCCTGGTTTCCGTATGGTCATTTTCATGATTTGTATACCGACCGATATGCCATGTGCGAGCAACACGAGCCCCATCATCCCACGATTTTTTCTACCCAATCCACGCATAAATTATTAGCCGCTTTTTCGCAAGCCTCGATGATTCATATGAAAGAAGGCAAAGAGCCTGTAGATGCGCATTATTTTAACGAAGCTTTTATGATGCACACCTCTACTTCGCCGCAATATACCATTATTGCCTCTCTCGATGTTTCCTCCAAAATGATGCAAGGCAATAGCGGCAGTCATTTGGTGGAACAAACGATTGAAGAAGCCGTGGTGTTTCGAAAAAAATTCGCCCAATTGCGAGCAGATATTATGGTGGATAAAAATCGGCCCGAGCACAAACGCTGGTTCTTTGATTTATGGCAACCCGATTCGCTCGATACGAAACGCAATTTAACGAAAGAAGCGTTGGTGAATTATTGCCGAGATCCGAATACGTGGTGCTTAAAGTCGGAGAACAAATGGCATGGTTATGGTGCTATGTCTTCCAACCAGTATTTAATGTTGGATCCTATTAAAGTGTCGATTTTAACGCCGGGTGTTCGTTTAAATGGAGATATGGAATCGTGGGGTATTCCAGCACCTGTGTTATCTCGTTTTTTAAGCAGCCGCGGCATTGTGGATGAAAAAACGGGTTTTTACGTGTTTTTGTTATTGTTCTCGATGGGCGTAACGCGGGGAAAATCCGGTACACTGTTATCGGAATTGTTGGATTTTAAAAAATTCTACGACGATGAAATGCCATTGAATGAATTATTTCCGGTATTGCTCGCTGAAAATCCAGGGCGTTACGATAACTTAACATTGCCGGAATTATGCAATGAGATGCATCTGTATTTAAAATCGCATCGTGTAGCGCATATGGCGATGGATATGTTAGCGCAGTTACCCACCCCTGCCATGACACCTTCGGAGGCTTTTCGATCGGTAGTCCATAAAAAAGTGGAAGAAGTGCCACTCAATGTCTTACAAGGCCGTGTCACGGCTGTTATGGTAGTGCCGTATCCACCCGGCATTCCTATTATTATGCCCGGCGAACGATTTGATGAAAAAACCCAATTGATTGTGCGCTATTTGCAAGTGTTAGAGGAATTTAATAACCGTTTCCCCGGTTTTGAAACGAAAGTGCACGGAGTGATTGTTAAAAAAGAAGACGAAGGCTTTCGTTACTACGTCCCCTGTGTTTTCAAGCCATAAACTCATAAAATCGTAAAATCATAAAACCGTAGGGGCAGAGCGTGCTCTGCCCGTCCAAAGTTTAAATCATGTGCGGCGTGTCCGGGCAGACCACGGTCTGCCCTACGGGATTGGGAGCTATGTTCCCTGTGTTTTATAAATTTTCCGTGGGTTTTCAAACCATAAAATTGTAGGGGCCAGCGTGCTCTGCCCGTGCGAAGTTTGAATCTTGTGCGACGTATCCGGGCAGACCACGGTCTGCCCCTACGGGTGGGAGGGGAAGGTATGGTGTTGTAATTTGAAATTTTATAATGGGTTTAAATTTTGCAGAGATTCAAATCGAATTTGATGGTTTTACGTATGGGGGTTGGCCGGGCACCGTGAAAATCGGGGGAAAGGAATCGAATGGCCATGCGGTGTTTGCCCACACTGATTTCTGGAAACACATTCATCTCAATGGGAATAGTAATCTGCACCAGTTGATAAGGTACACTGGGATTGAGCGATTGTTGATAAAATCCCTCCTGTGCTGTCATCGTCAAAGGATCCGCGCTTTGGCGAATCAAATGCAATAACAATTCACTCACCTCGCGCAACATTTGAAATTCGGTTTGCCACTCTTTTAAATGATGATGACGCCGATTGTTTTAGCCACAGTGCAAACATCGGCGTAGTAAAATCACAAGCACCCCCGGGCGTGTTTAATTGCATACGCACATGATTTAAAAATTCATTTTGTCGCAATTTATCCCCAATTTTTGTACGGGTGTTGTGTAGTACCGTGATAGCTTGGTTTAATTTATTTAAACAATTATTAAGCTCTTCTATATTTACATGAGGCGAACGTTGGAGCTGTGTCAGTGCGCTGGCTTGCTGCATCAGCGTTTGCGTCAGTTTGGATTTTAAATCAGGCCGATCGATAACGTTTAGCACTTCCAATAACGCGGGCACGGCAATACGACTGCTAGACAGCGTGGAGCTGTGCATATAAGTATCCAGCTCGATAAACAAATGCTCCAGCCTCAGGCAAATGCGAATGGCATCATTTAAGGGTTGTTCAAACGTAATGGTCTGCGTTTCCAACGAAGTTTTCATGCTCATAATATAGACTGAGGCCGACACATCAGCAAGCGCATGAACAAAAGAGCAGCCCCCATGACCCCTAAAGCGCAACCCTCCCGTAGGGGCAGACCGTGGTCTGCCCGGATCGTCGCACAAGATTTAAATTTCGCACGGGCAGAGCACGCTGGCCCCTACGATTTTATGATTTGAAAACCCACGAGAAATTTATAAAACACCAAGGACCTAACCCCCAATCCCGTAGGGGCAGACCGTGGTCTGCCCGGACCGTCGC
>Ga0209542_10015255_pt1 | contig 12929 bp, 16 predicted proteins | sample RifCSPhighO2_01_FD_184028 | JGI IMG/M metagenome (GOLD analysis project Ga0209542, IMG submission 184028) | Soil microbial communities from Rifle, Colorado - Rifle CSP2_plank highO2_0.1 (SPAdes) (version 2) | ecosystem: Environmental > Terrestrial > Deep subsurface > Rock core/Sediment ... | reverse complement strand
AAAGTTCTAATTTCACTTGACCTCAAACTTTTACGACAAGTGAAATTAGAACTTTTGAGTTTGCCTGGGGGTGAGGAGTTGTTTAAGGACTCGGAAAGTCGACACAGATCAGACATGTTCTCTCTTGTGCCCGTGGCGATTCTTTTCAATGGTGTATGTTTTGTTTTGTTATGGACGATGCCCGCCGTGTTTCTTGAAGGTGGGTACCATGTTGTGCTCGGTGTTCTTCAGACACTATTTTCGGCATGGGCGCTGTATGATTCTGCTCGCAATTTCCGCACGCGCAGTGTGCTTATTTCACGGTCGCGGGAGTAAGCTTTTATTTCTGGATTTGATTAAGGTCTTGTTTTGGCTTCGGACCGAACCTTCTTTTTTGGTCACGGATAATTTAATCGCCGTCGCGATTAAATTTTCGCGACCCCGACTCGCCCGTCCCGCAAGCTTGCGGGACATGGCTCTGTCCGTCACAAAAGAGCAAAACGCCCCGCAGGGGGCGTCTTTGCATCTTTTGTGACCTCGACGGGATTTGAACCCGTGTTCCCAGACTGAAAACCTGGTGTCCTAGACCAGACTAGACGACGAGGCCGTTTTCCTATTGCTTGAAACCAATAGGTACAGGAATAGTAAGCTTTTTTGATGAAATGCGCAAAAATGGTACTGTTTTTATATTGTGGTATCAAAAAGTCGGAAATGGCGCGGAGGGGTCGCATAGTGGTCTAGTGCAGCGGTTTCGAAAACCGCCATGCCGAAAGGCATCGTGAGTTCAAATCTCACCCCCTCCGCCCTGAATCTGGACTCGTTTTTCCAAACATTGACCAAAACAGGTTACAGTGTTACTGTTGTTTCGGAGTTATCGGTCATGTCATGTGATTGATGTTCAGTAAGGAGGGCGTGATGGCATACAAACAGTTTGGGATGCGTGAGTATCCGACATTCAACGCGCTTCTCAAAGGCGAGGAGATCAACTTCGAGGGCGTCAAGCTAAAAATGGACGGTGATGGGAAGGTTAGGCAAGGGGACCTCTACGTGGCCGAACGCAACACGGGACCTAAGTTGCTGACGGCTCGCGAAATTGTCATGTCCGAATGTGGGTGTTGCATCAGCTACATCATCCCAACCTCGAGCGATTATTGCTTCGACGGCACCGAGTGCGTGAAGGTGTGCGAGGCGTGATGTGTTGTGAGTATGGGGCGTGTGCGGGAGGAATCTCGCCACGCTCCATTTTTTATGGAATGTACTTTTCTTGAAATGGCCATACACTATATATAGTTTTGAAAAGGTATGAAAATTACACCATTCTAGCTTTTTGCAAAAAGCTAGAATGTAATAGTGTGAGTGCATGTCACAGCACAGGAGAATGGGTGCAATGAGAATGACCAAAAGTGATCTAGCGATGGTTACTGTGGCAGTCGTTTTTGGCGGATTTTTTCTTTTTTCAGTTACCACGGAGGCGACGTGTTCACGGATTGTGAATGTTACGACACCCGAAACATTCGGGGTCTACGGTATTCCTTTCTCGATGAGATATGGATACGAACTTGAATTGGAAGACGGAAGGCGGATTGCGAGAGACAGCAGGTCTATAGATAGGCCGGAAGGGGAGTATTGCGAACATCGCTTCGCCATCAAGTAATTACGTGGGACCAAAAGAAAATCGCCCCCGCTACGCGGGGGCAATTCTTTTTGCATCTTTGGGTTCACACTGTCCCACTTCCGATTGAGTGTGAGAGTGATGAACGAAAGAATTTTTGTCCTATCTTTCTCCTGGTCGGTTCATCAACGGATTGTCCGTAAAACAAAATCTTTTTTGGTTCGGCGTGCCTATCGCATGAAATGCTAATCATGAACGCCTCTGGGTCGTGTGGGTCTATCAGGCGCATTGTAACGGCGAGTGATTTGTTCCACTCATGTTGTGTGATTGTATCGGGCGAATAGGGTCGTTTGTAGGCAAGCACTCTCTTATCAAACTCTAAGAGACATGTGACCTTTCCGAGAGTGTACGTTACATTATTTGTGTCACACATGAACTCAAGATATGCGCCTGTTCTCGTGCCCCTGACAATGTCAAAGAGTACTTTCGTTATACTCATGAACTCTTCGTAGGACACTTTCGTGAACCTTCTATCGCGACTGAAGCGGAAATCTCCTATCTCCAATGTAAGCTGTTCCATGACAGTTCTCCCGATTCCGTATTTCCCAATTACAATAATACAACTTTTTAACAATGTGTCAAATCGAAAACAGGGCGACCTGTTGTACCATAATGAACAGAGAATTGTCGTATTTTTTGGAAACACGAACATGAAATGTCTGAGCGTGCGTCAGCCGTGGGCCGACCTCATCGTGTCTGGACGGCGAGGAGTAGAAATCAGAGGTCGAAATCTTTCTTATCGCGGGCCGTTGCTCATACATGCGAGCTTGCGTGTCGATGATGAAGAATGTAGGTGGCTATCTGTATATCCGTCTGAAGTCGGGGCGATTCTTGGCCAAGTAACCCTTTCTAGCGTGCGTTCAATATCAAAAAGGGAATGGGAACGTTTACGTCCAATTCACCTAGGGAGTGGTCCTCGTCCATACGGCGACAAAACATTCGGTTGGTTTTTGGAAAATCCAAAACGATTTTCAAAGCCGATTCCATACAAGGGCGCCCTCAATTTGTTCAATGTCAGAGACCAATTGCTTCCGAAGCGCACATATGCGATTCTTAAGCCGAATGGTGTGATTCAAAGCACGAAGGCGGGGACATTTGCAGGACACAGACCAGGAAAAATCTTTGGCCGATTGGACTGCAAAACAGGCATGCGCATGCTAAAAGGGAATCGGGTGTTCTTTCATTCGTATGCGGATGCTGTCGCGTGCGGATACCGTCCGTGTAAGTTGTGTAAACCACAACCCTAGGAACACATGCGCTCCCCAAAAGGGGAGCGTTCTTCCACGCACCAGAGGACCAGGGGTTTACTTACGGGGTTTACTTACGGACGAATGGGTCCTCGGTGCGGGATTTCGCACCACGGACAAGCTTTCGTATTTTGTCGTATGTCCAAATGGTATGAGCTTGTCCGTGGTGCTTCATTTTTACTGTGATAGAATCACACAATTATATAATCTAAAAAAGGTATGAATACTACATGGATATGGTTAGGGGCTGTCGCCGTTTTAATTCTTGGTGGGGCGTGGTTTTTATTTATGGGGGATACTCCGAAATCAACGGACTTGGATGTTGCCGGAGTTTTGGGGGACACTGAAGGGGTGTCGGCAGAAGAGGTACTACCAAACACTGCGGCGGTTTCGTATGATGGTGTTTCTTTTACACCAGCAACTGTCACTATTAAAAAAGGGGGAACGGTAACATGGAATGGGACTTCCGCTATGTGGGTTGCGTCTGATGAACATCCGACACACGCGGTGTATGACGGAACAGCGCGCTCCGAACATTGTCCAAATACAACAAACGCAGCGTTTGACCAGTGCGCACGTGGCGCCTCATACAGCTTCACGTTTACTAAAGTCGGCGAATGGGATTATCACGACCATGCGAACGCGAGCGCTGGAGGTTTTGTTGTAGTGACCGAATGAGTATGCGCGACCTCGAGCGTTTCGGTGTGCCACTGTTACGCGGGGGATTGGCGTTTTCTTTTCTCTATCCGCCCATCGCCGCCCTCATTGACCCCATGTCGTGGGTAGGATACTTACCGTATTTCGTTCGTGGGATAGCGCCGGACGAGGTGCTCCTTCATGCGTTCGGCGTTGTTGAAATTGTTCTCGCGCTTTGGCTCTTGTCTGGAGTTCGTGTCTACATTCCAGCATTTCTCATGGCCATCATTCTTATCGCGATTGTCTTTTTGAATCCAGGCAATTTTGCCGTTCTGTTTCGCGACCTCTCAATTGCTGCAATGGCTCTCGCTGTTTTTGTGCGGGACTTCAAAAAGAGCCAATCGGAATCTTAGTTGCTCCTTGTTTTGTGGATATGGTAGTAGATGTCTTCTAGTGCCTTAACACCGTCGCCGGACGCGATGTTATTTTGGTGGTAGAGCTCGTTGCTGGCGTCTCCCGCGCACCATATTCCAGATTTTGATGTGCGTTGGTTTTTTGCATCTGTTACAATGCGCCCCCACTGGTCGAGTTCCACAAGATTTTTCACAAAGTCGGTATTTGGCACCATACCAACTTCAACAAAGATACCCCCTGTTTGGATTTCTTGCGTGACGTTCGTTTTCACGTTTTTTACGACAACACTTGTTACAAACGCGTTGCCTTTTACCTCCATTGGTTCGGTATCTGTGAGCGTGCGCATGTTTTTATGTTGTAGTACTGCCTCCACGGTGGTAGCGTCTGCTTTTGTAAATTCGGACCCACGATGAATGAGTGTTACTGATTTTGCGTAGGCAAGTAATTGGGCTGCTGTTTCAAAACCCGCATTTCCGCCACCGACCACAACAACATCTTGCCCCTCAAAGAGGGGGCCGTCGCACGAGGCGCAGTAGGTAACTCCCTTGTGTTCGAAGGTGTCTGCCCCCGGAATGTTTAGTTTTCGACGCTCGCCACCGCTTGCTATGAGCACTGTTTTTGTTTCATAGGTATCTTCTTTTGTTGCAACAGTAAATCCGCCCGTACTCTCTTTTACATTCACCACTCGTTTTCCGAGGTGGATAGTAACGAACACGCCGGCGTACGCACGCAGGTGTTTTTCTAAAGACCGGGCAAGTTCAGGGCCGCTTATTTTTGGAATCCCAATCCAGTTTTGAATTTCTGTGGAGGCAGTGCTTTGTCCGCCGACCGTTTCCGCTATGAACAAGGTTTTCAGACGTTTCCGCGCGGCATAGACGCCTGCGGAAACTCCCGCCGGTCCGCCTCCGATGATTACTAAGTCGTACATACAAAGAAGTTTACAGTGTACAGTTTACAGTAAACAGCGCACTGCATAAAGCAGGCGAGATGGCGCTGTCAACTGTTTTCTCACTTTCGTCTTAAAAATGAAGGGAGTCCTCCCCACACCTCATCATCCTCTTTTACGTCTGGTTTTCCGTTCACCGCACGGGAGGGTTCTTTCGGAGCCTTGTTTTTTTCCTCAAGTTTTTCTTCATACTTTTTGCCATTTTCTCGAACGCGCGCGATGTGTTCCGTCTCTTGTTCCTTTCGCGCCGCTAGACGCTGTGATGTGGCGAAGAGGGTAGAGCGCATGCTGGTTTCTGGGAATCCCGTCGCGATAACCGTAATGCGCATCTCTCCCTTTTTCAAAGAATCGTCCGTTACTGCACCAAATATAACTTTTGCTTCCGGGTCGATTGCTTCTGTAATGATGTTTGCCGCATCTTGTACCTCGAGCATACCGAGGTCTTCGCCACCGGCAATTGAGAAGAGAACACCTTTGGCGCCGTGAATAGATACTTCGAGCAGGGGTGAGCTGATAGCGGCTTTCGCGGCGATTTCGGCGCGCTTGTCTCCTGTTGCGACCCCTATGCCCATGAGTGCGCTTCCTGCGTTTTGCATGACCGCGCGCACGTCCGCGAAGTCAACATTGATGATTCCGGTTGTTGTGATGAGGTCCGAAATGCCCTCAACGGCTTGTTTCAGAATGTCATCGCACATTGCGAAAGCGTTTCTGATGCCCGTTTCTCTCGAAACAATGGTAAGCAACTTGTCGTTTGGAATAATAATGAGCGCATCTACCGCTTTGCGCAATTCGGCGAGTCCTTGTTCTGCGAGGCGCAGACGCTGTTGACCCTCAAAGCTGAATGGTTTGGTGACAACGCCCACGGTGAGTGCTCCTAAGTCGCGTGCGATTTTTGCAACAACGGGGGCCGCCCCTGTTCCTGTGCCACCGCCCATGCCACAGGTAACGAATACCATGTCGCTCCCTCGGAGCGCGTCCTGTATTTCTTCTCGAGTTTCTTCTGCCGCCTGTTTTCCGAGCTCAGGATTCATTCCCGTACCGAGCCCGCGCGTCAATGTTTTTCCGATGTGAATTTTCTTTTTTGCTTTTGATTTATGCAAATCTTGCGCGTCCGTATTGACCGCCATAAAATCCACTCCCTGCAAACTTGACGCGACCATGTGATTGATTGCGTTTCCGCCCGAGCCACCAACGCCGACAACTCGTATGCGCGCGAACGATTCAACATCAGGTCGTATCTGTTTTGTCATAAGAATTAAGAGAGATATAGCGAGCGTATAGCACTTTTCTGTGTGTGGCAATCTTGACTCCTCTTTAACAAAGTTGTACTGTCTTCCTAGGTATATAGTTGAAACTTCACTAACAACAGCCGAGGAGATGGCAATGGAAATCGTATTTGGCACCTTTCAGCTTTCGCTTAGCGCGTGGTTACTTGTGCTTTTCGGTTTTTGCGTGTTCTCGTGGCTTCTTGTGAGGGGTATGAGGAGTCGAAGACAGTATGCGCATACTAGTTCCGAAAACCTCTTTCCTTGGGTTGAGGCGGGCAAGGTGATTGAATGTCGGGACACCTTTGTGCGATCGGCAGTCAAGAATCTCAGGGGCGGTAGGAAGCACGTCGCGATTCTCGATGTTCGCGGAATAATTCTTTCGCACGCGTCTGATGCCCCGATGCTTAACAGAACGTATGCCACGTTTGGTAATGAGGTGCAGTACGTGTTGAGGGTGCTGTCGGAGAGTGAATCCATCGCTGGTGTATTGGTTCGCTTTGATACCCCCGGCGGATTAGAGTTGGGCGCAAAGTTAATTAGTGATGGATTAGAGCTTTGCAAAGCGCAAGGAAAAACCGTGGTGGCCCATGTCTCACGCCTGAGTGCCTCTGGGGGCGTCTATGCAATGGCACCTGCTGTCGTGGTTGCGGATGAAATGGCTCTTGTTGGTAGCGTGGGGGTACGTGGTCCGAATATTCTTGAGTACGATGAAGTTAACGCCATCGGCGCGGGGGTATTTGGTTCGTCGGTTACTGCCAAACGTATTACCGCGCATCCAATATACGCTGGCAAAGGAAAGAATCTCGGGGATCCATTTCAAAAACCCGACCCAGGAGCACTGCGTAGTTTGCAGCAATCTGTGACGCATGTGTACATACGTTTTCTCACACACCTCAACAGACTTCGAAAGATTCCCGCTCAAGAGCTTCTCAATGAGGGCGCCCGTTTGTTTAATGTCCACGAGGCTATTGCCCTTCGTCTTGTTAATACAGTTGGAGATGAGCGCTTTGCGGCGCATATGCTCGCCGCTGATCAAAAGATTGCGCTTAGTGAATGCACGTTTCTGCATGTCCGTTTTTCACCGAAAGGAAAGATTGCGGGCTTGTTCGCGCACCTGCTCGAACCTTTTGATTCAGTACTCGGAATATCAAAAACGAGTATTTCCCACGCGCTATCGCATTCTCAGGCGCTTCTCTTGCCTCAAGAAACATGGTGGGAGTGAATTGAACCTGTTCCGGCCCACGAAAGTGGGCCGGCTCTTTTTTCGAACAGAAATTTTCTAGCCTTTCCTTACCTCTATGGCATCAGAGAGCGAAAACCAGTTCGCACCATTTCTTTTCCACGACGCCATATATCCTTCATTGTGTACGCGTTACTAGACACATCTTCGGCGTATGCCCAGCGGCAGAGTCCATAGGCGACTGCCCATGTGGCGTCAGCGAATCCGCTTCTTGGCAAATTTGCCGGAATGCCGATTGTCGCAGGAAGCTTTAAGATAGTACGCGCGATGTCTTGAATATTTGGGAGACCACTGCCTCCTCCTGTTATGACGATGCCCGCAGGCAATAATCGTTGGTGGCCGATTGTCTTGAGGTGCGCATTAATGAGTGTAAACATATCTTTTAGTTCTTGTGCCACAACGTGCTGCATTTTTTTTGGAGAAATGTCACTTCCCGTCACGGCTCCTTTTTTAACCTGCTCTGCTTCCGGGAGAGGAATTCTGAATGAGAGAGCAATCGCACTTGTTACATCAGACGATCCTATTGGAAAAATTTTTACTGAAACTGGAGTGTCGTCGTCAAACACGATGATTGAAAGTGTTTCGGAACCGATATTCGCAAGTGCAACGCCGGCTATTTTTTGTGCCTTCGTAAGGGTAACGAGGCTTGCTGCGAGAGAAGAAACCATGACCCCCTCCACTTCTATGCCTGCGGCCTCTGTTGCGGTCAGAATATCGTCGTAATGTTTTGAAAGCATGGTAACAATGAGTGTGTCTACGCCGAATTTTGCACCCTGAAGACCGTGTGGTTTCCCGATGACGGGAGTTCCATCAATGCGAAAACGGAGCGGAATTGTGTGAATAACAGTTTTATTGACAAGTTTTTGCGCCGCTTTTTTCTCGCTCTCCTGTGTTACGCGTTCAATATCGCGCTCAGTGACGATTCCGCCGGAGGAGGTCAAGGTTATCTCTCCGGATGAACGTATTTCGTCCACACTCACGCCGCCGAGCGCAATGCGCGCGGAGTGTACTGAGGTACCCGCGGCAGATTGGGCGCGCACAAGTGCTTCTTTGATTCCTTTTGTCACTTCTCCGATATCAACAATATAGCCGTGCCGCATGCCTTTTGATGTAGCAAGACCTGTGCCGATAATATGCATCGGCGCTTCTGGATGTTCCGGCGGGGCAGCAATAGCGACTTTAATGTGGTGTGTTCCTATGTCGATTCCTGCATACACACGTGCCATACATTCATTGTACTGCCTCTTTGGGATCCTGTGGGTGTGGCTTTCGTGGATAGCCACATGGGTATTCTTCTAGAGGAAATCGAGCTTTTTAAGAATGGCGTGCTCTTTTTTCTCCATGGGGGTTCCATGGCGCATTCCCAGCAAATGGAGTATCGCGTGAACATACAGATGTGCCATGTGGTTTTTCGCTGTAGTGCCGAAAGAGTGTGCCTCTCGTTTTGCTTTTGGAACGTTGAGTATTATTTCTCCTTCTGTAAGAGTAAGAGGAAACGCGAGAACATTGGGAGCATATTTTTTCTTCCTATATATGATATTGAGACGTCGCGCACGAGTGTCTCCCGCAAGAACAACGGAGAGGGTGTATGGGTGTGGCAGGAGTAAGCGTCCGATGGTTACAAATGGAATGTGTTTCGCCATGGCACGAGATGCGCCACGAACTGTATACAGGACGTCAATTGTTGGGTGCACACGCTTAATGCGCAATCGGTGGCATTGAGGGAGCGGGCGAGCGTGGAGAAGAGTGTTCGCGAGCATTGTGGCGCACCGGTTCTACAACTTTTCCTTCTCTAAGGAGACGCTGATATTCTGCCTTGCGTTTGATGAGTTTTAAGGCGCGTTTCTTTTTAACCGTTTTTGATGCTAGGCGTGCAAAATACCTACCTCCGCGGACAGTTTTTACAAGACCCGCGCCCTGCACTTTTCTGCTGAACTTGCGTATTGTTGAAAGCGCGCTCTCGCTTCCTGTTTTTGTAACTTCTGCCTGTACCATGGGGGAGACAATAGCACGTAGTAGTGACGGGTGCAATTGCACCCAGAGCAGGCGGGTGAGCCTTTGTGGTTATACGCTGACTCGCGCCGGTTTCCAAGTATGAATGCGGTGTCGCCGCAGGTATGGTATGAGTCTGTCAATGGGCACAGAATCTTGAGAATTTGTTGCGACTTCACGGACCAAGACACTGTCCTCAAGGGCTTCTTTGTGTCCCATAATGATGATACAGGGGACACCGAGTTGTTTTGCATGCGCCATTTGTTCTCCTACACGCTCCATGAGGAGGGATTGGTGCACCGGAATTTTTGCGTGTCGGAGTATTTCGAGAACCGAGAATACTTTACGTTTTGCCGCGTTACCCAAATGGGCTACATATACTGCGGGGGCGGGGTGTTTCTTCGGTTTTAATCTGGACTGTCCACGCGCTTCACATGAGATGGAAACCATGACGGCAGGTGTTGCCACGCCCCGTATCTTTGTTGCAAGGGGATCATAGCGACCTCCCGCGGCGAAGCGTATTTTTGAACCTGTGTCTGGATCTTTTGTGGATATTTCAAACAGTGAATGCGACCAGCAATCTCTGCTCCCGAGGACCTGTGGGTTTAGTTCATACGAAAGGTGCAGTGTTTCCAAATATTCAAGCAGTTCCCAAAATCGCTTACGCTCGTCCTCAGTTAAATATTCAACGCTTTGGGGGAGGCGCGCGATTGCGGGGTGTTGGCGCTCAATAAGTTGTACCAACGTCCCCACAGGGTCGAGTGCCGCGCGCGGACGGAGAGATGGGCTGATGCTTTCAATGTGTTTGCGCAGGAATATTCCCACATCTCGAACGAAGCGGTTTGATGATTCGTGTGAACCAATGCTGTTGATAGATACTGTGCGTTCTTTAACCCCAGCTTCGTCAGCAATGATGCTAACAATAGTGAGAAGGAGGGCTTCTGCGACCGTTGTGGGCGCTCCGATGATATGTAATTCGAGAACAGCAGAGCCGGGACGATCTTTTGTGTGTTCAATACGCCACACAAGGGATGTCGGCTGGTTTGCGTTTACACAAAGGGTAGTTTTTTTTGCCACAGTAAGAAGAGATTTTTCATCTCGTCGTGCCAGTGCGATGGTGCCCCGGGGGGAGATAGCGCGAGGGGAAGACATTTTCTTTTGTGCTCTCTCTAGCGCACCGTCAAGATGTTCAAAGCCGTAATATTCGGCAAGTTTTATGGCGGAGGTTAAGAATGCTCCCGTGTGCGCGTGTCGTGTGTCTTTTAGTCGCAACATAGGTACTATAAGATTTATTCCGCGTACTGCGTTTTTCCTGGTGTAACTGAAATTTTTGACAACGGGAATAAGCGAAGATATGCGCGTCCTATAATTAATTCGCGCGAAAGAGGGCCCCACGCGCGCGAATCAAAAGATACGCGCCTGTTGTCACCCAGAACGAAAAATTGGTCGTCTCCGAGCGTTATGTGCATATCACTTACTCCTCCGATGTTTTCTGGCGCGAGGTATGTTTCTTCAAGAAGGAATCCTTCCGGGTGTTTTTTGTTAACGATGGTTGTGAAATTATGGCTTAAAATAACCGTTTCTCCAGGTAATCCGATGACACGCTTGATGATCGCTCTGCCACTCTCTGCGGGGGCCTTAAAAATAATCACATCTCCGCGTTCTGGATTTTCAAAACGATACGAAATGCGGTCGACTATGAGGTAGTGCCAGTTGTCGAATGTGTCTGCCATAGATGCACCCGATACAACATAGGGAGCGGCAATAAAAAATCGTATACCGAGCGCAAGCGCAAGCGCGAGCGCGACATACAAGAGAAACTCTTTTTGTCGGTGGTGTGGGGCGCTTGCCTCTACAATAGTTTCAGTTGTTGAGGGAGGCATGTGCGTGCATTGTATCGCATGTAAATCGTTGACACCAAACGTTACACATTGAGCATTACTCTGGGGTGCGTGCAAAAGTAAAATTGCGACACGATTTTCAGATTGTGCATGATGGACGCATGGTTTTTTCGATCGTGCGCGGAGTGCCACTCCACGCATGTGTATTTTTGGTGTACCATTCGCAGATGGCGTGGGTCATTGTCGGCTTAGGAAATCCGAATTCTGAGTACAAAGGCACGAGGCACAACTTCGGAAGGGATGCCGTCGTGTTTTATGGCTCAAAAATTGGATGTACGGAGTGGGTTTCACATTCTAAAGCGAACGCAGATGTGGCAAAAGGTCCTTCTGCGACTCTCGTTCTTCCCAATACCTATATGAATAAATCTGGTAATGCTGTCGCAGTATTTGTTAAGAGTGTGAAGGCCTCAGAGCATCTTGTTGTGGTGCATGACGACCTCGATATGCCGTTCGGCTCAATGAAGGTGTCATTTAATCGCGGAAGCGGAGGACACAAGGGAGTTGAGTCGGTCATGCGCGCGGTCAAAACAAAAAAGTTTGTCCGTGTGCGTCTTGGGATTTCTCCAACAACGGCCTCGGGAGCGCTTCGTAAGCCACAGGGAGATGAGGCGGTTCAAAAGTTTATTCTTTCAAAATGTACTCCAAAAGAAAAAGAACAGGTGAGCGCACTCTTTAAACGTGTTTCGTTCGCGCTTGATTGTGTGGTTAAGGAAGGTCGCGAGAAGGCGATGAACAAGTTTAATTAATGCGCGTGAGGATATTCTGTTCTAAAAGTACTCGCTTTTACAGTAAAGAATGCGGTGTAAGTGCACACAATAGTTATGGCATTGAGCGGATTTCTGCAAGAATGTTTGCGGTATCAGAACCATGCATCGTTTTTCCTGGGTGTGCATCACAGTATTTTCTATATTTATCTGCCAGCCCACCTGTTTCCCACTCATTCATAATGGCATTATGAAGCGCATGCTGGTGCGACGGAATATCATCTTCGACACTTTCCCCGCGTTCTTCGAAGTACGCAAAAATGGCAAGTTGTCTCTGTGTTGTCGCACTGTCGATTGCGTACGGAGCGTCTGGGGAATTTTTTATGGGCTTAAGTTCTTCTGACATATGCAAGCGGTTCGCGTAGTCTACGATACAGGCTTCAGTGTCATGCGACGCTCTTTTGGTTCAAAAAACGTGATGATAAATGGATACACTTTTCCGAGCTCGAGTTTTGTGCGCAATTCCTCTTCGTTTGCGAATTCAGAGACGTGTACCAATCCGGCGACCCCTTCTTCAACGGACGCGAGGACTCCATACTTGTTGTATTTGATAACCACCGCATCTACCTGTTGGTCTTTTTTGTATCGCGCGGCGGCTTGTTTCCATGGATCGTCTGTCAAGGCTTTCATAGAGAGGGAGACTTTTCCGTCTTTTACTTCAATCACCTTGACTTTTACCGGGTCTCCCACTTTGTGCCGAGTTTTTGGATTTTCAACAAGCGCCCAGTCCATTTCTGAAATATGCACTAGCCCCTCGAGTCCTTCCTCGAGTTTTATGAATACACCGAACTCCGTGGCTCCCGTGACAACGCCCTCAACAACATCTCCCACGTGATACTTCTCAACCAACGACGTGCGTTCTCCTCCCGA